>JADMIO010852287.1_pt1 | contig 85442 bp, 75 predicted proteins | sample 8958161 | NCBI WGS metagenome assembly JADMIO01 (sample SAMN16585339, study PRJNA669376) | soil metagenome | isolation source: Crop rotation soil | place: USA: Cullars Rotation, Alabama | collected 2011 | reverse complement strand
CGCGACAACTTGTCCACGTGGAATTCTAAGCTTAGGATCCCAATGTGCTGGAAAGAGCGTGCGATGCGAGGCGCGGATGGCGCTGCCGGCCATCAGCGTGCGCAAGGCCGCCGCGACATCGATCTGTCCGCGATGCCCGCGCAAGGCTTGAATACGACTGTCAAACGGCGTGTCGGAGCCGCGTGCGGCATCGGTCGAGAGCGCGCCGGTGACGAGCGCGGACATGAAGATGCGCTCGGTCGAAAACAGCGCATGCAGCGCATGTGCGGTCGAGAATTGCGTGCCGTTGAGCAGCGCCAGGCCTTCCTTCGGCCCGAGCACGATCGGCTCGAGCCCGGCACGGCCGAGCGCATAGACCGCGGGCATCCGCTCGCGTCCGTAGAAAGCGTCGCCTTCGCCGATCATGGCGGCGGTGAGATGCGCGAGCGGCGCCAGATCTCCGGAGGCGCCGACCGAGCCGCGCGCCGGCACCACCGGGATCACGCCGCCCATCAGCATGCCGTGCAGCAGCTTCAGCGTCTCGCGCCGCACGCCCGAGGCGCCGCGGCCGAGGCTGATCAGCTTCAGCGCCATCATCAGCCGCACGATCGGTCCGGACACATGCTCGCCGACGCCCGCCGCATGCGACAGCACCAGATTGCGCTGCAGCGTCTCGAGATCGCGGTCGGCGATCCGGACATTGGCGAGCTTGCCGAAGCCGGTATTGATCCCATAGACGGCTTCGCCCTGCCGGACGATCGACGCCACCACCGCAGCACCCTCGTCGACGCGGGCAAAGACTTCCGGCGACAGCGAGAGCGAGGCCCCGCGTGACAGCGCCCGAATGTCCGACAGCGGCAACGCCTCGCCGTTGAAAGTCACTGCATCGGTCATCGGCCGCGCCACACCCGCGCATGCAGCGGATTGTATCCAATGCGATAGACCAGTTCGGCGGGTCGCTCGATGTTCCAGATCGCGAGATTGCAGACCTTGCCAGGCTCGATCGTGCCGATGCTGTCCAGTCGTCCGAGCGCCCGCGCGGCCTCACGCGTCACGCCCGCGATGCATTCCTCGACGGTGAGGCGGAACAGCGTCGCCGCCATGTTCATGGTGAGCAGCAGCGACGTGATCGGCGAGGTGCCGGGATTTGAGTCGGTGGCGATCGCGATATGCGCCTTGTGCCGGCGCAAGGCCTCGATCGGCGGCAGCTGCTTTTCGCGCAGCACGTAGAACGCGCCCGGCAGCAGCACCGCGATGGTGCCGGCCTGCGCCATCGCGGCGACGCCGGTCTCGTCGGTATATTCCAGATGATCGGCGGAGAGCGCGTCGTAGCGCGCCGCAAGCGCCGCGCCATGCAGGTTCGACAATTGATCGGCATGCAGCTTCACCGGCAAGCCGCTGGCTTTGGCCGCATCGAACACCTGCGCCACCTGTTCCGGCGAGAACGCGATGCCCTCGCAGAACGCATCGACGGCATCGGCTAGCCCCGCCTGTTTGATCTGCGGGATCATGGCGCAGACCTTGGCGATGAAAGCGTCTTTATCATGCGCCTCGGGCGGCATGGCGTGGGCACCGAGAAAGGTCGTCACCACATCGACCTTGCGTTCGCTGCCGAGCTTTCGCGCCGCGCGTAGGCACTTGGTCTCGGTGACGAGATCGAGGCCGTAGCCGGACTTGATCTCGATGGTGGTGACGCCTTCGGCCAGCAGCGCGTCGAGCCGGGGCTTGGTCTGCGCGATCAGCTGGTCCTCGCTCGCGGCGCGGGTCGCCTTCACGGTGGAGACGATGCCACCGCCGGCGCGAGCGATTTCCTCGTAGCTCGCGCCCTTCAGCCGCAATTCGAATTCGTGTGCGCGGTCGCCGCCATAGACCAGATGGGTGTGGCAATCGATCAGGCCCGGAGTGATCCAGCGGCCGTCGAGCTTGACGATCTCCGGCGCGTCGGAACCCTGCGGCAATTCGCTCTGCAGTCCGACGAACGCGATCTTGCCGTCCTTCGCCGCGACCGCGCCGGAAATTTCGGCAAGGCCTTCGCGCTGCGGCGAAAGCGTCGCGATCCGGGCATCGCGCCAGATTTTGTCAAAACGCATGAGCTTCTCTATATCGGCGGGCAGGGCTTTAGGTAAGGCCGATGTCGAGCGAGGCGGAATTTGCGCGCGTTTTTGTTTGAAAAAGCTCTTCTGCCGAAGGGCTTTGCCGAAAGCGTCCTGGTCGAGGTCGATGACGACGGATCGATCGCGCGCGTCGTTGCGGGGGGTTCGGGCGAGGGCGCGGAAAAGGTCGCCGGTATCGCGCTGCCCGGTATCCCGAACCTGCATTGCCACGCTTTCCAGAAGGGTATGGCCGGGCTCGCCGAGCGGCGCGGGCCGGCCAATGACAGCTTCTGGACCTGGCGCGAGGTGATGTATCGCTTTCTGGCGAGCCTGACGCCCGACGACGTGGAGGCGATCGCGGCCTTTGCCTATGTCCAGATGCTGGAAGCGGGCTACACACGTGTCGGCGAATTTCATTATCTGCATCACGACATCGGCGGCGCGCCCTTTGCCGATATCGCGGAGATGGCGCAGCGCATCTGTGCTGCGAGTGTCACGACCGGCATCGGACTGACCCTGCTGCCCTCTCTCTATACGCATGGCGGCTTCCAGGATGCGCCGCCCAATCCGGGCCAGATGCGCTTCCTCAACTCGACCGATCGCTTCCTGACGCTGATGGCGCGAAGCCGCGAGATCGTGGCGCGGGTGCCCGGCGCGAATTTCGGCATCGCGCCGCATTCGCTGCGGGCGGTGTCGTCGGACCAGTTGCGCGCGGTGACCGCGGCTTTCCCGCAAGTGCCGGTGCATATCCACGCCGCCGAGCAGACGAAAGAGGTCGAGGATTGCGTGGCCGCGCTCGGCGCGCGCCCGGTGCAATGGCTGCTCGACAATGCAGGCGTCGATGCGCGCTGGTGCCTCATTCATGCGACCCACATGACCGACGACGAAACGCAGCGGCTTGCCGCTTCAGGCGCCGTCGCAGGGCTTTGTCCGCTGACCGAAGGCAGCCTCGGCGATGGCTTCTTCAACGGCGAATTGTTCCTGCATAAGAGCGGCCGCTTCGGAATCGGCACCGATTCCAATATCGAGATCGACGCACCCGGCGAATTGCGGCAGCTCGAATATTCGCAGCGGCTGAAACATCGTTCCCGCAATGTGATGACCACCGTAGAGGGCCAGTCGACCGGCCGCTCGCTCTACGAAAATGCGCTGAAGGGTGGCGCGCAGGCGCTGGGCGACCGTATTGGCGCGATCGAAGCGGGCTGTCGCGCGGATGTCGTGGTGCTCAATTCAGATCATCCCGATCTTGCCGGCGCGCATGGCGACATGGTGCTGGATGTGTATGTTTTTTCGGGAGGCCGCGGCCTGATCGACCGCGTCATCGCGGGCGGTGTCCCGGTGGTGGAAGGTGGCCGCCATCGCGGACGCGAAAAGATCGCAGAAAAATACCGCAGGACAGTTGCACGACTTGCAGCTTCCTGATGCGATGACGATGCAGGGAGAGTGGACCATGCATTTCCGATGGCTTGCGATCGTTGTCGCCGCTTCGATTCTGTCGTTTGCACCCGCGGCCCATGCGCTCGACCAGCGTTTCACCGATGCCGACGGCGACCTCGTCGCCGATGCACCGAAGGATCCGAAACAATGGGTCGATCCACCGGTGCTGATCTTCTCCTATACGCCGGTCGAGGACCCGGCCGTCTATGCCAAGGTCTGGGACGGCTTCATCCGCCACATGGAGAAGGTCACCGGCAAGCGCGTGCAGTTCTTCCCGGTTCAGTCCAACGCCGCCCAGCTCGAGGCGATGCGCGCCGGCCGTCTGCACGTCTCCGGATTCAATTCCGGTTCCAATCCGCTGGCGGTGAATTGCGCGGGCTTCGTTCCGTTCACGATGATGACGGCGCTCAACAACGACTATGGCTACGAATTCGAGATCATCACCTGGCCTGGCAGCGGCGTGAACAGGGTCGAAGACCTGAAGGGGAAGAAGGTCGCCTATTCGTCGCAGACGTCGAATTCCGGCTACAAGGCGCCGGCGGCCCTGCTGCAGCAGAAATTCGGCTTCGTCGCCGGCAAGGATTACGAGGCCGTGTTTTCCGGCAAGCACGACAATTCGATCATGGGCGTCGTCAACAAGGACTATCCGGTCGCGGCGGTCGCCAATTCGGTGATCCAGCGCATGACCGCGCGCAACGTGATCCGGAAGGATCAGTTCGTCTCTCTGTTCAAGTCGCAGACCTTCCCGACCACGGGTTACGGCTACGTCTACAATCTCAAGCCGGAACTCGCCGCCAAGGTGAAAGAGGCCTTCTTTACCTTCCCCTGGGAAGGATCCGATCTCCTGAAGGAGTTCGGGGTTGCCGAGCCGCCCCAGCAGAAATTCATGCCCATTACCTACAAGGAACATTGGCAGGTCGTGCGCGATGTCGACGCCGCGATGGGCGTGAAATACGACTGCAAGGGCTGAAAACAGCCGCGCGACTGGCACGTTCCCGGTACGGTTTCAAGCCGACGACCGGCCCTTGCGAAGGGTCGCAAATCTGTAATGATCCGGGATTAGCTGAGCCGTTTTGGCCGGCAGGACCGCTGCATCAAGCGCAACCTGCGGAACCGCCGGCCAGCACCAGGGAGGCGTTTCCATGAGGTCTGCGTTTTTCGGCAGCGCGATTGCGGCTTTGTGCCTTAGCCTGTGGCCGCTCTCCGGCCATGCGCTCGACCAGCGTTTCACCGATACCAACGGCGACATGGTCGCGGACGTGCCGAGCGATCCGAAACAGGTTATCGATCCGCCGGTGCTGGTCTTCTCCTATACCCCGGTCGAAGACCCGGCGATGTACGCCAAGGTCTGGGACGGCTTCATCAAGCACCTGGAGAAAACGACCGGCAAGCGCGTGCAGTTTTTCCCGGTCCAGTCGAATGCCGCCCAGCTCGAGGCGATGCGCGCCGGCAGGCTGCATGTCGCGGGCTTCAACAGCGGCGCGGTCCCACTTGCGGTGAATTGCGCGGGCTTCGTGCCGTTCACGCTGATGGCGTCGAAGGACGGCCAATACGGTTACGAGATGGAGATCATCACCTTTCCCGGCAGCGGCGTGACCAAGATCGAGGACATCAAGGGAAAGAAGATGGCCTTCACGGCGCAGACCTCGAATTCCGGATTCCGCGTACCGTCCGCCTTGCTGAAGAACACGTATGGTCTCGAAGCCGGCAAGGATTACGAGCCGGTGTTCTCCGGCAAGCACGACAATTCGGTGATCGGGGTCGCCAACAAGGATTATCCGGCCGCCGCGATCGCGAACGAGGTCATGCATCGCATCATCGATCGCGGCGTGGTGAAGAAGGACCAGATCGTCACGATCTACAAGTCCAAGACCTATCCCACCACCGGCTACGGCCACATCTACAATCTGAAGCCGGAACTCGCCGCCAAGATCAAGGAAGCGTTCTTCACGTTTCCCTGGGACGGGTCCGAGCTTGCCAAGGAATTCGCCTCGACCACGCCGCCGATGCAGAAATTCCTGCCGATTACCTACAAGGACAACTGGGCGCCGATCCGCGAGAGCGACGAGGCGGTAGGCGTCAAATACGAATGCAAGGGTTGAACACCCGATGCTCCGCATCGAGGGGCTGACCAAGCGCTACCGCACCGGCGACATGGCGCTGAAGGGCGTCGATCTTGCGGTGCCGGCGGGCGAAGTGATCGGGCTGATCGGTCCCTCGGGCGCCGGCAAGTCGACGCTGATCCGCTGCATCAATCGTCTGGTCGAGCCAACCTCGGGCCGGATTTTCCTGAACGAGCGTGAAGTGACAGGGCTCGGCCGGCGCGAGCTGCGCCGCATGCGTCGCCGCATGGGCATGATCTTCCAGGAATTCGCGCTGGTCGAGCGCCTCACCGTGATGGAGAACGTGCTGTCGGGTCGCCTCGGCTATGTGCCGTTCTGGCGAAGCCTGACTCGCCGCTTCCCGCCGCAGGATGTGCGCAATGCGTTCGCGACGCTCGACCGCGTCGGCCTGATCGATCACGTCGACAAGCGCGCCGATGCGCTCTCCGGCGGTCAGCGCCAGCGCGTCGGTATCGCGCGCGCGCTGCAGCAGGAGCCGGAACTCCTGCTGATCGACGAGCCGACCGCGAGCCTCGATCCGAAAACCTCGCGCCAGATCATGCGGCTCATCACCGAGGTCTGCGCCGAGCGCAATCTGGCCGCGGTGGTGAACATCCACGATGTCGCGCTGGCGCAGATGTTCCTCAAGCGCATCGTAGGACTTCGCGCGGGCTCTATCGTCTATGACGGACCTTCCGACGGCCTCACTCCCGAAGTGCTGACGCTGATCTATGGCGAGGAGGACTGGACCCGGGCCGGCGAGAAGGACGACGACGACGAAGCCGACATCAAGGCCGTCAAGATCCCGGTCGCGGTCTGAGCGATGAGCGCCGCTTCGACAGCGAACTATCCCTCGACCTGGCGCCGGCCGCCGCTGATCCGAAGCGGCCTCGTGCGCTGGGCGATCTATGGCGGCGCGCTGCTCTACGTGATTGTCGCGGTCGGCGCGATCGACGTGAACTGGGCGCGGCTCGCCGAAGGCAGCGTTCGCGGCCTGCGCCTGCTCACCGGTTTCTTCACGCCGAACTTCACCTCGCGATGGGGCGACATCGTGCAGGGCATGCAGGAAAGCCTGACCATGACCGTGACCTCCACGGTGGTCGGCATCCTGATCTCGATCCCGATCGGGATCGGGGCGGCGCGCAACCTCTCGCCGCTTCCAGTCTATCTCGTCTGCCGCGCGATCATCGCGGTATCGCGCACCTTTCAGGAGGTGATCATCGCGATCCTGTTCGTGGCAATGGTCGGCTTCGGGCCGTTCGCCGGCTTCCTGACACTGTCGTTCGCAACGATAGGATTTCTGGCGAAGCTCTTGGCCGAGGACATCGAGGACATCGATCCGGCGCAGGCCGAGGCGATCCGCGCCACAGGCGCGTCCTGGCCGCAACTCGTCAATTACGCGGTGCAGCCGCAGGTGATGCCGCGCCTTATCGGGCTGTCGCTCTATCGCGTCGACATCAACTTCCGCGAATCCGCGGTGGTTGGCATCGTCGGTGCCGGGGGCATCGGGGCGACGCTCAATACCGCGCTCAGCCGCTACGAATACGACACCGCGGCGGCGGTGCTGATCATGATCATCGCCATCGTGATGTTCGCCGAATACACCTCGAGCCTGATCCGCAAGAGGATCCAGTGATGAGTATCCAGTAGATGCCGGTCAGCCGCGCGATCGACGGAAGTCCGGTCTGGCGCCGCCGCACCACGCGGCAGGAATTGTTGCGCTGGTTCGCCTGGCTGTGTCTCGTCGCGCTGTTCGTGTTCTGCTGGCAGGTGATGACCAAGGACACGATCTGGTCCTTCGTCCTCGACGCGCCGACCCAGGCCGCCGATATCGGCTCGCGCATGGTGCCGCCGCGGTGGTCGTATCTGAACGAATTGTGGCGCCCGCTCTGGGACACGCTCGCGATCGCCACGCTCGGCACCTTGCTGGCCATCATCATCGCCGTGCCGATCGCATTCCTTGCCGCGCGCAATACCACGCCGAGCGAATGGCTGGTGCGGCCGGCAGCGCTCCTGATCATCGTGTCGTCGCGTTCGATCAATTCCCTGATCTGGGCGCTGCTGCTCGTCACCGTGCTCGGACCCGGCGTGCTCGCCGGCATCGTCGCGATCGCGCTGCGTTCGATCGGCTTCATCGGCAAGTTGCTCTACGAGGCGATCGAGGAGATCGACCAGTCGCAGGTCGAGGCGATCGAGGCGTCCGGCGCCTCTCCCGCGCAGGTGATGGATTACGGCATCGTGCCGCAGATCATGCCGGCTTTTGCCGGCATCGCGGTGTTTCGCTGGGACATCAATATCCGTGAGTCTTCCGTCGTCGGTCTCGTCGGCGCCGGCGGTATCGGCCTCAACCTCGAGGCGTCGCTGTCGACGCTCGCCTGGACACAGGTCAGCCTGCTGCTGCTGGTGATCCTGTCGACCGTGCTCCTGAGCGAATGGGTGTCCGCCAAGGTGCGGCACGCGATCATTTAGAACGGTGGTCAGACAGCGCTGACCACCGCTCGGGCCCGATTTTGCAGATAGTCGCGCGCGATCGTCACATCTGCCTGCGACAATCCATGTCCCGTCGGCAGCGTGCGGTGCTGCACGTTGGCGCCTGCCTTCTGCAGCAGAGCGGCGAGCTTCTCCGCATTCGATGCAGGGATCATCTGATCCATGCTGCCGGACAGGATCAGCACCGGCTTGCCGGAGAGATCGGCAGCTGGCGGCTTCGACAGCGGCACCATCGCGCGAAGGAGCACGGCGCCGGCCAGCGCTTCCGGCCGCAGCAACAGCATCGCCGCTGCGATATTCGCCCCGTTCGAAAAGCCGAGCGCGACCGGCGCGGGCAGCCCATAGCTTCGCCGTGCCTCGCCGATGAACTCGGCGAGTTCATTGGCGCGCTTGCGCACGTCATCCTCGTCGAACACGCCCTCGGCGAGGCGGCGGAAGAAGCGCAGGCTTCCGCCTTCCAGCACCTTGCCGCGTGGAGAAAGGAGTGCCGCGCCCGGCGCGACCATGCGGCCGAGATCGACCAGATCGTTCTCGTCGCCTCCGGTGCCGTGCAGCAGGAGTAGCGGCGGACGCGATGCGTCCGCCGCAGGCTCGTATCGATGCACGAAGGAAAGTGTCTTGCCGTCAGCCATTTCAACCTCCTTCACGCTACCGCGGGCAACACCTGTTCGATCTCGCTGCGCCGCGTCTCGTATTGCGGCGGCAGCCTGAGCGACTGGCCGAGCGAGGCCAAAGGCTCGTCGATCGCAAAGCCCGGCACGTCGGTCGCGATCTCGAACAGCACGTGTCCCGGTTCGCGGAAATAGACCGAGCGGAAGTAATTGCGGTCCTTCTGCTCCGTCGTGTGGATGTTATGATTCTCCGCGAGCTTCCTGACCATCGCGAATTCCTCCGCGTCATCGGCGGCACGAAACGCGATGTGATGCACCGAGCCGGCGCCCATGTGACCGGGCAGGAAGGAACCCGCTGCGTGCAGGTCGACGATGCCGCCGATCGCGGTGTCGCCGGCCTTGAAGCGCACCAGGCCTTCTTCGCGTCCGATCTCCGAGAAGCCGAGCACATCGGTCAGGATCGCGCCCGTGGGCGCCGCATCCTTCAGCAGCAGGTTGACCGAATGGAAGCCGCGGATGGCGGCTTCCGCCGGTACCTCGCCGCTCGCCCAGGCGGGTTCGCTTTGGATGCCGGCAACTCCGACCAGCGCCAAGCGCATGCCGTCCGGATCGCGGAACGACAAGATGCTCTCGCCGAAACGCTTGCCTGGCGCGTCATGCGCTACGCCCTTGTCGACGAAGCGATTGATCCAGTAGCCGATCGCGCCTTCCGGCACGCGGAACACCGTCTCCTGCGTCTCGCCGACGCCGAGCCTTCCGGGCGCGACATGCTCCCAGGGAAAGAAGGTCAGGATGGTGCCGGGCGAGCCCACCTCGTCGCCGAAATAGAAGTGATAGGTGCCGGGATCGTCGAAGTTGACGGTCTTCTTGACGAGACGCAGGCCGAGCACCCGGCTGTAGAAGTCGAGATTTCGCCGCGCCGGACCTGCGATTGCGGTGACGTGATGGATGCCGTGATGGGTGCGTTGGGTCATGTCGCCCTCCTAGGGCCGGCACTGCCGGCGTGGGATTTCATGGCCGAAAGATATTGACCCCGATGCACGAATAAATAGAAACTATGGAAACCTATTGTTTCCAGAAATTATCAATGCTCCCCGACCTCGAAGGCCTGGCGATCTTTGCAAAAGTAGCCGAAACGCGCTCGTTTGCTGGCGCCGCGGCCGAACTCGGGCTTTCGAAGCCAACCGTCTCAAAGGCGGTGTCGCGGCTGGAGGGCCGGCTCGGCACGAGGCTGTTCAACCGGACTTCGCGCCGTCTGGCGCTCACCGAAGCAGGCCAGCAACTCCTGCAGCGCGCCTCGCGCATGCTGGCAGAGGCGGAAGCCGCCGAGAGCGAAGCCCGTGCGCAATCGGCCGTGCCGCGCGGACGGGTGCGGCTGGCCGTGCCGATGTCCTTCGGCTTGCGGGAAATCGCGCCGGCCCTGCCGGAATTCTTTTCGGCCTTCCCGCAGATATCGATCGACCTGCATCTGAGCGACGAGACCGTCGACCTGATCGGCGAGGGTTTCGACATGGCGCTCCGCATCGCGGCGCTGCCGGATTCGTCGCTGCTCGCCCGCAGGCTTTGCGCCGTGCCGCGCACGCTGGTCGCCTCTCCCGACTATCTGAAGGTGCACGGCACGCCGAAACACCCGCGCGACCTGACGCAGCATGTTTGTCTCGGCTATGCCTATCTGCCGGCGCCGGATGTCTGGCGCCTGCGCAATCGCAAGGGACAGGAAATCGCCGTGCGTCCCGAAGGCCCCTTGCGCGCCAACAATGCCGACGCGCTGATGCCGGCCTTGCTGGCCGGTCTCGGGCTCGCGGTCCAGCCGGAATTCCTGGTCCGCGATGAGTTGCGGACGGGCGCACTGGTCGCCGTGATGGGCGAATGGTCGCTGCCGGAAATCGCGCTGCATCTGGTGCTGCCGCCGGGCGGTCCGCGACCGGCACGGGTCGACGTGGTTTCCGAATTCTTGCGCCAAAGATTCGCCCGTTGAATCAAATCGTCGCAGAGCGATTGCTTTTTACATTTTCTTAAGCAGGCCCCACGGTTTCGCTTCCGTATTAGCTAACTCTAATGGAGATAGCGTTATTCCGGCTGTGTCGCAGATTATCTACTAGACACATGCCGCTTCACATCACCCAGCTTCCCAGACTGCTCAAGGAGCGCCGCTCGTCGGCGATCTTCGGCGTTGTCATCATCGCGATGCTTTGGTGCGGCATCACGTTGAAATACTATGAAGACAGTCGCGGCGATCTGCGGGACGCCGAGCGGTCCGGCAAGAATTTCGCGATGGCGTTCGAGGAGAACGTCCTGCGCTCGCTCGGCGAAATCGACAAGGCGCTGCTCTATCTGCGCCGCATCATCGAGAACCGCCAGGACAACGCAGAATTCCACACCATCGTCAGTACGACCGACGTTCTCAGCGAGATTATCGTGCAGGTCGCGATCATCGACCGCGACGGGATCATGCGCGCTTCCAATGCGGGCCCGCAGCCTGCGCCGCCGATGGACCTGAGCGACCGCGAGCATTTCCGTGCGCATCTCGACAGCAAGCACGACAAGCTCTTCATCTCGAAGCCGCTGATCGGCCGCGCCAGCGGCAAATGGTCGGTCCAGGTCACCCGCCGCTTTCTGGACCCGGACGGCAATTTCGCAGGCGTCGTGGTCGCTTCGCTCAACCCGGCCCACTTCACGAATTTCTACAACAATCTCGACTTCGGATCGTCGGCCTCGATCGCGCTGATCGGCGCCGACGGCATCGTGCGCTCCAGCGGCGGCGGTGAGGGCGGCTTTGCGCTCGGCCAGGATTTGAACAACACCGGCACCATGCGCAATCTCGGCGACGGCGGCGCCTCGAGTTTCGTGCGCACCGACCCGGTCACCGACGAGAAAAGTCTCGTGAATTTCCGAAAGGTGCGTGGCCAGCCGCTCTGGGTGACCGTGAGCAACAAGCTCGACGACATCTATCAAAGCTCCTGGTACGACCTGCAGGTCAATGTTCTCGCCGGTTTGCTGCTGACGCTGATCATGGCCGCGGCGATCGAGCAGATCCTGCGGACAGAGGCCAAGGCGCGGCAGAAGGCGGATCAGCTCCGGCTCACGCTCGAGAACATGAGCCAAGGCATCATGTTGGTCACCAAGGATCTCGAAATCCCGATCATCAATTCGCGCTGCGCCGAACTGCTCGACCTGCCGAAGGATTTCATCAAGACGCCACCGCGCTTCGACGAACTCGTGCGCTATCAGGCGCAGCACGGCGACGGCAAGGGTGGCGAGGTTGCTTCCGACCTTTCGATCGGCCGCCGCGTGGCCGAGGAAAGCACCGGCAAGCTGACCATTTCCGAACGCCACATGCCGAATGGCAGCGTCATCGAAGTCCGCAGCGGGCATCTTCCGGACGGCAGCTTCATCCAGACCTTTACCGACATCACCAAGCGCCGCGAGGCGGAGGCTTACGTCGCGCGGCTGGCGTCGGAAGATCCGCTGACCGGCCTCGCCAACCGCCGCGTCTTCCGCTCGACGCTGGAATCGATCTGCTCGCGCCGGCAGGACGACCGTCCGGCGCAGGTCGCGGTGCTGTTCATCGATCTCGACCGATTCAAGACCATCAACGATACGCTCGGGCACCGCGTCGGCGACCTGCTGCTGCAGGCGGTGGCGAAGCGGCTGCGCGACCGCGTTCCGGCCGATCACATGCTGGCGCGTCTCGGCGGCGACGAATTCGCCATCATCGTTCCGAACGTGACCTCGCTCGGCGAAGTCGAAACGCTCGCCCGCAACACCATCGCCTCGATCAATGCGCCGTTCAATATCGACGGCTACCAGATGCCTGCGGCGATGAGTATCGGCATCGCGATCGGCCCGCAGGACGGCACCAGCGCCGACGAATTGCTTGTCGCCGCGGACCTCGCGCTCTATGCGGTCAAGGCCGAAGGTCGCGGCAATTACAAGTTCTTCAACAAGTCGATGAACGCCGATCTGAACGACCGTCGGCAGCTCGAAATGGATCTGCGCGCGGCGCTCGATAACAATGAACTCGAGCTGTATTACCAGCCGATCATCGACTTGCGCACCAACACCGTCACTGGATTCGAGGCGCTCGCGCGCTGGCGCCATCCGGAACGCGGCTTCGTGCCGCCGGCCATGTTCATTCCGGTCGCCGAGGACAGCGGGCTGATCGTTGCGATCGGCGAGTGGGCGCTGAACGAGGCTTGCCGTCAGGCCGTCACCTGGCCGGAGCACCTGAAGGTCTCGGTCAATCTGTCGCCGGTGCAATTCCTGGTGCCGGACCTGAGCGAAAAGGTGCGTCAGTCATTGGTGAAATCCGGTCTCGCGCCGCAGCGTCTGGTGCTGGAAATCACCGAGCGGATCCTGATGGACAATTCGGCGGAGATCATCCAGAAGCTCGGCAAGCTGAAGAAACTCGGCCTGCGTATCGCGCTCGACGATTTCGGTACCGGCTTCTCCTCGCTCAGCTATCTGCGCAGCTTCCCGTTCGACAAGATCAAGATCGATCGCGCGTTCGTGTCCGATCTCGACACCGGTTCGAGCCATGCCGTGATCGTGCAGGCCGTGGTCTCGATCGCGCGCGCGCTCGGCATGACCACGACCGCCGAAGGCGTGGAGACCGAGGAGCAGCGCGCCTTGCTGGCCGCGCTCGGCTACGATCAGGCCCAGGGCTATCTGTTCGGAGAGGCCGTGTCGGCCGACAGCATCCCGGAAGTGCTCGAGACGTTCGCGCCCAAGAAGCTCGTCAACGAGAAGCTGGTGGCGGCCTGAGTTTCATTGGCCGCGCTTCTTCTGCCTGGCTTCGTGCCACAGCAGCACCAGTCCGGAACCGACGACGATCGCCGAACCGACCAGCAACCCGGCCGTCGGCACGTCGCCCCAGACGAAATATCCAATCCCGATCGCCCAGACCAGCATCAGATAATAGAACGGCGACACCGCGGTGGTCGGCGCCAGCAGCAGCGATCGCGTCCAGGCATATTGCGCGACCGCATTGGCGACGCCGCTGAAGCAGAGCATCGCGGCGTCGATCGCGGTCGGCATGCGAAAGCCGAACAGCAGCAGGAAGCTGTGCAGGATCGCGATCACCACCATCTGCCACATCAGCAGCGTGACGGCGGATTCGGTCGCGGTCATGCCGCGGACCGCGACCGTGACGCTGCCATACATGATGGCATTGGCGAGCGCGAACAGCGCACCGATCTGGATCGAGTCGCTGCCGGGGCTTGCCACGATCAACACGCCGCTGAAGCCCGTCAGCAGCACCGCCCAGCGCATCGGAGAGGCGCGCTCCTTGAGCCAGATCACCGACAAGAGGGCGGCCCAGAGCGGGGCGGAGAAATTGATCGCGATCGCGCCGGCGAGCGGCATCAAGCTGAACGCGATCACCGTGAAGGTCTGCGAGATCGACTGCGAGATGCCGCGCGCGATATGGGCGCCCGGCCGCGACGTCGCGAACACCGCAAAGCCGGTGAACGGTAGCACCACGGCGGCACAGACGATCAGCGAGGAGGCCGAGCGAAAGAACATGACCTCGCCGACCGGGTAGATCGCGACCTGCCATTTCGCGATCGCGCTCGATATCGCGAACAGGAAGCTCGCCAGCGTCATGTACAGAATGCCGGCGGGGACGTTGTCCTGCGGCTTAACATAGGGCCCGGCCGGCCGGGGGGCGTCACCGGCCGGCCGGTCGACAAGCTGCTTCTTCGCAGTTCCGCTGGGGACAGAAGTGTGATGAAGCGCTAGCTTGCCGAAAGGCATTTTCATTCCAGTCATCAGGCGGCGGCGTCGACGACGCCACTGATCAGATTGGTCTCCATCAGCCGCGGGTTCAGGTCGGAGCCCGTCGCATGTAGCGGTACGGCGCGCGTCGCGAGCGCCTCGATCTCCGCGGTCATCTGCCGGCGCGCCTCGACTGCTTCCTCGAGCGTCACCGCGACGAAGCCGAGTGTCGAACCGCAGCGCAGCCGACCGACCGCGGGAATGTCGGCGGAAATCACGTTGGCGATCTTCGGATAACCGCCGGTGGTCTGGCGGTCGGCAAGCAGCACGATAGGTTGGCCATCGCCGGGAATCTGGATCGAACCCGGCGCGACCGCGTCGGAAACGATGTTGGCGCCACGGCTGTGCGCGATCGGACGCCCCGAAAGGCGCAGTCCCATGCGGCCGGAATCCGCGCCGACAATGTAGGTAGCCTGCGCAAGCGCTGCGAATTCGGCATCGCTGAAAAAGTCGCGCTGCGGGCCGGGAACGATGCGGACCCGATCCGGTGTTTCGAGTCGGCACGCGGAGAGACTGAGTTCTTCGCGTTCGGTCGCGTGATCGCTGCGCAGTGGCAGGCGGTCGCCGTCCTGCAACGCGCGCGCCTGCATCCCGCCGATCCGGCTGCGGATGTCGGTTGCGCGGCTGCCGAGCGCAGGCTCGATCGCAAATCCGCCCTCGACCGCGAGATAGGCGCTGGCCGTGCTTCGGATCGCGCCGATCCGGATCGCTTCGCCGCGCGCCAGCGTCACGCTGGTCATCGGCTCGATGCGCCGGCCGGTTCGGGCCGCTGCATCGGGCAGGACCTCGATCTGCGCATCTCCGCACGCCACCGCGACGCGCACGCTTTGCGCTTCGGCCACCAGCACCGGACCGCGATAGAGGATTTCCAGCGCGGCTTCGTCCGCCGCATTGCCGACCAGCGCATTGGCGGCGGCGAGCGCGACATCATCAAGCGCGCCGCTCACGGGAACGCCGAGATGCTGATAGCCGCTGCGGCCGCGATCCTGGATCGTAGTCAGAAGTCCGGCTGATGCGACGCGCAGGCACCCGCTCATGCCGCGACCTCGCGGCCTTCATGGACCGGATGCAATTCGAAATCGGTGTCGCCGGCGAGACGTTTCCAATGCTCGTATTCGCGCAGCGACACCGGGTCGAACCGCACCTGGTCGCCAGGCTGCAACAGCGGCTGCGGGTCGCGGCCGATGCGCCACAGCGGCACCGGCGATGCGCCGATCAGGTGCCAGCCGCAGGGCGTTTCCAGCGGGAAGATGCAGGTCATCGTCATCGCGATCGCGACCGAACCGGCGGCGATTTTCGGTCGAGGCGTCGGGCGACGCGGCAGCGAGAGCTCGCGCGGCAGGTCGCCGAGATAGGCCTGTCCCGGCAGGAAGCCGAGCATGTAGACGTGATAGGTTTCCGCGCTGTGCCGCTCGGCGACTTGCGCAGCGGAGAGCCCGCAGGCGGACGCCACGATGTCGAGATCGGGCGCGAGGCTTTCGTCGTAGCAGACCGGCAGCCGCCAGAACCGGCCGGGCGCGCGGGTCCGGCGCGCGATCTCGAGCATGCTCTCGATCGCCTGCGAAAGTCTCGCAAGCGAAATCTGCAGCGGCTCGTAATAGACCGCGAGCGAACGGAAGGTAGGCGCGATTTCGATCACGCCTTCGATCTTCGCCGCACGCAGGTCGCGCGCCAGCGCCAGCACCGCGTCATTGACGCCGCGGTCGATCTGATCGCCGAACTCGACGATCAGCGCCGTGTCACCCGCTGGCTTGAGTCGATAACCGGACATGGTGTTTTTTCCGCTGTCCGCTCAACGGGCCTCGTCCGGCAGGAACCACGGCTTCACGGCGACGCCGCGCTTCAGCGAATACATGTAGAAGACCGGCATGCGATCCGGGAACAGGCAGCGGAATTCGCTGCCGTTGAAGGTGATGAACACCGCATATGGAAACGCGAACTCGACCGCGCGCTTCTCGATCATGTTCAGGTGGTAATAATCGATCGCACCTTTGCTGGCGCTGCCTTCGCCGCGATACCATTTCGCCGCGCAATCGTGGAGCTTCTGCAGCGTTTGCGGGTCGGGATCGGGCTCATCGCTCGCCTTCACGCCGGCATCCTGCGCGGCGCTCACGAGTTCTGTGAGCAGGCAATCGGTGAAGCCGCGCGTCTTCGCCTCGGCGCGGATCGCGCCGAAATACTCGTTGATCGCCTCCGGCAGGTGGCCATTCAGGTTGGCATGGGTGTCGGTGCAGATCAGCCGGATCGCGGCGCCCTTGTCGTAGACGCCGCGGATGCGATCGGCGAACGAATTGAGATAGCTGAAGCAGGCCGCTTCCGGCGCGCCGGCGTGCCGGCGCGGACCCTTGCCCCAATACAGCACGAACGGCACCGCCTCTTTCTGGTGTACCGCGTGTCCGATGGACTGCCGCAGCGATACGAGATTGTCGGGCTGCTCGCGCTTGAACGACCAGGTGTTGAACGACTGGAGTATTTTCTCGACCAGCAATTCCTCGCGCGGCTCCGAATGCTGCCGCGAGCGCAGAGCGTTCGGTCGGGCTCGACGATTGGAATCGACGATCTTGGGATTGCGCTTGACGCTCGAGCTCGTGCTCGCGCTTTCAGCAAGCGTCGTTACAGGCGCGCGCGCGGGCGCGACCGCGTCCGCAGACGACGGCTTCGTATGAAACACAGTGGCCTCCGCATTTCCGATGTGCGGCCACCATGCTTTTGGTCCTTGTCATGGTCAACGAATTCTTAATGTAAACGATGAGGAACGCGGCATTAAGGTTAAAACGGAACTCGCAATGCCGTCCCAGAATGCGATACGCTCATCCCAGGCGTCGGACCGTGCGTGATAGCGTGCGAGCGGAAAACCGGGGATCTGCCTTGAAGCGTCGCGACTTCATCGTGATGGCTGGCGGCGCTGCCATTTGGCCGCTTCAGGCGCTGGCGCAGCAGCAGCAGCCCATACCGGCGGTCGCTTTTTTCACGGCAAGGACACCCAACGACGCGGGACGTGCCGTGGCGGACGCTTTCCGCCGCGGCCTGGGTGAAGCTGGATTCGTCGAAGCGCGAAACGTGGTGATCGAGTATTACTGGCTCGAAGGCCAGATCGACCGCATTCCGGACATCGCACGTGAACTGGCGGCGCGGCCGGTTTCCGTCATCGCCGCCTTCAGCACTGGGGCCGCCCGCGCCGCCAAGGCTGCAACGACTTCGGTGCCGGTCGTCTTCATGACCGGCGACGACCCAGTTCGGGCCGGCATCGTTCCAAGCCTGAACCGCCCGGGCGGCAATGTAACGGGCATCACGTTCGTGGCGTCGGTCCTCGGTGGGAAACGGCTGGAATTCCTCCGCGACATCGTTCCCGGCAGCGGGCCCATTGGCGTACTCGTCGAACCGAAAAGTGCGGAGGGCGAGGCGCAGTTGCGCGAAGCGCAGGAAGCCGCGCGCGCCATCGGACAGCAACTGACCGTGTTGAATGCCAGTACCGATTCCGAAATCGAGGCCGCATTCAACGCGCTGGTGCAATCGCGTATTGGCGCCTTGCTGGTGACCGGCGCGACTTTTTTCTCGAGCCGACGCGATCTGATTGTCGCCTTGGCTGCGCGGCATGCGATTCCGGCGGTCTACCAGTTTCGCGATTTCGCGCAGGCCGGCGGACTGATCAGTTACGGTGCGAATATCGAGGATGCCTATTTCCAGACGGGGCGCTATGTCGCGCGCGTTCTCAAGGGCGAGAAGCCATCCGACCTGCCTGTCACGCAGCCGACCAAGTTCGACCTCGTGCTCAATCTCAAGACGGCCAAGGCGCTCGGGCTCGAATTCCCGCCGAAACTGCTGGCGCTGGCCGACGACGTGATCGAGTAAGGCGGCGGCCCGGCCACGCCTTCCCGACTGGCCTTGGCCTTGCAACCCTCACCCGGGAGGCCTGCGCTTTCGATATTGCCGTCCGGGCCGCGCAGCGCCAGAATGCCGGAAGATGGGGTGTATCTTGTTGAAGTTACGTGACAAAATGAAGCCTTCCGGGGCCGTCCGGTCAACAGGAGGGCGGTTTCTTGGGCAGTCTGTGCGGCAATACTAGGCGGGCGCCGGCGATCCGGCCTCTTGTCAGCGTGAGGCCATCGGGAGTTTAGCGTTCGTGTCCATCCTGGTCGCCCTGCACCACGTCACATCCTACAAGTATGACCGGCCGGTCTCGCTCGGGCCGCAGGCCGTGCGGCTGCGCCCGGCACCGCACAGCCGTACCTCGATCAAGAGCTATTCGATCAAGGTCCATCCCGAGCAGCATTTCATCAACTGGCAGCAGGACCCGCACGGCAACTGGCTTGCCCGTTTCGTGTTTCCGGAAAAGACAACGGAATTCCGGGTCGAGGTCGATCTGACCGCGGCGATGTCGGTCATCAACCCGTTCGACTTCTTCGTCGAGGGTTATGCGGAGACCTTTCCGTTCGTCTATCCGGAGGAATTGCGCACCGACCTCGCGGCTTATCTCACGCCCGACCCGACAGGCCCGCTGGTTGCCGATTTCATCGCGTCGCTGCCGGCGGGCGAGCAGCGCACCATCCCCTATCTCGTCGATCTCAATCACCGCCTGCAGCAGAGGGTCCGCTACCTGATCCGCATGGAAGCGGGCGTTCAGGAACCGGAAGAGACGCTGTCGCTGGCGTCAGGCTCCTGCCGCGACTCGGCCTGGCTCCTGGTGCAGGTCGCGCGCAATCTGGGCCTCGCGGCGCGTTTCGTGTCCGGCTACCTGATTCAGTTGAAGGCCGATGTCGATCCGCTCGAAGGTCCGAAAGGCACCGACAAGGATTTCTGCGACCTTCATGCCTGGACCGAAGTCTACATTCCCGGCGCGGGCTGGATCGGCTTCGACGTCACGTCGGGCCTGCTTTGCGGCGAGGGGCATATCCCGCTTTCGGCGACGCCGCATTATCAATCGGCGGCGCCGATCACCGGCACGGTCGATCCGGCCAATTGCGATTTCTTCTTCCACATGCAGGTGGATCGCATCCACGAAGCGCCGCGTGTCACGCGTCCGTTTGCGGACGAGGCATGGGAGAAGCTCGATGCGCTCGGCGAAGAGGTCGATCGCGATCTGGTCGCGAACGATGTGCGGCTCACGATGGGCGGCGAGCCGACTTTCGTCTCTGTCGACGATTTCGAAAGCGCGGAATGGAACACCGCGGCGGTCGGTCCGACCAAGCGCGCGCTCGCCGACGATCTGATCCGGCGACTGCGCGCCCGCTTCGCACCCAACGGCTTCCTGCATTACGGCCAGGGCAAATGGTATCCCGGCGAAAGCCTGCCGCGTTGGGCGTTCGCGCTCTATTGGCGAAAGGACGGCGAGCCGATCTGGAGCGATCCGGCGCTGGTCGCGAAGGAGGCGGGACCGCGTGACGCCAATATCGACAAGGCCGGAGCGTTCACCTCCGACCTGACCAGCCGCCTCGGCCTCGGCCCCGATTTCGCGCTGCCGGCCTTCGAAGACCCGACGCATTGGGTGCTGAAGGAGGCCGAACTGCCGCCGAATGTCGATCCGTCCGATCCGAAGATCGACGATCCCGAAACGCGCGCCCGCATGGTGCGCACCTTCGAGCGCGGCCTGTCCAATCCGTCCGGTTATGTGCTGCCGATCCAGCGCTGGAATGCCAAGGCGACGGATAACCGCTGGAAGAGCGAGAAGTGGAATCTGCGTCGCGGCAAGCTGTTCCTGGTGCCGGGCGATTCACCGCTGGGATTCCGGCTGCCGCTCGGCGCGCTGCCGTGGCTGCCGAAATCCGACTATCCCTACATCAACCCGCAGGACCCGAGCGAAGCGCGGCCGGCGCTTCCGACGCATGAGCAGTTCTCGCAGATCTACAACGAGGGCGGCGGCTCGGCCGAAGCCAGCGCCGATCGTCAGACGCGGATCGAGCAGGTTGCGGTCGAAGGCGCGGTGCGCACCGCGATGTCGATCGAACCGCGCGACGGTGTGCTGTGCGTGTTCATGCCGCCGACGGAAAAGCTCGAGGACTATCTGGAATTGATTGCGGCGGTCGAGCAGGCGGCGAAGGCTACCGGCACGCCGGTGCATATCGAGGGCTATCCGCCGCCGCACGATCCGCGCATGAATGTCATCAAGGTCACGCCCGATCCCGGCGTGATCGAGGTCAACGTGCATCCGGCCGCCACCTGGCGTCAGGCCGTCGATACCACGACCGGTCTCTACGAGGAGGCGCGGCAGTCTCGGCTCGGCACCGACAAGTTCATGCTCGACGGCCGCCATGTCGGCACCGGCGGCGGCAATCATGTGGTGATCGGCGGCGCGACGCCCGCGGATTCGCCGTTCCTGCGACGGCCCGACGTGCTGCGCAGCCTCGTGCTGTATTGGCAGCGCCATCCGTCGCTGTCCTATTTCTTCTCCGGATTGTTTGTAGGTCCGACGAGCCAGGCGCCGCGCATGGACGAGGCGCGCCATGACGGACTTTATGAGCTGGAAATCGCGCTCGACCTGATGCCAGAAGGCAAGGCGCATGTGCCGCCGTGGCTGGTCGACCGGCTGTTCCGCAATATCCTCGCCGACGTCACCGGCAATACCCACCGGGCCGAAATCTGCATCGACAAGCTCTATTCGCCGGATTCATCGACCGGCCGTCTCGGTCTCGTCGAATTCCGCTCCTTCGAGATGCCGCCCGATCCGCGCATGTCGCTCGCCCAGCAACTGCTGATCCGCGCGCTGATCGCCTGGTTCTGGCGCGAGCCGCAATTCGGCAAGCTCATTCGCTGGGGCACCACGTTGCATGACCGGTTCATGCTCCCGCATTTCGTGTGGGAGGATTTCCAGGGCGTGCTGTCCGATCTGCAGCGTGCCGGCTATCCGTTCGATCCGGAATGGTTCGTGGCGCAGAAAGAATTCCGCTTCCCGTTCTACGGAGCGGTGGAATATTCAGGCGTGAAACTCGAACTGCGTCAGGCGCTGGAGCCGTGGCATGTGCTGGCCGAGGAGAGCGCCGGCGGGGGCACGGTGCGGTTCGTCGATTCCTCGGTCGAGCGGCTGCAGGTCGAGGCCCAGGGCTTCGTGCCGGGCCGCCATATCGTGACCTGCAATGGCCGCCGTATGCCGATGACCTCGACCGGCGAATCGGGGCAAGCTGTGGCCGGTGTCCGCTTCAAGGCATGGCAACCCGTGTCGGGCCTTCATCCCACCATACCCGTGCATGCACCGCTGACATTCGATCTGGTCGACCTCTGGAACAGGCGCTCGCTCGGCGGCTGCGTGTATCATGTCGCGCATCCGGGCGGCCGCAATTACGATACCTTCCCGGTCAATTCCTATGAAGCCGAGGCGCGACGGCTCGCCCGTTTCCAGGATCATGGCCACACCGCTGGGCTTGTGGATCCGCCGCCGGAAGAGCCGGCCGGCGAATTTCCGCTGACGCTCGATCTGCGCCGGAGCCCGGGCCGATGACTGCCTCCGCGCGTGCAGCCGCCTCGAGCGGCGCGCCCTATGCCGGCTATACGCCGCTGCCCGGCGTGCCCGACGAATTCATCGGGCCGGACGGCCGCGAACGCAGCACCTGGCGCAAATTCTTCGAATTGCTGCAGGTCGACGACAGCGAGCGCTCGCTCGCGGCCGCCGCGCGCCACATGCGCGATATCGGCCTGACCTACCGCGTACATGGCGAGGCCCGCGAACGGCCCTGGCCGATGAGCAACCTGCCGCTCCTGATCGAGGAGAGCGATTGGCAGGCGATCGTTGCGGGCGTCACCCAGCGCGCCACCGTGATGGAAGCGCTGCTCGCCGATGTGTACGGGCCGAACAAGCTGGTCGGGGAGGGCATCCTTCCGGCCGCCGTGGTGGCCGGCAGCCAGGATTACCAGCGTCCGATGGTCGGCATGAATCCGCCGGGCGGGCGCTGGCTGCATCTCTATGCCGCCGATATCGGGCGCGGTCCCGACGGCCGCTGGTGGATTCTCGGCGACCGCACCCAGGCGCCGTCGGGCGCGGGCTATGCGCTGGAAAACCGGCTGGTGATGGCGCGCGCGCTGCCGACCGCCTATCGCGGCATGAATGTCGAGCGCGTCGCGCCGTTCTTCCGCGCGCTGCGCGCCTCGCTCACCGATGCCGCCGAACGATCCGAGCCGCGCATCTGCCTCCTGACGCCCGGGCCCTACAGCGAGACTTATTTCGAACAGGCCTATCTTGCCCGCTATCTCGGCTTCCTGCTGGTCGAGGGCGACGACCTCGTGGTGCACAACAATCTCGCCCATGTGCGCACCATCGCGGGTCTCAAGCGCGCCGACGTGATCTGGCGCCGGGTCGATTCCGATTTCATCGATCCGCTGGAGTTGAACGGTGAATCGCGTCTCGGCGTGCCGGGCATTCTCTCCGCGATGCGCCACGGCCATACCGTGGTGTCGAACGCGCCGGGTTCGGGTTTCGTCGAGGCGCGCGCGCTGATGAGCTTCATGCCGGGCATCGTCGATTATCTGCTCGGCGAAAAGCTGCGCATGCCGAATATCGCGACCTGGTGGTGCGGCGATCGCGAGGCGCGCGAGGACGTGCTGTCGGTGTTCGGCGCGATGACGATTTCCAGCGCCTTCAGCGGCACGGTGCCGGGCTTCGGCACCAGCCAGCAGCTTCTGCCGGGCGCGCTGTCGACGCAGGACCAGGCGCGGCTGCGCGAGGCGATCGAGATGCGCGGCCTCGATTATGTCGGCCAGGAGATTGTGCAATTGTCGACCACTCCGGTCTGGCACGGCAAGGAGATGGTGCCGCGGCCCTTCGTGCTGCGGGTGTTCGCCGCCGCGACGCCCGACGGATGGCATGTCATGCCCGGCGCCTTCTGCCGGGTGTCCGATCGGTCCGATGCGCGTGCCATCAGCATGGGCGAGGGCGTGCAATCGGCCGATGTCTGGGTGATGTCTTCGAAGCCGGTAGGCCACGAGACGCTGCTGCCCGCCACCGACGACGTTCCGGTTCGCCGCCTTCTCGGCAATCTGCCGAGCCGGGCGGCCGACAATCTCTATTGGTATGGCCGCTATCTGGAGCGCGCCGAGGCGACCATCCGGGTGATCCGCTGCCTGTGCTCGCGCAGCCTGGAAATGGATCTGTCGGGCGACGTCACGCGCACCATCACCAAGCTCGGCCATCAACTGGTCGCCTGGGGCGCGGTGTCCAAGGAGAATGCCGACGCCGATACTCTCACCATCGTGCGCCAGGCGCTGAGCGACGAGGATGCCTATGGCTCTGGCCTGTCCGGCGTGCGGATGGCGAATTACGCGGCTTCCGTGATCCGCGAGCGCATCTCGCTTGATGCTTCGAAGCTCTTGCGTGCGCTCGACCTTCAGCTCACGGATATCTCCGACCTCGTGACCGTCGCCGATGTCTACGAAGCCGCCGACCGCGCGCTGCAGAATCTCTCGGCGCTCGCGGGTCTCGAGCAGGAAAACATGAACCGCAGCGCCGGCTGGCGATTCCTCGACATTGGGCTGCGCATTGAGCGCGCCATCAACACCTGCCGGCTCGCGCGATTCTTCGCGCCCGACGACGCCACCGCCGACGACCTCGACGTGATGCTCGACCTGATCGATTCGCAGATCACCTATCGCTCTCGCTATCTCACCGGAGTGGCGCTGACGCCCATCCGCGACATGGCGCTGCTCGATCCCTACAATCCGCGGTCGGTCGGCTTCCAGGTGCAGACGGCGCAGCAGCATCTCGCCACGCTTCCGAGCCTGCGCTCCGACGGTCTGCCGGAGGAGCCGCAGCGGATCATCGAGCGGCTGGCGACCGAGATCGCGACGTCGGAAGCGCGCAATCTCGACACCAGTATCATCCTCGGCTTCGAGCAGAAGATGTCGAATTTCGCGCAGGCCGTCGGCAACCGCTATTTCCTGCGCCGCCCCGAGGTGACGGTCTCCAGCGCCGTGAGCGGGCTCGCGTGATCTATCGCGTCCGGCATTTGACCGCGTATTCCTACGAGGCGCCGGTGGCTTCGGCGACCCTTGTGCTGCGGGTCACCCCGCGCGACGGGCCTGCGCAGCACACCATCGCACACAAGGTCGAGGTTTCGCCGCGTCCCGCCTCGGTTGCGTTCGAGCGCGACTTCTACGGCAATGCCGTGAGCGTGGTGTCGATCGAGGAATCGCATACCGAGCTTTCGATCGACGCCACCGCGGAAGTCGAGTTGTCCTACGGCGCACCTCATCCGGGTCCCGGACTGAAATGGGAAAAGGTCGCCGATCTCGCCCTGCATTCGCATGACATGTCCGCGCAGGCGCCGGCGCATTTCATGTTCGAGAGCCCGCGCATCCGGCTTTCGGCAGATGTGACGCGCTATGCGCGCGAAAGCTTCACTTCCGGTCGCGGCATCATCGAGGCGTCGCGCCATCTGATGACGCGCATCAAGCGCGAATTCGAGTATGAACCGGAATCGACCGAAATCTGGACACCGCTCCAGCAGGCCTTCGCGGCCCGCCGCGGCGTGTGCCAGGACTTCGCGCATATCATGATCGCCGGCCTGCGCGGGCTCGGTGTGCCCGCCGCCTATGTCAGCGGCTATCTGCGCACGGTGCCGCCGCCGGGCAAGGAACGGCTCGAAGGCGCCGATGCCACCCATGCCTGGGTCTCGGTCTGGTGCGGACCGGAGGACGGCTGGCTTGGCTTCGATCCGACCAATGCGATCGACACTGGCAACGACCATATCGCGCTCGCGATCGGTCGCGATTTTTCCGACGTTTCCCCGGTCTATGGCGTGTTCGTCGGCTCCGGCGCCAACGAATTGCACGTGGAGGTCGATGTCATTCCGCTGCCGCGGGACAAGGCCGCCTGATGACGGCCTGACGGGAACCCGACGCCTGCTCGATCGTTCTATCCGGCTGATCGTCCGGAGCAAGGCTTGATTCATGAGGCTTTTCGAGTGTCAGGCATGCGGGCAGGCGCTCTATTTCGAGAACACGCGATGCGAGAGCTGCGGCCGCGCGCTCGGCTATCTGCCGCGCTTCACCACGCTTTCGGCGCTTGAGCCGGAAGACGGAAAATGGCGCGCGCTGGGTGATCCGGATCGGCACTACCGCTATTGCGCGAATGTGGAACATGACGCCTGCAACTGGATGATCGCCGATGACGTCGGCGATGTCTTCTGTCTCGCCTGCCGGCACAACAGCACCATCCCGAACCTTTCCGAGCCACGGAATCTGACGTTGTGGCGAAAGATCGAGGTTGCGAAACGCCGGCTGTTCTACAGCCTGCTTCGGTTTCGCCTGCCGCTGATCACCAAAAGAAAGGACCCGAGCGGACTTGCCTTCGATTTTCTCGATGCCGAAGGCGAACCGGTCATGACCGGACATCTCGATGGCACAATCACCATCAATCTGGCCGAGGCCGACGATTCTCACCGTGAGAAGCAGCGCGGCGAGATGGGCGAATTCTACCGCACGCTGCTCGGGCATTTCCGTCACGAGATCGCGCATTATTACTGGGATCGCCTGGTGCGTGATCATGTGGTGCTGGATCGCTTCCGCGAAATTTTCGGCGACGATCGCGAGGATTACGCTGCCGCGCTGAAGCGCAATTACGAGCAGGGCGCGCCCGCCGACTGGTCGGATCGTTATGTCTCATCCTATGCAAGCGCGCATCCGTGGGAGGACTTTGCCGAAACCTTTGCGCATTACTTCCACATCGTCGACACGCTCGAGACCGCCGCCGCCTTCGGGATGCGCATCCGCCCGCGCATCGCAGCGGGACCTGAACTCTCGGCGAGCGTCGATTTCGATCCGTATCGCGCAACGATCCAGCGCCTCATCGAGGCCTGGCTGCCGCTGACCTTTGCTTTCAATTCGATCAACCGCAGCATGGGCTTGAGCGATCTCTATCCGTTCGTGCTCAGCCCGGCGATCATCTTGAAGCTGTCCTTCATTCACGAACTGGTTCATCGCCGTTCGCCGGATGACGAGCCGGACGAGGAGGCAGCGCTCAAGGCGATGGCGATGGGCCTGAAAAAGGCTGTGGCGGCGCCGGTGACGCAATAGCGGTGTGGAAGGTCATGGCGCCATGCGATATCATGGCTCCATCGAGCAACAACCGATCCGCGAGGCCGAAATCGTCATGTTCGCGATCCGCTGCCTGCTTCCCGTATTGCTTGCAATTTGTGTCGTCTCAGAACCCGCCTTCGCCGAACGGCGCGTCGCACTCGTCATCGGCAACGCGAGTTATCTGACGGTCAGTCCGCTGAAAAACCCGATCAATGACGCGGGCGGTGTCGCGAAGATCCTGCGCGATCTCGGCTTCGAGGTGACGCTTGTAACCGATCTCGACAAGGCCAGTTTCGAGCAGAAGGTGTCCGCTTTTGCCAATTCGCTGCCGGGAGCCAGCGCGGCCGTATTCTATTATGCCGGCCATGGCCTGCAGGTCGACGGACGCAACTATCTAGTTCCGGTCGATGCCAGGATCGACAACGAAGCCGATCTGCCATTCGAACTGGTGTCGATCGATATCGTGATGCAGCGCCTCGCGCACCATCGCATCACCAATATCGTGATCCTCGATGCCTGTCGCGACAATCCGCTCGGCGACGACCTGTCGAAAAAGCTCGGCGATCGCAGCAATGCGGTAGCGCGAGGATTGGCTCCGATCACCGCAGGCTATTCCACCGTCGTGTCGTTCTCGACGAAAGAAAACCAGACGGCGCTCGATGGCGAGGGCGATCACAGTCCTTTTTCAAGCTCGCTGATCCGCCACATCCCGACCGAAAATGTGGAAGTCATCGAGATGCTTCGGCGCGTCAGCCGGGACGTGAAGGACGCAACTTCCATGGAGCAGGAGCCCTGGATCACGTTCTCACTGATCGAGCACTTCTTCTTCAAGCCGGGTTCCGGGGAGGCGGTGACCCGGAAGGACCGGGAGTCGCCAGATCCGCAGCGCGATCGCAAACAGGATTCGTCGGCCGTGATCCGCACCGGCAAGCCGCCGGTGCATCCGTGCGATCATGTCGCGGCCAGCGCCAGCGATCCCGAGCGAGTCACCGATGGCAAGTCGTTCGGCGCATTGAATGGGCCAGAGGGCGTGAAAGCCTGCCGCGCGGCGCTCGCGATCTATCCGAACACGCCGCGCTTCGAGTTCCAGCTCGCTCGTTCCTTGCACAAGGCCGAGCAATACGACGAGGCGGCCACCCTCTATCGCAGTCTGGTCGCGCGCGGCTATTTCGCCGCGCTGACCAATTACGGCTGGATGCTTCACAACGGCCACGGTCTGTCGAAGAACCAGCGGGAGGCCGCGCGGCTCTACCTGTTGGCTGCCCAACAGGGCGACAATTTCGGCATGTACAACGCCGCAATGGCGTACGACAGCGGCGAAGGCCTGCCGCGCAATCCGGCGCAGGCAGCGCATTGGATATATGCGGCGCTTCGGCTCGGTCACTCCTATTCCATCGAGCAGATGAGCGGTTCGGCCACCGGCTGGACGCGCGATTTTCGGGTGGAGCTGCAGCGACTATTGCGCCGCGCCGGCACCTATAACGGCCCGGTCGACGGCAATTTCGGGCCCGATATCGCGCGTGCGGTGCGGCAGGTGCAGACCTTGCCGTTTGCGCCCAATCCCGGCGGCGATGTACCGAAGAGACGGTTCGATCCGAAATCGATTCCGGTGAACTCGCCGCCGCCGCGGTGAGGGCGCTTATCGCTGCTGCGAATTGAGCGGCAGGTTCTTCGGATCGAAACGTCGAGGTGGCCCGCCGGGATTGTTGTCTTCCGGCGCTGTGTCCCTGTTGGCGCGTGAGGGTGCCACGTCCGAAGGCGGCGCGTCGTTGAGCGGAAGCCGGCTCGGATCGAAGCGCGGCGCCGGCGAATTGACCGGCATGTTCTTCGGGTCGAAGCGGCTCTGCTGGTTGTCGTCTCCGTCACGCTCGCGGTTGTCGCGCCGATCGCGACCGCGGCGGCCGTCGCGCCGATCCTCACGGCGATCGCGCTCGGCGTTGGCAAACTGGCTGTCGCGGATGTCCTCGCCGGTGGCGCACAGGATGTAGCGCAGCTCGCATTCCCCGCCGCCCTTGTCGCGCTCGCAGAAATTGATCGCATTCCTGCCGGCATTATCGACCGTATCGCCGACACTGGTGAAGGCTTGCGTGAACCGGGTTCGGGACCTACGGCCGCGTTCGACGTAGCGGGTCACCGCGAAGCCCAGGCAATTCGGCGCCGCCACCGACGAAACCTTGAAGTCCGAGCGGCTGCGCCGCTGCAATTGCTCGATCGCGACAAGCTCGGCGTTGCGCCGGGTGCCGCTGGTGCTGGCGGCATAATTGCCGTAGCCGTCGAAGGCGAACGTCACCCAAGGCGAGGGCGCCGGAATCGTGAACAGCTTTTCGAGTGTCGGCTTGGTCAGTTGCCCGTTGTAAGGCAGCTTCGCGAATTTCTGGAATTCGTTCAGGTTTTGGGCGGTCTCGTCGGTCATCCGGCCGTTGATGTCGGACATGCGCAGACCGAAATCGTACAGCCGCTGCTGCACGCGAAGTACGATGTCGGGCGAGGCTTGCAGCGCTTCGCCGCTGCCCTCGCCGGGGCAGGAGGCGCTGGCCGCGCCGCCTTCATCGATACGGGCATTGGTCCAGGCGAAGAAAGGCTGCTCGACCTTGATTGGATCGGAGCGCAGGATCGCACCCACCTTCACGGTCGAAACCGGACCGTCCGGAGAGTCCGCCTGATCGATCTTGCAGCGCAGGATTATGACGTCTTCTGACACCGGCCGTTGGCAGATCTCGGCCTGAAGCTTTTCGGCGACCTGCAGAAGGTTTTGCGCCTTGCCGTTATCGCCTCGTGCGCGCGCTTCCTGCGCGCGCGTCACGATCGGAATGATGACGCTTACGCTTTCTCGGTCACGGCAGAGGAAGGGCCGCTTGTCGGCTTCCATCGCCGCGTTGATGCGAACCGTGTTGTCGCCCTGCGCAAAAGCAGTCGCGGGTGCCACGCCGGTTGCCGCAATCGAGATCGCGAGCAGCGTGACGGAGCGAACAAGCATGACCGGACGTAACCTTGCTGGGATTGCCAGCAAGTTTAGGTTCAAACGCCGGTCGTAGCAAGATACCAGGCCGTGAAGCTCGGAGCTTCAAGACCAGCGGGAACAATTCCGCGCTGTTGTCTCCTCAGTTGCTGCGTGCCAGCGCCTTCAGGCGGGCCGGCGCTTCCTGCGAACCCAGATCGCGCGCGCGCTCGTACCAGAACGCAGCCTTGGCATTATCCGGCACCATGCCCTTGACCTTGAAGCGTGCGAGCGCCTCGGAGTCGTAGGTCGCAGCGAGCGCGAGGGCCGCCGAAGCATCGCCCGCATCCGCCGCCCGTTCGAGCACGCTGCGCGCGCCTGCGAGGTCGCCGGCGGCAATGAAGTCCTTGCCCATCTTGCGGAGCAGCTCGATCTCCTCGGGCGCAAGCGTGCGCGCCGCGACGCCGTTGGTGCGGGTCTCGCCTTCCGCGCGTCCGGCCGGGCCGTGCCAGATGTTGCGGTTCTGCGCATCCTGGGTCGCGGCCGGCGGCGCGATCGGAGTCATCACGGTTTCGCGCCGCTGCTGGTTCTCCGGAGTTGCGACGGGAGTCGCTGCCGGTGTCGCTGCAGGCGCCACAGCCGGTGCGCTGTCGATGCGCGCGGCGACGCGCGGCTCGGGTGCGGGCATCGGCAAAGCGGCGGCGGGCGCCGGCCGCTGGATCGGCGCGTTGACGCGCTCCGTTTCCCTGGCAAGCACGATCGGCTCGGTCCGCACTGCAACGGTGGCGATCGGCTCGCTGCGCGCCGGCTGCGGCTTACCTTCGCCGAACACGGCGGCGGCGTTCGTCGTCATCGCGGCGAACGGCGTGCCGACGGTGTCGAGGAAGCGGGCCCGCAGATCGGGCAGCGCGAACATCATGACGGCGGCGGCGCCGCCCGCGGCGAATCCGAAGCGCACGAACAAGGTCGATGCGGAACTGCGCCGCTTCTTCGTCCGTGCCTTCGGCCAGGACTGGTCCTCTTCCTCGTCGAGCCGGATCGGCTCCATCGATTTCGCGAGGAAAGCCGGCGGCAGCCGATAGAGCTGCATCGGCTCTTCCGGCTCTTTTTCCGGCTCAGGGATCGGCGCGAATTGCGGCTGCGCCGGTTGAGGCTCCGGCACGAATTGCGGCTGGACCGGCGCCGCCTCGTGCATGTTGCGACTGGCGAGCTGCTGGGCGACCTGCTGCATCACCTCCTGCACGCGCAGCGCATCGATGTAGCGATGCTCCGGCGTGCGCGCATCTTCGGCCAGCGCCGGCGCGTCCAGTGTGTCGATCGTCGGCGTCATGGCCTCCGGCGCGTCGCGGTTTTCGGCCTGTTCAGGAACCGGCGTTTCGTCGGAGGCTTTCTCCTCCGACGAATCCGTTTCCGGCTCGGACTGGTGCTCGGCGTCGATCATGGCGCGCAGGCTTGCCTCGATCTCATCCAGGATCTTGGCGTCGTGATCGCTCTCGATCGCACCCGGACGCGGCCGCGACGACGGCGCCGGCTCGGCCGCGGCCGGCGGAGTTGCCGGATCGCGCGCATATTTCGGCGCATAGGGTGAGACGAGATCGTAGTCGAGCGGTTGCGGTGACGGGGTACTCATGACGCTACTCCTGAATAGGCAACACTGTCCCGGCGGCTGAGATGCCGTCTCTTGTTTTTACTTCTTGCGCTTGTTGGGCTGCGCCACCGGCGTAGCGGTGCTCTCGTTCCTCGCGGCTCTGGCTTCCTGCTGTTCGCGCCATTGCAGGAATTCGGCGAACATCGCATCGCGGCTCTGCGGCGTGCGTGCCGCGTCCTTCTTGCCATCGACGCGCGACAGATAGCTCTGGAATTCGCGATTGAGTTCGACGTTCTGCGGCGCGTTGGCCGGCGTGTCGAGCTTCGCAAGCTCGCGCTCGGCGACGTCGAGACGCGTCCAGCCCGGAACGGTCGCGGCCAGATTGACGTCGCGCCACTTCGGATGGAACGGCGGCTTCTGGAACTTGCTCCAGTTCACGAACATGCGCTCGACGAAGCGTTCGATGCGCTTCTGGCGGTCGCTGCCCTTGGACCAGTTGAACGCGGCGAGCACCGCCGGCACCGCGATCGTGTCGACCTTGTTCTGCCCCTCCGGCATCAGGTTCGGATATTGCTCGCGGGTGAATTCGCCGACCGTGTAATAGTCCGAGAATTTCTTCGAGAACGGAATCGGCAAGAGGTGCAGGTTGGCGTCGGCCGGGATCTTCGAGAAGAAGTCGATCGGCTTGCCGACGAGGCGCACCAGCGCATCGACCTCGCCGGACCGCAGCTTCTGCAGTCCCTGCGAGGTGTCGATATTGGCCTGCTCGACCTGGATGCCGAGCCGCTGGAAGATCAGCGGGCCGGTAAGGCTCGATCCGGCGCCGGCCGGCCCGAAGCTCACCTTCTTGCCGCGCAGATCCTCGAGCGTGCGGATGTCGCGGCGCGCGAGGATATGCACCTCCGAAACCGGCAGCCGGATGATGTAGTGGATGCGGTTGTTGAGGTTCCAGATCTTGCGCTCGTTCTTGAAGTACTCGAACACGTCGGACTGGGTCACGGCCACATCGACGCCGCGCAGATACAAGAGATCGTCGACGTTGGATGCCGCGCCGTAGGTCACCATCGGCAGGACGCGCATGTTGTCGCCGTCATCGAGCGCCTTGGCGAGTTCGTCGGCGAAGGTCATGTAGCTGCCGGACATCAGCCCGCCGGCGACGCCCACGGTCCAGGCGTTGCGCTTTTCCTTGATCGCCGCTTCGGTATTGCCCTGCTGCGTCAGCGCTTGCGGAATCGCCTGAGCGAAAGCCGCGCCGACCTGCCATGACGTTGCGAGAATGAGAGCGGCGGCCGCCGCCTTCAGGATACGCATTACGAACCTCCCGTGAACCGCGGCCTTGCCGCAGAAACTGCTTGATGAATAGCGATAGCGATCATTGACGCGCGAAGCCTTCGCGCGTGCGCTTGTTCTTGATCGAGACTTCCCGAATCCGCGCAGGCGACGCAGATGCGCCGCGCTGAACTGGAGTCCTTTGTCGCCGTCCCCTGCGACACGACTCGCATCTGACCCCCATCAGACCGCCGGATCGGATATGCCGTCCGATCCGGACGAATGAACTCGTTACGCTCGAACGTTCATTTCCAGTTTTCGTGCTGCCGCCTCGTCGCGATCGGCGATGCGGCCCTTCCCGTTTTCAAAGTTTCTGGGGATTAGTGTCACGAATGAGGCAGAAGTGATTGGACGTGATCGTCAAGTGACTTGACGCGGTCGCGATTCGTTGCCCGCTCGCAACGTCGATGTTGCGAGCTTGCAAGCTTGCGGTAGCGATGTAACGGCGCGTGGTAGCGACGTATTGCGTCTGCGGTAGCGACGTAGCGAGTACGACGATGTGAGGCGTCGAAAGTTTTTTTTCAGATTGCGGATTTTTTCGTGTCGCGGGAACGCCGAAGATGACTTTGCATTCAGTTCGCCGGCGCATATTCACGCCGGCGAAGATGTTCCTGCCTCACTGCATGACGCTCACACCGTGAACGGCTTCTGCTTTTCGAACGGCTTGTTGGCCGGGCCGACCACGAAATAATTCGGCGTCTGGTCGAGCGGCATCCTCGACAGGATGCTCTTGTGGAACTTCGGATAGTCGCCCTTGAACACGCCGCCGTTCCAGATCTTCTTCAGCATCGCGGTGAAGGCGCCATTGAACGGCCCGTCCATGGAGAATTGATTGTCCTGACAGCCGGAAATGAGTACCGCCGTCGCCGCTACCTTGTCGCGGGCATTCTTGAGTTCCGGATTGCGGCCGAGGGCGTCGTAGAATTTCCTGTTCGCGTAATAGGTACGCGACAGCACCTCGTCCGGCGCCGCGCGAGGTGGCCGCGTGGGATCGAACGCCCGCTCGACGATGATCCGCGCCTTGGCGATGGTGCCACTGTGGCAGGAATCCGACAGGGCGAGGATGCGGACGCCCGCCGCGAACTTGCTGAAAGCGAGGTAGATCTCGTCGTCGATCATCTCGCCGTCGAACAGGCACCAGGTTTCGTCCATCGAGTCGGATTCATCGCCGTTCTGATCGGGCAATTGGCCGCCATGTCCGGAATAGGTGACGAGGAAGATGTCGCCGGCCTTCAGGGCCTTCGCGGCCTTGCCCATCTCGCCGATCACGGCGTCCCGTGTGGCGGCCTTGGTCAGCAATTGCGCGGGTTTGAAGCCCTGCGATATGGCCAGTTCCGTCATGTCATTGGCGTCGAATTCGCAGGCATTCAACGGCCCGCTCCAGCCTGCGTAATGGTCCGGATTGACCGTGTTCAGGCCGATATGCAGCGAAAGTCCGGTCGGCATGGTGGCACCCCTCGGGTTTGATATACCCGTATAGGTTGTAATAATTTACAACACAATTCAAGGCCGTGCCGACCATTCAAGGCGCATTGAGGCTTGGATCGTCAGATCGCGGCGGCGTTGACGCAGCGCACGAAATGACCGCTGCCGGACTGGGTGAGCGGCACCGGCTCTACCGAGCAGGCGCCGGTGACATGCGAGCAGCGCGGCAGGAAGGCGCAACCGGTCGGCACGTTGTCCAGTCTCGGCGGCGATCCGGGGATCGCTTCCAGTTTCTTGCCGCGCTGCGCGCCGCGCATGGTCGAGGACAGAAGCCCGCGGGTATAGGGATGGGCCGGTGTCTTCACCACGTCGCGCAGCGAGCCGCTCTCCACGATCCGGCCGGCATACATTACCGCGACCCGGTCGCTGATCTCGACCGCGACCCCGATATCGTGGGTGACGAAGATCACCGCCATGCCGAGCTCGCGCTGCAATTCACGCAGCAGCAGCAGGATCTGGATCTGCACCGTGGCATCGAGCGCGGTCGTGGGCTCGTCGGCCAGCAGCACCTTGGGCCGGCAGGCGAGCGCGAGCGCGATCATCGCGCGCTGGCGCATTCCACCCGACATTTCATGCGGATAGGCGTCGAGCCGCCGCGCCGGCGAGGGGATGCGCACCCGCTCCAGCATTTCCAGCGCGCGCTTGCGCCCGTCGGCAAATGAAACTTTCTCGTGCTTGACCACGGCTTCGGCGATCTGCACGCCGATGGTATAGACCGGGTCGAGCGCCAGCATCGGCTCCTGGAATACCATCGAGACCACGCCGCCGCGCAGATTTTCCAGCGCGTCCGGCGGCATCGCCATGACGTCCTGGCCGCCGACCGCGATCCGTCCCCTTATGTCGCTGCGCCGCGGTGGCAGCATGCGAAGCAGCGCCTTCAATGTGACGCTCTTGCCCGAGCCGGATTCGCCGAGCAGGCCCAGCACCTCGCCCTGCATCAGGGAAATGTCGACGCCGTTCAGCGCATGCACCAGGCGCTCGCCCTTGAAGCGAACGTGGAGGTCGCGGATTTCGACGATAGGATTCATGCGGCGCGCGCCTGCGGCATCTGCGGCACCCGCAGATGATGATCGCTTGCCTGCTGGAACGCGCGGCCGAGTGCCACGCAGGTCTCGTCTCCGAATGGCCGGCCGATCAGTTGCAGGCCGATCGGCAGACCCGACTTCGACCAGCCCGCCGGCACCGACAGCACCGGCAGCCCGAGATAATTGACTGGGCGCATGAATTTCATCACCGCCACCACCATCTCCTCGGCATTGGCGCCGCCGCCGACATCGGTCTCGTCGATCCGGGGCGCCGCCGAGCGCGACGCCGGCGCCAGCACGATGTCGACATCTCCGATGGCGGCGAGATGAGCGGCAAGAGCAGGGCCCCGCCAGCGCAACGCTTCGAGATATTCGACAGCGCTATAGCCGAGCCCATTCTCCAGACGATTGCGCACCTGCGGCGTGTAATCCGATGCGCGGGTGCGTAGCCAGGGCGCGTGCAGGGCGGTCGCTTCGGTCGCGAGCACGACCAAAGCCGCCGCCGCGACCGCGGTCTGATCGGGCAGTTCGACGGTCACGACATTGGCGCCGAGCCGCTTGAAGGTTTCGATCGCCTGATCGAGCGCCGCCGCGACATCGGCGTCAAGATCGTCGACATAGAAACGCTTCGGCACGCCGATGGTCAGGCCTTTCGCAGAGCGTTGCGACAAGGCTGCGTCCCAGGGCGGCGAACGGTCGGTCACCGGATCGAGTGGGTCTTCGCCGGCGATCGCCTGGGCGATCAGGCCGCAATCTTCTGCGCTGCGCGCCAGCGGGCCCACGGTATCGAGCGTGAAGGAAAGCGGCATGGCATTGGCGCGGCTGACACGGCCGGTGGTGGTCTTGAGCCCGGTGACGCCGCAGCAATGCGCCGGCATGCGGATCGAGCCGCCGGTGTCCGAACCGAGCGCGCCATAGGTCAGCCGTGCCGCGACCGCCGCACCCGAGCCTGAAGAGGAGCCGCCGGTGATGTGATGGACATGCCAGGGATTTCTCGCCGGCCCGAGATAGGCATTGTGCCCCGTCGGACCGTAAGCGAATTCGGCCATGTGCAGCGCGCCGATGTGGATCGCGCCGGCCTCGTCGAGCCGCGCGATCGCGGTGGAAGTCGCCGGCGCAATCCAGCCTTCGCGGATTTTCGAGCCGCAGCCCGCGGGCTTGCCGGCGACGTAATACATGTCCTTGTGCGCGAGCGGCACGCCATGCAGCGGACCTTTCGGTCCGGATTTTTGGAGAGCGAGATCTGCCGCGCGTGCCGATTCCAGCGCCTCGTCGGTGTCGACGCGAACGAAGGCATTGAGATGCGGCTGCCATCGCGCGATGCGGTCGAGCAAGGCCTGCGTCGCCTCGACCGAAGTGAGCTTGCGTTCGCGGATCAGGGCCGCGACCTCGGCAAGCGAAAGGAGCGCCGGATCGCTCACCGCTTCGCTCCCTTGCGGGCGACCGCGACATAGGTCGCAGGCTCGGTTTCAAAGGTCACCGCGATGTCGTCCTGCGCCATGCGCGCGACCACAGGCGTAAGCGCCTTGGCGATACGCGCGGGCGAACCTTCCGGCAGCGGCACGCGCGCGGCCTGCGCCATCACCGAAATGCGCTCCGGCGTGACTTTTTCAACCATGACCGGCTCCCGGCCCGCGCGTTCCGGCGAGCGAATGTCCCGAATGCGGATCGACCATGTGGCAGGCGGCGAGATGGCGGTCGGCGCCGGTCTCGGAAAGCTTCGGCACTTTCTCGCTGCACACGGGCTCGGCGAAGCCGCATCGGGTATGGAAACGGCAGCCCGAGGGCGGGTTGATCGGATTGGGCGGATCGCCGGCGATCGGCGGTTTCTGGGTGCGCTTGTCGGGATCGAGCGAGGGCATCGCCGCGAACAGAGCCTGGGTATAGGGGTGGCGCGGTCTTTCCCACATCGCCTCGACCGGTCCGCTCTCCACCACCTCGCCGAGATACATCACGACGATCCGGTCGCTGATGAAACGGATCACGTTGAGATCGTGCGAGATGAAGATGTAGGTGAGGCCGAGTTCGTCCTTGAGGTCGATAAGGAGATTGAGCACCTGCGCCTCGACCGACTTGTCGAGCGCGGAAACCGCTTCGTCCAGGATGACCAGGCGCGGCGAGAGCGCGAGCGCGCGAGCGATGTTGACGCGCTGCTTCTGGCCGCCGGACAATTCGTGCGGATAGCGGCCGGCGAAGACTGCAGGGTCGAGGCCTACTTTTCGCAGGAGTTCATGGGCGCGTTCGCAGGCAGCATCCGCCGACAGGCCATGCACCTTCGGCCCGAAGGCGACCGTATCCTCGATGGTGAGCCGCGGGTTGAGCGAGGCATAGCTGTCCTGGAACACCATCTGCACGCGGCGCCGCAATTCGCGCATCGACATCGCCGAGCCAACCGCCTCGCCGTCGAACAGGATGCGGCCCTTGTCGATCGGCATCAGACCGACGATCAGGCGCGCGGTGGTGGACTTGCCGCAGCCGGATTCGCCGACCAGCCCCACGACCTCGCCCTTGTCGACGGTGATCGACACGTCGTCGACCGCGCGCACGACATTCTTTGCGCCGAACAATCCACCGCCGATATTGAAATGCTTGACCAGGTTCTGCACCTGCAGCAGCGGCTGCGCCGGTCCGCCGACGTCGCGCGCCGGCGTGAGCTGTTCAGCTTCGGACATCCATCGCGCTCCGCAGGCCGTCACTCAGGAGATTGAAGCAGATCGAGACGATGAAGATCATCACGCCCGGAAGCGCCGCGACCGCGGGATTGTTGTAGATCGCGGTGCGCAGCGTATTGAGCATCAGGCCCCATTCCGGCTCGGGCGGCTTCACGCCGAGACCGAGGAACGAGAGGCCGGCGGCGAGGATCATGCAGACGCTGATGAGGCTCGTCGCATAGACGAAGATCGGTCCGAGCACGTTGCCCAGTACATGCACGCCCATGATCTTCATCGGGCCTGCGCCCGAGGCGCGCGCGGCATCGACGAAGTCGAGATTGCGCACGCTCGTCGTGACGCTTTCCGCCACCCGCACGATCGGCGGGATGAACACGATGGTGAGCGAGAGCACGCTGTTGAAGATGCCGGCGCCGAGTGCGCCGGAAATCGCGATTGCGAGCAGCACCGAGGGGAAGGCGTAGAAGATGTCGATGGTGCGCATGATGATCTGGTTCAGAACACCGCCGGCATAGCCCGCAATAACGCCGAAGAAGGTGCCGATCAGGAAGGCGAGAAACACCGGAAAAAGCCCGATGAACAGCGTCAATCGCCCGCCATAGACGAGCCTCGAGAGCATATCGCGGCCAAGCTCGTCGGTGCCGAGCGGATATCCGGGCGTCCCGATCGGCCGAAGCCTTCGGATCATGCTGCCCTGAAACGGATCGGCGAGACCGAGCCAAGGGGCGAAAATCGCAGCCAAAGCAATAAGTAAGATGACGGTAGCGCAGGCGATGGAGACCGGATCGCGCGACAGCCTTCGCAGCACGCCTGACCAATAGCCGCGGGCCTTCTCGACGGCGACGATCGGCACTTTTTCGACGATGACGCTCATGGCTTCAGGCCCGCTTGATGCGCGGATCGATCGCCGCCTGAAGCACGTCTACCAGAAGATTGAGAACTACGAAGAACAGCGCAAGTACGAGGATCGTACCCTGCAGAAGAGGCAGATCGCGTTGGAAAATGGCGCTGTTCAGGAGGAAGCCGGTACCGGGCCACGAGAACACGGTTTCGATCAGGATCGACCCGCCGAGCAGGTAGCCGAGCTGCAATCCCATCACCGCGATCCCGGTCGGCGCGGCATTCTTCAGCACGTGCCGGAACACCCGGATCTCGCTCAGGCCCTTGGATCGTAGAGCCAGCACGAATTCCTGCGAGAGCAGATCGCCGACCAGCGCGCGTACGGTGCGGCTCACGATCCCCATCGGGATCACCGACATGGTCACCGCCGGCAGGATCATGAACTTGAAATGCTCCCAGTCCCACGCCCATCCGCCGGGACCTGCGCCGACCGCCGGCAGCCATTCCAGCAGCACCGAGAAGAAGATCACCAGCACCATGCCGAGCCAGTAATGCGGCGTCGACACGCCCGCGATCGAGATCACGGTGACCAGCTTGTCGATCCAGCGATCGCGGAAATAGCCGGCGAGGATTCCGAAAAGGAGTCCGAAGAAGAATCCGATCAGGCTTGCGAGCATCGCGAGCCGCAAGGTGTTGCCGACCGCGCGCGACACCTCTTCGGTGACCGAGCGACCGGTCGCGATCGAGGTCCCGAGATTGCCGTGCAGCGCGTTCCAGACCCACATGCCGAATTGCACCGGCAGCGGCCGGTCGAAGCCGTAGGCCTTGCGCATCTGCTCGGCGAGCGCCTGCGAGGCGTCCGGCGGCAGCACGGAGACCAGCGGGTCGCCCGGCGCGATATGCACCAGCAGGAAGCAGACCAGCGCTACCGCGATCACGACCGGTATGGCGAGGACGATCCGCTTGGCGATGTAGATCAGCATCGCGTTGACCGCATTTCAAAGTGAAACGGCGCCGCAGGGCGCGGCGCCGTTCATTTGGTTCAGTTCAACGTCATGGTCGAGAAGTCGACGAACCAGCTCTTCGGCTGGACGAAGCCCTTGATCTTGGGCGACATCGCACGAGGGCCGACGTCGTGGGCGACATAGAGGAAGGCCGCCTCGTCGACCGAGCGCTCATGCAAGGCTGCCAGCGCCTTGTCGCGCTCGGCCGGATCGAAGGCCGTGCGCACCGCCGCCACCAGCTTGTCGTATTCCGGATCGTTGATGAAGCCCCAGTTGTTCGAGGTCGGCGGCGCCATCTTCGAATCCAGGAACCGGATCATGGCGAAGAACGGGTCCATCGCGGCATAGGTCACGTTGGTGGCGTGCGAACCGCGCGCGGATTCGTCTTTTGCGCCCTTGCGCCAGTTGGTGAACAGCGTGTTCCATTCGATCACGTCGAGCTCGACGTCGAAGAAGCACTCCGCGAGGCTCTGCTGGATGAACTCGTTCATCGGCAGCGGCAGCATCTGGCCGGAGCCTGATGCCGAGGTCTGGGTCTTCACCTTGAGCCGCTTGTCTTTCGAGAAGCCGGCTTCCGCCATCAGCTTGCGGGCCTCGTTCGGATCATACTTGATCTGGAACTTCGGACTGCCGCGCCACGGATGGCCGGGTTCGAAGGTGCCGCTCGCCGGCGCCATCAGTCCGCCCAGCAGCCCATCCTTCATCGCGGCGCGGTCGATGCACAGATTGGCGGCCTTGCGCACGCGAATGTCGTTCCACGGCGAGCCGTCGATCCGGCTGAACTGCCACGGCCAGACATGCGGCTGTTCGTTGGCCTGGACCACGAAGCCGCGCTGCTTGATTTGCGGCAGCGCGTCCGGCGCCGGATTTTCGATCCAGTCGACCTGGCCGGACAGCAGCGCAGCCGTCCTCGCATTGGCTTCCGGCATCGGCAGCAGGACGAGCTTGTCGACCTTCGGACGGCGCGCCGGATTCCAGTAATTGTCGTTCTTGACCAGTTCTAGCCGTTCGCGCGGCACGAAGCGCTCCATCTTCCACGGGCCGGTGCCCGACGAATTGCGCGAGAAGGCGTCCCAGGCCTGCTTCGCCTTTTCCTTGGGATCGGTCGCACTCGCTGCGTCGTAGTGCTTCTTCCAGTGCGCCGGCGACGCCATGAACAGGTTGGTCAGATTGATCGGCAGCAGCGATTCAGGCGACGCGGTGGTCAGTTCCACCGTCAGGTCGTCGATTTTTCGGGCGCTGCGCAAGGTCGGCATGCGCGAGGCCGTGACGCCGACCTGGCTCGGATCGAAATGCGGCGCGTCCTGCTTCAGGACCTTCTCGACATTCCAGACCACGGCGTCGGCATTGAAATCCGAACCGTCATGGAATTTGACGCCGGGGCGCAGCTTGAAGATCCACTTGGTGTTGTCCGAAGGCGAGACCGCCCATTCGGTCGCGAGACCCGGAATGATGACGCTCGGCTTCTCGGACGAGGAGAGGTCCCACAGCGTCAGGCCCTCGTACATCGTGTTTCCGGTGAAGCGGTTGCCCTCGAAGCCCTGATCGGGCTGCCCGAGTGTCCTCGGGATGTCGGCGGCGGTCATGCCGATGCGCACGGTCGATTGCGCGAGCGCGAGATCGGACGCGAGCGAGGCAAAGCCCGCGAGCGTCAACACGGCACCGAATTTCAGGAAGGTCTGGCCTTTGAGCATTGTGTTTCCCCTGACAAACGCAACGTTATGTCCGGTCCACAACATCAAGGAATGTGCCAACAGACAGAGGCCATTCCCGTCACGAAACCGGCCTTTACGGGCTTTTTAGACGCCCGTCTGAGCACTCCCTGCCTAACCCTTGGGCAAAGAGGCTGGAGCAAGTCTAAGCGAGCGTTCGGATCGCATACAAGCGGGGTCAAGACTTCGGAGAAAAGCGCTCGAACAGGCCGGAATAGGCTTTCGGGCCGGGTGCGGCATAACCGCCCGCCTTGGACGTCCTGAGCCCGAGCCTCGCCAGCGTGGTGGCGAGACCGACGCCGGCGGCGACGCCATCGACCACCGGAACCTTGAACCGGTCCCAGAAGCGTTCGGCGAGTGCCGCCATTCCGGCGCAGCCGAGCACGATGCAGTCGGCGCCGTCTTCTTTCAGGGCCCGCTCGATCTCCGCGCCGATCAGGCGTTCGGCGGCCGCCGGATCGGCCTCCAGGGCCAGCACCGGGATTTCGCTCGCCCGCACCCGCGCGCAGCGCCGGTCGAGACCGTAACGCGCGAGGTTGTCCTCGATCACCGGGATCGAGCGCGACAGCGTGGTCACCACCGAGAACTTAACACCCAGAAGGCTCGCGACATGGAAGGCCGCTTCGCCGATGCCGACCACGGGAGCCTTTGCCGCGCTGCGAGCGGCATCGAGGCCGGTATCGTCAAAACAGGCAATCACATGCGCGTCGCAGCCGGCCCGCTCCGCCTCCGCGATCCGGACCAGCATGCCGGGCACAGCGAAGGCGCCGTCGTAAAAGCCCTCGATGGAGGCCGGCCCGAATTCCGGCTCGCTCGCCTCGATCGCAACATCGGGCGCAGCCACCTTCCGCGCGGCTTGCGCAATGCCTTGCGTCATTGACGCGGTCGTGTTCGGGTTCACGATGTGAAGGCGCAGCAAGGGCTTTCTCCGCAAGTCTCAGGCTGCTTCATGAAAGATCAATTCCGAGCGATGCACAATCCGGCGCACAACCTATCCATCGATCCCGAGCGCCTGTGGGGCGCCCTCATGGAGACGGCGGCCATCGGCGCGACAGCGAAGGGCGGCATCTGCCGGCTGACCCTGACCGAGGAGGATCGACGGGTACGAGACTGGTTCGCGGCGCGCGCCAGGGAAATCGGCTGCGTCGTCACCGTGGACGACATGGGCAACATGTTCGCGCGCAGGGCGGGGAAGCGTGACTATATTCCACCGATCGTCATGGGCAGCCATCTCGACACCCAGCCGACCGGCGGCAAGTTCGACGGTGTGCTCGGCGTGCTGTCGGCGCTGGAGGCGCTGCGCACGTTGCATGCGGCCGGTTACGAGACTTTCGCGCCGATCGAGGTCGCAAATTTCACCAACGAGGAAGGCTCGCGCTTCGCGCCGGCGATGATCGCGTCCGCCGTGTTCGCGAATGTGCTGGGCCGCGACTATGCGCTCGCGCAAAAGGATCGCGCCGGCATCACGTTCGGCGATGCACTCGATGCCATCGGCTATCGCGGCACCGAGAAATGCGGCAAGCATCCGCTCTCGGCATTCTTTGAGCTTCATATCGAGCAGGGTCCGATCCTGGAGCGTGAGGAAAAGGATATCGGCATCGTCACCGGCGTTCAGGGCATCCGCTGGTATGAAGCGACATTGATCGGGCAGGAGGCCCATACCGGCACGACGCCGATGACGATGCGCCGGAATGCGCTGGTCGGTGCGGCCCGCATGGTCGAGGCGATCGACGCCATCGCCAGGAAACATGCGCCGCTTGCGGTCGGCACGGTCGGCTTGATCGAGAACCGGCCCAATTCACGCAATGTGATCCCCGCGGACGTGTTCTTCACTGTCGATTTCCGGCATCCCGAAAGCGCTACGCTCGACGCCATGCAGGCGGAAGCACAGGCCGCTTTCGATTCCGTGCTTGCGGAATTGAATCTGACCGGCGACTGGAAGCTGATCCTGGAATATCCGCCCGTGGTCTTCGACATGGATTGCGTCGCGGCGGTGCGAAGGGCGGCGCAAGTCTGCGGATACACCTCGCGCGACATCATCTCCGGCGCCGGCCACGACGCGGCCCATATTTCGCGGGTGGCGCCGTCCGCGATGGTGTTCGTTCCTTGCAAGGACGGCATCAGCCACAACGAGGCGGAATTCTCCTCGAAAGAGCAATGCGCCGCCGGCGCACAGGTGCTGATGAACGCCGTGCTCGAATTCGACCGGCACCTGGCGAGCCGCTACGGATGAGCGCCGCGACGGGACGAGCCGACGCCAAGGCGGCCGAGCTGTTCGGCCATCCGCGCGGATTGTCCTATCTGTTCGCGACCGAGATGTGGGAGCGCTTCTCCTTTTACGGGATGCGCGCGCTGCTCGTGCTCTACATGGTCAAGCACCTGCTGCAGCCCGGCAATGCCGAACAGGTCGTAGGCTATGCGACGCTCAAGGGCCTGCTGGAATTCCTGTTCGGTCCGCTCGGCGTGCAGCCGCTTTCCTCGCACATCTATGGCTTCTACTCGGCCTTCGTCTATCTGACCCCGGTCTTCGGCGGCCTTCTCGCCGACCGCGTGCTGGGCCGGCGCCGCACCGTGATGCTCGGCGCGGTGCTGATGGCGATCGGGCATTTCATGATGGCGTTCGAGCCGCTGTTCCTGTTCGCGCTGCTGCTGCTCATTCTCGGCAACGGCGCGTTCAAGCCGAATATCTCGACCCAGGTCGGCACTCTCTATGCGCCGGGCGATCCCCGGCGCGACCGCGCCTTCTCGATCTTCTATGTGGGCATCAATGTCGGCGCATTCTTCTCGCCGCTGGTCTGCGGCACGCTCGGCGAGAAGCTCGGCTGGCATTACGGCTTTTCGGCCGCGGGGGTCGGCATGCTGATCGGGCTCGCGATCTACATCATGGGCCGCAACACGCTGCCTGCGGACGAGCCTGTGAGACGGGCGGGCGAATTGAAGCGCCCGCTCGATGCCGGCGAGTGGCGCGCGGTGATGGCGATCGCCATCCTGTTCTTTCCGGTCACGCTGTTCTGGGCGACCTACGAGCAGCAGGGCAATACGATCGCGCTCTGGGCCGATGCGCAGACCAATCGCATTCTCGATCTCGGATTCTGGCGCGGCGAAATTCCGACGACCTGGTTCCAGTCCTTCAACCCCTTCATGATCTTCGCCTTCACGCCGTTCGTGATCGCGCTCTGGGCCTGGCAGGCGAATCGGGGTCGCGAGCCGTCGACCGTGTTCAAGATGGCGATCGGCTGTTTCGGGGTGGCACTCGCCAATCTGATCCTGGTTCTCGCGGCGTGGTATTCGGGTGACGGCAAGGCGAGCTGGCTGTGGCTGTTCGCGTTTTTCGTGGTGCTGACGCTGGGCGAACTTTACCTCTCGCCGATCGGCCTGTCGTTCGTCACCAAGATCGCCCCGGCCCGCATCGTCTCCATGATGATGGGGATCTGGCTCGCTACCAGCTTCGCCGGTAACTTTCTCGCGGGCTATCTCGGCAGTTTCTGGAGCAGCATGGACAAGACGATGTTCTTTTCCATGATCGCGCTGATTGCCACGGTCGCGGGCCTGATGATCTGGGCGCTCGAGCGGCCGTTGCGGCGCGTCATGAACGAATAGGCAGATTCAAAATTTGCGATGCTTCCGATCAGCGGACTGTGATCGAAGCGTGTCCGCTGCTGTCGTCAGTTTCTGATAAAAAAGAAAGGGGAGCGACGACGACACCACGCATACGCGCCTTGGAAGGGAAGCGCGTGCAAGGAGAGATGCATGCTCAATACCCTGAAGATCGCGGCGGCCGTGACCTCACTCGCCGTTGCTGCGATTGCGCTGCCCGGCACCGCACAAGCGCGCTTCGGCGCGGCTGTTGCCGTTGAAACGGAAACGCTGCTGCAGCCGGTCTATTACTACGGCTATCGTGGATACGGGTATCGCGGCTATTACGGCGGCTATTACCCGCGTTACTACGGTGGCTATGGATACGGTGGCTATCGCGGCTATTACGCGCCGCGACGCTATTACCGCTACTACTGACGACAGCGGAAGCGAAGAGCGCCGGGAAATTCCCGGCGCTCTGTTTTTCGTCAGGCCTTCTTCACGGCCGGGATTTTCCACGACCCGTTGATGATCGACGGGTTGGTTTCGCTCGGCCAGTACATCCGAAGCATCAGGATGAACTTGCCCTTCGGCGCCGGCAGCCAGTTCGCTTCCTTGTCCTTGCCGGGCGATTCGTTCTGGATATAGAGGTCGGTCGAACCGTCCGGATTCGCCTTCAGGGCCTGCCGCGCGCTGATCGAGTAGCGGTTCAGCGGATTGGCGACGAAGAAGTAGTTCTCGTCATACATGGTGAGCGACCAGAAGCCGCGAACCGGCGGCAACTGACCCTTCGGGAAGCGCATGACGTATTTGTTCGCGCCGTCGTAGTTCTTGCCGTCGGCGTCCTTCTGCGAGGTCGGATAGACCGCATCCTGCGGACGGTTGGCGCCGAGGCCGATCGCGGTGACGAGCGCGCGCATCAGATAATCGGTGCCGTAGATGCCGGTCCTCGTCGTGAAGGCGAAGCCGTTGTCGTTCTTGATCGCCGGATTGATCTTGAACTGCAGCATGATCCGGTCCTGCGAGACTTCCGGAATGCGCTTGGTGAAATCCGCACTCAGCTTGCTCGCATCGAAGTCCTTGCCGGGCACGATGCCGATCCGCTCGAACTTCTTCAGTTCGGGCGCGTCGGCTGCGACCGGCGGATTGTGCTTCATCAGCTTGCACAGCAGCGTGAAATACTCGGCTGCGCTCATGCGATTGACCTGATCGCGCACCGCAGTCTTCATGTCCTGCGCAGCATCCACCGTTCCGGCCGGCGGTGTGTACGGCTTGCCGTAGGACGACAGCGGCACGAGCGTGCATTGATCCTGCAGATCGTGCACCGCCTTATAGTCTTCCGGCGTGCCGGTGCAGTAGATGCGGCCGAGAATCCAGACCATGTTGGTCGCCGACTTGTATTCCTTGACGCCCGCCGGCAGCGTGCCTTTCCAGCCCGGGCCGGTGATCGCGTAGGTCTGCGCCTTGGTGCCGGTGGTGCGCTTGCCCGGCACCTGGAACACCGTGGTCCAGCCGTCGAGCATCGGGAACAGGAAGTAGCGATCCTTCATGTCCGGGATGCCGAGCACCCACGGCTCCTTGCTGAGGTCCACCCACGCCGTCGTATAGAGCGTGTCGGCATTCGGAGCTGTCACGTCGCGGAAGGTGGCGTCAGGATAGCTGCGCGCCTTCATGAACTGACCCATCGGCGCGCGGGTGCCTACCGGACTGGCGACATTGGTCATGATCCGCCGCGTCATCTCCATCGTGACCAGCGGATAGCCGAAGACATAGGCGTCGGTCGCGAGCCAGAAATCCTCGACGCCTTCGCGGATGCCGAGGAAAGAGCCGAGTTCGGCAAGGCTCGTGTTGACGGTTGCGGTGCTCGCAAAAAGACTGAGGCCGCCCAGGGCGGCCGTGCGACGTGTGATATTCATTGAAATTCCTCCACTGCGCCGCGATCGGGGCGCCTCGTGCGGGCGCGTTATGGCATGGGGCTCCAAAACACGGCCATGCCCTTTCGAGCCATGCGCCGTTCACAATCGCGCGAAATCGGGCGTCAGAGCGCTAGTTTTTCCCGTATCGCGGTAGTGTCGCCGGACAGGTTTTTCGGATCGATTTGGACGTCTTCAAAACTCGCGCGCCGGAAGCGCTCCTTGTCGGCAAACGGAATGGTCGCGTCGATTCCGAGCTTGGCGTGAATCCCGTTCTGGCCCACACGCACATATTCATGCCCGCGCGCGCCCGGAATGGTGAACAGATCGCGCGAGGCTTCCATCCGCATCGCGAGCGCGTATTCGACATCGGTCGGATCGCGAAGGTCGATGTCGTCGTCGACCACGATCACCATGTCGAGATCCTTCAGCGCGCCGAAGGCGGCGAGCACCGCGTTGCGTTGCAGTCCGTCATGTTGCGGCGTGGTCTTCTTCACCTGGATCACCGCGTGGAAGCGATGCAGTCCGCCCGCCGTCATCTCCGCATCGGTGACGATCGGCACCGCCGATTGCAGCACCTTCAGCAGGCTCGCCTCCAGCACATACTTGCGCAGCATGATGGTCTCGCGACCGTAGCCATTGATCGCGGTATAGATCGGATTGTCGCGGTGCGTGATTGCGGTGATCTGGAAGATCGGCGAAGGCGCCGCCGGGGCCATGTAGCCCACGAACTCGCCGAACGGGCCTTCCTCGATCATTTCGTCCGGCGACATGTAGCCTTCCAGCACGATCTCGGTTTCCGCGGGCAGCAGCAGGTCCTGGGTTACAGCCTTCACGACCGAAAGCGGTCTGCCGCACAATCCGCCCGCGACCGCGAGTTCGTCGGCATTCTCCGGCATCTGCGAGCCCATGGTCGCGGCGGTATATTGAAGTGCGAGGTCGGTGCCGAGGCACACCACGATCGGCAGCTTCTCGTTCTTCGCCCTGGCGCGCTCCCAGGCGAGCCGCAAATGCCGGCCGAAATCGAGTTTCACCGCGGTGCGGTCGCTGCCGGACAATTGCAACCGGTGATAGGAGGCGTTGTAGGTGCCGGTGTCTGGGTCCTTCACGATCACGACGCCCGCGGTGATGAAGCGGCCGCTGTCGGCTGCCGTGTGCTTCAGCACCGGCAGCATGCGCGCGATGTCGATTCCTTTAGTGTGAACATGCTGCTGGGCGGCGGCCTTCGTCACCACGACCGGCGCTTTCGGATCGCCCAGCGCGCGGCCGATGAACTGGCGGATGCCGCGGTAGTCGATGCCGAACGCCGCCTCGCAATTCTCCCGGCACGACAACACGTTGCCCACGACCGGAATCGTGTGATGTTTCACCGACGTGAACAACAACGCCGGTCCGCCATCGAGCTTCTTCATGATCGATGCGATTTCGAGATCGGCATCGACCGGCGCGGTGTAGTCCTGCAGCCGGCCGTTCTCAGCCATGCGATTCAATGCCGCACGGAAGCGCGTATCCAGAACCGAATTTGATATAGTCATTGCGCGCCCCGGCTTTGAAGACAGTCTGGCAGACCATTTGCATGGTCTCGTGCCTATTGTCGGGTGCATAATATCGGGCTGACGGTGGAGAGCGGTATGAAATATCTGGTGCTTGCTTTTGCGGTGCTGGCGGGGCTCGGGCAGGGCGCATCGGCGCAGGATCAATGGCCGAGCCGGCCGATCAAGCTGATCGTGCCCTATGCCGCCGGCGGCAATACCGATGCGGTCGCGCGCATCGCGGCCCAGCACATCGGCAACGCGCTCCGCGTCGGAGTTGCGATCGAGAACAAGGGCGGCGCCGGCGGCATTGTCGGGACCGACGCGGTCGCGAAGGCCGACCCGGACGGCTACACCTTCTGCGTCTGCAGCATCGGCCCGCTCACGATTTCGCCCTCGACCGAGAAGCTGCCTTACGATCCGCTGAAGGACCTGGTGCCGGTCAGCCTGCTCAACACCAATCCGCTGATCCTTCTCGTCAATCCGGGGTTGAAGGCGAATTCGGTCGCCGAACTCATCGCGCTCGCCAAGGCCAGTCCCTCGACGCTGAACTATTCTTCGAGCGGCATCGGCGGCCTGATGTATTTCTCCGCCGAGATATTCAAGTCGAAGACCGGGACCAATCTCACCCACGTCCCGTATCGCGGCGGCGCGCCCGCGACCGCCGCCGTGATCGCGGGCGACGTTCAACTGGTCTTCACCAACATGTCGGACGCGGTCGGTCAGCTCGAAGGCGGCAAGGTGCGTGCGCTGGGCGTTACGACCAGCAAGCGCAGCCAGTCCGCACCGAATATCCCGACGCTCGCGGAGCAGGGCGTCATCGACTTCCATACCGAATCCTGGAATGGCCTGTTCGCGCCCAAGGGCACGCCGCAGCCGATCGTCGACCGGATGGCCCAGATCGCTGCTGCGATGGCCAAGGACCCGGCCGTTCAGGCCCAGATGGCGAAGTTCGGTTCCGACGCCGTCGCCAACACCCCGCAGGAATATGCGCGCATGCTGGAGCGCGAGACCGCGCTCTGGGCGAAAGTGATCAAGGATATCGGGATGAAGTGACTGCCTGAGCAGACCAGGCCCTCACTTCTAAGTATCTGAAAGCTAGAGCGAAACGGTCACCCTCAGGCCGCGTCGCGGGTTCTGTGGAACACGGCGTCGCATTCCTGGCTCTTGCCGCCTGCGGCAATTCGGGTAAGGCGGTATTGCCAAGATTCAGTCAAACCCTTGCACTATCCGTCGAACGGGTCTCGGGGAGGGATTCATCTTGATTCCACGACATTATCTCCCGGTCGCCGCCTCGTTGCCGTTGGCAGGCGCCGTGCTCGCACTCGTTCTGTCCGCCGTGGATGTGCAGGCTCAAGCCCGCGCCACGAGCTGTGACGATGCCGCCGAATTGTCGGTGCTGCCGATCCCGGTCGCGCCCTGGAAGGGCGCGCCGCTTCGCGTCATCTTCGCGGCCGAGAAGCCGCTCGAAGGCGAGCTGTCGCTGATCGCGCCGAACGGCAGCGTTGCCGCGACCACTCGCGACCGCATGGGTGGGCCGCCCTATTTCTGGTTCGCCGAGGTTGCTTCTCCCGCCGCCGGCAAGTGGCAGGCACGGCTGGCGCGCAGCAATGCGCCGGCGCAATGCGCGACGATCGTGCGCGAGATCAATGTCGCCGCCACCGAGCCGCAGAAGCTGCGCTCGGTTGCCGGCAGCGTCTGGCCGCTTCGCAACAACTGGGATCGCGGCATGGAAAATCTCTATGCCGCCTGGATCGAGAAATTGTTCGATGCGCCAATGGACGCGTCGCCGTCCTGGCCAGCTTTGCATGTCGTACTGCGCGACCGTTCGCGCAATGCGCTGCATAACTATCTCGGACTGAACGAGGACGGCATCAATCTCTTCATCAAGCCGGATTGCGCCGACCTTCCTTATTTCCTGCGCGCCTATTTCGCCTTCAAGATGGGGCTGCCCTACGGCTACGCGAAATGCACGCGTGGCGGCGGCGGCGAAGGCCCGCGCTGTCCGGTCTGGTGGAATATCCAGAACGAGGAGCCGAAGCCGGTCGCGCCGGAAGACATCGTCGCCGCCGAGAATGCGGCGCCGGGTGCTCCCGCCAATGCCGGGCAATCGACCAATCCGTTCGCCGACCTGTTCCGCAAGCCGGAGCCAAAGCCTGCTCCGCAGGTGGCGATGCGTACTCCCGGAATGGCCGTGCCGCCTGGTGCTGCACCGGGGGCGCCGGGCGCGAAGCCTCAACGCGCCGCGCCAGTCCGCCCGCCGCGTCCGACCGCGCTTGCGCCGGCCTTCGGGCATTACCTGCAATACAGCATCGCCGACGGCGTTCATTCCGGCGCCGGCCGCGTTCGCGCGCTGGATGACAAGACCGATTTCTACAATGTCGCGCTGAACGAGGACGTGCTGCGGCCGGGTACGGTTTACGCCGACCCCTACGGGCATCTCCTGATCATCGCCAAGCGCGTGCCGCAGGCCGACGGCTCGGCCGGCGTGTTCCTCGCGGTCGACGCACAGCCCGACGGCACGGTCTCGCGCAAGCGTTTCTGGCGCGGCAACTTCCTGTTCGCGCAGGAACGTGCGCTCGGCGATGCCGGCTTCAAGCGCTTCCGTCCGGTGGTGCGCGACAAGGCCGGCGGCATGCGCCGCCTGACCAACGCGGAAATCGCCAAGAACCCCGATTACGCCGACTTCTCCCTCGACCAGACCAAGATGACGGTCGAGGCGTTCTACGACCGCATGGACGACGTGATGTCCCCCAATCCGCTCGATCCGCTGCGCGCGATGAAGGAGGCGATCACCTCGCTCGACGAGCAGGTCAGGGCCCGCATCATCTCGGTCGAGAACGGCCGCAAATTCCAGAACAGCGGCAAGGGCGAAGCCAGCATGCCGGACGGCGCGGCGATCTTCGAGACCACCGGCGCCTGGGAAGATTTCGCGACGCCGTCGCGCGATCTGCGCCTCCTGATCGCGATGGACGTGGTGCGCAATTTCCCCGATCGCGTGGTGCGGCGGCCGGAACGCTACGCGATGCCTGCGGGCAAGAGCGCCGAAGCCGTCAAGGCGGAGTTGCAGAAGGTGCTTGCGCAGGAGCTTTCCGCGCGCAAATTCTCCTATCCGCGCAGCGACGGCTCGCAATGGACGCTGACCGTCAAGGACGTGGTCGATCGCGTCGGCGATCTGGAGATGGCCTACAACGTCAACGATTGCGTCGAGTTGCGCTGGGGTGCTGACCCCAACAGCGAAGAGGCCTCGACCTGCAAGCGGCGCGCACCGCAGACGCAGCGCGCCAAGATGACGGAATACCGCGCCTGGTTCCATGAGCGGCGCCGTCCGCCGCGGACCTGATCAGCGTCTGGCGCCGCCCGTTCAGCGTTCCTTGCGCTCGACGGGCCGCGTATCGGGCTGGCGCGCGTAGGACATGACGAGGTCGCAGCGCAGGCACGTGAAGGTGTCGTAATCGCTTGCGGCCGGATCGGAACGGCCGGCCTGCATGGTGATGCGGCAGCGCGGACAGGGGCGAAGCAGCGGGCGATCATTCGGCATGATGCCATAGGCCACGGATCGCGGCCCCGGCATTTGACGAGGATCAAGGCGGAGCGGCCGTCCGGGCAGATTTCTTTCAGGGCAGGCCGGCTAGAAGTGCCATCCGGACGAGTTCTGACAGGCTGCCTGCCTGCATCTTGGTCATGACATTGGCGCGGTACACCTCGACGGTGCGCGGGCTGATGCCGAGTTCATGCGCGATCGTCTTGTTCGGTTGACCAGCCACGAGCCCGTTGAGGACCTGACGCTCGCGCTGCGATAGGCTTTCGAGCCGCGCGGCGATTGCATCCTGCTCCGGCGTGCGTGCGGCTTCTGCGGGCCGTCGCTCGAGCGCCATGCGCACCGCTTCGAGCACGCGCCTGTCGTCGAACGGCTTCTCCAGAAAGTCGACGGCGCCCGCCTTCATCGCCTCGACCGCGAGCTGGACGTCGCCGTGACCGGTGACCACGATCACCGGCAGCGCGATTTTCAATTGCTGCAATTGTCGCAACAGATCGAGCCCGCTCATGCCCGGCATGCGCATGTCGGTGACGACGCAGCCGGAGACGCCGGATTTCACCGCGTCCAGGAACGACTGCGCGGATTCGTAGGCCTCGACCTCGAAATCGGCGCTGCGCAGCAGGAACGACATCGATCCGCGCACCGCGTCGTCGTCGTCGATGACATGAACGATTGCTTCCGAAGACATCGCGATCACGCCTCCATCGTCGAAGGCTTCAACGTGAGGTGAAAAATCGTGCCGCCGCCGGGATTGGCGTCCGCCCACATCCGTCCGCCATGCGCCTCGATGATGGTCTTGGAAATCGAGAGGCCGACTCCCATGCCGTGGCGCTTGGTGGTTACGAAGGGTTGGAACAGCTGCTCCGTGATTTCCGGCGCGATGCCGCTGCCGCTGTCGACCACGCGAATCTCGACGAGGCCTTCTTCCGAAGGCGAAGACGAGATCAGCAATTGCCGCTTCGGGCTGTCGGCCATCGCCTCGATGGCGTTGCGGATCAGGTTGAGGATCACCTGCTGGATCTGGACCTTGTCGACGAAAACGAGGTCATGGCCGGGATCGAGTTCGAAGCGCACCCGCACGCCCTGATCCTTGGCACCGACCAGCGCAAGCGCGCTCGCCTCTTCCAACAGCTTGGACAAGCTTTCGCTCTTGCGCTCGGATTCGCCGCGCGCCACGAAGTTGCGAAGCCTGTGGATGATCTGGCCGGCGCGCAGCGACTGTTCGGTCGCCTTGTCGAGCGCCTCTTTCACCATCGGCGGCGTCTGCTCCTTCGCATTATCGATGACGCGGCCGGCGCCCTTCAGGTAATTCGCGATCGCGGCCAGCGGCTGGTTGAGCTCATGCGCGAGTGTCGATGCCATTTCTCCCATCGCCGTCAGCCGCGAGATGTGAACGAGCTCGGCCTGCAATTCCTGCAGGCGCGCCTCGGTTTTCTGCCGCTCGGTGAGATCGCGGATGAAGCCGGTGAAGAACAGCTTGTCGTTCGATTTCATCTCGCCGATGGCAAGCTCCATCGGGAAGGTCGAGCCGTCCGCACGTTCGCCGACCACCACGCGCCCGACGCCGATGATCCTGCGCTCGCCGGTGCGCAGGTAGCGTTCGAGATAGCCGTCGTGATTCTCGCGGTACGGCGCGGGCATCAGCATGCTGACATTCTTGCCGATGACCTCTTCGGCCTTGCGTCCGAACAGCCGCTCGGCCGCCGAGCTGAACGACTGGATGCTTCCGCGCGGATCGATCACCACCATCGCGTCGGGAATGGTTTCCAGGATCGACTTCAGATGCGCCTCGCGCGCCAGCAGATCGCGGTTGGTTTCTTCCGCTGCCTGACTGGCGCGCTGGATGCGGCCTCCGAGCCACGCCATGCCGATGCCGATCGCGAAAAAGGCCGCCGCATTGACGAAGTCGCCGCGGGTCCAGGTGTCCACGAACCATAGTTCGATCGCCATCGTCAGGCAGGTCGCAACAACACCCGGCCCGAAGCCGCCGACCGCGCTGACGACCAGCAAGGCCGGAATCAGGAACAGATAAACCGGCGCGGTCCCGAGCTCTGACGGCAACATCGTGCGGACCGCGAGCGCGGTCGCGATCAGACCCAGCGCAAGCGCATATCCGATGCGGGCGCGACGCGGCGCGATGGGGGGGTCGGGGGTCATTCTGCCAAGGAAATTCTACCAAGGATATCAAGGCTCAAGGGCTAGCGGGCGGAGAGGGCCAAGGCACCTCCGGGAAATCCCTTAGGTGCAATATCCGAATTTTCGCAACGCCTCACGCTCCGTATGCAGGCGAGGAAGCAAAAATTCAGGAGCCCGCCATGCACGTTCAGTCCGCCGACCGCCTCAGCATCGCGCCCCGCCGTCCGGCCCGCTCCGTTGCCGAGCATGGCACGGCGCATAACGTGTTCGGTTCGCCTGAACTGGTCGGGACGCCGATGACCTTTTCCCGCGATGCGGAGATCTACGGCGAGAACGAGCCGGCCGACTATGTCTATCTGATCCTCAGCGGCACGGTGCGAGCCTACCGGATCCTCCAGGACGGTCGCCGGCAGATCGAAGCCTTCTATCATCAAGGCGACATGTTCGGCATGGAGTTCGGCACCGATCACGCCTCCTCCGCGGAGGCCGTCACCCCGACCCATGTGCTGGTGGTGCGCCGGACCGCTCTGCTCGCCGCTGCCGCGCAGGATCGCAACGTCGCTGACAAGCTGTGGTCGCTGACCGGCCGCGAACTGGAACATGCCCGCGGCCATGCCATGCTGCTGGTGAAGACCGCGCAGGAGCGCGTCGCCTCTTTCCTGATCGGCATGGCCAACCGGCTGGCCGGCAATGTCGTCGAACTGCCGATGTCGCGCCAGGACATCGCCGATTATCTCGGGCTGACCATCGAAACCGTCTCGCGCACGCTCACCCATTTCCAGCAGAATTCCGCGATCGAGCTGCCCAGCTCGCGCCGGATGATCCTGCGCAACCGCGAGGCTCTCGCAAGCCTCGATGCGTGAAGCCATGCCGCAGATCGAAAGGCTACCGCGCGCGTTCCGCAAGATTCGCCTGGAGCTTGCACGCGAGAAGGCGCATCCGTCCGGCAGTTCGGGCTACGGTTACACGCTCGTTGCGCCACTCGACGCCGATCGAAAGATCGACCGGGACCTGTGGCAGTCGCATCGCGACGCCTGCCGCGTCGTGCGCTTTCGTCCCACCGGAGACGACGAGGTCGGTCATCTCGTGCATCGCCCGGGCGGAAGCTGGTCGCTGCGTTACGATATCCGCGGCGATGATGCCGACGAGCCCGGCTATCACTTTCAGCATGAGCATTTCGAGGTCGGCGAATATGTGTCGATCCGCGAAGCCAGCGCGATGCACACCTATCGCGTGGTGTCGGTCGAGCCGATCTGACCGCTGGCCGGCGGCGACAATCGCCCGCAGGCTTACTGAAGAGATTTCAGGAAGGCGATGAAATCCCGGATCTGGTCGGTCTGGAAGCGGAATTCCGGCATCGCCGGGTGACCCGTGACCAGGCCCTCGGCCAGCGATTCCTGCAATTGTTCGACCGGATATTTCCTGTGCAGGTCGCGGAAGGGCGGCGCGATGGTGAGCGGGCTCGGGCTCCGCTTGTCGATCGAATGACATTGTGCGCAATGGGTGCGCGCGAGGGTCACGCCACGTTGAACCGCCGGCTGCGTCTGAGCCCGCGCCTCGCAAGCGAAGGCCGCGAGCGCAACCAGCGTCGCGGCCGACAATGTTCTCAGTGAGACCTGATTCCGCGGCGCTTGAGTCAATGACATTTCGCGGCGCCGAGCGCTTCGAGGGTCTGGCGGTTCGGACAATAATCCGGCCAGTTCGCGGCCTTGGATTGATCCTTGGGCTCATCCTCGAGTTCATGCCCGCATTGGCTCTTGCTTTCGCACAAGGTGCAGCAGCGCTGCATGTCGCGCATCACGGCCTGATCGAGCTTGCGGAAGTCGATACCGGCATTTTCGAGCCGCCGATAAAGCAGCGAAGCCGAATCGCCGCTCTGCTTCGCCAGCAGCAAAAGGTCGCCGAAGGTGACGCCGGCATCCTGCACCATGCGCTCGAGCTCGTTGTGGCCGAGCGCCTGCAATTCGGCGATGGCCGCGCGGCGCTTGCGATAGCGCGTCCACGCATCGGTCAGCGAATGCAGAAGGCCGGACAGCTTCCGCGTCGAACCAATCGCCGTTTGGTTTGAAATCTGCGTCGTCATGGCTTGCTCTCCTGACTCTCTTGATTTGATCGAGCGTCGCATCGGCTGCGACCGATCGCCTTGAGCCAGATCAATCCAAACCGTTGATTTTCCTGAGGGCTGCTTGACCTGGATCAACGGAGCAGCATCGCGCGGCGCCTATTGAAATCGACGAACGAACCGCTCGTCTCTGAGCACGAGCCATTCAAGCGCGGATCTCCATGCCCAATTCAAGCGCAACGCCTGCAAGCGCATCACTTACGAAAGCCATGTCCGTTACCGAGGGCGCGACGGCTCTTGCCTTTGCGGCGCTTGCCTTCGTGTCGCTGATGATCGCGGCGATGGCGCATACGCCGGAATACGCTTTCCACGCCTATCTGTTCTCGGCCGGCAGCGTCGCCGCGGTGATCGCGATCATGGATCGCTATTTCAGCCGCCCGGCGGGCCCGGTGCCGCTGATGATCGACGGCAGGCCCAATTACAACATGGGTCCGGTGAAGTTCGCGACCGTGGCCTCGATGTTCTGGGGCATTGCCGGCTTCACGGTCGGATTATGGGCGGCGCTCGAACTCGCCTGGCCGGTGCTGAATTTCGATCTGCCGTGGATTTCGTTCGGCCGCATCCGGCCGCTGCACACCTCGGCCGTGATCTTCGCCTTCGGCGGCAACGTGCTGATCGCGACGTCCTTCTATGTGGTGCAGCGAACCTCGCGCGCGCGCCTCGCCGGCGATCTCGCGCCCTGGTTCGTCGTGCTCGGATACAATTTCTTCATCGTGATCGCGGGCACGGGCTATCTGCTCGGCATCACGCAATCGAAGGAATATGCCGAGCCGGAATGGTACGCCGATCTGTGGCTCACCGTCGTGTGGGTCGTCTATCTGCTGGTGTTCCTCGGCACCATCATGCGGCGAACCGAACCGCACATCTATGTCGCCAACTGGTTCTATCTCGCCTTCATCCTGACGATTGCCGTGCTCCACCTCGGCAACAACGCCGCGATCCCGCTGTCGATCTTCTCGCCCAAGTCCTACATCGTCTGGTCGGGCGTGCAGGATGCGATGGTGCAGTGGTGGTACGGCCACAACGCGGTCGGCTTCTTCCTGACCGCGGGCTTCCTCGCCATCATGTATTACTTCATCCCGAAGCGCGTCGATCGCCCGGTCTATTCCTACCGGCTCTCGATCATCCACTTCTGGGCGCTGATCTTCCTCTACATCTGGGCGGGACCGCATCACCTTCACTACACGGCGCTGCCGGACTGGGCACAGACGCTCGGCATGACGTTCTCCATCATGCTGTGGATGCCGTCCTGGGGCGGCATGATCAACGGCCTGATGACGTTGTCGGGCGCCTGGGACAAGCTGCGCACCGATCCGGTGCTGCGCATGCTGGTGGTGTCGGTTGCGTTCTACGGCATGGCGACCTTCGAGGGTCCGCTGATGTCGATCAAGTCGGTCAACTCGCTGTCGCATTACACCGACTGGACCATCGGCCATGTTCATTCCGGCGCGCTCGGCTGGGTCGGTTATATTTCGTTCGGCGCGATCTACTGTCTTGTGCCGTGGCTCTGGCACAAGCGCGAGCTCTATTCGCTCAAGCTCGTCAACTGGCACTTCTGGATCTCGACCATCGGCATCGTGCTCTACATCTCGGCGATGTGGGTTTCGGGAATCCTGCAAGGCCTGATGTGGCGCGCCTATACGAGCCTCGGCTTCCTCGAATATTCTTTCATCGAGACCGTCGAGGCGATGCACCCCTTCTATGCCATCCGTGCCCTCGGCGGCGCGCTGTTCCTCGCCGGCGCTCTCATCATGGTCTTCAATCTCTGGATGACGGTGAAGTCGCCGTCGACCGCAGAGGCGCAAGCGCCCGAACTCGTGCCGGCGGAGTAGCAACATGTCGCTTTGGTCGAAACACGCGATCTTCGAGAAGAACTCGATCGTCCTGATCATCGGCGTGCTGATCGTGATCTCGATCGGCGGGCTCGTCGAAATCGTTCCGTTGTTCTACCTGAAGAGCACGATCGAGAAGGTCTCGGGCGTTCGGCCCTACACGCCGCTCGAGCTCGCCGGCCGCAACATCTATGTGCGCGAAGGCTGCTACAATTGCCATTCGCAGATGATCCGTCCGCTGCGCGACGAGGTCGAACGCTACGGGCATTATTCGCTCGCAGCCGAAAGCATGTATGACCGGCCGTTCCAGTGGGGCAGCAAGCGAACCGGTCCCGATCTCGCCCGCGTCGGCGGCAAGTATTCCGACGAGTGGCACAAGGATCATCTGAACTCGCCGAAATCGGTCGTGCCCGGCACCGTCATGCCGGCCTATCCCTGGCTGGCGCGCACCGAACTCGATTTCGCACACATCGCCGACGATCTGAAGGTGCAGTCCTGGCTCGGCGTGCCCTATTCGCCGGACATGATCGCGAGCGCCACCGGAGACTTGCGGGCGCAGGCGATTGCCGATCATCCAGAAGCCGACGCGATGCAGAAGCGTTATCCGAACGCGCAGGCGCGCGACTATGACGGCAATCCCGGCGCGATCACGGAAGCCGACGCGCTGATCGCGTACCTGCAGATGCTGGGCACGCAGGTCAATTTCAAGCTCTACGACAACAAAGCCAACATCCGCTGAGCCGCCATCATGTCAGAAACCTACCGGCAGGTAGCCGAATTCGCGCAGACCTGGGGTCTGCTCTACTTCGTCGCGGTGTTCCTCGCCGTGGTCGTCTATGCGCTCTGGCCGTCGAACAAGAAGAAGTTCGACGACGCGAGCAAAATTCCGTTGCGCGAGGACTGAGATGGCGAGCGAAGGCAAGCGGTCGGTCGATGCGGTCACCGGCACCGAAACCACCGGCCACGAATGGGACGGTATCCGCGAGTTGAACACGCCGCTGCCGCGCTGGTGGCTCTGGCTGTTCTACATCACCATCGTCTGGTCGATCGGATACTGGATCGCCTATCCGTCCTGGCCGCTGATCTCGGGCTATACGCACGGCGTGCTGGGCTGGAGTTCGCGCAGCGCGATCAACACCGATCTTGTCGATCTGCGGGCGCAGCGTGGCGTGATGGCCGACCGGCTGGCCGCTGCCTCGCTCGAACAGATCCTGGCGGATCCGAAATTGCTCGATTTCGCACGCGCGCAGGGACGCACTGCCTTCGCCGATAATTGCGCGCCGTGTCACGGCGCCGGCGGCGGCGGAGCCAAGGGTTATCCGAATTTGAACGACGACGACTGGTTGTGGGGCGGCAAGCTCGACGACATCGCCTTCACCATCCGCCACGGCATTCGCTCGACCGACGAGAAGGCGCGCCCCGGTTCGATGCCGGCTTTCGGCCGCGACAAGATGCTGGACCGCGCGCAGATCGAGGCCGCCGCCGATTTCACGCGATCGCTCTCGGGGCTTCCGGTTGCGGTCAACGCCAATCTGGCGCTTGGGAAAAAGGTGTTCGCCGAGACCTGCGCGGCCTGCCACCAGGAGAATGGCAAGGGCAATCGCGAGGTCGGCGCTCCCGACCTGACCGACCAGATCTGGCTCTACGGTCCTTCCCGCGAAGCCATCATCGAGGGGCTGATCAGCGGACGCGGCGCGGTGATGCCGGCCTGGTCGCCCCGTCTCGACGACACCACCATCAAGGCGCTGACCGTCTATGTCCATACGCTCGGCGGCGGGCAGCGGTAATGCGATGGATGCGGAGCTCAAGCAACGCGAAGTGAAGGTGGCGAAGGTCATAGCCACCATCCGGCCGCCTGTTTCGACGGCGCAAACTTACGAGCCAGAGGACGAGCCGCCGCTCTATCTTGCACGCCGGAAAATCTATCCGCAGAGCGTTCACGGCACCTTCCGCCGCATCAAATGGGCGGTTCTGATCGTCACGCTCGGCATCTACTACTTCCTGCCGTTCGTACGCTGGAACAGGGGGCGGACGCGCCCGACCAGGCAGTGCTGATCGATTTCCCCGGCCGGCGCTTCTATTTCTTCTTCATCGAGATCTGGCCGCAGGAAGTCTATTTCTTCACTGGCTTGCTGGTGATCGCGGCGATGGCGCTGTTCCTGATGAACGCAGTCGCCGGCCGCATCTGGTGCGGCTATCTGTGTCCGCAGACGGTGTGGACTGACCTGTTCCTTGCGATCGAGCGGATGGTCGAAGGCGACCGGCGCCAGCAGATCTTAGCCGCGACCGGGCCCTGGACGGCGCAGCGCGTCGTGCGCAAGGGCATCAAGCATTTCCTCTGGCTGATGGTCGCCTGGTGGACCGGCGGCGCCTGGGTACTCTATTTCGCCGACGCGCCGACGCTGGTGAAGGACCTCGCGACCGGGCACGCGCCGCTGCTCGCGTATGGCTGGATCGCGGCCCTGACCGCGACCACCTACACGCTCGCCGGCCACATGCGCGAGCAGGTCTGCACTTACATGTGCCCGTGGCCGCGCATCCAGGCCGCGCTGACTGACGAATATGCGCTGAACGTCGCTTATCGGTTCGACCGCGGCGAGCCGCGCGCCTCGGTGAAGAAAAGCGAGCAATTGAAACTCGAAGGCCTGCCGGCCGGCGACTGCATCGATTGCCGTCAATGCGTCAATGTCTGTCCGACCGGCATCGACATCCGCGACGGAGCGCAGCTCGAATGCATCCAGTGCGGATTATGCATCGACGCCTGCGACAACGTCATGGAAAAGATCGGACGTGCGCCGCGGCTGATCGGCTATGACAGCGACGTCAATCTGAAACGGCGGATCGAGGGCCTGCCGCCGGTCGAGAAGATCGTGCGGAGCCGCACCATCCTCTATGCCGCGATCATCGCGGCCGTCGGCGGCATCATACTTTACGCGCTGCTGACGCGGCACGCTTTCGACATCAGCATCATCCACGACCGCAATCCGGTATTCGTGCGCATGGCGGACGGTGCGATCCGCAACGGTTACACGATGCGCATCCTCAACAAGCAGCTCGACACCCGCCGCTTCGCCTTGTCGGTGGATGGCATTGCGGGAGCGGTGGTCGAAATCGTCGGATTGCCGATGGGCGCGGCGCAAGTGGTCGAGGTCGGACCCGACCAGTCGCGCGAATTCCGCGTGCTGGTCAGCAACTACGAATACGCGCCGGCTCCGTCTTCGCCGATCGTGTTTCACCTCAAGGATCTGGAAACGGGCGTGTGGGCGCAGGCCAAGGATCATTTCCGCGCCCCGGAGAGAGTCAGATGAACGTCAAGCGCGAAGCCGCGAGACATCGCGAAATCACCGGACGCATGGTGCTGGTCTGCTTTGTGGCATTCTTTGCGGCGATTGCCGCCGTCAATGCGGTGATGATTCGGTTCGCGGTGACGACCTTCGCCGGCACAGAGACCGACAGCGCCTATCGCGCGGGCCTTGCCTACAAGGCTGAGGAAGCAGCAGCCACGGCGCAGGATGCGCTGCATTGGAAGGTCGAAGGTGCGTTCGCGCGCAATGAAGCGGGCGAGGCGGTGCTGACGATCGATCTGAAGGACGCATGCAGGGCTCCGGTCGGCGGCGTCGATGTATCGGCGAGGCTGGCGCACCCTCTGAACTCGCGGCTCGATCGCACCTTTGCGTTGAGCCCGGCCGGCGATGGCACCTATCGCGGCGCGACCGACGCTGAGCCCGGCCAATGGACCCTGACGTTGCAAGTGACGAGAGACCGGACGCGGCTCTACCGCTCGACGAGCCGGCTGGTGCTGAAATGAGACAAGCCGAAAAGCGCGACTATTCGCATTTCACGCAAGTTCACGCGGACGGCTCCGCCAGTATCGATCTGGCGGTCGAAGGCGTGCATTGCGGCGGATGCATCGGGCGCATCGAGCGATCGTTGAAGGCACTCGACGGCGTCAGCGACGCGCGCCTGAACTTCACCAGCAAGCGGCTGACCATCACCTGGAACAAAAAGCGATTCGATCCGGGCGCCGCGGTGAAGTCGCTGGAGCGGATGGGCTATCGGGCCAATCCGTTCCGGTCGAGGTCGAGCGACGACAGCGAGGCGCGCCAGTCGAAATTCCTGGTGCGATGTCTCGCGGTCGCGGGTTTCGCCGCCATGAACATCATGCTGCTGTCGGTGTCGGTATGGTCGGGCAATATCACCGACATCACGCCGGAAACGCGCGACCTGTTCCACTGGCTGTCGGCGGCGATCGCGCTACCTGCGGCGGCGTATGCCGGCCAGCCCTTCTTCCGAAGCGCCTTCAATGCATTGCGCGAGCGCCAGGTGAACATGGACGTGCCGATTTCGCTCGGCATTTTGCTGGCGCTCGGTATGTCGCTTTACGAGACAATCCATCACGCCACGCATGCCTATTTCGATTCCGCAGTGATGCTCATCTTTTTCCTGCTGTGCGGGCGCGTGCTCGATCAGATGGTGCGCCAGCGCACCCGCACGGTCGCTGGCAATCTCGCGGCGCTGAAAGCCGACACAGCCTATCGGCTGCTGGATAGCGGAGAGATCACGCAGGTTCCGGCCGCTGCGCTGAAACCGGGCGATCGTCTTCTGGTTCGTGCCGGCGAACGCATCCCCGCCGATGGCATCGTGGTCGGGGGCATCTCCCAGATCGACGAAAGCTTGATCACTGGCGAGACCATGCCCCGCAAGGCCGCGTCCGGCCGTGCGGTCTATGCCGGCAGCATCAATCTCGACGGAACGCTGACAATTCGGGTGACCGCGGCGGGTTCCGACACTTTCCTCGATGATATCGAGCGGCTGCTCGACAAGGCCGTTCATATCCGCTCGCGCTATGTCCGGCTGAGCGACCGGATCGCGCGCTTCTATGCGCCGGTGGTGCATTCCGCGGCGGCGCTGACGCTGATCGGCTGGCTGATCGCCGGCGCTTCGATCCATGACGGTCTGATCGCGGCGATCTCCGTGCTGATCATCACCTGTCCCTGCGCGCTTGCGCTCGCGATCCCTGCGGTGCAGGTGGTGGCCGCGAGTTCGCTGTTCCGTTCCGGAATTTTCCTCAATTCGGGCGATACCATCGAGCGCCTTGCCGAGGCCGATGCGGTGGTGTTCGACAAGACCGGTACGCTGACCATGCCGGAGCCGCGGGTCGTGAACGCGGGCGACATCAATCCCGAACTGATGAATCTCGCCGCGCGGCTTGCGCTGGCAAGCAGGCATCCGCTGTCGAACGCGATCGCGCGCCAGCAGGAGGGCCTTGTACCTGCGGAGAACGTGACGGAAGAACGCGGTCGTGGCGTGCGCGCCGTCATCGAGGGCATTGAGGCACGTCTCGGCAGTCCGGATTTCTGTGCGGTCGACGTCGCCGACGACTTCGTCGCGTGCCATCCTGGCGCTTCGATCATCGCATTCCGCTACGGGAAATCGAGTGCAATCTTCGCGGTTCATCAGGCGCTGCGCCCGCAGGCCGCCGCCACCCTTCGTGCATTGCGCGAGCTCGGTCTCGACATCCACATCCTGTCCGGCGATCGGGCGGCCGCAGTCGAGCCGGTGGCGAACGCGCTGTGTGTGCGGCAATGGAATGCGGGTCTGAAGCCCGCCGACAAGGTTCGCTATATCGAGGGCCTGAAGGCGAGGGGACTGAAGTTACTAATGGTCGGCGACGGCTTGAACGATGCACCTTCGCTTGCCGCCGCCAATGTGTCCATGTCACCGATCAGTGCCGCCAATCTGTCGCAGGCGCAGGCCGATGCCGTGTTTATCGGTGACAGCCTGTCGCCGGTTTTGCTGGCGATCCGGGCCGCGCGCCGCGCCCGCAAGCTGATGCGTCAGAATCTGTGGCTCGCCATCGTCTACAATGCGATTGCGGTGCCGGTCGCGATGGCCGGACTGGTGACACCATTGATCGCGGCGGCGGCCATGTCCGGATCGTCGATTCTGGTCACCCTCAACGCCTTGCGTGCGCGCATCGCGCCGGCGTCCGACGGCGCCGAAAGCCGCACCGGGAATGTCCGCGCGGTGCGCCCGGCATGAACGTCCTCGTTTATCTCGTGCCGATGGCGCTTGGCCTTGGCCTCGCAGGATTGTTCGCGTTCCTGTGGTCGCTGCGATCGGGTCAATATGAGGATCTCGAGGGGGCCGCGCTCCGTATCCTGGAAGACGACGATCTGAAGTCCTGACCCCGCGCTACGAAGCGGATTCGCCGTCAGCGCGGACTTTGATAGAATGCTCCGCGAAAAGCGGCGCAGGCTGAAACAATTCGCCGCATCGTCAAACGCTGCAACTGGGCATCAAGTCCCGCCACAGCGAAAGGGAGAGGCGAACCCATGAACGTGATGGCAAGGATCGCACCGGCCGCGCCCACCAAGCTGTTCATTGGTGGGCAATGGGTCGAGCCGATCTCGAAGCAGAAGCTCGACGTGATCTCGCCGGTCACCGAGGAACTGATCCTGAGCTATCCGGAAGCCGGGCAGGCGGACATCGACCGCGCGGTCGCCGAAGCGCGCGATGCCTTCGACAACGGTCCCTGGCCGCGGCTCGCGCCGGCGGAGCGCGCGCGCTATCTGCGCAAGGTCGCGGAATTGCTGACGGCCCGGCTCGATGACATCGCCAATGCCTGGACGCTTCAGGTCGGCGCGCCGATCATGCTGACCAAGAAGCTGGTTGGGCAGAATCCCGCACTGTTCAACTATTACGCCGACCTGATCGAGAAATATCCATTCGTCGACGATCGCAAGCGCGACGATGGCGGCAAGGTGAAAGTCTGCAAGGAGCCGGTCGGCGTTTGCGCGGCGATCACGCCCTGGAACGCGCCGCTGGTGCTGTTGAGCTACAAGGTCGCGGCGGGCCTCGCCGCCGGCTGCACCATCGTGTCGAAGCCGTCGCCGGAAACCCCGCTCGAGGCTTACATCCTCGCCGAATGCATCGAGAAGGCCGGATTGCCGGCGGGTGTTTTCAACGTCGTGCCGGCCGGACGCGAGGGTGGCGACTATCTCGTGCGTCACAAGGGGATCGACAAGGTCGCCTTCACCGGCTCGACCGCGGCCGGCAAGCACATTGCCGCGGTCTGCGCGCAGCGGCTTGCAAGGGTCAGCCTCGAACTCGGCGGCAAGTCGCCGGCCATCCTGCTGGACGATGCCGACTTCGCGGCGGCGCTGCCGAGCCTGATGGTCTACACGATGCCGATCACCGGCCAGGTCTGCTTCTCGCTGACCCGTCTTCTCGTGCCGGAGCGGCGCAAGCAGGAATTCCTCGACATTTTTCTGGGCGCGGTGTCGCGCATCAAGGTGGGTGACCCGTTCAGCCCCGATACCCAGATGGGACCGCTCACCATGGCGCGGCAGCTTTCGCGCGTGCAGGGCTATATCGCGGCGGGCAAGGCGGAGGGCGCGAAGATCGCGTGCGGCGGCGGGCGACCGAAGGGCCTCGACAAGGGCTATTTTATCGAGCCGACGATATTCACGGACGTGCATCCGTTCATGAAGATCGCGCAGGAGGAAATCTTCGGTCCGGTGGTTTCGGTCATCACCTATACCGACGAGGACGATGCCGTCCGCAAGGCCAACAATTCGGTCTATGGGCTGGCGGGTGCGGTCTATACCGCCAATCCCGAACGCGGCTATGCGCTGGCGCGCCGCATGCGCACCGGCACGGTGACCATCAACGGCATGATCATCGATCCGAAACAGCCGTTCGGCGGCTTCAAGCAATCCGGTGTCGGACGCGAAGGCGGTATCGAGGGCCTCGACAACTATCTCGAGACCAAGACTGTGCATTTTGCCTGATTGACTGGCCCATTCCGGAGCCCGTCCCGGTGGGCAAAGCGTAGCGGACGGCAGATTTTCCTTATTCGAAACTGCCCGAGACGGGCGGCAGAAAGCCGCAGATTTTGCGCTGCGATGCAGGGGGTACGCCTGCAATCCGGGCAGCGATGGCGTTGACGATATTAACGAACCATGCTGGACCATAAACCGGGCCGGCAGATACATTACCGGCACGAAAAACAAGGGCCGAAATGCCCGTTGCAACAAAGGGCGAAAAGCCCGCAGCCAGCACCCTGGAGGAGGAATTCATGTTCAATCGTATGACGATGATGTTGGCGGCATCTGCCGCCGCGTTCGTCATGGTGGTCTCTGCGTCCGATTTCGCGGCCGCGCAGGACACCCTGAAGATCGGCGCCAGCGCGCCCAAGACCGGCCCGCTCGGCGCTCCTGCCGCGGTGACCCACTGGCCGAACATCAAGCTGTGGGTGGAAGAGGTCAACGCCCGCGGCGGCCTCAAGGTCGGCGGCAAGCAGATGAAGCTCGAAGTCATCGAGCTCGATGACAAGACCAGTGCCGACGAGGCGATCAAGAACATCACGCGCCTTGCCACCGTCGACAAGGTCGATTTCCTGGTGACGCCGTATTCCACCGGCATCAACGCCGCGACCGCGCCGCTGATCAACCGGTTCGGCTATCCGCACATCGCCACCACGGCTGCGTCCAACAGCGTGGAAGAATTCGCCAAGCGCTGGAACAATTCGTTCTGGATGCTCGGCACGTCCAAGCAGCTCGCCGAAGGCGTCGCCGACGCGCTGAAGAAGCTCCAGGCCTCGGGCGCGATCGGCAAGCGCGTGGCGCTCGTCAACGTCGCCGACGCTTTCGGGCTCGAACTGCTGAATGCCGGCAAGCCCGCGCTTCAGAAGGCCGGTTTCGAGATCGTGTATGAGGGCTCCTATCCGCTCGGCACGCAGGACGTGGCGCCGATTATCAGCGCGGCCAAGGCGGCCAACCCGGATGCCTTCGTTGCCTTCTCCTATCCGCCGGACACCTTCGCGCTGAGCGATCAGGCCCGCATCCAGAAGTTCGATGTCGGAGCCTTCTATGTCGGCGTCGGCACCGCCTTCCCGAGCTATATCGGACGCTTCAAGGACGCCGCCAACGGCGTGATGGGCGTCGGCGGCTTCGACGCGAACTCGAAGGCTGTTCAGGATTATCGCAAGCGCCACAAGGAAGTGACCGGCGTCGATGCGGATTCCTGGGCGAGCCCGGTGACCTATGCCGGACTTGAAATTCTCGGCCAGGCCATCGAGCGGGCGGGGACGACCGACAAGGCAGCGGTGATCGCGGAAATCCGCAAGGGTCCGTTCAAGACCATCATCGGCGAAGTCGATCTCAAGGACGGCATCAACCACAAGGTCTGGACCGTCGGCCAGTGGCAGGATGGCGTGTTCAACGGCGTCGCCGCCGATGGCATCGGCGGCGCGAAGGCGCCGGTCAAGAAAGAGCCCTGGAAGTAAGTTTTCTGCAAAGAGAGACGACATCCGGCGCGGCATGGGTGCCGCGCCGGATGATTGCGTTCGGGACCTAGTGGACCACTAGAATGGAGACGATTGTTACCGGCGTTCTGCTCGGCGGAACCTACGCACTGATCTCGATCGGGCTGACGCTGCAATATGGCGTCTCGCGCATCATGAACCTCGCTAATGGCGAGACCTTCGTCGCCGCCTGCTTCGTCGCATTCTGGCTCTTCACTTCCTACGCGGTGAGCCCGCTCTGGGGCATTTTCATCATCGCGCCGGCCGCGTTCCTCGTGAACTGGGGCATTTACGCCCTGCTGCTGCGGCCCCTGGTCGATCGCGCAAAAAACCAGGGCATGCTGGAAGTCGATTCGATTCTCGCCACCTTCGGACTTCTGTTCCTGTTTCAAGGTCTGATGCTGCGCGGCTTCGGCGGCGCCTATACGTCCTACCAATTCCTGGCCGACCGCTTCGACATTTTCGGCACCTATTACGGGCTAAACCGCGTGGTGGCCTTCGTCGCCGCCTGCGCGATCGCCGCTGCGCTGTACCTGTTTCTCTACCGGACCCGCTACGGCACGGCGGTGCGCGCGGTCGCGGTCAATCCCAATTCGGCGAAGCTCGTCGGCATCGACGTCGCGAAGGCCGCGGCGCTTGCCTTTGCGCTCGGCGGCGCCTTGACCGCCTGCGGCGGGACGCTGCTCTCGACCTTCTACAGCTTCAATGCCTCGATGGGGGTCGTCTTCACCATGAAGGCGCTGATCATCGTGATCATGGGCGGGGTCGGTGACGTGCGCGGCGCGGTGATCGCCGCGCTGATCTTGGGCATCGCCGAGACCGCGGTGGCGCGCCTGATCGATCCCGGGCTGACGCTCGCCGCCACCTATGCGCTGTTCATCCTGGTGCTGCTGTTCCGGCCGCAGGGCATTTTCGGCAGGCAGCAGGCATGACGCGGCTGACGCAGCGCGAGATCCTGACCGCGATCGTATCTGTGATCGCGCTTGCCGTCGCGGCGACGCTGCCGCTGTTCGATCAGGGCTATTACCTGTCGCTGTCGCTCAACATGGTCATGTATGCGGCGCTCTGCACCGCCTGGGCGTTGTTCTCCGGGCCGACGCATTATGTCTCGCTCGCAACCGCCGCTTTCTTCGGTATCGGCACCTATGCGGTGGGTCTTGGCCTCGACCTGATGCCGTTCTGGATGCTGGTGCTGTCGGGCGGCGCGGTCGCGGCGATTTTGGCCGGGCTGGTCGGGGCCGCGACGCTGCGCATCTCCGGCGTCTATTTCGTGATCTTCACCTTCGGTCTCGCCGAGCTGATCCGCCAGATCGTGTCCTATTCGCAGATCAAGCTGTCGGGAAAGATGGGCCTCTATGTCTTCACCGACTTCACCGAGAAGCACATCTACTGGATGCTGCTGGCGCTGACCGCGGTGATCTTTCTCACCGGCTGGCTGATCAACCGCTCGCGGCTCGGCTTCGCGATGCAGATCATCGGCAACGACGAAACCGTAGCGAAGCATTCCGGCATCGACACCGCGCGTTACAAGATCATCCTGTTCATGATCTCGGGCGCCTTCATCGGCATGGCGGGCGCGATCCTCGCACCGCGCTACCCCTATATCGAGCCGCCCGCCGCCTTCACGCCGATGACCTCGTTCCTCGTCGTCATCATGGCGCTGCTCGGTGGCACGCGAAGGCTATGGGGACCGCTGATCGGCGTCGTTCCCTTCATGCTGCTGATGGACTTCATCACGGTGCGGTTCCCGAACGATACTTCGATCGTGATGGGCTTGGCCTTCCTGGTGATCGTCTATCTGCTGCCGGACGGCATTACCGGGCGGCTCGAGCAATTGTGGGTATATCTGCGCAAACCTCGCGCGCATGGCGAACCGCAAAGTGAACCGCGCGGCGCGAAAGAGCCCGCATGACCGCGACCGTTCTCAGCGTCAGCGGTGCGCGCAAGGCCTTCGGCGGTCTTGTGGCGGTGAACGATGTCTCCTTCGATGTGAAGGAGGGTGAATTGTTCGGCCTGATCGGACCGAACGGTTCCGGCAAGACCACCATGCTGAACCTGATCTCCGGCGCCCTGAAGCCGGATTCAGGCGAAATCGCGTTGTCGGGCGCGCGCATTTCCGGACTGCCCGCGCACCAGATCGCGCGGCGCGGCGTGGCGCGCACCTTCCAGCTGGTGCGGATGCTGCCGTCGATGGATGCGGAGCGCAACGTCATCGCGGGCGCCGTGTTCGGGCATCAGCGCCTGTGGGGCGAGGAGGCGCACAAGCTCGCGCGCGAATTGCTGGCGCTGGTCGGGCTGCGCGGCCGCGAGCATGTTCCGGTTTCGGCGCTGACCTATATCGACCAGAAGCGGGTTGAACTCGCCCGCGCGCTTGCCTCCAATCCGAGCGTGCTGCTGCTCGACGAGTGGCTCGCCGGCCTCAATCCGAGCGAACTCAATATCGGCATCGAGCTGATCGACAAGCTCTCCCGTCAGGGCCGCACCATCATCATGGTCGAGCATGTGATGGACGCGATCCGCTCGCTGTGTGGGCGCTGCCTCGTGATGAATTCCGGCCGCAAGATCAAGGAAGGTGACGTCGAGGAAGTGCTGTCCGATCCGGAGGTGATCGAGGCCTATCTCGGGGACGACGACGATGCTTGAGGTGAGGAATCTCAGCGTCCGTTATGGCCGCCACCAGGCGCTCGACAACGTCTCGGTGAAGATCGGCAAGGGCGAGGTCTGCGTCATCCTCGGCGCCAATGGCGCCGGCAAGTCGAGCCTACTGAAAGCGATCGCGGGGACGGTGCGGGTCGAGCCGGGTTCGGAAATTCTGATGGGCGGCACAGCCATCACCGGCATGAAGGCGCACAAGGTCGTGGAGCTAGGCATTGCGCTGGTGCCGGAAGGCCGCGGCATTTTCGGCGAGCTGACGGTCGCGGAAAATCTCGAACTCGGCGCTTTCCCCAACCGCGCGCGCTCGCGCGAGCGCGCCAACCTGGAGCATATCTATTCGCTGTTTCCCCGGCTGGCCGAGCGCGGGTCGCAGGTCGCGCGCACCATGTCGGGCGGCGAGCAGCAGATGGTCGCGATCGGGCGCGCATTGATGTCGCAGCCCGAAATCCTGATGCTCGACGAGCCGTCGCTCGGGCTGTCGCCGGTCCTGACCAAGGAATTATTCCGCTCGCTCGGCAAGATCGCCGAGAGCGGCGTCGGCATCCTGCTGGTGGAGCAGAATGCGCGACAAAGTCTGAAGATCGCGAACCGCGGCTATCTGATCGAGGTCGGCCGCATCACCGGGGAAGGGTCGGCGCAAAGCCTGATGACCGATCCCGCGGTGGTGAATGCCTATCTCGGCGGTGCGCGGCGCACGACAAGGCCGATCCGGCTGCCGTCGGCATTTCCGTTGCCGACCGATCTGGCTTCGGTCGGACGCTTCATCGGCGGCCTCGCGCAGCGCGCCGGCGCGATCCAGGTAGCCTTCGTGCGCGCCATGCGTCAGGCGGCGGCGCTGCCGAGCGCCTTTGCCGGCCGTTACGATCCGAAGAAAGCCGGCGACCCCTGGGCCGAGCTTGCAGCCGATGCCGCACGCGCCACTCCGTCAAAGCGGATCCCGGTCGCGGCGGACGGCAAGAGGCTGGCGGATCAGGCGGCGGAACTCGCAAGGGTCGCTGCGCGGCGCCACGCCAGACATATCCGCTCGCTGCGCGCTTCCCGCGAAAATCCGTCCACCTTTGCCGGGCTCTACGATCCCGCGAATGCCCTGGTCGAAATCGACGAGATGAGCCCTGCCGCGCTCGCGCGCGATGCGGGCGAGCGGATGGCGGAGCACATTCGTAGCAAGCGACGCGCCGCACCGGTGCCGAGCGCCTTCGCGCGCAAGGATGAAGCCGTTCAGCCCGCTGTCGAAAACGTCGAGCGTGGTGCGCTGCTGGGACACAATAGCCGCGGCGTCGATATCGAGGCCGAACGGGCGCAGGAAGTTCCGGTGCGTGAAGGAAGCCTGGACATCGACGCGCTGGTGTCGCGCGCTGCCGCGATACAAGCCGATCACGTCGCCTCGCGACGAAAGCGCCTGCACATGGTCACGCTGCGCCCGCAAGATTTGAGCGATCCGAAGCCTGGTTCCAAGCCGGATTCCAAGTAAGCACCGCACGAGCTAGAATAGAGACTTCAGGGAGATTGCAAATGGCACGCGTTTTCGAAGGCCAGTTCATTGGAGGCCGCTCGCAGGGCCGCCGCATGTTCAAGGACCTCAATCCCGCCGACGGTTCGGTCTGGGCGGAAGTGCCCGATTGCGGCCGCGCGGAAGCCGGTGCCGCGATCGAGGCGGCTCATGCCGCCTTTCCCGAATGGTCGGCGCTGCCGTTCTCCAAGCGCGCACATTTCCTCGAAAAGGCGGCGCATATCTTCGAGAAGCGCAAGATGGAAATCGTCGAGGCTTTGCAGGCCGAAGGCGGCGGCTGGTTCGGCAAGGGCATGTTCGAGACCGGCTACACGGTCGAGGTGTTTCATGCGGCTGCGGCATCGGTCTGGCAATCGACCGGCGAGGTGCTGCCGTCGGAATACGGCAAGCTGTCGATGGCGGTGCGCCGGCCGATGGGCGTGGTCTCCATCATCAGCCCCTGGAATTTTCCCTGCATCCTGTCGGCACGCGGTTTCGCGTTTCCGCTCGCGGCCGGCAACACCATCGTGCTCAAGCCCTCGGAAGAGACGCCCTATTGCGGCGGCCTGCTGTTCGCCGAGGTGTTCGAAGAGGCCGGGTTGCCGAAGGGCGTGTTCAACGTCGTCACCTGCTCGCGCGACAACGTGCAGGAAGTCGGCGATGAGCTGATCGAGCATCCTTACGTGAAGGGCATTTCCTTCACCGGATCGACCGCGGTCGGCCGCCAGGTTGCGGCCAAGGCCGGTGCGCACCTGAAGAAATGCTGCGTCGAGCTGGGCGGCAAGGATTCGCTGATCGTATGCGACGACGCCGACATGGAGCGCGCGACGCAGGCTGCGAATTTCGGCTCGTTCATGCATCAGGGCCAGATCTGCATGTCGGTCGAGAAGGTGCTGGTGCACGAGAAGATTTTCGACCACTTCCTCAAGCGGTTCGTCGAACGTGCGAAGCTGCTCAAGGTCGGCGATCCGACCAAGAACAAGGAACACATCATCGGGCCGCTGATCAACGACAAGCAGGTCGGCAAGGTGCGCGAACAGCTCGAAGACGCGATTGCCAAGGGTGCCAAGGTGGTGCTCGGCGGCAAGATCGAGGGCCGCTTCGTCGAACCGACGATTCTCACCGGCGTGACCCCGGACATGAAGCTCTATCAGGACGAGACGTTTGGTCCGGTGGTGCCGGTGATCCCGTTCCGTACCGACGACGAGGCGGTGCAGATCGCCAACGATACCGAATACGGACTTTCGGCCGGCGTCATGACGCGCGACGAGGGCAGGGGGCTTGCGATCGTCAATCGGCTCGAAACCGGCAATTGCCACATCAATTGCTCCTCGGTGAACGACGAACCGCATGTGCCGTTCGGCGGCTTCAAGGCCTCGGGCTCGGGCAAGCATGGCGGGCGCTGGTCGCTCGAGACCTTCACCGAAACCCGCTGGATCACGCTCGATCGCGGCGCACGGCCGTTCCCGCCGATGTTCTGAGCGATCGGCCACGGCAGGCCTGGAGCGCGGCCGCAAGGGCCGCGCCGAAACGTGCCGTTCTCGGCAGTGACGATGCCGTGATCGGCGCCCGCTGCGCCGGCAGGCGTCAGCGCGGCGAGGCCTGATTTCGCCCGAAAGTCGCGGATTTTGATGCCTTTTTGGCCTGGAATCGCCCATTCCGGCGAATTTCGGCCACCCCGCCCCTTGGCAGCGCCAGACGCAGCCGGTTCCGGACTGTGAGCCAGCCCACATACGCCTGCCGGGCCCGCCCCTAGTTTGCAGGCATGGAAATGGTCGTCTCCATCAACAGGGGAGACAGAACGATGCTGCACAAGGCCGTTCTTATCCTGGCCGTCGCGGGCTGCATGGCAGTCAGCGCGGCCACGCTCGTCACGGGCTCCACGACGCGGACAGCCATCGCCAAGAACGAGGCCGCTTTCGGCTATTTCGGTTCACGTCACGCGCCAAGCAAGCTGCTGGGCGGATGTACCGAAGCGCTTGTCGAATGCGGGCTGGTCGTCTGGTAGCCCATCAATCGAAGGAGGTCGCGAAATGACCAAGACTTACGGCAACTTTGACGATTTTCCGCTTCTCGTCGTCGCGGCCTTCTTCGTCCGCAACGCGGCGGTGCTGACCTGCCTGTCGTTGCTGGTGCTGTTTGCGCTGGCGTCGAGCTGAAGGGTGCTGTCTGAAAGCAAGTGTAACGACCGGAGCTTGAACACGCTCAGGTCTCGCCCGCGACTGTGGCCAGCGACTTGATGTCGATCAGGATCACCTCGCCGCGTTCCAGGCGAATCCATTTCAGGCTCTCCCAGTCGCGGAGCTGCTTGTTGGTGCTCTCGCGCGATGCGCCGATGATCTGCGCAATCTCGCTCTGGGTCAGGGCGATCGTGTTTCCGCCCGCGCCTTCCGCCATCCGCAGCAGGGTCCTTGCGAGCTTGGCGGACAATTCGAGGAACATGACTTCCTCGACCTGACGGCTGGTATTGCGCAGGCGGCCGCACAGGATTTCGATCAGCTTCTGCGCGACTTCGGCGCGGCTATGGACCAGCGGCAGGAAGTCCTTGCGCTCGATTACGACCAGCCTGCAATCGGAGATCGCGATCACGTCCGCGGTCCGTTCGCCGCCGTCGAGCAGCGCGATCTCGCCGAAAATATCGCCCGCGCTCAGGACATTGAACACGGCGTATTTCCCCTGGCTCGAGAACGACATGACCTTGACCTGGCCTTCGAGGATGGCGAACAGGCTGCTGCCGGGATCGCCTTTCGCGAAGATCGTTGCTCCGCGTTCCACGGTTCGGACATGGGCGTGCGCCCGCAATCGCTGAAGCAGGTCGGGCCCGAGGATTCCGAAGATCGGATGCTTGCGGAAGAATTCTAGCTTGTCCGCAATCTGCAAGGGGTGCGTGGTCAAATCGGCCTTCATGTTCGGCGCTAAATCCGGCGCAGCGCCAGTCTAGACCAGGTCGCATGGCGCCGGAGGTATCGAATATGGCGGCGCGGCGGGGTCACCTCGGACCGGCGCCGCCGGAGACCGTAGCCAGCGTCTCGCGGGCCCGCCGCAGATCCGCGGTGTCCCGGCCTTCGGAAAACCAGCCGTAAACCGGTTCCAGCAGATACCGTGCCTCGTCGTTGCGGCCTTGCGTGGCCAGCAGCGAAGCCAGCGTCGTCGCCGATCGCAGTTCGAGCGATTTCGCTCCCTGAAGCCTTGCCAGATCGATGGCCCTGTTCAATTCCAGTTCCGCGTCGTCCTTGCGCGCCGTATCGAGCGCCAGAGCGAGCTCGGCCTTGCGACGGTGCAGTTCGGATTGCCAGGATCGTCCAGTCGCGTCGTCCATCTTCCCGAGCGTCCGCTCGACGATCGACAAGGCGGCTTCCCGATCGCCGGACTGGGCGAGCAGATCCGAAAGCCATGACTCCATCATCGGCAGCATGTAGCCGACCCCGCTGCTGCGCATCTCGTGGAGGCCGGACTGCATTTCGGACCGGGCCTCCTCCAGCGCGCCGAGGCCGCCGAGCGCGCAGGCGCCCGAAATCCTCGACAGCAGCACGTAAAGCGAAAACCGTTGTTCCCGCGAGACTTCGAGGCTCGCCAAGGCGTTGGTGCGCGCGTCCGCATATTCGCCGCGCAGGATGTTCACGACCGAGGTCATGTAATGCGCGAAGGCGATGGTGTAGGGCTGTGCAAGTTCGCGCGCGAGCCCGAGCGCTTCCGAAACACGCGACAGCGCCTGGTCCGGATGACCCAGAAACCACAAATCCCAGGACAACAGCAGCATCGAGGCCGCCTGCGGTTCGACCATGTAGCGGCTGTAGAGCGATTGCTGATCGCGCTTCTGCGAGAGCGCGATCGAATCCTCGAAATGCTGCCGGGATTCCTGGAAGCGGCCGACCGGCAGCAACGTGCTGCCCATGACGCGGTGCGCGACCATCTGCGGTACGATGTCGGTCGACCCCTCAGCGCGCTTCAGGAATTCCTCCGACATGCGCAAGGCGACATCGATCTTGCCGCTCATCCAGGCATTTCCCCACAGTCCGTAGAGCGCCTGGAAATATTCATTGGGGCTGTCGATCTTCAGGCAAAGCGTGCGGGCGCGCGCGAACACCTCCCGCGCCTCTTCGGCGGCATAGCCGCGAACCGCGATGAGCGGGATACCGAGCGCAAGCTGCAGCTTGATCTCCTGGCTGGTGCGGTGCGCGGTATCGGGCAGGCCGGCGAGTTGCTCGAGCGCCTTTCGGAAATGCGCGATCGCCTCGACATTGGCCGAGTGAGCGATCGCGCGCTGACCGGACTTGTACCAGGACCGCACCGCAAGTTCGTAGTTGCCGGCTTCGCTGTAGTGATGCGCCAGGATTTCCGGCTGGTTCTCCGACACCTCGCGAAAGCGCGTCTCCAACAGCGCCGCGATGTCGGCATGCATCTGCCTGCGGCTGCTCTTGAGCAGGGAGGCGTAGATCGCATCGCGCAGCAAGGCGTGCTTGAAGGCGAAGAGGACCAGAGGCGAAATTCCGACACGGTAGATGATGTCGGCGTCTTCCAGTCTCGCGAGCGTCAGGCGAAGGTCGTCTTCCTCCATTGGCAGCGCGAAGGACAGGAGCTCGTAGGAAAATTCCCGGCCCATCACCGCGGCGGTCTGCGCCAGCCTGCGCCCTTGCGGCACCCGGTCGAGCCGCTCCATCAGCGCATCATGCAGCGTCTCCGGAACCTTGAGCATGCCGGATTCGGGCGCCGGCGAGGATGCGCTGTCGGCGACGCGGCTGCGCATCGATGCCAATATGCTGTTCGTCAATTCCTCGATGAAGAGCGGCAGCCCGTCGGCCTTCTCGATGATCTGGCTCAGGATCGGCTGCAGCATCTTGTGCTCGCGAAGGCAGATCGCCTCCACCATGCCGGCGACTTCGGTGCGCGACAGGCGCGTCAGCGAATGCATGGTCACATTGGCGCGCGTGATCCAGGGCGGTCGGAATTCCGGCCGGTACGACACCACGAGCAGGATGCGGGCGCGATCGATTCGGCCGATCGCAAGCTCCAGCAGTTCGAGCGTCGAGGGGTCGATCCAGTGGACGTCTTCGAAAATGCACAAGGTCGGCCGCTGCGCGGAGAATGCGAGCAGCATTTCGACCAGCGTGCCGACCGTCTTGTTCTTGATCTGCTGCGGGGTGAATCCGGAGAGCTTGTGCTCGTTGGCATGCGGGATCGACAGAAGATGCGCGATCAGCGACGCCGGATCGACCACATCGCGCGGCATTTCCGGCAGATAGGCTTCTAGCTTTGCGAGCTTGTCGGCATCGGGCTCGCGCGGTGTGAGCTTCGCCGCCCGCTCGATCTGCTCCACGACCGGAAAGAAGGCGCTCTGGCTGTGATACGGCGAGCATTGATGATTCAGGAGAAAATGCGGCTCGTCCTGGATTTGCGATTTCAGTTCATGGATCAGGCGCGATTTCCCGACGCCCGGAAGTCCGGACAGGAACACGACCTGCCCGTCGCCTTCCTTGCTCTTGCGCCAGCGGTCGAGCAGCATACTCAGTTCCGTCGTGCGCCCGACCAGCGGCGTCAGCGTTTCGGTATGTGCAGCGTCGAACCGGCTCGTGAAGCTCTTCGGCGCAAGAACGCGGTAGACCTGTTGCGGCTTCGAAATGCCCTTGAGTTCGTGCCGGCCGAGATCCTGGCAGTCGAACGCACCGGCCAGCAGACGTCGCGTCGTCTCTGAAATCAGGATCGCATTGGGTTCGGCGAGGCTCTGCAGGCGCGCCGCGATGTTCGGCGTTTCGCCCACGGCATCGATCGAGGTGGTATCGCTGCCGCTGCCGATTTCGCCGACCACGACAGGTCCGGAACTGATGCCGACGCGGGCGGCAAGCGTGATCGGTCCGGGAATTTCCGTGATCGCGGTGATTGCCGCGAGGGCGGCATGCGCGGCCCGAATCGGATCGTCTTCATGCGCATAAGGCCATCCGAACCAGGCCATCACGCCGTCGCCCATATATCTCGCGACCCACCCGCCATAGCGCCGGATGGCAATGCTGCATGCCTCCCGATAGGCAGTGATGAGGATCTGAAGGTCTTCGGGCTCGAGCTTCTCGGAAAGCTTGGTCGATTCCACGAGATCGCAGAACAGCACCGTGATGTGGCGATGCTCGGCCTCGCGATGCGACGACGGCGTGGCGGCTGTCGCAGGCGCGGCAGACGCAGGCGCCGAGGCGCGAATTTCCGCTCCGATCGCCTTCAGGAAGGTCTTGCGGTGACCGAGCGAAAGCCCGAGCGATTCAAGGTCGGATTCGGTCAGATCCGGCAGATGCGCGAGGTCGATATTGTTTTCCGCGAAAATCCGGGCGTGCTGACCCAGACCATGCTTGGTCAGCCATTGCGCCACATCGTCGTCGGAGTTCGGCAATTTTCAGTTCCGGTATTCAGAGTCCTGCGGTCCGATCCATATTCAGCCAAGAATATCACACAACGAAGTCTGCAGTTTCGTGAATCGAGACGACGACGCATTCCTGCCCGTCATCACTGCGCTCTCGTCTGCGACTTACGAAATACGGCTCGGATCTATGGTGGGGACAGACGACGGACGGCCGGACTGCCGAGATCCCGGTGGTCCGTCCCTGGATCGATGTTTCAGCGAATCGCTTTCTTGGATGCGGCCTTTCCACAGGCAGACATCCTGCGTCGCGCGGGGAGACATGGCTCCCCGCGATTTCATGCGCACACCTTGGCGCCGTGCCGCTCAGGCCGCCGAGCGGGCGTTGCCTCCTTGACCTTCCATCCGGCGAGGTTCCGGCCAGTGCAGAGTCTCGTTCGCCGCCCGTTCGAGCGCCTCGATCAGTTCGGCATCGGACTTGTGAAGGACCTCGTTGTAGCCCGCCGCCATGACCAACGCGGATTCGTAGGTCGACCGGACCACCTCGACGCGATCGCTTGGGGGCAGCGAAGCCACGAACTCGATGGTTTCCTCGACATGTGATGCTTCGCTGCCGAGCGCGCTGTGGCTGCGAAGAAACCGCGTTGCGTCGATGTTGTCCGGGCACATGGCCTTGACCACGGCAATGTCGTTTTCCTGCTTCAGTGCCGCGGTGCGTTCCAGGCAATACGAAAATCCGATCGAGCCGATCGGGTAGTCTTCCACGCACAGATTGTCGAAGCGGCGGCAGAGCTTGCGAATGCCTTCCGGAACGTAATTGTCCACCAGCTTCTTGCCCGGAAGACCGAGCGCCTGCAGGTCCTTGAGCGCCAGCCGGTCGTGACCGCTTTCCTCGCGTGCGCGCAGTTCGAGATAGGCGGCGACTTCCGGACGGCCGAGTTCCTCGAAGCGCTTTGCCGCCGCCCGGAGATTGCGTGGGGTGTCGACCGAGGTGTGATAGGCGCTGATCAGCGCCACGGCATAGCCGGGAAGCGTCGAGGTCGTCTTCGCGCGGTTTTGCTCGATGGTCAGGAATCCGAGGTTGATCGCGCCATCCAGCAACCCAACGGTGCTGCCGAGAGAGCCCTTGCCGGTCATCGGCGCTGCGAAGGGATCGACGCCAGCACCGGGCGCATTCGGCTTGTGAAACCAGACCTCTCCGGACTCGCGGGAAATGATCGTAACGTCATCCGTGACGTTGACCCATTCTGTCACCAACTTTGCCATCTGAAATCTCCAAATGCGGGGGCTGGCCCGGGAATCGGTTTCTGTTTGAATGCTTGGTCGAGCCGATGAAAACGTCCTTCCAGTCGATACCGCCGCGAGGCGGCCTCAGATTCCGTGCGGCGTGCCGGCCATCAGCCGGCGTGCCGTATCGAGCAGCGATTGTCTAAGGCGAAGGGCGGATGTTGCGGCAGCAGTAGGAGAGACCGGCGATCCGCTCCGATGCGGCGCCTTTTTGTTTCGGCTTCCGGTGAATTCCCATCGGTATGACACGCCTCCGTGGATGGAGCAGGTCCGATAGAGAGCAAGGTCGGATAAAAAGCCAAATGCGGTTCCATTGTAATTACGCGGCATCCCCCAAGCAAGCGTCCGACAATTCGTTGGCGCGCATTTGAGTCAAATCACCGTTTCTATCGCCGCTTCCATCACCGCGTTACCGTCATGGCGTCGCCGTCACACGCTCGTCGCACGGCCCGTCTGCGGCTTGCGATGTCTTGTCGGTGCGGCGTGTATCAATTTGCGACGCACGTTCGGATCGCGGCATCAATGCCGTGCGTCATCCCCTTTGACGCGGCCGCCGCATCGTCGCGGGTCGAATGGCGGCAAGCGAAGTCAAGGGAATTGAATTGCTGGCGGGTACTTTGAGCCGCCGATTTTCGGGCATAGGATGGCTTGTCCTGAACCGGGTTAAGGACATGAACCGACGAGACTTTCTTGGAGTTTTCGGCGGCGCGGCACTGGTGTGGCCGCTCCGGTCGCATGCACAGACGGCGGCGCAATGGCCCGACCGTCCGGTGAGGCTGGTGGTGACAGTCGGCGCGGGCGGCGCGGCCGACACGCTGTCGCGCAACCTGTCGCAAGGCTTTCCGCAATTCGCCAACGGTCAGCCGCTGGTCGTGGAAAACCGGCCAGGAGCCGGCGGGACCATCGCCGCCGCAGCGGTCGCCCGCGAGAAGCCGGACGGCTACACGCTGTTCCTCGCGGAAGTGGGACCGAACGCCGTCTCGCATGTGCTCGGCATCAAGCTGCCCTACGATCCGCATACCGCGTTCACGCCCATCGTCCATGTCGCCAATCTGCCGGCGGTCCTGCTGATTCGCCCGACGCTTCCCTACGCGACGCTTGCGGACTTCATCGCGGCGGCAAAAGCGCAGCCCGGAAAGTTCAATTATGCGTCGGCCGGACCGGGCAACTGGACGCACCTGTTCATGGCCTATCTCAACAGCCAGGCGGGCATCGATCAGGTCAACGTGGTCTATCGATCGGGCTCGGAGATGCTGACCTCGCTGCTGCGCAACGAGGCCGACACCGCGGTCATCACCGTTTCGACCGCGCTCGGCCAGATCCGCGAGGGCAAGGTGCGTGCGCTCGCCGGCCTCGCGATGCGACCGATGCAGCAATTGCCGGAGACGCCGCCGGTCGCGAAAACCATTCCGGGCTTCGACGTCGCGGTCTGGCATGGCATCGCAGCACCCGCCGGCATGGACGCGGCACTTGCCGCCCGCATCAACGGCATCTTCAACCAGGTCCTGCAATTGCCTTCGGTCCGAACCGCCATTTCGGACGCGCAGGCCGCCGACATCATTGGCGGCACGCCGCAGCAATTCGACGAATTCATCAGGAGCGAATTGAAGCGCTGGCCGGATGTCGTGAAGGCCGCTGGCATCAAGACGGAATAGTCCGCAAGACCCGAAGCTTTCGTCGTCGGTCCGCGGACCGATCGGCGCCTCACGTGAATCGAGGGTCAAAGGTATAATAGGTCCCGCAGCCCTCGTTGGGACATAAGAACCGCATGAAAGAAGAACGCTTCGCGGCGCCCGAAGGCGCCTTCACCCGCCAGGTGCAGATCCGCTTCTCGCATTGCGACCCGGCCGGCATCGTCTACTTCCCGCATTATTTCAACATGTTCAACGGTCTGATCGAGGATTGGTACACCGAAGAGCTGGGCGTGAATTATGCGGAACTGGTGCTGCACGATCAGCACGGATTTCCGTTCGTCCATATCGAGACCGACTTCAAGATTCCAAGCCGGATGGGAGAGGTGCTGGATCTGACCTTGCTGATCGAGAGGATCGGCAGGTCCTCGCTGACGCTCGTCATCGTCGGCCACCATGATGGCGTCGAGCGGCTGCGGGCGCGCACCGTGACGGCGATGATGTCGCTCGCCTCGCGCCGTTCGGTCGAATTGCCGGCGAACCTGCGACAGGCCTTCGATACCTATGCGGCGAAGACCGCCGCCGGCTAGCTTCCCGCGCTCCGGGGCGCGCGGCGCAGGCGAAGCAGGTATCGGACTGCGAGCCACAGCAGCACGAGCACCACGATGAAGGCTGCGACCGGCGCCAGCAGCGCGAGCAGCGGAATGAACAGGGCGCCGCCCAGCTCGGCGGTCGAGATCACCGGATTGCCGGTGCCTGCGGTGAACACCGTGGATTTCGCCCGCAGCAGCGAGGTGAGGCCCTGCGTGAGGCCTGCGGCGCCGCCGCCCGCGACAATCGCCGCGGTCCATTTCAGCAGCGGCGGCAGGTCGGTCATCACCGCGGCCGACAGGATCGTGCCCGCAACCAGCGCCGCCGGCGCCGCGATCGTATCGAGCAGGTTGTCGACGCCCGGAATGTAATAGGCGACGATTTCGACGATCGCAGCGACCGCGAGCATGATCAGGGCGGCAGGGGTCGCGAGCCATGCGAAGCTGTCGCCGATCGGCAGATAGCCGGCATAGGATGCGCTGCCTGCGATCAGCATCGGCAGGAAAACGCGAAAGCCGGTCGCGGCGGCGAGCGCAACACCGAGCACAATCGACAAGACGAGATCGGGCGCCGACATCGGCATGCATCTCCGGCAGACGCCCATGCTAGCGCGTCCGCGCGCGAAATTCTAAGGCTAGCGCCCCAGAAACTTGGGCTTGCGCTTCGCGGCAAAAGCCTCGAGGCCTTCCGCGCGGTCATGCGAATGGCTGTGCAATTCGTTGATGTCGCGCTCCCATTCGAGCGCGAGCCGCGCATTCACTTCGTCCGCGCGGTTGATCGCCGATTTGAGGCGGCGCAGCACCAGCGGGCTCTTGTCGGCGAGCTTGCCGATCAGCGCGTCGATCGCGCTTTGCAATTCCGCGTCCGGGAACACCATGTCGACCAGGCCGATATCGTGCGCCTGCGCCGCCGGAATGGTTTCGCCCCAGAACATCAGCTTCTTGGCTTGCGGCGCGCCGATCCTGCGCGCGAGCCGCACTGACGCACCGCCGCCGGGAAACAACGCGTAATTGGCGTGCAGGTCGCCGAGCTTGGCGCCCGAGGCGGCGGCGATCAGATCGCAGCCGAGCGCGAGTTCGAGCCCGCCTGCGACCGCGGTGCCGTTGATCGCGGCGATCACCGGCAGCGGAAATTCCTCGAGGCGAATGGTCAGCTGCGAGACCGCGCGCACGAAGGCGGTATTGCCGCCGGGCTGACTGCTCACCTGCTTGTTGTATTTCAGGTCGGCGCCGGCGCAGAAGGCGCGTCCGCGACCCGACAGGACGACCGCGCGCAATTCGCTGTCGCCCGAAGCCTCATCGAGAGCCTTGTTGATGCCTGCGATCAGGTCAGGATGCAGCGCATTGAGCACGTCCGGCCGGTTCATGAAAATCCACAACCCGGCGCCCCGTTTCTCGACCTCGATCATGCAACCTCCCGGACGCTCGCGGCCCCTTCCGGAACCGGTTTTACGGCAACGTCAGCTTACTTACTTTACAGTATACCCGTCGCCGGATACGATCATTCTTCATGGTTGCCGCCGGAAAACGCAAGAATTTCCGCGGCCGGGAGGGATCACTTGTCAGCTGTCTTCGATCTGAGTGGAAGGGTCGCCCTGATCACCGGCGCAGGCCAGGGGATCGGGCGCGAGACCGCGCTGATGTTTGCCGACCACGGGGTCGAGGGGATCGTGGTCAACGATTTCCACTTCGACCGTGCCGAGGCGGTTGCGGCGCAATTGCATGACGTCGGCGTCGCCTCGCTTGCGGTACAATGCGACGTGACCGATTACGCAGCGGTGCAGACCATGGTGAAGAGCGCCGTCGATCGCTTCGGCCGCATCGATATCCTGGTCAACAATGCCGGCAATGCCGGCACCTCGCAGATCGAGAAGAACCTGCCGAATTTCTGGGAGGTAGGCCCGGAGGACTGGAACCGCTGGCTCGGGCCAAATCTCTACGGCGTGCTGAATTGCTGCCACGCGGTGGTGCCGCGCATGATCGAGAAGGGATACGGTCGCATCGTTACCGTGATCTCGGAAGCAGGTCGCGTCGGCGAACCCAATTATGCGGTCTATTCCGGCGCGAAGGCCGGCGCCGCGGGCTTCATGCGCGCGCTCGCCAAGAGTCTCGGCCGTCATCTGATTACCGCGAATTGCGTCTCGCTCGCAGGCGTCGCAACGCCCGGCCTGTCGGACCGCAATGCCGATCCGGAAATGGTCAAGAAGAAGCTCTCCCGCTATGTCATCCGCAGGCTCGGCGAGCCACGTGACGCCTCGGCCATGATCCTGTATCTCGCCTCCGATGCGGCGAGCTGGGTCACCGGCCAGACCTATGCGGTCAATGGCGGCTACGCGATCGCGCCGTAGCCGGTATTCTTGGACGGGAAGACCATGCGCGATCCTTTGTTCCAAACCCGGCTGACCAGGCTTCTCGGCATTTCGCATCCGATCCTGTGCGGCGGCCTGATGCATCTCGCCGATGCCCGCTATGTCGCAGGTGTGGTCAATGCCGGCGGCATGGGCTTCATCACGGCTCTGTCGTTTCCGGACCAGGCGCGGTTTCGCGACGAGTTGCGGCTCTGCCGCGAACTGACCGGCGGCAAGAGGTTCGGTGTCTGCCTGTCGGTCTCCCGCCGCAAGGAAGCCAACGAGCGCCTGCCGCGCTTCGTCGATACGCTGCTCGAGGAGGGCGTGCGGATCGTCGAGACTTCCGGCCATTCGCCCGACATCATCGCGCCGCGCCTGAAGGAAGCCGGCTGCACCATCATCCACAAGGCGCCCTCGGTGCGCTTCGCGCTGAGCGCGCAGAAGCTCGGCGTCGATGCGGTGACGCTGGTCGGCATCGACGGCGGTGGCCATCCCGGCATGGAATTCGCGAGTTCGTTCGCGATGGCGCCGCTTGCCGCGCAGCGGCTGTCGATCCCGTTCGCGATCGCGGGTGGCATCGGCACCGGGCGGCAATTGCTGGCCGCGCTCGCGACCGGCGCGGACGGCGTCCTGCTCGGTTCGCGGATGCTGGCGGCCGCCGAGATCTGGGCGCATCCCGACTACAAGCAGCAATTGCTCAAGCTCGGCGAACGCGACACGCGGCTGGTATTGGCGAGTTTCCAGAACAACCATCGCGTTCTCGCCAACGAGACCGCGCAGACCGTCGCCGGCATGGAGGCCGAGCGCATCGCCGAGATCGAGCGTTACCTGCCGCATATGAGCGGCACCCTGACCCGACGCGCCTATGAGAGCGGCGATCTGCGCGAAGGGCTGATCGATCTCGGCCCCGCGGTGGCGTATGTGCGCGAATTGCAGACGGTCGAGCAGATTTTCGACGAATTGCTCGACGACGCGAAGGCCGCGAGCGGACGGTTGCAGGACCTGATGAGCGCGGCCTCCGAAAGCGGCCCCGTGCGGCGGCTGGCCTGAAGGACCCGCGATGAAGATCATCGACTTCCTGGATCGCGGCGCGGCTATCTCGCCGGATGGAATCTGCCTGCACGACGACACGCATTCCTACAGCTATCGCGAGACGGTGCGGCTCACCAACAGGATCGCGCATGCGCTGCACGCCAACGGTCTGACGCCCGGCCGAAAGGTCGCAGTCTATAGCCCAAACGATGTCGAAGGCTTCATCGGCGTGCTCGGCATCCATCGCTCAGACTGCATCTGGATCGTCATCAACGCGCGCAACACGATCTCCGACAACATCGCGCTGCTCAACCGCTACGAAGCCGAATGGCTGTTCTATCACAGCGACATCGAGCAGCATGTGCCGGCGATCGCCGCGGCGGTGCCCTCGCTGAAGGGCCATGTCTGCGTCGATCGCGCGACCGCGCATTCGCCCTCGCTGCTCGACTGGTGCGCGCCCTATCCGGACACTTCGATACCGTCCGGCACCAATTATCTCTCGCCGATCCGCATCGCCAGCACCGGCGGCACCACCGGCGCGCCGCGCGGCGTGGTGCAGAGCAGCCTGACGCTGCAGACGGTCGTGTCCAATATTTCGGGGCACATGCCGTATGACGCGCCGCCGCGCTATCTCTGCGCCTCGCCGATGACCCATGCCGGCGGTGGCGTCTGCTACACGATCCTCGGCTTCGGTGGCAGCATCTTCATGATGAAGAAACCCGATCCGCTGGCGGTCATGCAATGCATCGAGCGTCATCGCATCGTCTCGACGCTGCTGCCGCCCACGCTGATCTACATGGTGCTGGCGCATCCGAAGGTGCGGAACTTCGACTATTCGTCGCTGAAATACCTGATCTACGGTGCGTCGCCGATGTCGACTGCGAAGCTGCGCGAATCCATGGACGTGTTTGGGCCGGTCCTGTGCCAGCTCTACGGGCAGACCGAGGCCGCAATGTCGATGGCCTTCATGTCGGTCCTTTCCAGCACAGTGGGATCCGAAGCTTGGAATTCACGTGACTTGAAGTCGCGGC
>JADMIO011694121.1_pt1 | contig 85446 bp, 71 predicted proteins | sample 8958161 | NCBI WGS metagenome assembly JADMIO01 (sample SAMN16585339, study PRJNA669376) | soil metagenome | isolation source: Crop rotation soil | place: USA: Cullars Rotation, Alabama | collected 2011 | reverse complement strand
CAGGTCAACATTCCCGCCGGCGCGGTCCGCATGGACCTCACCGGCCACACCGTATTTCCAGGACTGATCGACGCGGCGACCAGCACTGGATTGCCGAATCCGAACCGCATTCTTCCAACGACGGCGACTGCGGATGCCGGTGCAGGACGAGGTGGTCGCGGCGGCGGCCGAGGCGCAGCGCCGGGCGGCGGGCGCGCGAGCATTCCCACCGCCGGCCGTCCGTCGGAGCCACCGCCACCGCCCGTCATCGAGCCACAAATCGACGCGAGCGCTGAAGCGGTCGATCAGTTCTCTCCCACTGAGGACGATCTCAAGGCGTTCCGCGCTGGAGGGGTGACCACCGTCGGCCTCGTGTTCAGCGGTGGATTGTTCCCGGGCCGTGTCGGCGCGGCGCTCACCGGCTCTCGCATCGGGTCGCGGCTCGGCCTTCGGTCGTCGGTCGGTCAGCTCGTCGCGTTCGGCAACCGGCGCAACGCGTATCCGGCGACAGGCATTGGCGCGGTCGCGTTCATCCGGCAGGCATACCTTGATGCCGAGTATGAGAATCGCGTCGACAAGGCGCTCAAGGCGGGAAATCCGGCGGCCCGTCCGTCGAACGACCCGTTCCGTCGCGCATTGATGCCGGCCGCGGCGAACGAGATGCCGTCGTGGTTCGTTGCTGAGAAGGAGCGCGAAATCACGCGCGTCGCGGAAATCGCGAAGGAGATGACGCTCAAGAGCCCAGTCGTCGTCGGCGCGCAGGAAGGATGGCGGTCGATTCCGACGCTCAAGGCAACCAACGCAACTGCAGTTGTGAGTCTGCTCTGGCCCGCGCTCGACTCGGTGACGGGGCACAATTTCCTCCTCTATGGAACAGGAAAGACCGGGAAGCTCACGCCAGCCGAAGAGGCCGCGGGCAATACCGAGATCAAAGCCAACGCCGCGGCGTTGGTGAAAGCCGGCGTTCCGGTCGCGTTGGCGTCCTATGGTGGCCAGAGCGGCGCGACCTTCCGCGACCGCATTCGGTCGTCGATCGAAGCCGGTTTGAGCCCCGACGACGCGCTCCGCGCTGTGACGGTGACGCCCGCCACGATCCTCGGCATCAACACACTCGTTGGGACGATCGAGACCGGCAAGCTTGCGAACCTCGTCGTCGTCAGCGGCAATGACCTGTTCGCGAGCGGCACGCCCATCAAGCACGTCTTCGTCGAGGGACGCCTCTACTAGAGGAAACTCATATGCGCATACTCAAACAAAACCGTCGCCTCCTCCTCGCCGCGGCCTTCGTGGCGCCGGCGACCCTCGCGGCGCAAGACATCGCTATCCGCAACGCCACGATCGCGACAATCACGAACGGCGACATCGAGAATGGCACCATCGTCGTCCAGAAGGGCAAGATCACGGCGGTCGGCGCCAACGTGCAGATTCCGGCCGGGATCAAGGTCATCGATGGCACGGGCAAGTTCGTGATGCCGGGAATCATCGACGCGCACTCACACGCGGCGTTGGAGAACGGCATCAACGAAGGCAGCGAATCGGTGACACCGGAGGTTCAGGTTCAACTCAGGAACGACGACCCGGTCATCTACCGCGCACTCGCTGGTGGCGTGACCGCGGCGAACCAGCTGCACGGAAGCGCCAACACCATCGGCGGCCAGTCGCGCGTCATCAAGTTCAAATGGGGCATGCCCGTCGACTCCATGTACTTCAAGGGCGCCTACCGGATCGTGAAGTTCGCGCTCGGCGAAAACGTGACGCGCGCGAGCTCTGACGCCGGCATCGACGAGCGACGGTTCCCGATGAGCCGGATGGGCGTCGACTTCCTCCTGCACTACTGGTTCACGAAGGCAAAGGACTACGACAAGGAGTGGCAGGATTATCGTGCGGAGGTGAAGAAGAATCCCAACGCGCTCATGCCGCGTCGCGACCTCCGACTCGAGGCGCTCACCGACATTCTGCATGGCGATCTCAAGGTCCACGCGCACAGCTATCGCCAAGATGAAATCCTGATGCTCATTCGCGCGGCCGACGACGAGGGCTTCAAGATCAACACCTTCCAGCATGTGCTCGAGGGGTACAAAGTCGCCGACGAGATCAAGGCGCATGGCGCGTCGGCATCGACGTTTGCCGACATGTGGGCCTACAAAGTCGAAGCGTGGGACGCGATTCCATTCAACATGGCGCTCATGACGGAGCGCGGCGTCATGGTATCAGTGAACTCTGATTCCGACGAGCGCATTCGACGTCTCTATCAAGAAGCCGGCGTTGGCGTCCGGTATGGCAACATGCCGGTGAACGAAGCACTCAAGATGATCACGTTGAATCCCGCGAAGCAGCTCGGCGTCGACAAGTGGGTTGGCTCGCTCGAAGTCGGGAAGGATGGTGACATCGCGGTGTTCTCCGCGCATCCGTTCTCGCCGACCGCGATGGTCGAGTACACGTTGATCGAGGGCAAGGTGTACTTCGATCGCAATGATGCTGTGACACTGCGGAAGACCATGTCGACAACCGGGGGTGCGAAATGAGCGGTTCGACGCGCTGTAGTTTCTCGCGGGCGTTCGTCGTCGCGGCTGGTCTCCTCGCGCCAGCGGTGCTCGGCGCCCAGGCGGCGCCCGGCGACGATGGTCCGTATCTCATCAAAGGCGGCACGATCGTGAACGCCGATCAGCGCATGGCCAATACGGACATCCTTGTTCGTGCTGGCCGCATCACGCAGATCGGCCCGAACCTGCCGGCAGCGAACGCCAAAGTCATCGACGCGACTGGGAAGTTCATCTACCCGGGCATGATCGACGCGAACACCGGCATCGGCCTCCAAGAAATCGGTGGCGTGCAGACGATGACCATGCGGAGCGAGCTTGGGCAGTTCAATCCGCACATTCGCGCGGTCGTTGCACTCAACGTCGAGAGTGAGATTCTCGGCGTCACGCGCATGAACGGCGTGACGTCGGTGATCACGACGCCGACCGGCGGCACAATCAGCGGCCAGGCCGCGCTGATCAACACCGCAGGGTGGACGTGGGAAGATCTCGCGATCTCGAAGAATGCCGGAATTGTGATCAACCTCCCCGGCGGTGGGGGCGGTCGCGGTCGAGGCGGTGGTGGTGGCAGAGGTGGTGCGCAGCCGACGGCTGACGCGGCGCAACTGGCTGCGGAGCTCGAGCAGTTCATGCAGGCGTCAAAGGATTATGATGCCGGCCGGACGGCGGGAACCGCGAAGCTCGATCTCATCTACGACGCGATGCGTCCGCTGTTCAAGAAGGACATTCCAGCGATCATTCCCGCCAACACTGAAGCCCAGATTCGTCAAGGTGTCGCATTCGGTGAGAAGTGGGGCATTCGCGTCGTGTTGCAGGGCGGAAGCCAGGCCTGGAAGGTGCGGCAGTTCCTCGCGGAGAAAAAAATTCCGGTTGTTCTCGGAAGCATCGAGTCGGCGCCGGGCGATCCCGAACCGTATGACGAGGTCTATGCGCAACCCGGCCTGCTGTACGAAGCGGGTGTGAAGTTCGCGTTCTCGACGGGCAACGGATCGAACGCGCGACACGTGCCGTTGCACGCACAACTTGCGGTCGCCTATGGTCTACCCGAAGAGGGCGCGATGAAGGCGCTCACCATTTGGCCGGCGGAGATTTTCGGTGCCGACAAACAGATCGGATCTGTCGCGCAGGGAAAACTCGCGAACTTCTACATCACGAATGGTGATCCGCTCGATCTCAGGACCCAAGTGACTAAAGTATTCATCAAGGGGCGCGAAGTGCCGGACGACGATCGGCATCATCGGCTGTACTTGAAGTACAAGGCGCGGCCCGTAACGAAGATCACGCCGTAACGCCGCGTCGTAATCCAGAACGCAGCTTGTCGTCATCACGAACATAGCTTGTCGTCATCACGAACATAGCTCGTCGTCATCCCGAACATAGCTCGTCGTCATCCCGAACGAAGTGAGGGATCGCTTTCCATGCGCATGGAGAGCGATCCCTCGTCGTTTCACTCCTCGGGATGACGCGTTGGTCGTTTCGCTCCTGGGGATGACGCGTTGGTCGTTTCACTCCTCGGGATGACAACTCGTTTCACCGCTCGGGGCGACGCTACAATTCATCATGGACCGCACGGTCGTACTCGTCGTCGACGACGAGCCGCAAATCCGCCGAGTGGTGCGCAACGCACTTGGCGACGAGCCGAGGGTGATCGAAGCCGCCGCGGGGCGCGACGCGATCGATCAAGCGGCGGCACAACGGCCCGATCTCGTCGTGCTCGACCTCGGACTTCCAGACATGAGCGGCATAGACGTGTGTCGCGAGATCCGAGCTTGGTCGACGACACCCATTCTCGTGCTCTCCGCTCGGCACTCTGAGGGCGAGAAGGTCGCGCTCCTCGACGCTGGTGCGGACGACTACCTCACAAAGCCTTTCAGCCCGAGCGAGCTACAGGCGCGCATCCGCGCCTTGCTGCGACGCGCGAGACTGGCTCCGATACCCGGCGCGACGACGGCGATTTCGATTGGCGATGTCGTGATCGATCCGGTGAAGCCATCGCTCAAGCGGTCGGGGACGCCGATTCATCTCACGAAAACCGAGTGGGAGCTGCTGCGGACGATGCTCAAGCACGCCGGACGCACGCTGACGCATCGCCAGCTCTTTCATGCCGTGTGGGGTAACTCCTCCGGCGACATGCAGCAGTATTTGCGTGTACACGTCCGCAGTCTGCGTCGGAAGATCGAAGCTGATCCTGTTCGTCCGCGGCTCATCGTCACCGAGCCGGGTGTGGGATATCGCTTCGAATACGAGCCCTAGCCGTGCGTGCGAACGTCGGAACCGAGCGTGCCGTGCGCATCGAGTGGGTCGTATGGTTCGCGCTGCTTGCGGCAGTGACGCTCGGGCTCATCGCCCTTCGCGACCGGATCAATGAAGCACACGTCGCGCTTGCCTATTTGCTCATCGTGCAGGGGGGCAGCGCGCGGCGCGGACGCAAGATTGGCGTCGCGTTGGCGCTCGCAGCGTTTCTCTGTTTCGACGTGTTCTTCCTGCCGCCCTATGGCACGTTCGTCATTCAGAATCCACTCAATTGGCTAGCGTTGCTCGCGTTTCTGGCGACGAGCTTTCTTTCGGCAGAGCTGATTTACCGAGCCCAGGCCGAACGCGCCGCGGCCCTCGAGGAGGCACACAAAGCGAAAGACGCGGTGCTTGCGTCGGTCTCGCATGACTTGCGGACTCCACTCACGACGATCAAAGCCCTGGCGCACGAGATCTCGGAACGTGGCGATGATCGTGCATTGGCGATCGAGGAGGAGGCAGACCGCCTCAGCGCGCTTGTCGGGCAACTTCTGGATATGTCGCGGCTCGCCAGTGGCACGACGGTCGTCGACGCGCAGCCAAACGAGGCGGAGGACCTTCTTGGCGCTGCGTCGCAGCAAGTTGCGGGAAGGCTCAATGGCCGCGAGCTCGTCGTCAAGGTGTCGCCGGATGACGGCTTGCTGTTCGGACGATTCGACTTCTCGCAAACGCTGCGGGCGCTCGTGAACCTGATCGAGAACGCGGCGAAGTTCTCGCCGGATGGTGCGCCGATCGAGGTCCGCGCCGCGCGTGAAGGCGCATGGCTCGTGTTTTCGGTGGCGGATCGCGGGAGTGGCGTCCCGGCGGCCGATCGTGAGCGAATTTTCGAGCCATTCTACCGGCGGGCCGGTAGTCAGCCCGACGTATCCGGCGCAGGCCTCGGGCTCTCGATTGCACGCGGCATCGTACAAGCTCAGGGCGGCAAGGTCACGCTCGCTGACCGACCAGGAGGCGGAAGCGTGTTCAGTATTCGAGTCCCGGCGATCGCGAGCAGCGAGCTTGCCCGGCTTGGCGACGAGCATCCCTGATCTTCACGAAATCTTTATCCCGCCCGTGAGGCTCTTCACGCGGCCCTCACGGGTGAGCCATAGGCTTAGAGAGTACTCATCCCGGTATTCTCCGCGAGCTCGCGCCCGCGTTCACATATGGCCTCATCGTTTGGTGCTGTAAAGCGCTTGATCTTCGGCCGCCCCCTGCCGTCGGACCGCCTCGACCATGAGCGGCTCAGCAAAAAAACAGCGCTTGCCGTTCTCTCATCCGACGCGATTTCATCGGTCGCGTACGCCACGGAGCAAACTCTGCTCGTGCTGGCGGTCCTCGGCACGGCAGCGTTGTCGTACGTCGTTCCGATTTCGGCGATCATCGTCGGGCTGCTGGTCCTCGTCGTTCTCTCGTATCGCCAGACGATCTTCGCGTATCCTGGCGGCGGCGGATCCTACACCGTCGCGAAGGACAACCTCGGAACCACCCCAGGGCTCGTTGCCGCCGCGGCACTGCTTACCGATTACATCCTCACGGTCTCCGTCTCCATCTCGAGCGGCGTCGCGGCCATCACGTCGGCGTATCCCGCGCTTGCCGCACACACGGTCGGGATATGCATTGCTGCCGTGGCGTTGCTGGCAGTCGTCAATCTTCGTGGCGTTCGCGAGTCTGGCGCGGCGTTCAGTGTTCCGACGTACGTGTTCATCGTCATGATGGTCGTCTTGATCGGCGTCGGCCTGTACAATCTGGGGACTGGAGCGCCCGTTCAGGTGGTCCAGCCCGTGGCGCGACCGGTGCCGGGGTGGGCAGGCCTCGCGCTCACCTTTCTTCTGCTCCGCGGATTTGCCGAAGGGTGTGTCGCGATGACTGGCACCGAAGCGATCTCCAACGGCGTCGGGGCGTTCAAATCGCCGGGCTCGAAGAATGCGGCGATCACGCTTGCCTGGATGGCAGCGATTCTTGCGGCCTTCTTCCTCGGCACGAGCGTATTGGCGCGCCACTACACCATCATGCCGACGTCGACCGAGACGGTGTTGTCGCAGCTCGGGCGTCGAGTGTTCGGGCAGGGAGCGGCCTACTATCTCCTGCAATATTCGACGTTCGCGATCCTTGTGCTCGCCGCGAATACCGCGTTCGCCGATTTTCCACGTCTCTCGAGCATCCTCGCGCGCGACGGCTACATGCCCCGGCAGTTCATGGCGCGCGGTGATCGATTGGCATTCTCTAATGGCATCATCGCGCTGGCGGTCGTCGCCGCCCTCCTGATCGTGCTCTTCCATGGTGAAACGAGCGCGCTCATCCCACTGTATGCCATCGGCGTGTTTGTGTGCTTCACGCTTTCGCAGGCCGGGATGGTCGCGCACTGGTTGCGTTTGCGAGATCCCGGTTGGCAGCGTCGGGCGCTTCTCAACGGACTCGGGGCAATTGCGACAGCCCTCGTGTCCATCGTGCAAATCGTCACGAAGTTCACACATGGTGCGTGGATTGTGACGTTGATCATCCCGCTCATCATCGTTGTGCTGCGACGAATCCATCGGCACTACGAGAACTTCGCGCGCGAGGTGAGCTATACCGGTCAATCACCACTCATGTTCTTGCATCACACTGTCGTCGTTCCCGTGAATGGAATCACGAAGCCCGCGGCCGGCGCCCTTGTCTATGCGACGACGATTTCAGAGGATGTGCGAGCCGTGTATGTCGCCGTCGACCCGGAGGTGTCGGAGCGGCTGCGACACCGTTGGGAGGAGTGGGACATCGGCGTCGCGCTCACGGTGCTCGAGTCGCCGTATCGATCGATCATGCGACCGCTCGTCACCTATGTGAACGATCTCGTTGAACGCGGGCACGCTGATTTGGTGACGATCGTCGTGCCTGAGATCGTACCGAGATCGTGGTCTGGTCATCTTCTCCACAATAAGACGGCGCTCTTCATTCGTACCGCATTCTTGTTTCGACCGAACGTCGTCGTAACCACGGTGCCGTATCTCATCGGACGTTCGGCACGCGTGCGGGATGGAGCGACGCGTGAGGATCCAATCGCCGAACCGGCGGAGCTCACAGCGAAAGCGTGACGAGAAGAGCGAGTCGACTGTTCATGAGATCTTAACAGACAATCACCTGCTCTTGGTGCGCTATTTACGCGGGGACACGCATGTTGCCATGGTCATTCAGCGGCGTTGCATCCCATGCGCTTCGAAGCAGACAGTATCGAGGCATTTCTCGACGTCCTCGCGGAACTATCGGTCGACGACTGGCGAGCCCTTGGTGCCCAGCCCTCACTGTCGCCGAGGCCTGAGACGTTGGCCATCCTCGATGCAACACTCGCCGATCAATGTTTGTGCGTCGATGCCTGGCTGGCATGTGATGCCGTCGAAACAATCGTATTTCTGCTGACGTGCTCCATGCCGAGAGGCGATCGGGAAGCACACCGCGCCATGGCACGCGCACAGTCAATTGCCCAGCAGGCAGCGCGCGCGATCCTCGCGTACCGCTGGTTGGCACGGTCCGACGTCGACGCGCTGCTATCGGCATTCAGTCTTTGGGCCGAGGAGCCTCATGCATCGCGAGTTGCGTAACGATGTCCTCGACCGTCGCGCGTGCTGATCGACCAACGCCAATGAGCGTCGCCGACGCATAGCCGGTCCATTCCCCGTATCCGACGAGCCAGAGTCGACTCATCGCCGTCGCACGCGTGCCGATGGTCTCGACCCGTCCATTCGCACCGATGACGCCGAGTGGCGTAAGGTGCTCGAGTGCGGGTCGAAACCCAGTTGCCCAAATCACGGCATCCACGGGCGACTCACTTTCGTCAGGCCACGCGACGCCAGTGGCGGTAAATCGACTGAACATCGTCCGGCTGACCAGTGCACCACGGTCGCGCGCCTCACGCACGGAAGCGACAGCGACGATGTCTCCGAGGCTTCGTGGCGGATCCGGGACGCGCCCCTCCTGAATCGCTCTGTATCGATGCGTCGCTTGCTCGAACAGATAGCGTCCGTCCACATCGTCGGGGAGGAACACTGGAGGCGCGAGCGTCGCCCACGTGACGTCGGTGACGAGCGACAGCTCCGAGACGATCTGAGCGCCGGAGTTGCCGCCACCGACGACGATGACCCGCCGACCAGCGAATGTGTCCGGCGAGTCGTAGTGCGCCGAATGGAGTTGGTCGCCGGTGAATAGGTCAGTACCCGGAAGGTTGGGGAGGTACGGGTTCGCCCACGTTCCCGTCGCACTGACGACGGCACGGGCGTGCCACGTTCGCCCGCGATCGGCCTCTATGACGAAACGCTCATGGCTCGCATCCCACGTGACGCGTTCGACGGTCACCGGCCGCCTTATCGGGAGCTCGTAACGTCGCTCGTACGCCGCGAGGTACGCGATCACCTCGTCGCGCGTCGGATACTCACCCGTGGTCCGCGGCATGAGGTAGCCGGGTATCGAGCTCCATTGCGCCGGCGAGAACAACCGGAGCGAACGCCAGGTTCGCGTCCAGGCACCGCCCGGCGCGTCGGCGTTGTCGAGCAGCACGAACGAGAGTCCCGTTCGGCGCAAATAGTAGCCAACGGCAAGCGCTGATTGGCCGCCGCCAATTACGGCGACGTCAATCTGTGATTCGCCCTCTATCGAATTCGCGTGAGATTCGGCCACCCACAGAAAGAAAACACGGTGGGGTGCCGGTGTGCGCCGTGGCGAACGATCTTCTGTGGTCGCTTCGCTCAACCGTTCCGACTGCTACCTCGCCCAATCATGCCAGGCTCCTCGACGCCGCGCCTCACCGCTGAGCTCCTGTACCTCCTCCACGGAGATCCAGCCGAGCTGCAAGAGGCAATTTCTGGTTTCCGCGCCGCGGACGTCGCGGAGGCATTGCGCGAGCTCTCACCTGACGCTGGCGCCAAAGTCATGGCTGCCCTGCCGTTCGATCTCGCGGTGCAGGTGTTTGATGAACCAGAGCTCGCGCACGAGCGCTGCGGAATCGTTCAGCACATGCCGATGGACGCCGCCGGCGCGCTGATCGACGCAATGTCATCGGACCAGCAGGCCGATCTCTTTCGTGAGATCCCCGAGTCCGAACGCGGCAAGTATCTCCAACTCGTCGACGAATCCACTCGCCGTGCCCTGAAGCTCCTCCTCGGCTATGCGCCGGAATCGGCCGGCGGCATCATGACGACGGAGTTCGTCTCCGTGCCGATCACGCGAACGGTTGCCGAGACGCTCGACTATCTACGGCAGGTCGGGAAGACCAAGGAGACGATCTATACCGTGTACTGCACGGAGCCGGGTACGAATGTCTTGACGCATGTCGTCTCGCTCCGCGACTTGATGATGGCGGATCGCAGTGCGCAGGTCGCCGACGTCGGAAATCGCCGAAAGCCGTTGACCGTGACGACGAGTACGGATCGCGAGGACGTCGCGCGAATGATCTCGAAGTACAACCTCCTTGCCGTTCCCGTCGTCGATGAGGGCGGGCACATCCTCGGCATCGTAACGGTCGACGACGTCATCGACGCCCTCGTTCGCGAGCAGACGGAGGACGTTCAGAAATTCGGCGGTATGGAGGCGCTCGACGAGCCATACACGCAGATCGGCTTCCCGTCGATGATCAAGAAGAGGGCAGGGTGGTTGTGCGCGCTGTTCCTTTCCGAGATGCTCACGGCAACGGCGATGCAACATTTCGAAGGAGAGATCTCGAAAGCCGTGGTGCTCGCGATGTTCATTCCTCTGGTCATGAGCTCCGGCGGCAACTCGGGGTCGCAGGCGACGTCATTGATCATTCGGGCCATCGCGCTTCGAGAGATCAAGCTCCGCGACTGGTGGCGCATTGCGCTCCGCGAGCTTCCGACCGGATTGACACTCGGCGCGATCCTCGGCGTGATTGGCTTCACGCGGATCGAGCTGTGGCAGCGGTTGCATTTGTTCGACTACGGCCCGCATCACATGCTCGTCGCGCTGACGGTTGGGCTGGCGCTCATCGGGATCGTCGGGTTTGGATCGCTCGCTGGTTCGATGCTTCCTTTTCTTTTGAAGCGGCTTGGCTTCGATCCCGCGAGCGCGTCGGCACCCTTCGTCGCGACACTCGTCGACGTGACTGGGTTGGTCATCTATTTCAGCGTCGCGTTCATCACCTTGAAGGGAACCCTCCTTTAGGCTGCGATTCGTGGGACGAGCCGAGCGAACGCTTGCTCGGCGATGTGTTGTCACATAGAGTGCCTCACCCTCACTCGAGCCACGCGATCATATGAGAATCTCCTTATTGAGACGCGGAGCCTTCGCCACGGCATTCCTCGCGGTCTCCGCCGTCCAGCTCGCCGCGCAAGGCGGTGACGTTCGGATTCCGTTCGAGCGCTACACGCTCCCCTCCAACGGTCTCACGGTCATTCTCTCGGAAGACCATTCGACCCCCATGGTGACCGTCGACGTGTGGTACCATGTCGGGTCCAAGAACGAGGAGCCCGGGCGCACCGGCTTCGCTCACCTCTTCGAGCACGTGATGTTCACGGGGTCGGGGCACGTGAAGTACGGCGTTCAGGATCGCCTCACGGAGGGCGTCGGCGGTCCGCCGAATAACGGCTCGACGACGAACGACCGAACGAACTACTTCGAGACCGTTCCGTCGAACTACCTCGAGGCCCAGTTCTGGATCGAATCCGACAAGATGGGCTACCTCCTCGATGCGCTCGACATCGACAAGTTGAACGCTCAGCGCGACGTCGTGAAGAACGAGCGTCGGCAGAGCGTCGACAACCAGCCGTACGGGCGGACGGGTGAGATCATCAGTGCTGCACTATACCCACCGGGACATCCCTATTCGTGACCGGTGATCGGCAGCATGACCGACTTGTCGAATGCATCGGCCGAAGACGTCAAGAGTTTCTTCCGGCTGTACTATGCGCCGAACAACGCGACGTTGACGGTTGTGGGTGACTTCGATCCAAAGCAGGCAAAGGCATGGATCGCGAAGTACTTCACCGACATCCCGCGCGGCAAGCCAATCACCCGGCCTACGGTGCCGCTCATCACGTTGCCGAGTGAGAAGCGACTCGTGTACGAGGATCGCGTACAGCTTCCGAGGCTGACGGTCGTGTGGCCGACCGTTGGCGTGACGCACCCCGACGTCCCGGCGCTCAACATCCTTGGCTCGATCCTGTCGGGCTCGCGCACCCGCCGGCTCACGAAGGCGCTGGTCTACGATCAGCAGTCGGCGGCGCAAGCATTTGCGGGACAGTCGTCGAACGAGTCGGCGGGGACGTTCAACCTCACGATCATTCCGCGTCCCGGCCATTCGTTGACGGAGCTCGAGGCCTCAGCAGATTCCGTGTTCGAGCGAATCAAGCGAGAAGGGCCGACGCAGGAGGAAGTTGACCGCGTGAAGGCCGGACTCGAGTTCAGCAGCGTCTCGCGCCTCGAATCCAATCTCAACAAAGCCGAGACGCTCGCAAACGGAAGCGTGTTTTTTGATGACCCCGACGCCTTCCGAAAGACAATCGTGGCGACAGCCGCTGTCACCCCGGCGGATGTCAAGCGGGTCGCAAACAAGTATCTCACCAACGGGCGCGTTGTACTCAGCGTCGTTCCGATGGGGAAGCTCGACCAGGCGGCAAAACCAGAGGCAAGTGTCAAAGTCGGCGCGACGTCGTCGACCAAGACCCAACGGGAGGCCCAGCGATGAGCATTCGTCTGAGAACACATATTGGAGCGTTCGTATCGCTCCTGGCCGTTGGGGCAGCGTCGGCGACGAACATCGGTGCACAAGGAGCGCTCGACAGAACCATCGAGCCGACGCCGACGGCGCCGAAGGCCCTTCGCGTGCCAACCTGGACGCACGCCAAGCTCGCGAACGGCGCGGAGCTCGTCGTCACACCGAAGCGCGACCTACCCTTGATCGCCTTCTCGATTGACTTCATCGGTGGCGCGAGCCAATTCGAGCCGGCGAATAAGACGGGTCTTGCATCGCTCACCGCGCAGATGATGCGTGAAGGCACAACGAGCAAGACCGGCGATCAGCTGACCGACGTGCTCGAGAAGCTCGGCGTCAACACTTTTTTCGTCAGCATCGGTTCGGAGACGGGGTCGATTTTCTTCGAGTCGACCAAGGCGAAATTCGCCCCCGCGCTCGACGTTCTCGCTGATGTCATGCTTCATCCTGCGTTCCCAGCCGAGGCGCTCGACCGGCTTCGCGGGCAAACGCTCGTGAATCTCACGCAGGCGAAAGACCAACCAACGAGCATCGCGAGCAATGTGTTCGCGAAAGTTTTGTACGGTCCGGAGCACCCATATGGGCGAGTGACGAGCGAAGAAAGCATCCGCTCGATCACGCGCGACGACGTTGCCGCGTTTCACAAGACGTACTTCCAGCCCGGACGCGCGATCATCACGGTCACGGGGGACGTCAACCCCGACGAAGTAAAGCGCGCGGTCGACAAATCCCTCGCGGGATGGGCGGCGGGCGGTGAGCGACCGACCTTTCAGTATCCGGCGGTCCGGGCCAAGGCGCCGACGACGATTTACCTCGTCGACAAGCCGAAAGCCGCGCAGTCCGTCTTCGCGATTGGTTTGGCGGGACCGCCACGCGACAACCCGGATTACTTCCCGCTTCAAGTGATGAACACGATTCTTGGCGGAATCTTCCAGTCGCGCCTCCAGCACAACATCCGCGAGGAGAAAGGCTACAGCTACGGCGTCAGTTCACGGTTCGCTTATGGCAAAGGCCCCGGGGCATTCCGTGGTGGCGGCTCGATGACGACGTCGAAGACTGACAGCGCGCTCATCGAGTTCATGAAGGAGCTTCGCGGCGTTCAAGGGGGTCGTCCGTTCACTGACGACGAGATGGCGCAGGGCAAGGCCGCGCTTGCGCAAAGCCTTCCGAGCCAGTTCGCAAGCGTTGGAGCGACGAGCGACGCGATCGCGAACATCTACCTGCAGGGACTTCCGCAGGACTACTACCAGACCTTTGCCGCAAAGGTCAATGCCGTGACGAAGGACGATCTTGTCCGCGTCGCGAAGAAGTACATCGATCTCGACCATTTGAACATCGTGATCGTCGGCGATCGAGCCGTGATCGAGGACCCGCTACGCAAGACCGGCATCGCGCCGATTGTGATTCTCGATCCTGACGCCAAGCCGGTCACGAGAATTCAGCCGTGACCGTACGTGTCATCCTGATACGAGCTTACCTGCTCGTATCAGGATGACGACGGCTGGCGGCGCACGAGGAGTGTGAAACCAAACGCAATCGCACCGGCGAGGAGTCCCGCCGCCGTTGGATCCACCCACGGGTGATGCGGCGTGACGCCGTACTTCACGACGAACAGCGTTACGATCCCGACCCCCATCGACGCTAACGCTTCCGGCGTTCCAGCGCGCTTCACATAGAGTCCGCCGACCACCGGCACGAGCAGCGTCACGCCGAGGATCGTATAGAAGATCCTCAGCGCGTCGATGATCGTCGTGAGTTTGAGCGCGAACAGCACGCCGCCGATGCCGCCCAAGAAGGCGGCCAGCCGCGCAACAAACAGCAGCTGCTTGTCGCTTACGTCCGGCTTTATGAAACGCTTATACAAATCTTGGGATAATGACGTCGCGAGCATGAAGAGCAAGGCGTCGCAGGTATTTACTTCGGCCGAGAAGACCGCCGCAAGCGCAATCGCGCCAAGTGCCGGTGGCAACGCTTCGACAAAGAGCGTCGGAAGAACGATGTTCGGATCGGTGATGCCCGGATGCGTCGCACGCGCGGCCATACCGAACAACGGCGGAATGAACGCGAACAGCGCGAGCGCGATCGCCTGAACCCCGATTCCTTTTGCCACGGCTCGTTCACTCGACGCGCCATACGCTTTCTGCATCAGCCCGGGAGAAATCACGAACGCAGGCCCAAGCGTGATGATCCACATCCAGCCGGAGCTCGGGCCATTCGAGTGCATGATGTCGCCAAACACTGGTGGAATATTCGGACTCGCGAAAATCCCCGACACTCCGCCCGCGTGCGACAACACCATCGGCAACGAAATCGCGAAGCCGATGAGCAAAACGATGAGCTGAACCAAATTGACCCACGTCGAGCCGAGGAGTCCGCCCGACACGAACGTTACGGTCATCACGATCGCGCTGATGATCGTGCCAACCCACCTCGGCACTCCAGCAACGACACTCAGCACCGCCGCGCCGGCGATCAGTTGTCCAGCGAGAATCGACAACGTCGCTAGCCAGATGAGCGACGCGACGATTCCCCTGACCGCCGGACCATACCGAAGCTCTAAATAGTCGCCAGCCGTATACAGGTTGTTGTCGGCCGCGACGCGCCACAGTCTCGGACCGACGAACAGGGCGAGGAAGATCGAGCCGATCGCTGCCGACCCGCTCCACCACCACGCGCTGATGCCTTCGCGATAGCCGAGTCCAGTGGCGCCGATCGTCGCGCCAGCGCCGATGTTCGACGCGAGCACAGACACGAACACGAGCGGCGCGCCGAGCTTTCGGCCGGCAACGAAGAAGTCGCTCGATCCGCGCACGAGTCGCGCTACCGTCACGCCGATCGTGATCAGCGCGACGGAGTACGCGAGCAGGAGAACGAGATGGATGGACAGAGCTTACTTGATCCGCGCCGGAACGGTGCCGAGCTGTTTGGCGGACGGGAGACCGTGCGCGCTGTCAGCTCGTGCCACCGCGCGCACGATCGCCTCGGCGAGGACATCGGCTGCGAGGCCACCGATCGTCGTCATGTCGATTGCGCCGTCCCAGGTTCCTGTGCCGAGCCCAAACACGGTGTCGCCGTCACCCTGCGTGTGCGATGGCGCGATCGCGCGTGCGAGTCCGTCGTCCGCCATGAGCGCGAGCCGGTTCGCCTGCGACTTCGTGAGGCGCGCATTGGTCGCGACGACTGCGATCGTCGTGTTTTCGCCAGCGCGTGGTGCCGCGATTGGAGCGCCTGCTCGGAGCAGCTTGCGCGCATCGGCGAGTGTGTTGTCCGCGTTACGCACGCCCGCGACAGTCTTTCCGGTCGACGGATCGACGACGTCGCCAACCGCATTCACTGCGACGATGGCGCCGACTACCAACCCACTCGGCAACGTGATCGACGCGGTGCCAACACCGGATTTCATCGGTCCCCGATGCTCCTCCGTCCGTCCAAGCTTTCCGACTGTCGCGCCGGCCCCGACGCCGATGTTGCCTTCGTTCACCGCGCCATTGGTCGCGTCACTCGCAGCGCGATATCCGCACTCGGCATTCGGTCGCACCTTGGGATCGCCACCGAAGGGCAGATCGAAGATCACCGCGGCGGGAACGATCGGGACGACACCGGCACCAACTCGGTAGCCGGTGTTTTTCTCTTCGAGATATTTCATGACGCCCGTCGCGGCGTCGAGGCCGTATGCGCTGCCGCCCGTCAGGACGATGGCATTGACTTTGTCCACCATATTGAGCGGATTGAGCAAGTCCGTCTCGCGGGTTCCCGGCGCTGCGCCACGTTGCGAGACGCCGCCAGCCGCTCCTGCTCCATCCACGAGAATGACCGTGCACCCCGTTGGCCGCTGGGGCATGGTGTAGTGTCCGACGCGAATTCCGCCGACGTCGGTAATGCCTTTGCCCACGGCGGGTTGTTGTGCGACAAGGGCCGCCGCCGAGACGATCGTCGCTCCAATACCGCTGACCGTCCTCCAGAACCCGCGAGTTGAGACGCGCATTGTTAGATCGCTGGTATGAGTAATCTCTAACAGGCCGCTCCGCGGGTCGTCAGAGATTGAGCCCACTCCGTGGGCGCGTCGATTCACCTAAAAACTAATTCGGCCAAGCGCTGTGCGTGACAGCAGCCCCCAGTGGTGGCAGTATGCCGTCATCAGGATCGCTGTCTGCCGCGTCATCCCGAGCGCAGCGAGGGATCGCTGGCCTTATCCCGGTCTCACAATAACTGCGTGAACAGCCTCGGCTGGACAGCGGTCCCTCGTCGCTCCGCCCCCTCGGGATGACTCTTTGTTGCGTCATCCCGAGCAGAGCGAGGGATCGCTGTCCTTACCGCGATCCCACGTCCTTAACTGCGTGAACGGCCTTGCCTGGACAGCGATCCTTCCGGACGCATCGCGTCCTCAGGATGACTTTGGCCGGGCTCGCGAGAGCAGGCGGTCGTTCAGCATGATTCGCTAGAGCCGAGACTGAGGAGACAAACGACCGCTACGGCGCGCTGAGTCGAAGTCCCCAATACGTCGCGAGAAATTGCTCGAGGACGATCGCGCTGGCATCGGCGAAGCGTTGCCGGTTCGCGGCGTTGTCTCGAACGCCGGTGAAATTCGTCTCGATCTGCACACCGCAGATATTGCCATCAGTGGCACCGCCGAACGCCGTCGCTTCGGCGCCGCACGCGTGACGTCGGGTATCGTCGCCCCCAGCGAAATACGCGGCGCCCTTCGGCCCCGGGTCGCCGGCGCTGGGTACCGCGGGGAAACCGTTATTCGCGAACAATGTTCCGAGCGCGCCGGGGCCGCGCAGGAGCGTCGAGAGTGACGCACCTGAGCTTCGCGCGATTGTGCGGATACTCGACGTATCGGCGTTCGGCCGAGCGTTCAACACGGCATCGGTTGCGTCAAGGCGAGATCCGTCGAGCAGATATCCGAGCTCGAGTCGCTGGATCGAGTGACCGTGGCCGTGCATGTCCATGTACCACCCCTTGCCGCTCGATTCGAGCACTGCGTGCTTCGCGATGTCGATGAACGAATGCCACTCGCGATATGCGACGTCCGCCGCGGCGTTTCCGCAGGCCGCTTCGGGTGGCGTGCGGTTCGCGTCCAACTTGCGACGCGCGAGGTGTGCGATGATGACATGCGGATATCGACCGAAGCGCGCGTGAAACGACGTCTGCATCGCGCGCACGAGCTCGATGGTGTTCAGATCGGTCGTCGTCGTCGCTGACCCGCCGCATGTGGCGTCGGTGCGGTCCGGAATGGCGGACGGCGTGAGTGCTCCGCCATGTGGGGCTGTGAGAATGACCGGAGCGTCGCCCGCGATGTATTCAATGTAATTGTTCGTGCCGAAGTACGAATGGCCGGGAATGTAGGCAGGGTCGTTCGTGACCGTGGGTGGCCTCGCTCCACCGCAGGCCGCCGTGAGGATGATGACGACGAAGCCGAACGCCATCGACTTGAAGACTCCGAACGCAGGCCCGCTCGCTGACGCTCGCACCGAGATGACGGGTTAGCGCGGCGTCAACTTTAGAATTCTATCATCGCCGGCTCTCGGCGATCCGCGACCGTCGCGATTGCTCGTCGCGATGTAGATCTCTCCGTTCGGAGCGACAAGCATGTCGCGCAGTCGTCCATATTCGCCTGTCAGCATTTTCTCGACGTTGGTGACCGCCTTCCCATCAGCCGTGAGCGTCGCGCGATACAAGGCGCCACTGAGCGCCGTGAAGAGCAGACTGCCTTTCCATCCACGAATGCGATCGGACATGTAGAAGTCCGCACCGGCCGGCGCAATGGTCGGTGTCCACGTCCACAGAGCCTCGACGACTGCGTGACTCGCGCAGAATGCACGCTCGCTGTCATCATCACATTTTCCGTGGACGTCGGGCCACCCGTAGTTCGCGCCGCGTGTGATGATGTTGATCTCATCATTGTCGCTCGGCCCGTGCTCCGTTTCGTAGAGCACCCCGGTTGTCGGATGAAAGACGAGGCCCTGCGGATTGCGATGTCCGTATGACCAGACTCGGTCGCCGAACGGATTTCCTGGCGCCGCGTGACCGTCGAGTGAGAGACGAAGAATCTTGCCGTTCAGCGACTCCCGATTCTGCGCCAGTTCCGCTCGGCTGGCGTCGCCAGTTGATACGTAGAGGAGCTTGTCGGGCCCAACGGCAATGCGTGACCCATTGTGAATGCCTGCGCCGGCAATTCCGTCGAGGAGCACGGACGGGGTGCCGAGAGTGGCGCCGTCCCACCGCATTCGCACGAGTCGGTTGCCGACCGATCCGTCGGCATTGTAGCTGTGCATGGCATAGACGAATGGCTCGCGCGCGAACTCCGGATGGAACGCGATGCTCATCAACCCGCTTTCGCCAGACTCCCGCACGTCGAGCTTTCCAGCAACGGTGCGGTTCCCGGTCTTCGGATCGACGCGGGAGATCGTTCCGCCACGCTCGGAGACCCAGATCATCCCATCAGGGCCCCACACGAGATCCCAGGGCGTATCGAGTCCGCTCACGAGCGTCGTGGCGTTGAGCGGGGCCGACACTGACGCCGTCGGCGGCGTCGCGGGCGCGTCGCAGGTCGCCAAGGCCAGCGTTCCGGCGACCACTGTTCCCAACGAAAGCGACGTGGACATGCGACTACTCCCTGTGCGTGAGGTCGGTTCAGTGGCGTCCGTTGCCCAATCTGGCAGCCTGCGCCGCAAACTTCTATTAGATGAAAGTTTGGGGCGGGTTGCTTACCCGGCGTCATCCCGAGGGCGAGCAAACTTGTCATCCCGAGGAGTGCAACGACGAGGGATCGCTGTCCCTGGAGAGCGATCCCTCACTTCGTTCGGGATGACAAGGGCTTAAGACAGCGATCCCACACTTCGTTTGGGATGACAAGGGCTTAAGACAGCGATCCCACACTTCGTTTGGGATGACACGGGTCTCAGACAGCGATCCCTCACTTCGTTCGGGATGACACGAGTCTGACGTTCGGGATGACACGGGTCTGGCGTTCGGGATGACCTTAGGCACTTGCCGCAGCCCGCATCTTCGATGCATCCTCCGATGTTCGTTGGTCTTACGGGAGATGCAGACGTGAAAGGCAACGGAAAACGACGCTCGAACCCGCCCGGCGCATATTCTCGACTCACTCAGCCCTTGGTCCGCGATAACGGGGTCCTCCGTCCCGCCTCTTGGGACGAAGCCCTCGACCGCGCCGCCGAGGGGTTCCGACGCAATCTCGAGAAGAATGGGAGAACAGCCACCGGAATCTTCAGCTGCTCGAAGTCGACAAACGAGGTCAACTTCCTCGCGTCGAAATTCGCTCGGCAGGTCTTCGGCAACAACAACGTCGATAGCTGCAATCGAACTTGACACGCTCCTAGCGTCGTCGGTCTGACGACAATCCTGGGAGCGGGCGGCTCGACGAGCTCATACGAGGAAGCGGAGCACACTGACTTCGCCTTCCTCTGGGGTTCGAACGCGCGCGAAGCGCACCCGATCTGGTTCCATCATCTCCTCAAGGGGATCCAGAACGGGGCGAAGCTGTATGTCGTCGATCCACGGCGGACGTCGTCCGCCGCTTGGGCCGACGTTTGGCTTGGTATTCATGTCGGCACCGACATCGCCCTCGCCAACGCGATGGCGCGCGAGATCATCCACGAAGGATTGCAGGACGCCGCATTCATCGAGCGCGGGACGACGGGCTTCGAGGACTATCGCAAGCTCGTTGAACCCTACACCCTCGAATTCGCGGAGCGCATCACGGGCGTGCCCGCCGAAGTCATTCGTGACGCCGCGCATCAGTACGCGAAGGCGGATCGTGCGATGATCTGCTGGACGCTGGGCATCACTGAACATCACAATGCGGTCGACAATGTCGTAGCGCTCATCAACCTCGCGCTTCTCACCGGGCACGTCGGCCGCTACGGGTGCGGCTGCAATCCGCTCCGCGGTCAGAACAACGTCCAGGGGGGCGGCGACATGGGCGCGTTGCCGAACAAGCTTCCGGGCTTCCAGGACGTCACGAACACCGAGCATCGGACGAAATTCGAGAAGGCATGGGGCCGCGACATCATCCCGACGGAGGGGTGGAACTTGAGCGAGATGATGGACGCGATGGGCAAGAAGCAGCTCACCGCGCTCTATGTCATTGGCGAGAATCCGGCCCAGTCCGACGCGGACATGCACCACGTCCAGCATGTCCTCGAGGGGCTCGACCATCTCGTCGTTCAGGAGATCTTTCTCACGAAGACGGCGGAGCTGGCGCACGTCGTCCTTCCGGCGTCGGCAACCTGGGCAGAGGGCGAAGGGACGGTCACCAACAGCGAGCGACGGGTTCAGCGATGTCGAAAGGCCGTCGACCCGCCCGGTGATGCGCGCGACGAGATCTGGATCATGAGCGAGCTCGCGCGTCGCATGGGCTACGAGTGGGGCCACCCGACTGCGGAAGACGTGTGGAACGAAGTCCGCGCGCTCTCGCCGCAGCTCTACGGCATGACGTACAAGCGGCTCGAGGAGCTTGGTGGTTTGCAGTGGCCATGTCCCGATGAGTCGCATCCGGGCACCAAGTTCCTTCACGCTCGACTGTGGGATGACGATCCGGCGAAGCGTGGCCGCCTTGCGCCATTCTCGCTCGTGCACCACGAAGGGCCAGTGGAGCAGCCGGACGATGAGTATCCGCTGACGCTGACGACGGGCCGGCGTTTAGAGTCCTATAATACCGGCGTGCAATCTGGCGGCTATCTGTCGCCATTGCATCGCGGGGAGTCGCTCGACATCTCCCCAGAAGACGCGCAGCGCCTCGGCATCGAGAATGGTGATATCGTGCGGGTGACCTCGCGTCGCGGAAGCCTTGAAGCGCCGGTGTACATTGATCGCGGTCTTCGCGCGGGCGTCGTATTCATGACGCTGCATTTCCCCGATGAAGTCGCGACGAACTTCTTGACGATCAACGCCACCGATCCTCGATCGGGGACGGCGGAATTCAAAGCATGCGCGGTGCGCGTCGAGCCGGCGAGGAAGGTCTCGCCGCGCGGAATGCACCGCGCCGAACCACTTGCAGCGGCAGGCGACGACTAATGGATCTCCACGTGCGGCACGCAGGACCGACAGACGAAGAACGTGCCGCCGTGGATGGGCTCTTGGGTCCGCCGCCGTCGCATTGGCGTGGCGGTGAACGCGATTCGCGCGACGCGCACGTCGCTCTTGGCGGACGCGAACTGCGTCAGCAGCGACACTTGTTGTTGCCCGCGTTGCAAGCCCTGCAAGCGCGCGTTGGGTGGATCAGCGAGACAGGACTCGACTACGTGTGCCTGCGCCTCGATGTCCCGCCGGCCGATGCCTGGGGCGTCGCGACGTTTTATTCCTTGCTCTCCACGACTCCCCGCGCGCCGCGAGTCATTCACGTGTGCGACGACATCGCGTGCCGATGCGCCGGCGCTGATGAACTGACGGCGGAGCTCGAGCGACGATGTGGCCCACCCCACGCCCACGGACCAAGCGGCACGCACTTCCGAATCGATCCGAGCGGAGCGGTCTGGATGCGGTCGCCGTGCCTCGGCATGTGCGATCACGCTCCCGCGGCGTTCGTTCAACAATCGGGGCGGACGTCATTCGAGAGATCGATTCCGAATGCGACCATCGACGGCGTCCTCGAACTGCTCGGTGGTGCTCCGAGTGACGACCATCCCGATGTAAATGCGGACGCAAACGGCGATGGCCCTGCGTTTGGTTCACGCATCTCGGCACGGACCGGCGAGCATCGAATCCTCGAGACCGAGGTCCTGCGCTCACAGCCGTTCTCGCCGGAGCATCAGGACGACAGCGAGGATCAAGTCGTTGCATCCGACTCAGTCGAGCCGAGTGCGCTGTCAGACGAGCATTCGCGGGGACCGCGTTCCGGCGAGGCAGGTCTCCCGTTTTCGCTCCTCGCGCGCGTTGGCGTCGTCGACCCGACGGACGTCGCCGCATATCGGCGCTCCGGCGGCTTCGCGGCGCTCCGACGCGCCATCGAAATCGGACCCGACGAAGTCATTCGAGAAGTCGTCGACTCCAAGCTCCTTGGCCGTGGCGGCGCTGCATTTCCAACCGGCCGGAAGTGGGATGCAGTGGCGAAGCAATCGGCACGTCCGCACTACCTGATCTGCAACGCCGACGAATCCGAACCTGGCACGTTCAAGGATCGCGTCCTCCTCGATGGTGATCCGTTCGCGATCGTCGAAGCCATGACGATCGCTGGTTTCGCGACCGGGTGTGAGCGAGGGTTTCTTTACATCCGCGGTGAGTATCCGCTCGGCGCCGATCGCATCCAGCACGCGATCAACGAAGCGCGCAAGCACGGATTCCTCGGCAGCAACATTCTGAACCGCGGGGTCAAGTTCGATATCGAGATTCGCCGTGGCGGCGGCGCATATATCTGCGGCGAAGAGACGGCGATCTTCAATTCGATCGAAGGCTATCGCGGTGAGCCGCGCAACAAGCCGCCGTTCCCCGCGCAGGCTGGACTCTTCGGTCTGCCGACCGTCGTCAACAACGTCGAAACGCTCGCGAACATTCCGCACATCATTCTTCACGGTGGCGCGGCGTGCGCGAAGATCGGTACCGAGCAATCCACGGGACCTCGGCTGTTTTGCCTCAGCGGTAATGTCGTGAAGCCGGGCGTTTACGAGGTGCCATTCGGCAAGACGCTTCGCGATCTCCTCAACATGGCCGGTGGCATTCCGCGAGGCCGGCCACTTCAGGCCATCTTGCTCGGCGGCGCGGCGGGGGTGTTCGTCCGCCCCGACGAGCTCGACATGCCGTTGACCTTCGAAGGCGTCCGCGCCGCGAAGGCAACGCTTGGTTCGGGGGTCATCATCGCGTTCGACGACACCGTCGACATGTCGCAGATCCTCTTGCGCATCGCGGGCTTCTTCCGCGACGAATCATGCGGCCAGTGCGTTCCGTGCCGAGTGGGAACGGTTCGGCAGGAAGAAGCCTTGTATCGTATTGCCAGCGGAAAGACCCTCGGCGGCGTACCACAAGAAGTCGCTCTCCTCGACGAAGTCGGCGTCGCGATGAAAGACGCCTCGATCTGCGGCCTCGGGCAAACGGCATACGCCGCGATCGAATCGGCGATTCATCGCGTCGGCGTGCTCAAAGGACGGATGTAATGACGGCAGTCGGGCAACTCGTACAACTGCAGCGACCAACCATTGCGACCGACCAGGCGCGCCGCAACTCGACGCGCAAGGTTACGCTGACGATCGACGGACAGCAGGTCACCGTTCGCGAAGGGATGACGATTCTCGCCGTATGCCGCGAGATTGGCATCGACATTCCGACGCTCTGCTTCCTCGAGACATTGCACCCCGTCAACGCGTGCCGCGTGTGCGTCGTCGAGGTCGAGGGTGCGCGCGTGCTCGCGCCGTCGTGCTCGCGCGCGGTCGAGGAAGGAATGGTCGTGAAGACGTCGTCGGAGCGCGTCAAGCATTCTCGAAAGCTCGTTCTCGAATTGCTTGCCTCGTCCGTGGATCTTTCGACGACGCCGAACATTCCGGAATGGATCGCCGAGTATGAGGCACGGCCGGAGCGCTTCGGTCCACCGGCGCCACCGGCGCCACCCGGAACGCGTGACGCATCGGTCCCGGGACATCACGAGCCGCCGAATCCTGACTACGCCGCGACGGTCGCTGAGCCGACGAAGATCGACAACGATCTCTACGTCCGCGACTACGCTAAGTGCATTCTGTGTTACAAGTGCGTCGAAGCGTGCGGTCCGGATCATCAGAACACCTTTGCGATCGCGGTCGCCGGCCGTGGGTTCGACGCGCACATCTCGACCGAGTTTGCCGTGCCCCTCCCAGAGTCGGCATGCGTGTACTGCGGCAACTGCATTGCGGTTTGCCCAACGGGCGCGCTCATGGCAAAAACAGAGTTCGACAAGCGCGCGGAGGGTACGTGGAACGAAGACAGAATCACGACGACGGACACCATCTGCCCGTATTGTGGCGTCGGGTGCACCCTTCGGCTGCATGTCGACGAGGGTGAGATCCTGAAAGCGACGTCGCCGTTAGAGAACTCTATTACGCAGGGCAATCTCTGCATCAAGGGCCGTTTCGGTTGGCGATTCGTCGGGAATCGCGCGCCTGAAGACGGTGTCATTGACGGGAGTCATCCCGAGCGCAGCGAGGGGTCGCGTTCGGAACATCGTCATCCCGAGCGCAGCGAGGGATCGCTTTCCTCGCGCGAGAACGGTAACCGCGGGAATGGCCGTCACTGAGCATCCGCTCGTCGGGCTCGGCTACACGCGTCCGTCGGCAACGCGGTCCTTTCTTCGGATCGATGCCGACGGTGCTCGAGAACAATCGTCCATCGTCGCCGAGGAAGTTCCGATCGCGCTCGTGTACAATGGACGCCCGCACGTGGTGGTGATGGGAACGCCGACTGACCTCGAGGATCTTGCCGCCGGCTTCACGCGGACCGAGGAGATCGTTGATGACAGTTCTCTGATCGAGCGCGTCGACGTCATTCGGGCGAGTCACGGGGTCGAGTTACAGATTCAAATTCCAGACGCGAGCGCCCGCCGTCTCGAGGAACGCACACGCGGCATCGTTTCGCGAACGGGCTGTGGACTGTGTGGCGTCGAGTCGATCAAGGACATGTTGCACGTCCCGGCGCGAGTCGGTTCGCAGCTGTTCGTCAGCGCGGACACGTTGAGCGAGGCCAGCGCGGAGTTGTCGCGGCAGCAGACGATCAACAATGAGACCAGCAGTGTGCACGCCGCCGCTTGGGCGACACCGGACGGCGAGGTGCACGTCATTCGTGAAGACGTCGGCCGCCACAACGCGCTCGACAAAGTCCTCGGCGCACTCGGTCGGATGGGAATGGACCCGTCGACGGGCTTCGTGATCGTCACGAGTCGCGCGAGCTACGAGATGGTTCAGAAAGCGGCGACCTGTGGGGTCGAGCTGCTGGCCGCGATCTCGCGCCCAACGGGACTTGCCATTCGCTTTGCCGAAGCGGCCGACATGACATTGGTCGGCCTGCTGCGGGGAAGAACCGCCAACATTTACTGTCGTCCCGAACGAGTTCTCGTCACCGGCTAACCCCAGGAGCCCAGACCGTGGCTGTGTCTACTGTTCCGTCGGACATCGAAATCGCACAACGTGTGAAGATGCGTCCCATCGAGGACGTCGCGGCCGAGCTAGGTCTGGAACGTGACGATCTCGACTTTTATGGGAAATACAAGGCGAAGATCCCATTAGAGATCTCGCAACGACCGGCGCGCGGACGTCTCGTCGTCGTCACCGCCACCAATCCCACTCCTGCGGGCGAAGGGAAGAGCACCGTCTCCGTCGGTCTTGCCCAGGCGCTTCGTCGAATGGGTCAGAAGGTCGCGCTGTGCATCCGCGAACCAAGCCTCGGCCCTGTGTTCGGCGTAAAAGGCGGTGCGGCCGGCGGCGGCTATGCGCAGGTCGTCCCAATGGACGACATCAACTTGCACTTCACCGGCGACTTCCACGCCATCTCGAGCGCGCATGCGTTGCTCGCCGCGATGCTCGACAACCATCTGCACCAAGGGAACGCGCTCGGGATCGATCCGCGTCGCATCACCTGGCCGCGCACCATCGACATGAACGACCGCGCGCTCCGCAACTGCATCATTGGGTTGGGGGGCGTCGGTGACGGTATTCCGCGAGAAGAACGCTTCGTCATCATTCCAGCGAGCGAAGTCATGGCCATCGTCGCGCTCGCGACGAGCCCACAGGATCTCGAAGAGCGTCTCGCACGGATCATCGTCGGGGCGACGGCCGGTGCGTCGCGTCGTCCCGTGACTGCCGGCGAGATTCGCGCGACGGGCGCGATGGCGCTCCTGCTGAAGGATGCGATTCGTCCCAACCTCGTGCAAACGCTCGAGGGCGGTCCCGCCTTCGTGCATGCCGGTCCCTTCGGCAACATTGCGCATGGCTGCAATAGCATTCTCGCAACGAAGTCTGCGCTTGCGCTCGCGGACATCGTCGTCACAGAAGCCGGCTTTGGTTCTGACCTTGGCGCCGAGAAATTCTTCGATATCAAGTGTCGTGCAGGCGGGCTACAGCCAGAGGCCGCGGTCATCGTCGCGACGGTTCGGTCGCTCAAGATGCATGGGGGCGCGGACAAGAAGAACCTTGGCGCCGAGAACGTCGGCGCGCTCGAGAAGGGCTTACCAAATCTCGAAAAACACATCGAGAATGTTCGGCACTTCGGCGTTCCGGGCGTCATCGCACTCAATCGCCGCACGTCAGACTCAGACGCGGAGCTACAGGCCGTCGCCGATTTCGCGTCGCGCATCGGGATGCCGCTCGCGCTGACCGAGGTCTGGGAAAAGGGGGGAGCAGGCGGCGAAGCGCTCGGGGCCGAGCTGTTGTCGTTGCTCGACAAAAAAGGCGCCGAATTCCGCCCACTCTACCCGACGAATCTGCCGATCAAGGAGAAGATCGACATTATCGTTCGGCAGATTTACGGTGGCGATGGTGCCGACTACACACCGGAAGCAGATCGCGCGATCACATATCTCGAATCGATCGGGCTTGGCGGAACGCCGATCTGCATGGCGAAGACGCAGTACTCGCTGTCCGATGATGCGACGAAGCTCGGTCGTCCGCGCGGCTTCCGCATTTCGGTGAACGAGGTGCGTCCGTCGGCCGGTGCAGGATTCGTCGTCGCGCAATGCGGCGACATCATGACGATGCCTGGCTTGCCGAAGGAACCGGCGGCGGAGCGGATGGCGCAGCTTCCGAGTGGGGAGATCGTCGGACTGTTCTAACAACCGGGGTGTCAGGTGCCAGGTGCCAGGTTGGCCAGGTGCCAGGTGCCCGGTGCCAGAGAGCAAGGAATAACGCGTCGGCTTCGCCGGCGCGTTTCGGTTTGATGGTGTTGTCGTAGACGGTTTGCCCCGCGCTCGCGCTTCTACCCAATCAAACGCGCGAAGCGCGAATCCTTTTTTCTGGCACCGGGTACCTGGCACCTGGGATTCGCACCTGTCTTCTGGCCGACTCGTCCCGAGATCGGACACTCAGCTGTGTCCGGTCCACAACGGTTCGCGGCCTCACAGTGTCAAATAGTGCGCTCGAGAAACCCGACTCCGAAGTTCATCGTTTAATAATCAAGTTTTCATTGCGGACCGCATTGCCTCCTACTAAGGTGATGCGACATTGGCCGGTCCCCCAGCGACCGGTGACCCATCCCCGAGGACTGCGAGATGCAAACGCTTCGAAGGCGCTGGCTTCCCCTCGCGTTGTTGGCGGTCGCGATTATTGGAAGCGTCGCTTGGTTCAAATGGCCGTCAACCGCATCCGCAGCAGAGGCATCGCTTGTTGCACCGGTGCGACATGGCGACTTCAAAGTTGTGGTGACGACGACCGGCGAGCTCCGCGCAAGCAAATTCGTTCAGGTCACTGGCCCTGCCCAAGCGCAAGCGGTGAACGTCTATCAGACGAAAATCTCCTCGATCGTTCCTGAGGGCACGGTCGTAAAAGAAGGAGACATCATCGCGGAACTCGATCGCCAGCCGGTTGCGACGCGTCTCAATGACGTCACGCTCAACCTCCAAAAGGCCCAAGCCGACTTCACCACCGCACAACTCGATTCGACACTGAATCTCGCCCAGGCCCGCGAGGACGTCCGCACCGCCGAGTACGCGGTCGAAGAAAAGAAGCTGGCGAAAGAGCAGGCGAAGTTCGAAGCGCCAACGATCAAGCGCCAAGCAGAGATTGATCTCGACAAAGCCGAACGCGCCCTCGAACAGTCGAAGCGCAATCTCGATACGAAGACGAAGCAGGCCATCGCCAAGATGTCGTCCGTCGGCGCAGACCTCGGCCGTCAACAGAATCAGCTGAAAAACATTCAGGACGTCATGGCGAGCTTCACGGTGAAGGCGCCGTCGCCGGGCATGGTCATCTACATCCGCGAGTGGAACGGCAAGAAGAAAGGCGTCGGCTCGCAGTGGAATGCTTGGGACGCCACAGTCGCGACGCTGCCCGATCTGACGCAGATGGAATCCGACACCTACATCAATGAAGTCGACGTTCGAAAGATTCAGGTCGGACAAAAGGTGTCGATCTCGCTCGATGCCGATGCGTCGAAGAAGCTCGACGGTGTCGTTACGCAAATCGCGAACGTCGGCGAGCAGCGTCCCAATCAGGACTCGAAGGTTTTCGAGGTGAAGATTCAGGTGACGAAGGCCGATACGACCTTGCGTCCCGGCATGACGACCTCGAACGCCATCGAGACGGCGTCTATTCCGAATGTTCTTGCTGTTCCGCTCGAAGCCGTCGTCGTCGAGGGTGGCTACTCGTTCGTCTACAAGAAGAACGGCAGTCACATCGTGAAGCAGCAGATCGAGACGGGCATCACGAACGACAACGAAATCGTCGTCAAGCAGGGTCTCGCGAAGGACGACCACGTGCTGCTTGCGCCTCCGACCGACAAGACCGGCATCACGACTTCCACGATTCCGGGACTCAAGCCGACGACGGGCCCCGCGCTTGGCTCTGATACGGCAAAGGGCGTTTCGATCCCGGCGTCGAAGACACCGCCTGCTCCGGAAGCCAAAAAGACTGAAGCAGCGCCAAAGCCGAAGGGCTGACGTGTGACTGCCATCGCCATCACCCCGGGCGCGCCGCCGAAATCGCGCGCCCGCACCCTGCTCACGCAGGTCATGTTCAGTTCGCGGACTGCGGCAGAAGCAGTCGCGCACAATAAGCTTCGCGCGAGCCTCACGTCGCTTGGCATTCTGTTCGGCGTGGCGTCAGTCATCGCGATGCTCGCCATCGGTAATGGCGCCGAGCAAGAAATTCTCGCGCAGATGAAGCTCCTCGGCGCCAACAATATCGTCATCACGCCGATCGTCGAGCAGAAGGAAGGGAAAGTCGAGAAGGACGACGGAAAAAAAGAATCCAAGAAGTTCACGCCTGGCCTTACCTACCTCGACGCACAGGCGATCCGCTCTTCCGTTCCCGAGGTTGGCGCGGCCAGTAGCGAAGTCGTTGTGAACAGCGTCATCACCCGCGAAGGGCATCACCGATCTGGCAAGATCGTCGGCGTTGATTCGAGCTACTTCGATGTAATGAACCTGCGTTTGGTCGAAGGAACCCTGTTCGCTCCGCCGCATTTCTCGGCGGCACGTCCCGTCGCGATCATCGGCCAAGGTGTGAAGTCGCGCTTTTTCACGACAGAAGATCCGATCGGCCGCGCGATCAAGGTCGGCAACGAATGGCTGACTGTCATCGGTGTGCTCGAGGATCGAAAAGTCTCATCAGACAACGCGAAACGACTGGGCATCCGCGACGCGAACATGGACGTCTACGTCCCGCTGTCGACGATGCTTCTTCGCTATCGCAATCGCGCCGAGGTGACGCAGGAAGAGATGGAGCTTGCCGCGCGCGCGTTCGCATCGACCGACTCGTCGGAGACGGAAGATCAGCGGGCGGAAAAACGGAATTACCATCAGCTCGACAAGATCATCGTTCAGGTCGATAAGTCGACGGCGGTCACCGCGGTGTCCGATGTCGTACGGCGCATGCTTCAGCGGCGCCACAACGACGTCGTCGATTTCGAGATCGTCGTTCCGGAGTTGCTGCTCAAACAGGAGCAGCGCACGAAGACGATCTTCAACATCGTTCTTGGCGCCATCGCGTCGATCTCGCTGGTCGTCGGCGGCATTGGCATCATGAACATCATGCTCGCGTCGATTCTCGAGCGCATCAAAGAGATCGGCGTGCGCCGGGCAGTCGGCGCGACGCAGCGTGATGTGCTTGCGCAATTCCTGAGCGAGGCCGTCATGATCAGCCTCGCCGGCGGAATCCTCGGCATTCTCGTTGGCGGAATACTCAGCACGGCCATTCAGCACATCGCGCATATCAATACGATCGTGTCGGCAATGTCGGTCGCCGTTGCATTTGGCGTGTCGGTCGCCGTTGGTCTCGTGTTTGGCATCGTACCGGCGAGCAGGGCAGCGAAGCAGGATCCGATCACCTGTCTTCGTTACGAGTAGTCTCATTCTTCGTTTCCCCGAGCGATGCGAGGGATCGCTCTCGCTCGGGCTCATCGCTGAAGGTCTCTATGCGTCTCATCCGACGATCGTTGGTCGCGTTGGTCGCGCCAGCTGCGCTTTTCGCACAAGCCAAACCCGCCAGAACGCTGACCCTGCAAGAAGCCATTGAAATGGCGCAACAACAGGGTCCGCTCGCACAGGTCGCGCGGAGTAACCGCGACGCCGCGCGCTGGCAAGACCGCGCGTTCAATTCACGACTGCTGCCGCAGCTCTTCCTCAGCGGAACTGCCGCGAATCTGAACCACGGCATCAATGCGGTGCCGCAACCGGATGGCACGTCGCAGTACATCGGGCAGTCACAAAATCTGTCGTCGTTTCAAGTCGGATTCAGTCAGCGGGTCCCGCTGACTGGCGGGGTGATCTCCGTTGGCTCGCAAGTCAGCCGCTTCGACCAATTCGGCGACAACAATTCACGCCTTTATCAGACGTCGCCGGTCGTCGTCAGCCTGCAGCAGGATCTCTTCCGCCCGCGCGCCGTCGTGTGGGATGAACGCGTGCAGAACTTGAGCGCGTCGGTCGCGGAACGGGGATATCTCGAGGCACGTGAAGATGTCGCAGGCAACACGGCAGACGCGTTCTTCAATCTCTACGCAGCCCAGATGTCGCTCGCGAACGCCGAAGCGAACGTCGCTGTGAACGACACACTCTACACGCTGAACAAGGGTCGGTACGAGGTCGGAAAGATTGGCGAGAATGATCTGCTCAAGAGCGAGCTCGCGCTTCTCCGTGCGCGCGCGGCGGTCGATGACGCAAAGCTTGCGCGGGACCGCGCCGAGGCCGCGCTTCGTCGGACGATCTCCTTTCCCGAGGGCGAGGCACTAGCCATCGTTACTCCGGATTCGATTCCGAATATCCACGCCGATCCCGACGTCGCCGTGCAACAAGCATTGAAGAACTCGAGCACGATCGAGCAATCGGCACTCGATCTTGTCCGTTCTCGTCGAGACATCGCGCAGGCGAAAGCAGACAATCGGTTCAACGCGACGATTCAGGCCAGTGCCGGCTTCAACCAAAAGGGAACCGCTCTCGGACAGGCGTATCAGAGCCCGCTCGGAAAGCAAACGCTCTCGGTCGGTCTCAACCTTCCGATGATTCAGTGGGGAGCGGGGAAGGCCGACGTCGAAGCGGCGAAGGCTGGCGAACAACGGACGCTCGCGAGCAACAGGTCTCGCCGGGATCAACTCGCCGAGGACGCACGTTTTTCGGCGCTCGCGCTGGATCAGGCACAGCGGAACGTTCAGATCTCAGCCAAGGCGGACACTGTTGCCGCGAAGCAGTTCGAGGTCGCACGCAACCGGTATATCGTGAGCAAGATCAGCAACACCGATCTCTACACAGCGCAGGATCAGAAGGACCAGGCAGTCCTCGCGAAGGTGCAGGCGCTTCGCGCGTACTGGACGGCCTACTACCACCTCCGCCGAGTGACATTGTACGACTTCGCACTGAAGCAGCCGATGACCGACCAGCCGGCGAAGTAGTGCGCACCCTCCGTCATCAGGATGACGGAGGGAGTCACTCAGTCGGACCGCAGCGCATGCGCCGGATCAACCGCCGCGGCACGCCGTGCAGGAATCCAACTCGCCAGTAGAGTAACAGCAAGCAAGCTTGCCGCTGCGCCCGCGAGGGCGATCGGATCCATCGGGCTGACGTCGTACAGCAGGCCGCGTAGGAATCGGGTCAACGCGATCGACGCGATGAGTCCGATCACGATGCCAACACCGGCGAGCAACATGCCTTGTCGCGAGATCATCCAGCTCACGTCTCCTGGTCGTGCACCAAGGGCCATGCGGACGCCGATCTCGCGTTGCCTGACGCTGACGCCGTACGCCATCACACCATAAATGCCGACCGCACCGAGCACTAACGCGATGGCGCTTGCCAGTCCAAGCAACATCATGGTAAATCGCGTCCGCGCTGTGGCGGCATCGACGATATCGCTCATCGCTCGCTCACCGTACGTCGGCAGGGATGGATCGAGCTCGTGAACCACGCGGCGAATCGCAGGGAATAGCGTCTCGACGCGCGCATCACTCCGAACGACAAGTGACATGTATTGTTGTGCATACACGGTGTCGCGATCTGGTGTCACCATCGAGAAGTAAACCGCTTTCTCCGGCGGCTGGTCGAGCGAATGCAGGTGCATGTCACCGACGACGCCGACGACCGTAAACCACGGACCAGTGATTTGTGGTCGGACGCGTTTCCCGAGCGGGCTCTCACCTTTCCAGAAGTGTTCCGCAAATCCGCGGCTCACCAGCGCTTCCGCGGTCGGACGACCCCCGGTCGTGGCTTCGAAGGCTCGCCCCGAGAGAAGTGGCGTCCCGATCACCTTGAGGTAGTCCGGTGTCATCGCGATGTGCGCGTGTACTTGCGGTACGCCGTTCGGCGGTGTGGGTCGATCTTCGACCTCCGTAACCCCGGTGTTGTTGTCACTGGTGAGCGGCAGCCACGTGGTGAGCGCGGCGCTCCGCACACCGGGGAGCGCCCGGACGCGCGTCAGAAGATTCTCATAGAACTGCACTCGCGAGGCGGCGCTCTTGTAACGAGCCGTGGGCAGCGCAACGCGCATGGCGAGCAGATTGTTTTGATCGAACCCGGGCCTCACGTTACGAAGACGCGCGAAGCTCCGCGCCATCAATCCTGACGCAGCGATCAAGACAAGCGCCATCGCGACTTGGACAATGACGAACGCTCCACGCGCGCGTTGACGCTCAGCACCTGTCGTCGCTGAGCGGCCAGATTCCTTGAGCACCGCGGAGATCGCGATCTTCCGGGTCCGCAGAAGTGGCAGCAAACTGACTGCTGCTGCACTCACGGCCGTCACGAGGGCGGCAAACACAACAACGCGCGCATCGACGTGTGCTTCGTCGAGTCGCGGAAGGTTGATGCCTGCCGGAAGAGCACTCAGCGCGCGAACGCCAACGATCGCGAGCGCCAAGCCGAAGGTTCCGCCCATCACCGCGAGTAGTACACTTTCATTCAAGTACTGCGAAACGAGCGTTCCGCGGTTCGCCCCGAGCGCGCTTCGAACGGCGAGCTCGCGCTGGCGTCCTTCAGCACGGACGAGAAACAGATTCGCGACATTCGCGCACGCAATAACTAACACGAGACCAACGGCTCCAAAGAGAATCCACAACAGCTGGCCAACGTCACCGACAATCGTGTCGCGGAGCGGGGTGATTTGTGCCTTGAACTTCGCCTGCGCCCACATCTCCTTGGGAATCTCGCTCGGAAACTCGTCGAGTACTCGCGGCAGCAAACGATTCATCTCTGCCTCGGCTGCCTCTTTCGTGACGGACGGCTTGAGGAGCGCGATCGCCGAATAGTTGAAGCTTCCTGCTTCGGCGTGAGCGGGGTCGAGGCGGAGAGGTTCCCACGCTTCTACAGCGCTATTTGGGAAGTGGAACGTCGGGGGCATCACGCCGATCACTTCCGCTTCGCGGCCATCGAGCAAGACGCGCTGGCCGACGATGTTTTGTGCCCCGCCGAACGTCCCCTTCCACAGCCCGTCCGAGAGAATGACCACATGCGGAGAGTCCTTCCCGTCATCGGCCGCGACGAAATTGCGTCCTCGCGCGGGCTTGACGCCCAGGACGTCGAGAAACGTCCCGCTGACACCGGCCATTGCGATCCGCTTCGCCTCTCCTGTCGATGCCCCTAGTATCCCGAGGTTCATTCCCATCTCCGTATACGCGGCGATGTTTTCGAAGGCCGTCGCGTGCCGCTGGTACGTGAGAAAGGTTCCGTCGGATTGTTGCAGATGTCCCGCGCCCGCGACTGCCGTCGAGTGTGAGAGATCGACGAGACCCTCGGCGTTGGGATACGGAAGGGGACGAAGCAGGACGCCATTCACGATGCTGAACGCTGTCGCCGTCGCTCCGATGCCTATCGTCAGAACAATCGCGGCCGTGATGGTGAAGGCTGGAGCGCGGCGCAGACGGCGCCAGGCATACGCGAGCTCTCGGCGGGGATCAGACACGCGAACCTTCCAATGAGGAGACCGAAGGCTCGTACGGGAGGTCCGCGCCGAAGTTGCGTTGTCAAATGATTTTGACTTGACATGCAAAGCGCTCGCGGATAGCCTCAGTGCCATGACTCGCAGCTCCGCCAGCCGCTATTACTACTATTACTACTTTGCGACCCAGCTCACGGGCCGTAGTTGGCGGCGTACGCGGTAGAGTCAAAGAGTAGCACCGCGCACCATCCCAGCGACCCGTGGAAAGCTCCACGGGTCGCTTTTCTTTTGCCACCTAAGGCTCCTCCAATGATCATCATTACCCGCGCCAACGTCACCGACTCCGAAATCGATCACATTCGAGAACGCATCGAGTCAGTCGGAATGCGCACGCATCTCTCACGCGGTGAGAGCCGCACCATCATCGGCTGCATCGGCGACGAATCCTTGCTCCAGGAAGTTCCGCTTCGATCGTTGCCGGGTGTCGAGTCGGTGATGCCTGTCCTCAAGCCGTACAAACTTGCTTCACGCGAGTTTGCGGCTGACCGGACGGTGGTGCGCGTAGGGGGGCGAGACGCCAATGCGTCCTTCGGTGGCAACGAGATCACCGTCATCGCCGGGCCGTGCTCTGTGGAGAACCGCGAGATGCTGCAACAAAGCGCGGAGCTCGTGCGAGACGCCGGCGCGAGGATGCTTCGCGGCGGCGCATTCAAGCCGAGAACATCCCCGTACGCGTTTCAAGGCCTGGGTGCCGAGGCATTGCGGATGCTTGCCGACATTCGCACCGAGACCGGCCTTCCGATCGTGACGGAAGTGATGGACACGCGGCAAGTCGATCTCGTCGCCGAGCATGCCGACATGCTGCAGGTCGGTGCGCGCAACATGCAGAACTTCGCGCTTCTCGCCGAGCTGGGACGCGTTCGCCGACCCATCCTCCTCAAACGAGGCCTCTCGGCGACGATCAAAGAACTCTTAATGGCTGCCGAGTACATCATGGCGAACGGAAATCATGACGTCGTGTTGTGCGAGCGCGGCATTCGCACGTATGAAACCGCGACACGCAACACGCTCGACGTCGCCGCGATTCCGGTGCTGAAGCGTGAGTCCCACTTGCCGGTCATCGTCGATCCAAGTCACGCCGGGGGCGATGCGTCGCTCGTCGCACCCCTTGCGTTCGCGGCAATTGCCGCCGGCGCCGACGGTTTGATTGTCGAGGTGCATCCAGATCCGGAATGTGCGCTGTCCGACGGTGATCAATCGCTCGCGCCGCCGGCATTCGCGACGATGATGGAGCAACTTGCTGCGTTCGCCAACGCGAGCGGGCGTACGATGGGCGAGCCCATTCACGCCAAGGCGGTCGCATGACTGACGAGAAGGAAAAATCCGACGCGCTCGACGAACTGGCGAAGTGTCGTGCGGAGATCGAGCGAATCGATCATGAGATCATCTCTCTCTTGGCCGAGCGATTGGTCCTCGGCAAGCGAACCGGCGAATTGAAGCGAACGGCAGGGTTGCCAATTCTCGACCCGACTCGCGAAGCAGCGGTTATCCGGCGCGTGACGACCGCCGCGCGAGAGGCAGGGCTTCCGCCGGAGCCCGTTCGCGAAGTTTTCTGGCAGATCGTGGGGATGTCACGCCGGGAGCAGGAAGCCAAATGAGTGTTTGCGAAAGCGCGGCGATCATCGGCCTGGGTCTCGTCGGTGGATCGATCGCTCGCGATCTTGCGGCTCGAGGCATTCGCGTCAGCGGGTTCGATGCCCACGATGGTCATCTCGGCAAGGCTTTGAGTGAAGGAATCGTACACACGGCGCTCGATGCTTCTCTTGCTGGGCTGAAGGAATCCGACCTCATCGTCATCGCGGTGCCGGTGGATGAAGCGGTCGGCGTGCTGGAACGGATTGCGCGATTCGAGATGCGCGCGCGGCTCATCACCGACGTTGGAAGCACCAAGGCGCGCATCGTTGCCACGGCGAGCGGAGTGGGTCTCGGAAACCGATTTGTCGGGGCACATCCCATGGCGGGCGGACATCGCTCTGGTTGGGATGCATCGTCATCAGGATTGTTTGATGGCGCTCGCGTGTACCTCTGCCCGGCAACTGAAGCGACCGGTGAGACTCTAAACCTGGCTCGGGCCCTGTGGGAGTCACTCGGTGCCCGCCCGACGTGTATCGATGCGGTCGAGCACGACCGGACACTCGCCTGGACGAGTCACTTACCGCATGTCGCGTCGACGGCCGTGGCGTTGGCGCTCTCACGCGTTGGATTTGGACGGCAGGATCTTGGGCCGGGCGGACGCGACATCACGCGCCTCGCGGGGAGTTCACCAGCTATGTGGACCGCAATCGCGCGCGAGAACGCCAATGAGATCGACGCTGCTCTCGCAGCAGCCGAGGACGAGATCGCGGGCTTTCGGCGCGCCCTCGCGGCGCTCGATACGCATGCGATTCGCGAGCGGTTCACATCCGCGAAGGAGTGGTTCGAGCGCTAGCTCGGCCGGCAACGCGTGCGGTAACTTCAATCCATGCGAAAACATCTTCAGCGCGGCGTCGCGCTCGTCGCTGCGGCCGCAGCCGTTGCGTTGGTGCCGCGCTTTGTCTTTGGCTGGGGCGAGGCGGGGCATCGCATAGTCGGTGAGGCCGCCGCATTGAAGCTTCCGCCATCGGCCCCAGCCTTTTTCCGCAACGCGGCGAAGCAGCTCGGTTACCTCAATCCCGAGCCCGACCGATGGCGCAGTCGCACGGAGAGCAGCATCGACCCGGCGCTGGATCGCGCGGGAGCGCCGGAGCACTTTATCGATCTAGAGATGGCCCCGCCGGCGGTCCTCGATGCGGCTCTGAAAGCTCGGGATCGGTTCGGCTATCTCGACACGCTACGCGCTGCCCGCATCGACGGCATCGTCATGGGCCTGCTCCCATTCAAGATGCTGGAGATGTCGCAACAGCTCCGCGAGGATTTCCGGCAATGGCGCGCGGCCCCCGATTCGGTGAAGCCGTGGGTCGAAGCCCGCATCATCGACGATGCCGGCATCCTCGGGCATTATGTCGCTGATGGGTCGAACCCGGCGCACACGTCCATTCAATACAATGGCTGGACCGGGCCGAACCCGAATGGCTACGCGACCGACCGCGCCTTTCATGGCCGCTTCGAGTCCGGATTCGTGACCGCGCAAGTTAAGCTGCCTGATGTTCTCGCGAAGCTCGATACGACCGCGCAGGTCTTTCCAGACCTTCGGTCGGCGATCATCGCGTACTTGAAGGAGAGCAACACATTTGTCGAGCCGATGTACCGCGTCGACAAGGCACATCCGTTCGACTCGACGACGACCAATGTCGAGAACAAGGTGTTCGTGGTCGACCGTCTCGCGGCCGGCGCACGAATGCTTCGTGACATTTGGTGGACGGCGTACGTAACGAGCGCGCCGAGCGGGAGTGGCGTGAGGTAAGTCTATAGGGCGCAGCTCGTCTCACCTTGAACGCGGCTCGCCCTCATCGAGAACGCAGCTCGTCGTTAGCCTGAGCGCAGCTCGCCGTCATCCCGACTGCCCTTTCCCCGTCATACCGAACGCAGTGAGGGATCGCTGTCCATGCGCATGGACAGCGATCCGTGGTCGTTTCACTCCTCGGGATGACAGGCTGTTCATCGGCCGTCGCTTTCAATCAATTGCCACAGCTCGTCGTCCGAGAGCGACCGCCAGTTTTTTGGGTAGCGCCACACCCGACGAATTACATCCGGCGACTCGCAAATCAAACATGATGTCGAGATGGCTCCTGGTGTTCGATGCGTATCGACCTCACGCACGGTCCATTGCTCGTCTCCGTGCTGAAGCGTTCGTTCGTCGCGAGGCACTCAGCTTTGGGTTGAGAGTCCCTATACAAACGCGCACATCGCAGGCCGTCGTTGCCGACGAGCGTCGAAGCCGTGCAGACACGTTGTGTTTCAACGTGGGCGTCGAGCTCACGTTCTTCGCGCGTGAATGTTGAGTCGCCAATAGTCGAGTTCGAAGGCGGGTGTGTCGGCCGCGGCGAGCTCGGTGAGCCGGTCGACGAATCGTTGGCGCAGAGCGTCGTCGGAAATCCGCGCGAGGAATGCTCGGAGCACGACCGTAGAGACGAACGTCGCGAACGCGGCGGCATTTGGAAATACGAATGGCGCTGCCTCGAGCGTGACCTCGATGTCGACGAAACCAGTGGATCGGAGGCGGCGCACCGTTGGCTCGACGTCGGCATAGTAGGTCGCCGGTTTCCAATTGCCGAACATCGGGGCGAACTCGGGCGTCTGGACGAGATCGAGGGCCCGCGTTTGAATCCGTCGAAGATTTTCGCCGCCGCCGCACTGCGCATGGAGTAATCCGCCGGGCTTGAGCACTCTCTGAAGCTCGGCGAATAGCCGATCGTGATCGAGGATCCAATGAAACGTCGCGGTACTGAACACGACGTCGAACATCGACCGGAAGGGCATGGCGACGATGTCGGCGACCGCCACCGTGGTCTGGGCATAGTTCGCGAGCATGTTGGCCGCGACACCGGCCATGTTATCCGAGCGATCCAAGGCGACGATACTTCCACCCGGCAGCCGATCGGCGAGAAGCGCGGTCAGTCGTCCTGTCCCGCAGCCCGCATCGACGACGGTCTCGTCGCCGGCGAGCTCGAGAGACGACAAGACTCGCTTCCCCCATTCAAACTGCGGTTCAGATACCGTGTGGTACGAGCGAGCATCCCATTCTCGGGGGGCAGTGGCTCTATCGGTGTCGTTTGGGGTACGCCGTTCCGTCAATCCGACCTCCGTCGCGCGTTGAGTCCGTTGCGACTACTCTCTTCCTTCCGTCTTCCGGTACATCCTACTCGTTGCGTGTCGAGGACCTCCGCCGTGCAGTGTATCTGGTTTCGTTCAATCCGAGTCGGGGTCGTACTTGCGGCCGTCGCCGCGATCGGCGCGTGCAACGACTGGACGTCGCCGGTCCGGGCGGCGTCAATCGAGATCGTCGCCGGCAACAATCAAACGGCTTCCGTCGGTCAGCGCTTGGCCACATCACCAACCTTCTTGGTCCGTGATGCGAGCGGCCATGCAATCTCCGGCGTCGGAATCTCGGTATCCGTGTCTGCCGGAAACGGCACGATCGCCAACGCTCCACGAAAATCGACCAATGGGCCGACGTCGATCGGCAATTGGACCCTCGGCCTCAAGAGCGGCGTCAATCAGGTAACCGTGTCGGTCAACGGACTGACGCCGCTCGTGTTCACCGCCACGGCGAGCGCTGGTCCGGCCGCGAAGATCACCACGGACATGCCGACGACATTCAATGCCCGAGTTGGCGATCCGGCATCGCCGGCTCCGGTCGCAACCGTCGTCGACGCCTACGGCAATCCGGTCGCGAATTCAGACGTTCGTGTGTCGATCGACGGAGGGGGAACAGCCTCAGCGAGCGTGACGTCTGATGCTGCCGGTCGGATCACTGTCACGGACTGGATACTCAGTCAGAAGGCCGGTCAGGACGTTCTTACGTTCACCAGCGGCTCGGCGACACTGTCATTCATTGCGAATACGCACCCGAGCGATCCGGTGAAAATCCTGCCCGTATCGGGGAACGGACAGACCGCGCTCGCTGGGACGCCGATCGCGTCGCCAATTGTCGTTCGTGTGACGGATCGATTCGAGAATACGATCCTCGGCCAGACCGCAATCTTCACCGTCGCGACCGGTGGTGGCAGCATTCAAACGACGAGCGCGTCTTCCGATGCGAACGGCTTCATCACGCTTCCCTCATGGACGCTCGGCCGCACGGCACTCGTGCAGGTTGTTCACGTTACCGCAGGCCCGGCATCCGGCGACGTCACCGCCTCGGCGCAAAGCGACTTCCATATCGATGTTCGTTTCTTTGGGCCAGAGATGACTGACGCCCAAAAGGCGCTCTTCACGAACGCGGCGGCCCGAATCAGCGCGCTCGTTATCGGCGACATTCCCGACGTGCCGGTCGCGAACTTCAACGTCGGTTCGATTTGCGGGTTCGGCGAGCTCCCGACGCTGAACGAAACGATCGACGACCTCGTGATCTATGCGTCCGTGCAAGACATTGACGGGCAAGGGAAGATCCTCGCTCAGGCTGGGCCATGCGCGTTCCGGGGCCGAGGTCAAGGCTACTTGACGACGATTGGCGTGATGGAGTTCGATGCCGCAGATCTCGATCGCATCGGCGCCAACGGGATGCTCCAGGACGTCATCACCCACGAGATGCTACACGTGCTCGGCATTGGTACGCTGTGGTATGCCCAGGGCCTAACACTCAATCCCGGCACGACCAGCGTCACGTACCTCGGTGCCGCAGGGAAGAAAGGCTGTCTCGACGAAGGGGGCCTGTCGACGTGCGCGACCGGTGTTCCTGTCGAGAACAATGGAGTGCCCGGTACCGCGGACTCGCATTGGCGCGAGTCGGTCTTTCAATCGGAGCTCATGACCGGCTACGTCAACAGCGGCGGGATGCCGCTCAGCGCGATCACCGCTGGTAGCTTACAGGACATGGGGTACACGGTGAACATGCTTGCGGTCGATCCGTTCAGAGTTCCGACGACTCCGTCGTCGACCAATGCCATTCCGGGCGACTCGGGGTGGGAAAGGCCTCTGCCCGGGCCTGGAGCCGTCGTGTCGCCCTCGGGGACCGCAGTTTTGCTCAAGCGACCGTAACGAACGACAGCCTTGGCGACGAAGCAAGCAAAGCGTCTTGCTGCACCTCGTCTTGCGGCACCTCGATGGTGGGCGGTCGCGATGGCCGTCGTCGCGGCCGCCGTTGCGTTTGGCGGCGCACTTCGAGGACCATTCCAGTTTGATGATGTCGCGGCGATCGTCCGCAACCCGACGATCGATCATCTCGTTCCAATTGACGTCCCGCTCAATCCGCCGCCGCGAACCGCGGTCTCGGGCAGACCCCTCGTCAATTACACCCTGGCGATCAGCAACGCCGTCAATCGGGCACTCGGCATCGAGCCAGCACCCCTCGGTTTGCCATCGTCGCAAGCCGCCGGATTCCGTGTTGCGAATATTCTCATTCATTTACTGTGCGGGTTGCTGCTGTTTGGCATTATCCGTCGAACCGTTCGCAGCCCGCTGATTCCGAAGGACTGGTCAGGCATCGCTGATCCACTCGCCGGGGTCGTCGCGACACTGTGGCTGATTCATCCGCTGAATACGGAAGCCGTCGACTATGTCACTCAGCGGACGGAGCTCCTCGTTTCGCTGCTCTACTGCACCACGCTGTACTCGGCAATCCGATCGTGGGACACATCGAGGCCGCGGCTGTGGTACGCTGCATCGGTCATCGCGTGCTTATTGGGAATGTGGAGCAAAGAGGTCATGGTCAGCGCTCCGCTTGCCGTTGTGCTATACGACCGCGCATTCCGCAGCGACTCGTGGCGAGACCTCTTCACATCGTCGCGGCGTTGGTTTTACGTCGCGCTCTTTGCGACGCTCATTCCACTTGCGATCACGGTCGCCGGCGGCGCGCGTGCCGACAGCGTTGGGTTCAGCCACGGCATTCCATGGTACTCGTACCTCTACAGCCAAGGGTGGGCGATCGCTCGATACGTGAAGCTCGCGTTCTGGCCAGATCGGTTGACCTATGACTACGGCGAGAATGCAATCCACGGACTCGGTGGTGCACTTGGCTTGCTGGCACTCGTCATTGTTGGTGTCGCGACCGTCGTGGCGTGGATCCGCGCGAGTCGGCGGTGGCTTTGGCTCGCCTATCTGAGCGCGATGTTCTTCCTGCTTCTTGCGCCGTCGTCGAGCGTCGTGCCGATTCGGACCGAGATTGCCGCGGAGCGCCGGATGTATTTGGCGCTCGTGCTGGTGATGCTCATGATCGCCGTTGGTCTCGAGAGTGCCCGTCGACAGCTGCAGGCGAGCGATGCCGAACGACGTCGCAAGCTACTGGCAGGGGTTATCGTCGCCATCGGAGTGCTCTACGCGGCGTCTTCATACTGGACGGGACACGCGATCGCCTTGGCGGCTGGCATTTCAGGAACAGCGGGGCGCGTGATCGGCATTGCGGCGCAAGTTATTGTCGGCGCTGTCGTCGCGGGACTCGTCTATTCCCTCGTGACCGCGCGCGAGCGTCGTTGGATGATCGCGGGCATCGGCACGGCGCTGGTGCTTACGGCTGGGGCGCGGAGCCTCCTCTACGCCGACGCAGAGCGCCTGTGGAGAGACACCGTCGCGAAGGAACCAGTCAATCCGCGCGCCTACGACAACCTCGCGGCAGCCGTCATTAGAAAAGACTCAACACGAGCCGACGAAGCCGAGGCGTGGTTGCGAAAAGCGATTGCGGTGGACTCGACGTACGTGACGGCGTTCAACAACCTCGCCGCCATCGAGCTTCAACGCGGACGGAGCGATGAGGCACGTCAGCTGCTCGAGCATGCGCTCCGCATCAACCCCGACTACATCGATGCAACCGAGCGACTTGGCGCGCTGCTCGTGAAGTCGGGCGAAACGCCAACCGCAATCGCGAACCTCGAGCGCGTTGTCGCCGTGCATCCCACTGAGGAGGCACTCAGCAATCTCTCCATAGCGTACATCGCGGCCGGCCGGCGTGAGGAGGCGAAGACGATGCTTCGGCGGTTGATTGCGCTCAATCCGCACCGTGTCGATGCACTCTCCTATCTCGCGGCCATGCTGTCCGAGGAGGGGCATCCGGACCAAGCGGTGGGGTTCATCGAAAGCGCGGTGCGCGAAGGTTCGGCATCACCAGCATCGTACGCGTTGTTGAGCTTTACGTATGCCCAGCTTGGGCGCGCCGAGGAAGCAGCTCGCGCGGCGTCGGTCGCTGCAGCCCAACCCGGCGTCGATGCATCGATCCTCTTGCAGTTGGGTCGAGCGATGATGATGTCGCAGCGACCACAGGACGCCGATCGCTTCTTCAGCCGCGCGACCGAGCTCGAGCCGAACAATCCCGAAGCGATCACGCGCCTCGGGATTGCAAAGGCCTCGAATGGCGACACCAAGACGGCCGTCGCTCTCTTTCGACGCGCGCTCACCGTCGCGCCTGGATACGAGCCGGCCATGCGAGCGCTTGCCGCTGCGCCACCGTCAGTCAAATAGCGAACGAGGGCAAATGCGTTAGGTCCGTGTGCGACCGAGATGTGAAACCATCGCTTTGCGGGCAGCATCGAGCGCAGCTTGCGGTGTCAGGCCGTGTGCCTGACACACGCGATGGATTCCCACGCGATACGTCGCTGGCGGCTGACTGGGTTTGAGCTTCGTGCTGAATTCGCAGGCAACCATTCGGCACGACTCGTCGACCTTCACGACCCAGGCGCCGCGCAGGAAGTCTGGATTCTCGTCGACGCGCCGCTCGACGACTTCGGGCCCGAAGCCTAATTGCCATGAATCGGCATCGCGCGCGAGAGGCTTCCCGAGAAGCGACAGATTCTTGCCGAGCGAATATCGGTCGACGAGAAGGGACTGATAGCGTTTGGCTGACGCTTCAGTGCTGAATACCGCGAGGATCGAGTCGTGCGGCCGACCGTCCGTTGCGAGCCATACTCTGTTCATTCGCTTCACCCGAATAAAAGCCGAAGATCAGAATAATTGGGCTAGGGCAAACGCGCTACGGCTGGTCAAAAGCTTGGACGACGCTACTTCGGTGGCGCGCAGAGGTAATCGAGCGCGAGCTTCGTCATCGATCCACCGATCGGCGAACCAAATCCTGGCTGCGCGATCGTTTTCTTCTCGACGACCTTCTTGCCGATCGTGTCGGCATAGTAGATCGTTTCCTTCGCGGCAACCGTCGACTTGGCGCAGTCGAACATCGCGATGTGCTGCGAGCTTCTCCAAACAACCCCTGGGGACACATCGACTGGTTTGGTAAACACCACCCGAATATGCGCGGTGACAATTCCGTTGACCTTCTTCACTGACCGAGGGTCGACATAGACGGGATTTCCAGTCGAAGTCTTTCCCATCTCCTTCCACCGGGTCTGGGCCTGTGCAGACATTGCCGGGAGGAGCACGAGTAAAGCAGCTAAGGCGGATCGCATGCTACAGAATGTGTCGTCACGCAGCGTTTTGACAATCGTCTTCGGGTTGATCGCAGTAAGCAGTGCGGGACGCTCTTAACGCCGGACAACGTTGTGCGTCACTCAACACGTCGGTCGCGGCACGTCGATAGGCCCACCGTTCGCTCTCTTGCACGTGAGGATCACGCCAATGGCTAGGACGAGTCCCCCGACTCCAGAGAGTTCTGCTTCCTCCGATGCCACCTCCACCGCTGAGCGATCCAGTCGTCGCTCATTCGTATTCCTTGGCGCGCTCGCCGCGTCGGCGCTCCTGCCCGGGGCGGCAAAGGCGCAGGCAAAGACGCGCAAACGACCCGTCGCCGAGCCTGTCGACAGCGAATTCCCGACGGTGCGGCAGAATGAGAGCGTCGCCGCGTTCGCGGAATGGGAAACGACGCTAGGCCGACTTGTCCGCCGTGCCTCATACGGCGCGACCGCTGCCGAAGTCGCGAAAGCCAAACAGCTCGGCTTCCAGGGATACATCAACTACCAGTTGAACTACACGCGCATCGACGACACTGCCGTCGAGACCTTTGTCGCGCAGCGCTGGCCGCTGCTGTCCCAGACATCCGACGCCCTCTTCAGCGCGGATGCGGGAACGGTTCGGTCGCAGCTCCAAGAAGCGACGATCTACCGCGCGGCATTTTCGGAGCGGCAACTCTACCATCGCATGGTGGAGTTTTGGAGCGACCACTTCAATCAAGACATCGATAAGGTCGGCTACCTGCTTGTCGCCGATCAACGCGACGTCATTCGGAAACATGCGCTCGGGAAATTCCCCGATCTCCTGAAGGCCAGCGCGCACAGCGCGTCGATGATGGTCTATCTGGACCAGAACGCGAGCCGCAACAAAGCGCCAAATCAGAACTACGCGCGCGAGATCATGGAGCTCCACACGCTGGGCGTCGACGGCGGCTACACGCAGGATGACGTCGCCGAGTTGTCGCGTGTGTTGACGGGATGGACGGTGCAGGGTCGAGGACAATTCGTCTTCAATCCTGCGATTCACGACTGGGGCGCGAAGACGGTCATGGGTGTCACGATTCCAGCGGGCTCGCCGTCTCTGGGCGCTGACGGAATCAATGAAGGCGAGAAAATGCTCGACTTCCTCGTGAATCACCCGAACACGAGACGTTTCATCGCCACAAAGATGCTGAAGTGGCTCCTGACGCCCGATCCGACCGAGACGCAGATCTCGGCGATTGCGTCCGTCTACAAGGCGACAGGTGGCGACATCAAGGCAATGGTGCGCGCCATTTTGAACGATGCGTGGCTCGCGTCGGCGCCGATGAAGCTGAAGCGCCCCTTCCACTTCCTCGCAAGCTCGTTGCGATCAACGGTCCCGACGATCACGAACGCGGCGACGATCAACAATCAGCTGAACAACCTCGGCCAGCCGCTGTTCAACTGGGATACGCCCGATGGCTATCCAGACAAGATCGAATACTGGGCCGGCAACATCGTCCCGCGCTGGAACTTCGCGACCGTCATGGCCGCGTTCAATTCGCAGACGACTGTTGCCGTCGACACGACGGCGTATCGTGCCGGCTCGCCCGACGCCGCAATCGATCTGATCGACCAGAACTTTTTTGGCGGCGAGATGCCGCTCGTGACCCGCAATGCACTCCTGACCTACGTCAAGGCGGGCACGTTCAACGACACTCGCGTTCGCGAGACCATCGGTCTTGCGATCAGCGCCAACGCCTTCCAGTGGTACTGACCCGGAGCGCCCGATGAACGAGCAACATCCAGACGACTGCGGTTGCCAGGAGTACAACGAGCTCACCCGGCGCCAGTTCATCACGACGTCCGCGGTCGGTGCGTCGGCGGCGTTCTTCCCGGCGTGGCTGCCAAAGGTCGTGATGTCGAAGGCGTACGCATCGGACCGCGACATCATCGTGTCGGTCTTCATGCGCGGCGGAGCGGATGGATTGAGCCTCGTCGCCCCATTCGCCGACGCGAACTATTACGCGTCGCGTTCGACGATCGCGATCCCGCGGCCCGATTCGACCGCCTCGACGAAAGGCGTCAATCTCGATGGCTTCTTCATGTTCCCGCAGGCCATGACGGGTGGAGCGGCCGGCACGGGCGGATTGATGCCTGCGTATCAACTTCAGGATCTCCTCATCGTTCACGCCACGGGGCAGTTGAACAATTCGCGCTCGCACTTCGATGCACAGCGGTACATGGAGGTCGGAAAGCCAGTCGACCCGACGCTCGTCACCGGCTGGCTCGGGCGACATCTGGCGAGCATCCCGCCACTCAAGCCCGACGCGCCACTTCGTGCGCTCGGCGTCGCGAGCGGTCTTCAGAAAACACTGGTCGGCGCGCCGAAAACGCTCCCAATTGCCGACCCGACGAACTATTCGATTGGCGGCGCCGCGGCAACGCAGACGCAACGGCTTGCCTTCATGCAGTCGGACTACGTCGGGTCCGAGGAACCGCTGCACTCCGCCGCGCTCGATGCGACGAATACAGTGACGCTCCTCAAGAGCGTGAACTTCGCGGGCTACAAGCCGGCAAACACCGCGGTCTATCCCAACAGCTCGTTCGGCCGCGCGCTACGGTCGGTGGCGGTGCTCATCAAGAGCGACGTCGGCATCGAGGCGGCGCAAGTTGATATCGGCGGCTGGGACACGCATTCCGCGCAGGATCCGCTTGCCGGCTCGATGTTCCGCACGATGCAGGATTTCTCGAACTCGCTTGGTGCATTTTACGCCGACGTCATCGCGACGGGTTACAACGTCACCGTTGTCGCCGTGTCGGAATTCGGCCGTAACGTTCGTGAAAATGGCAGCGCCGGGACGGACCACGGCCGAGGAACGGTGATGTTCGCGATGGGGAAGGGGATTGCCGGCGGACGGGTCATCATGAAGAGCTGGCCGGGCCTCGCGCGCGAGAACTTGGAGTCGGGGCAAGACCTCAAGGTCACTGTGGACTACCGCGACGTCCTCGCGGAGATCGTGCAGCGCCGTTTAGGAAATCCCAATTTAGGTTTTGTCTTTCCGACCTGGACGCCGACGATGCTCGGCGTCACGCGATAACGGCGTCTATTTGACCTGAACGTCCCCGGTCATCCCGGGGTGGACGAAGCAGTTGTAGCGAAAGGACCCGCGGGTGTTGAAGACGCGTGCGATGTCACCGGTGAGCGTCACTTTGATATTTGCGGGCGCACCAGCAGTTCCATCGAACGTCACGTCATGGCCGTCGCCGTCGGGAGCCTTCGTGATGTGAAAGACGACCGTGTCGCCCGTGTTGATGGTGAGGGTGCTCGGACTGAACGCCGTCGCAACCGTGTACACGTCGTACGACTTGTTCGTGCTGTTGGTCGAAGTCGGACCGTTGTCAGAGCCGCAGGCGATCGCAAAGAGCAGAACGGCTGGAAGAGCGCTGAGTCGCATTGGCCGATGAACCGAGAGAAAGGAGTAGGTGTGTCGCGCTTACTATCACGTTGGACGATCGGACCGAGGAGAAGTTCAAAACTCGTCGCGGCTTTCGCGGCCATTGCGCTCATCGCCGCGTGTGGTGGAGACGCGACCACGGGTCCTTCGTCGAGCTCGTCGAACCCCGTGGGTTCATACACGATGACGACGGTGAACGGCAAGGCGGTTCCGACGTCGCTCTTTGCCGATGGTGCATTCAGCTATGACATCACCGGCGGCACAATGAAGCTTACGAGCGACGGAAAGTTTTCGGCCGTGACGAACTACCGCCAGACCGTTCCCGGCAGCGTCGAGATGTTCGTCGACAGCATCGCCGGAACATGGACGCAGAGCGGCAGCTCGCTGCAGATGACGATTGCCGATGGATCGACTGCGACCGCGACCTTTGATAAATCCAGTCTCACGCTTTCAGCGACGGACGAGGGAGTGACAATGACTGTGGTCTACGGAAATAGGAAGTAGTTGTCACCCCCGGATTGAAACGACCAACGCGTCATCCTGAGGAGTGACACGACCAACGCGTCCTTCCGAGGAGTGAAACAAACAACGCGTCATCGCGACAAGTGAACGACCAACGCGTCATCCCGAGGAGTGTAACGACGAGGGATCGGTCTCCATGCGCATGGAGACCGATCCCTCACTGCGCTCGGGATGACGAGGAAGAGCGCTCGGGATGACGCAGGGGGTTCGGGATGACGAGGAAGAGTGTTCGGGATGGCGACGCGCGGCGGCGCACGACGACGGGCTGCGTTCGGGACGACGAATCGGCGTTACGGGTTGGCCGCAAGCAACTCCGTAGTCGCAGTGAGCGCTGAATCAACGAAGGCTTCGATCTGTCCGCGTTGCTGTGACTGTCCGAGCCGCGTAGCGGGAAGCACGGCGCCAATCCACTCGTGCGTATGCCAGTCGCCGTTGCCGGCGAGCGGAGGTCGCGCGAGCTCGGCGCGAAGACGAGGAAACGTACTCGCGTAGTAATACGGCTCGTTGTAGTAGATATCGCCCGGCTCCATTCCGAGGTTGACGGTCTTCTCGGACCCGAGCGCGATCACCGTCGCGATGTCGAAGTGATGCGGCCAACATCGCACGGGATCCGCGCGCGGCATTCGCGCAACAAACTCCTCGAGGATGATCGACGCGTCAGAGTACCACGCAGCGAGCTGCCCGAACGCATCAGCATTTGACGCGTCGAACGCTGCCCCGCGGTCGACAGCGTGTTCCGGAATTGTGTAGTGCTTCGCGAGCGTGTATTTGGTCGCATCGAGCCCTACCGCCCGGAGATGGTCGCGAACCCACTCCGCAGCCTCGGCGATCGTGCGTCCATCGAGCGATAAGTTCGCACGCGGGGCGTCATTCACAAGGATGAGGAGTGCGAACGGCGCGAGGGAAACACCGACGCGGACCGTGTCTGTCGCCGGGACAGGGTTCGACACGAGGGCGGAGAGTGCGTCGACCCACGCAAGATTGGTATGGCTGTCGTCGGCCTTTTTCGGGAGATACGAAATCCCCAGCGCGGTCGCGAGCTGTGCTGCGTGATGCAGTTGAAGTCGTGCGTCGACCAGTGTCGTTGCGAGCTCGACTCGAAGCGGGCGCCAGGCGCTTAGAGTCGGCTCATTCGCGCTAGACGCCACCGTACCACTCATAGCCTCGGTCACTCCAATAACCCCCATTGCGCATGGGCATGAACATGATCCGCGTGAGGTATTTCGTGTTCTTATATCCGAGCTTCGTCGGTGAATATACGCGAGCCGGCGCGCCCCACGCTGCGTTCAGGTAGTGACCGTCTTGGGCGTAGACGATGAGTGTCTGCGGATGCATCGCGCTCTCGATGTCCCAACTCTCGTGGTAGTCGTCGTCGAATGATTGGAAGTCCACATATTTCGCGGCGCGGTCCACTCCCGCAAGCTTCGCAAGCTCGCTGAGCCGAACGCCAGTTCGCGTCGCCACGGCCGTCCACCCCTCGACGCAAAAGTGGTCGAGACGATATCCGATTCGCGGCAGCCCTGCGAGATCGGTGAGCGAGAGCGAGAGCGGCGTCTTCACCAGCCCGCCAACTTCGAGTCGCCAGGCGCCGCGCGCTGCTTCGTCCCACACGGGCACTTGTCGCGACACGTAGTACGACGGGAACGAGCCACCGGCTGCCCTCGCGCCGGCGCGCGGCGAGTCGATCGATGAATGCCGAAACAGTTCTCGCTCCAGCGTCTCGTTCTTTGCTTCGGCGAACTTGATCAACTTTTGCGCGGACTTCGGTCCCATGGAATCGCACGCCGCGAGAAACAACGCCCCGGCGGCGCCAGCACTCGCCTCCAGAAAGCGACGTCGATCGATGCCGCATCGCTCGGCCAGATGCGCTCCGCGTCCGCGCCTCATGACTCGGCCTTGTGAGGGGGTAGAAGATGCACGAAAGGCCGGGCATTTCGTGCTTCCGGCGAGAGATCTTCACGGTAGCCGCCCGTGATCATCGACCGCAACGAATATGGATCGACGCTGAACACCATGAACACGTGCCCAACGGACAAGCCCACGAGCGCGAGCATCGCAAGAAAATGCCAGTAGCGCGCCCACACATATCCGCCGAGAAGAGCCGTCAACGGCGAGAGCTGCACTGGTTTCCAGATCGCGATGCCCGTAACGACGGCCACGATTCCGACGATCGGCATCGAGAAATATGCGAGTCGTTGCAGGGCGTTGTGCTTCCCTTGGCGCGGATGATCCTTTCGCTGGTTCAAATAGAAGCGAACCATCTCCATGGCATCCCGGAAGATGCCGCGGCGCGGTACGAGGTCGCGCCACTCACCGTGGAGATAGATGAAGCCAAGGTAGACGAGACCATTCAAGACGAGCACCCACATCATCGCGAAGTGCCAATTGCGAGCGCCGGCGAGCCACCCGCCGAACGTGAGCTTCGCCGGAATTGGCACGTGCTCGAACGGATAGCAGCAAAAGGTCTCGCCCTTCCGCGCGAATGCAGGGTACGCATTGAAGATTCTGAGACCGCTCCCGATCATGATCGTGAGCGCGATTGCGTTCACCCAATGCGTGATGCGAACGACGGGATGATGTCGTCTCATGCGGCGCCTCGCCCGAAGACGAGTCCAAACAGGAGCAGGATCATGACGAGCGTGGTGATCAGAACATACGTTCGGTCACGCTGCAGAATAAACGCGATCAATGTGAAGCCAACACGCGCGATTGGCGTCGCAATCAACAGGACGAGGCCAAGCTGCACGATTGCGGCGGCATTCATCGACCCCGCCGCGCGAACGATTCCGACGACAGTGCGCAGTTCCTTTGGCTCGCCGCGAAATACGCTATACGATGTTGGATTTCCGCCGTGTCGCGCGAGCAACATCGCCGCACCGATCAAGACCACTGCGGCCGCGAGAAGCACGCCGACCTGCAGCAGCCGTCCGATGATTTGCTCGACGACGTGATCGCTCCAGCGCGACTCGGATTGGCTCATAGGATCGTCCGGATGCCGTCGTACAACATGCGAGCGGCGGACACGACGAGGATCAGCGTGAACAGCTGCCGAAGCCATTTGACATTCGCCCGAGTGAGCAGCCGCGCGCCGAGGAGCGCGCCCGCGAGAACGCCGAGCATCACGGGAAACGCAAGCGTCGGATCGATGTAGCCGAGATGAAGCAGCACGCCGGCACCGGCCGCCGCCGTAACACCGATCATGAAGTTGCTTGTCGTCGTCGAGACCTTGAAGGGCAGCCGCATGAGCTGATCCATCGCCAGCACTTTGATGATCCCGGATCCGATGCCGAGAAGTGCCGAAAGGATTCCGGCGAAGAACATAAGTACGAAACCGCCCGGAACGTTCCGAACCGAGTAGTGCTGGCGCCCCTCGGGAGTTGGGTAGGTCGAATCCAGTCGAAAACGCGCGGCCCACTTGTCGGGGGTCGACAAGATCTCGTGCTCTGCACGCGGTTGCATCGACCGGTAGATCGTGAACACGAGTAGCAGCCCGAACAGAATCTTGAGGACGCTCGGGTCAATGATTCCTGTCAGCGCCCCTCCGACGAGTGCTCCAGCGGTCGTCGCAACCTCGAGCAGAATTCCAACGCGCACGTTGGTGTAGCCCTCACGGACATACGCCGCGGCCGCGCCGGACGAGGTCGCGATGATCGATACGAGCGACGCCCCCACCGCATACCGGAAGTCGACGCGAAATAAGTACATGAGCATCGGTACGACGATGATCCCACCGCCGAGGCCGGTAAGCGAGCCCAAGAGCCCGGCAGCAAATGAGCCGACGCCCACGAGGGTCGCGAGTGTGAGGATGGTCATCGACGCGAAATGTGGTGCGCTCGGCCTCGGAGGTCACGGGTGTGTGGACAGGTGTCGCAGGTCGCAGTCGCAGGTCGCAGCGAGTTCACAGGAGTCCTGCCACCTACCACCTGCGAGCTGCGACCCGAGACCTGCGATCTGTTGTTTGGCCCGCAATTCGCCTTAGCCGGTATAGACCTTCGGAGGCCTGTTGTGACGAGCGTATCTACGAGCGCGATGCGACTGATGACGGTGGCAGCGCTGTGCAGTCTTGGCGGACTTGCCGCGTGTAAGAAGGTGAACACCGCCGGCGGCGAGGTGAGCCGAAATTGGACGCCCCCGGCGGCAGACGTCGTGATGGACGTTCCGCCGGAAGCGATTTCCGCGGCGCTGAAGAAGCGCCTTGCTGAGGCTCCTCCGGCACCAGTCACGGCTGATCACTGGAAGCACACGAAGAAACTCTACGCGACCTTCAACGACGCGCTGCTCTGGTTGGATAACAAGGGCATCCACCAGAACCGCGTATCTGCGATGCTCAATACGCTCGCGAACGCCGACAGCGACGCGATGCGGCTCGACCATCTGCCAATCGTCGCGCTGAACCGCGCGCTAGCTGCGATCGACGGCAAGCACCCAACCGCCGAGCAACTCGCTGACGCGGACGTGCTGCTGTCCGCCGCATTCACCGTTTATGGCGAGGACATGCTCGTCGGCCAGACGGATCCGAGCCAGCTCGGTCAATCATGGCACATCAATCCCCTCGAAGAGAAAGTCGACAGTGCTCTGGCGCTGACGCTCCGGGAGGATGACCTCGCGGCCGGATTGACACGCATGCGTCCACAGGACCCCGGCTACGATTCGCTCCGCGTTCAGCTCGTTCACTTTAGAGAACTCGTAACGAATGGCGGATGGGGGACGGTTCCGGATGGAAAGGCGCTCAAACGAGGTGACAGCGATTCACCAGAGCGACTGAGTGCGCTTCGCGCGCGCTTGGCCGCTGAGGGATTCTTGAGTGACAGCACGGCTCCTGCAACCACGGACTCGACCGCCGCGCCTGACACAGCGACCGCCAACGCGGCCAAGACTGTCGCGAAGAAGTCATCAAAGGGTAATGCGGCGCGGTTGAACCGAACGGGCCCTGGCGTCTTCGACCAGAAACTCGCCGGTGCAGTGGCGGACTTCCAAGCGCACCACGGAATCGTCGTCGACAGCATGCTTGGGAAGGAAACGCTCGACGCGCTCAACGTCCCGGCTGCGTATCGCTTGGCGCAGATCGCCGCCAATCTCGAGCGGTATCGTTGGATGCCTCGAAACCTCGGCACGAAGTACATCCTCGTGAATGTGCCGCAATTCCATCTCGCTGCCTTCGACGGCGGACAGAAGGCGCTCGAGATGAAGGTCATCGTCGGAAAGGACTACGAAGACAAGGCGACGCCGGTCTTCAGCGATTCCATGGAGTATGTCGTCTTCCGCCCATTCTGGAACGTGACGCCGGACATTGCGGCGAAGGAGATTTTCCCGAAGGAGCAGGAAAACCCTGGCTACCTCGCGGCAAACAACATGGAGGTCTACAACGACCACGGCCGGCAGGCGGTGCGTCAGCGCCCGGGGCCGAAGAACTCGTTAGGACTCGTGAAATTCATGTTTCCTAACGATTTCAACATCTATCTGCACGACACGCCAGAGGGTGAGCTATTCAAGAAGGACGTCCGCGCGTTCAGCCATGGTTGCATAAGGCTCGAGAAGCCCGCAGAGCTGGCGCAATGGGTGCTCGGCTGGCCGGCGGATCAGGTCAATCAGGCGATGCACGACGGGCCGGACAACAAGCAAGTAAAGCTGCCGGCCAAGATTCCTGTGTATATCGTCTACTTCACGACCTACGTCGACAACGGGAAGCTCTATTTCGGCAACGACCTCTATGACCGCGACAGCAAGCTTGTCGCCGAGGTGAAGAACGCCGCCGAGCTTTCGCCTGAGGTGGTCCAGGCGCGCGACTCTCTCAGGGCACTAGCGAAGTAGAGCGCGAACCGAATCGAGCAGCCGATCGACATCACGGTCGTTGTTCGCAAGACCCACAGAAGCACGCACGGCGCCGACAGCGATGTCGGCGCCGAGGCATTTTGCGAAGCGGTCCACCGTGAAATTGTCCGCGACGGCATGCAGACAGTCGCTCGTTCGGGCGGCGTCGAAGCCGAACGCGCGTTCAGCCACCCCGGGATTGCAGAAGCAGCCGCCACGCACGGCGATGCCAGCCTCGCGCGCCGCGCGCTCCACGATGGGGTAGGGCATTGCGGCCCCGTCGCGCGTGAGAATGTTGAACGCGACGGTTCCACCGCGCCCCTCGGTCGTCCACGGCCCATAGATGCGAATGGCTGGGACACCGTTGGTATGGCGAATTCCCTCGAGGCCGTCGAGTAAGCGTGAGACGAGACGCTTCACGTGGTCGTGAAGCCGATCCATCCCGACTTCTTCGAGAAACTCGAACCCGGCCGCCAAAGCGGCGATGTTGAGGAAGTCGGGCGTGCCGTCCTCGAACCCTTCGGGAGACACCTTCAGCTGATACATGCCGTTCTGCACGGACGCAAAGTCGACCGTCCCTCCAGCAAACCAGGGCCTGTGCAATCTCTGAAGTGCGTCCTTCTTCACGATGAGCGCGCCGACACCCGTTGGATAGCCGAAGACCTTGTAGAGAGAGAGCGTCACATACTCGGGCATTGTGTGACGCAGACTCAGTTGGTTGCTTGGTGCAAATGCCGCAGCGTCTAGAAGAACATCATAACCGAGATGCTGCGCTGCATTCGTGAAGCAAAGCGGATGCTGTACGCCTGAGAAGTTGGACTGTGCCGGAAAAGCGAAAAGTCGCGATTCTCGATAGGTCGACGCCGCCTGGATTAGAAGTGGCCGAGGATCGTGCAACGTCAGGTCCTCGTGAAGGGGCAGATAGGTCACGGCTGCGCCGGCACGGCGTGCATACTCCCGAATGCCATTGATGGAGTTGTGGTTGTCTGCGGAGAGAACGAGCGCGCTGCCCGTCGTGAAGGGGTAGCTCTCGGCGATGATCTTTGCAGCGGCGCTGGCGTTCGCCGTGAATATCACCGTGTACATCGCCGGATCGGCATCAACGAACCGCAACACAAGCTCCCGCGCTTTCTCGATCACTGAGGTGCTGGCGGCCGACGGCGAATTCTCCGAATGAGGATTTCCAAAAACGCCCTGTTCCAGCAGCAGGCGGTGCGCTTTCACCTGCCGTTCGGCATAGAGCGCGGCACCCGTGTAATCGAGATACGCGATGTTCTGTCGCTCCAGCCTCGAAAACTCGGTTCGGCGCAGGGCCGCGATCAACGAATCGGCGTCGTGATGGGAAACGCTCAACATCCGCGTCTCCGGATTTTCGCAACGGCTCTCGACGTCGAGGGCGCGATGTTGGTCGATCTCGCCTCTCCGGAATTCGACGTCACACGTGGGATCGCGAGAGCGTCATCGGCAGCGCTTTGAACACCACGGCGTGGCGTCCCGCCGAAGTATCTGCTCAAAGCGGCTGTCGAGTCGAAGGCCGCGCTGTCTTTCGCTGACGCGCCGTTCGGCAGGACGGGGTTCACGATCTGTTCGATCCACTCGTACGCGCCGCCGCGCAAAAAATACACTTTCCCGAACCCGAGGGCTCGGAGGAACACCCAGGCTTGTGCCGCGTGCGGCCCGCCTTCCGAGTACAGAACGATCGTCTCGTCTGGGGATAGTCGCGCCGAGGCGATCGAATCAATCGGCACACGCTCGGCCGTCGGGATATGAAAAGCCTCATAGTCGTCGGCAGCTCGCACGTCGATGACGCGCAGGCCCGGCCGCCGATTCTTGATCCATCCGGCGAGCTCGATCGCGGTAACGTGATCGTCTTCGCGGCGAACGATGTTTGCCAATTGATCGACATCGATCCGCCCGTGTCGCTCCGAATAGGGGCTCCCTGCAAACGCCGCGGCGATGCCGAGCACGAACGCCGCGTTGCCGAGCACCTGGGTCGCCGTCATGAGCGGTGTCGAAGTCCGCCGTTAGCAGCGCGTGCCTCGACGGCTTCAGCGAGGCGAAACCCGACGAACGCGATGCAGACGATGACCGCAACGACGACCCCGTACGGCAGATGCAGCGCTTGTGGCAGCGTCAACGATCCGCGCGCGGTGCTCATATAGAAATGCTCGACTGGCTTGAACGCCAAGCCTGTCAGGAGAACGCCGCTGAACATTCCGGCCATCAGCATCAGACCATCGCCGCGTCCCGACGCCGCAGCGACGCACGACGTTCCCGGGCACAAACCGCCAATCGCGAAGCCGGCGCCAAACACCAATCCGCCTGCAAGCTGCGGCCCGAGAAACGTCTCCGGCACGTAGACGCGCGAGAGGTCGAGCACGCCGATTCTCCCAAGCCAGAATGCGCCGAGCATCGCGGTGAGGATCGCGCTGAACATCATCTTGAAAACGGTCAGGTCAGTGAGATAGAACTGCCCTGAGAGCTTGCGCGCGCTTCCCATTCCGGAGCGCTCGAGAAACCAGCCGAACGCAACGCCGATGACGAGCGCGGCGATCACAGCGCCGTGATGGCCGAACGCACCGAACTCGAAGAACGGTGCTCTCACAACCACGCTCGTTTTACCACCGGCGCCACAATGTATGCTGCGGCGAACGCGCCGATCATGAACAACCAGCTGCCAACGCTCAGCAGCGCGCCACCGGTGAGCGCTTGGCCGCTTGTGCACCCACGCGCGAGAACGGCGCCGAGCCCCATGACCGCACCGCCCGCGAAAGCGCCGATCAGGCGACCGCCACGCGATACGCGTGGGCCGCGTTCAATCTCAAAGCGCAGGCGTCCAGCGAGCCATGCCGATATGGCCCCACCGATTGCCACACCGATGATTTCAAAAATCAACCAATCGGTCCAAGGCCCGCCGTCGGCGTCGACGTAGCCTGCAAGCAGAGCACTCGACCGTGCTCGCGCCGGCGAGATCATTGCCGTCGCACCCGCTGCGGTACTAGCGAATGCACCCGACGCACCGAGTCCTCGACCCATGACGACGAATGCCGCGAGAAGCACCACTCCGAGACCGACGCCCGCCAAATACGGATTGGCGTAGGGCGTCGGTCGTCGTCTTCTCAGAATACTCACGGCTTCTTCGCGCTCGGATTCTCGACTGGGAACTGCGTGAGCTTTTCCCACTCCGTGAACGAACCGTCGTACAGCAGGACGGGGTGGCCAAGCGCGCGCGCTGCAAACAGCATCGCGGTTGCCTGCTGGCCGATGTGGCAATACCCGACGATCGTGTCCTTCGGCTGGACGCCGGCCTTCGTGAAGATCGCACGCAGCTGCTCGGTCGACTTGAGCGTTCCGTCTTCGTTGTTGACGCTGTCGAACGGGATGCTCTTCGCACCGGGGATGTGCCCGAGCCGCTCTGGTCCACCGCGATCGCGAGGAATACCGTCATAGAACGCGGCCGCACGCGCATCGACAATCGAAACGCCGGCAGCTTTCGCATGCGCGTTCACATAATTCGCGTCAACGACGAGCGGCCGCAGCGTTAATGTGGAGAGCTTGCCCGGCTGGGCCGCTGGCGGAACGACGTCGGTCACCGGGCGATTCTCGCGCGTCCACGCTTCGAGCCCGCCATTCATCACGACGACATTCTTGCCAAGCCCCGCATAGTCGAGCGTGAACACGACACGCGTCGTCGGCGAGATCCATTCGTTCGCGGAATAGATGATGATCTTCGAATTGTCGGAGATGCCGAATTTCGAGAACTGTGATCGGAGCTGCTCGGCCGTTGGCATCTCGAGAATCAGACCGTTCTTTGGACCCTTGAGCGGGTCGGGGGGCATTTCCATTCCGGCAGGCATCTGCATTCCGGAGTGATCGGACACTGAGATATCGCGGAGCTCGATAAGTCGCGCGCCCGCGATGTGTTTCGGCGCGTAGAGCTTTGGATCGCCAACGTGGAGCAGAACCGTGTTGGGATCGCGAAGGTGTGCCGCAACCCACTCGGGTGAGACGAGCATGGCGTCTCGCGGATCCGCCTGTGCGCCGGCGGCGCTTGCAGCGAGTAAAACACAGAGCAGCGAAAGAGCGGCGGCAGACGTCGGACGCACGGGAACCTCGGCGAGCAGGGTGAATGGGCGGCGAGCTTTCAATCCTCGCTGCGACCAGCGTCATCCTACGTGCGTCGATGTGGGCTTCGGTGGTCCTTGCGTGCCGGAACTGTGCGAAAAGTGTAGGCGGATCTTGCGAGTTGAATGATCATTCAACAGATTGCCCGCGGTGCCTACGGAAACGAAGGAGAAGATTGTCTACGCGGCGATGCTGCTCTTCGCGCAGAAGGGCTACTCGTCGACGAGTGTGGCGGACATTCTGCAAGCGGCCGGTGTGAACGCCGGCAGCTTGTACTACTTCTTTCCCGGCAAGCAGGACGTATTGCTCGCGGTGCTCGATGCGTATCTGCATGGCATCCATCCCATGCTGCTCCAGCCCGCGTGGAAGGGAGTGACCGATCCGATTGAGCGCGTGTTCGCGCTTCTCGATCGCTATCGGAGTCATCTCGAGACCTCGGAGTGCACGTACGGCTGTCCGATCGGGAGCATCGCGCTCGAGCTCCATGAGCCGGATCCTGCGGTTCGCAAATTGTTGGCGGCGAATTTCGCGGGGTGGGTGAGCGCGATCGAACAGTGCTTTGTCGACGCTGGTGACCGCCTTCCGAAGAGTGTCGATCGGCGCGCGTTGGCGATTTTCGCGCTCACGACGATGGAAGGCGGTGTGATGGTCTCGCGCACAGACCGGACGCTCGACGCATTTGATGATGCCGTGAAAATGCTGCGCGACTATGTGAATCGATTGCAGTCCACCACCTGACGGTCTTCCTCCAACACAATCCAATGTTCAACTCACGCGCCCTCGTGCTGGCGACGGTGATTGGCACCGTCTTGCAGGTTGTGATGGTTGTTGCGGGTCACTCCAACAAGTCGATCGCGAACCTCTTTGCCGTCGGGGGGATGGGATTCTCGCTGATCGCCGGGTTGCTGTACGCGATTCTCGCGAAGGGGGGGTCGACCGCGTCGCTCGCACTCGGCGGACTCCTCGCCGGAGCGATCTGCGCTTTCATCGGCATCTTGATCTCCCATCTGCTTGGCGACGTTCCGGTGTCGCTTCTCCTTCTCGGGACGGTGAGCTCCGCGGTCACGGGAGCGATTGGGGGATGGATCGGGAAGTTCGTGGCAAAGTGAGGCGATGTGGGGCGTTCGGGGCCGAAAGCGTGACGGCGTCAGGGCGGAACTACGGATTTTGACGCAGAGGACGCAGAGGAACAGCGCAGAGTCGCAGAGGCCTGCGGGAACAGCAAAAAGACCAAAAGCCTTTGACAAGACTTCAAGAAAGCTTTAGACCAGCGCTCTGGAGTCGCGTTGCAACGCGAACTCACATCAGGCGTTCAACCAAGTTTCGGGCGATGCCTCGTCGACGGGGGAGCCGCTCAAAGCAGTCCCGTCGTTCTCTGCGCCTCTGCGCAGTTCTCTGCGTCGTCTGCGTCGAGGCGGTTCCCGCAGTTCTGTAGTTCTGCGTGACGGCGTGACGCGGTGAGATCTCGATAGGGAGAGCGGTCCTTCGCTCGCTCCGCTCGCTCAGGATGACGCGGCGGGCCCTGACCCCCGACCCCCGACCCCTAGCCCCTAGCCCCTAGCCCCTAGCCCCTAGCCCCTAGCCTAACTCACGAACCGATACCCGACCTTCCACACCGTGATGATGTGCCGCGGATTCGTCGGGTCATCGAGCTTCCGACGCAGTTCAGCAATGTGCGAATCGACCGTGCGCGTCATGATGAAGGCGCCATAGCCCCATACTTCTTTCAATAGATCGGCACGACTCGCGACGACGCCGCCGCGTCGGACTAGCGCGAGCAAGAGCTCGTAGGCTTTTGGAGTCAGCGCCACCGCGTTTCCTCCGCGCGTCACCGTCCGTGAGCCAAGGTCGATCGATACGTCGCCAAAGGCGAGCGTCGTTGCCCCGTGGTCTGCGTCTCGCGCCGCTCTCCGCAGCAGCGCCGCGACGCGCTCGAGCAGTTCGAGAATGCCAAACGGCTTCGTCACATATTGGTCGGCGTCAAGCCGAAAGCCGCGGACCTTGTCCGCCTCTTCTCCCTTGGCCGAAAGGATGATGACCGGGACGCGACTGCCGTTGCCGCGGATTTGCTGCAGCACGTGGTAGCCGTCGACACCCGGAAGCATCAGATCGAGAAGAATGAGATCAGGTTGCCAGTCGTGCGCGGTGGCGATGGCTTTGCGACCGTCGTCGGCGACTCGGACGTCGTAGCCCTCGAGCGTCAGATTGTACTCGATTCCCGCGGCGAGGTCGGTGTTGTCTTCGACAACGAGAATTCGAGACATCTTATTTGAGGTTGACGACGAATCGCGCGCCACCCGAGGGACTCGCTTCGACCCGCGCCGATCCACCGTTCGCGGAGGCAACCTCACGAACGATCGTGAGCCCGATGCCGCTTCCGCCGTTCGATACCGCCGTCGATCCTCGGGTGAACGGACGCCAAATCCGTTCGCGATCACCGGCAGGAACTCCAGGCCCTTCGTCGTCGACGGCGATCGTGACGCCTTCTCCGCCGGGACGCACCGTCACGCGGACCGTTTGTCCTGGAGGACCATACTTCACCGCGTTGTCGAGCAGATTGAGGACGATGTGGCGCAGCGCATCCGGCCGCATCGAGATCGGCGGAGTGGCTGTCGCATCGACGACCACCGTTGCGCGCCGCGACGCCGCGAGCCCACTGAATTCCTTGGCGATGTTCGTCACTTCCGCGCTGACATCGACCGGTTCGCTGTGGGTCGGGTCCGCCGCCCCGAGGGTGGAGAAGCGCAACACATTCTCGACGAGGTGCGAGAGACGCTTCGTCTCGCGATCGATGTGGCCGAGCGACCAGTCGCGTTGCTGTTCGGTCGATGCGCGTCCGAGTTGCAGCGTCTCGAGATACAATCGGATTTGCGCCAGCGGCGTGCGCAGTTCGTGAGACACGCTCGACACAAAGTTTGCGCGCAGCGTCGCAAGCTCACCTTCGCGGCGAAGTTGGGTTACCGCGACGATGGAGAGCGCCGCAGCGAGGCCGAGGAGTCCGAGCAGGAAGGGAAGTCGCGACCGCGGCAGTCCGCCGATGAGGAGGGAGCCGGCAAGCTCGGGACGAATCGCTGCATCGATATTGAGCAATCCCGCGCGTGCAGGCATCTCGATATGCGCCGCGAGGGGAGAGGACGGATGCGCGCGGACCTCGGGCGAGGAATCGAACAACACGTTGCCGAAACGATCAGTGACGCGCACCGACAGCACGTCCCGGTTTCGCCGGCCTTCAGTAAACGTTGATGGAAGGAGACCGTTGCCATCGAGGACACCCTCGAGCACCTTCGCCAACGCCGCCTTCGAGTAGCGGGCGACGTACACCATCGTGTCGCCCCACGACGTCGGCATCAGCGTGTACGCATAAATCCGCGGTGCGTTTTCGATGTTCGCGACGACGAGCGTAAAGCCGTGATCGACTTCGCCAAAGCGTCGGATGCGACGAACGAGTGAGTCGAGCATCCACTCTTGTTCCTTCGGGGACGACATGCGATCCGCGGGGATCGACATGCGCATCTCGATGGGCATGTCCCGGTCGACCTCCCAACCCTCCTCGCTATTGGGATGGTGGTTGACGCCGACGTCAACGTGATTCACGCCGAGCTTCACGGCGAGAAAAGCTTCGGGATTGGGGCCGACGCGCGAATGGTGACACATGCAGCGCTCGTCCCAGGGGAGGTAGTGTGCGAGATCGCTCGCCGGCGGGATTTTCGGGTTCGAGTGCATGTTGGTGCCATGATTCACGGCGCCAATCGCCTCGCGCTCGAGTAGACTGAGCGTGTCGTTGAGGTGCTGGGCGTAGCTCCACGCGGCGAAGCTCGCGTACTCCTTGAGGGCGCGCTCGGCCATGACGTCTTGCGAGCGGACCGCCCGTTGCGCCTCGATCGCGGCGAGGGCCGTGAGTCCGATGCTGGCCAGCAGCACGAGTAGCGGCCAGCGAAGACGCCGGACGCGGACCCATTCTGCAAGGGAAGTGTGCCAGTTGAGCATAGGGCGGGAACCGGCACAGCCGGTGTCGGGATCGTAAGATTGGCTGACGAAACAAGATCCGACAACAAGAAAGCTGTGCAGGATTTGTGAAAAGCTGATTCGTGAATACAATCAGCCAGTCACCTCCGCTCTCCATTTCTCCATGCTTCGACGAATTCTCACCAGCGCTGCCGTCGTCCCCGCGCTCGCGACGGCGCTCCCGGCGCAGCGGTCCTTTCGGATCGACGAGACGACCATTGCTGATGTCCACGCGGCCTTCCGCGGTGGCGCGCTGACCTGTCACGGTCTGGTGCAGGCCTACCTCGACCGCATCGCGGCCTATGACAAACGGGGCCCAGCGATCAACGCCATCACGGTCGTGAACCCGGACGCTCTCAAGACCGCCGACTCGCTCGACAAACGGTTCAAGGAGTCCAAGCAGCTCGTCGGTCCGCTTCACTGCGTCCCGATGATCGTCAAAGACAACTTCCAGACGATCGGACTTCAAACCGCGGCAGGGAATCTCTACCTCAAGGGCTATGAGCCGACGGCTGACGCGTTCCAGGTCAAGCGGATCAAAGAGGCAGGCGCCATCGTATTAGCAAAGTCTAACATGGCGGAATTCGCGTTCAGCCCGCTCGAGACGGTGAACTCCGTCCTGCCAGGCTACACGAAGAATCCCTACGCGCTCGATCGCGTCACCGCCGGCTCGTCTGGTGGAACCGCCGCGGCCGTTGCCGCGAACCTTGGCGAGGTTGGCCTTGGAACTGACACCGGGAACTCCATTCGCGGGCCCAGCGCCCACAACGACCTCGTCGGAATTCGGTCGACGATGGGACTCGCCAGCCGCGCGGGTATCGCGCCGCTCAGCCTCTTTGCCGACATTGCCGGCCCAATGGCGCGAACCGTCGCCGACGCCGCGGCGGTCCTTCAGGTCGTGGCCGGCTACGACCCCGACGACCCTGCGACCGAGCCGATGAAGGGGAAGGACGTTCCGAACTACGCGGCTGCGCTCGTGCGCGGTGGACTCAAGGGGGCGCGCATTGGCGTCCTTCGTCAAGCCTACGAGCGCCCGACGCTCGACACCGGTGTCGTCAAAGTATTCGCGAAGGCGATCGAGGATTTGCGCCGCGCCGGCGCGACCGTTCTCGACACCGTCCTCGTTCCGCAGCTCGATTCGATTCAGCGGTCGAACCGTCAGCCATGCAATCCGTTCAAGCACGAGATCAACGCGTGGCTCGCTCAACAGGGGCCGAACGTTCCGACGCGCTCCATCGATACCATCGTTCGATCGGGTCGATACCACCCCTCGATTCAAACGCGTCTCGAAGCCGCGCTGCGATTTGAACAGTCACCCGACTCGGCCCCTGGGTGCCAGGCGCGTCAGCGGGTCCGCGAAGGTTTGCGAGCGGCGGTGACGCAGATGTTGGACAGTCTGCAACTCGACGCTGTCATCTACCCGACATGGAGTAACGTCCCGCGATTGATCGGCGACCTCAACACTCCAGCCGGCGACAACAGTCAGGTATTCTCGCCAACGACCGGGATGCCGACCATCACAGTGCCGATGGGCTACACGCGGAACAACACGTTGCCTGCGGGAATGTCGATTCTCGGTCGCGCATTCGATGAGTCGCGGCTGATCAAGCTCGCGTATGGGTACGAGCAAACGACGAAGTGGAGAAAGGAGCCCCCGACCACCCCGCCGCTCCGAGCGTCGCGGTGAGGCGGCACTTTCGCGAAACGAAGCGGTAGAACGCAGATATGCGGAGCACGCTCGCGCGCACTCCGCATATCTGCTTCTCTCCCCCACCTGACGAGCCGCTCCCCACAAGCCGCTTGCGCGGCCCTCCCTTGTGCGGTCTCGCCGGGATTTACTAGAGCAGTGTTCGTGCCACGATGCGTCGTTCGCGATCGAGTTTGCGCGGTCCAACGAACCCGAGGCCATCTTGAAGGGAACGCGAATTACCGAGCTAAAGCGTCTTACCTTTCACGTTCCTTCAGCCGCTGACTACCAATGTCGTTCGATCAATACCACGAACCGCCGGAAGAGCTCCCTGCCGCGACGCGCACGTTTGCTCGCATGATCACATCACTCATCGAAGAAGCCGAGGCGATTGGGTGGTACGAGCAGCGCATCGCGGTCGAAAAGGATCGCGAAGCCGTCGCGATCATGAAGAACGCGCAGCACGAAGAGATGAAGCACTTCGGGATGGACCTCGAATTCCTGCTTCGACGAAAGCCGCAGTGGGGGGAGACGCTCCGCGGCATCCTCTTCCAGAAGGGCGACATTGTGAAACATGGTGATGAAGCCGAGGAAGCAAGCGAAGATTGAGCATTTGTTAATGAGTCTGGTGCCGCGTCGATCAGCCGCGCTCTTTGCGCTTGCGTTCGTCGCAACGACGGCTCATCGGCCGCGCGGTCTCGAGGAGCCGCCGCCCGTGCCACGCGAATTCCGCGCGGCCTGGTCCACTCCAATCTGGGATCGGGGGATGCGCGATTGGCCGTCCGCGCCAGGACTTTCCCCCGACTCCCAGCGCGCCGAGCTCCGCGCGCTACTTGACCATGCGTCGGCGATTGGGCTCAACGCGATTCTACTCCACATGCGAATCGCGGGCGACGCCCTGTATCCGACGAAGTTCGCGCCATGGTCGGCGTACCTCACCGGGACCTCGGGGCAGGGACCGAATCCATCCTACGATCCGCTCCAATTCGCGGTCGAGGAAGCGCATGCCCGCGGCATTCAACTCCACGCGTGGTTCAATCCGTTCCGCGCGATGATGCCGATTTTCGCGGGGAAGGCGTCATCCGTGCACGTCACGCGCACCCACCCCGAGTGGATTCGCAAATACGGCACGCAAACGTGGATCGATCCGGGCGAGCCCGCCGCGCGCAAGTGGGTGCTCGAGACGATGCTCGACGTCGTGAAACGGTATGACGTCGACGGCATTCACATCGACGACTATTTCTATCCGTATCGCGAATCACGCGTTGTGACGCGTCGCGTGAAAAAGAAACGTGTCCGTACGCGTGTCGAGATTCCGTTCCCTGACGACAAGACATGGAAGAAGTACGGACGGCCTGCCGGCTTCAGCAATCGCGACGACTGGCGGCGCGCCAACATCGACGACTTCGTGAAGAAGCTGTACTCCGAGATAAAAGCCATCAAACCGACAATGCTCGTCGGTGTCAGTCCCTTCGGGATCTGGCGCCCAGGATCGCCCCCCGGTGTTACCGGACTCGATTCGTACGCGGAGATCTACGCCGATTCGCGTCGTTGGCTTCGTGAAGGATGGCTCGACTACATCGCGCCGCAGATCTACTGGCAGGTCGGTGGGGAGCAGGATCGGTTCCGACTGCTCGACGCCTGGTGGCGTTCAGAGAATCCTCAAGGGCGGTACATCTTTCCGGGGCTCTATACCTCGCATGTGTGGGGTGGCAGCGATCCGTGGCCGATGGATGCGATCAAATCGCAGATCACCACGCTTCGGAACGCGCGTGTCGGGAACACCGACGTCCTCGGTCACGTTCACTTTCGCGTCGCAGGGTTGTTCATGGAGTCCGACCGGCTCGCGGGAACGCTGGCGGACCTCTACGCCGAGCGGGCAATTCCGCCCGCGTATCCGTGGCTCGGAGCAGCGATTCCGGCTGCACCGTTGGTCGACCTGGTGCGCCCGGATAGTGTCTCACGCGCGGCGTCGTTTACCATCGCACCAGGAGACTCGACAGCGGTCCGCTGGTGGCTGATTCAAACCCGGGGACGCGACGGCGTGTGGACGACGTCGCTTCGCCCGCATGGCGAAGGGTCACTTGCCGTATTCGCATTCGGGACGAACGATCCAGACGAAATCGCGGTGACCGCCATCAGTCCCACAGGCATGGCCAGTAGCGCGACGCTTATTGCGCCGTAGCTTGCGCCAGATTCACGACAACAATTAGCAGAATGCTCTTATGCGCTTCACGCCCTTAGTGCTCGCAAGTTTGCCACTTGCCCTCGCCGCGCAGCAGCCGCGCGCCGCGACGGCTCCCACAGCCGCGATGCTCGACTCGGCGCGCTATTCGACGACGGCGCGAGAGCTTCGCGGCCTTCGATGGCGATTGGTCGGACCCTTTCGTGGCGGCCGGGCAGTCGCGGTCGTTGGCGACCAGGCGAACCGCAACACGTTCTATTTCGGCGCGGTTAACGGGGGTGTGTGGAAGACCACGAATGGCGGCTCGTCGTGGTCGAACATCACCGATGGCAAGTCCAACATTTCGTCAGTTGGCGCCATCACCATCGCGCCGTCTGATCCAAATGTGATTTACGCCGGCGGAGGGGAAGCCGACCTTCGAGAAGACTGGACGTACGGCGACGGGATGTACCGGTCGACCGATGCTGGACGAACATGGACGCATTTGGGCCTCGACGACGCCCGGCATATTGCGCGCATCGTCGTCGATCCGCGCGATCCCGATCGTGTGTTCGTGGCTGCGATGGGGCACGCGAGCGGTCCGAACCCGACGCGCGGCGTCTACCGGTCGAATGACGGCGGCAAAACGTGGCAACGCGTTTTGTTCGTCGGCGATTCGACCGGCGCGATCGATCTCTCGATGGACCCGAGCAATCCGCGAATCATTTACGCTGCGATGTGGCGCATGCAGCGGACGCCATGGGGCTTCATCGCGGGCGCAGCGCGTAGTGGTCTGTGGAAGACGACTGATGGCGGCGACACGTGGAAGGAACTCACGTTCAACCCCGGGATGCCGAAGAATCCTGTTGGTCGAATCGGCATCTCGGTCTCACCCGCAAACCCCCAACGCATTTACGCGACGATCGAGTGTCCGCCCGAGGATTCGACGGGAGGCATCTTCCGGTCGGACGACGCGGGCGCGACGTGGGAGCGGACGAGCGGCGATCAGAAGTGGATGGTTCGCCCGTGGTACTACAGCGTCGTCACCGCCGATCCCGTCGACGCGAACACCATGTACGTCATGAATTTGTCGACGTGGCGGTCGACGGACGGTGGCCACTCGTTCTCGAGAATTCGGCTGCCGCACGGAGATACGCACGCGCTGTGGATCGATCCGAAAGACCCGAAGCGAATGATCAGTGGCAACGACGGCGGCGCAACGATCAGCTTCGACGGCGGGGAAGTGTGGTCGAGCATCATGAATCAGCCCACCGCTCAGTTCTACCACACGATCACTGATGATCAGTGGCCGTATCGCATCTACGGGGCGCAGCAGGACAATACGACGCTGTCGATCGCGAGCCGGTCGGACAACGGTGTGATCACCTCAGACGATTGGTATCCGGTCGGCGGTGGGGAGTCCGGCTACATCGCACCGAAGCCTGGCGATCCGAACATCGTGTTCGCGGGAACGTACACGGGCACGATGACACGCTACGACGTTCGCACGAAACAAGCGAAGGACATCTCGGTGTGGCTCAACAACTATGATGGGTGGGCTGCTCGCGACGTCCCGAATCGGTTTCAGTGGACCTTTCCGATAGTGTTCTCTAAACACGATCCGAAAGTCCTGTATGTGACGGCAAATCGTGTCTTCCGCTCAACTACTGAAGGCAACAGCTGGGAGCCGATCAGCGGCGACCTCACGCTCCACGATCCAAAAACGCTGGGTCCTGCGGGTGGCCCGATCACTTACGACATGACCGGCACCGAGTGGTATGCGACCATCTTCGCGTTCGCCGAATCGCCGTTGTCCGCCGATGTGTTGTGGGCGGGTTCGGACGATGGGCTCGTTCACGTGTCACGCGATCGCGGGAAAACGTGGACGAACGTGACGCCGCCGTTTACCGGCAAGTTCACCCGGGTTTCCATCATCGAGCCATCGCACTACGATGTGGGCACTGCCTATCTCGCCGGAAACCGGTACCAGCAAGACGACTTCAAACCCTACCTATTCAAGACATCTGATTACGGGAAAACCTGGACGAAGATCGTTACCGGCGTTCCTGACGGCGCGTACACCCGAGCGATTCGTGAGGATCCGGTTCATCGGGGACTGCTCTATGCCGGTACGGAGACCGGCATCTACTACTCGACCGACGACGGCGCCCACTGGCAAACACTGCAGCTCAACCTTCCGCGCGCATCGGTTCGCGATCTGACGATTCATGGATCTGACCTCATTGCCGCGACACATGGGCGGGCGATGTGGGTGCTCGACAACATCACTCCACTGCGCGCCATGGCGGACAGCGTCCGCAACGCAACGGTGCATCTCTTTGCGCCCGATACGGCGGTTCGCTTTGCCGGTGGTTATGCATTGACGCAGTCGGCCGGTGAGAATCCACCGGCGGGTGTCATCGTCGACTACTGGCTGAAGATGCCCGGGAAGGTAGGTGACACCGCGAAGCTCGAGTTTATCGATGGAGCGGGAAAGGTGATTCGATCGTTCACGAGCGAGCCCGCGCCGGACTCCGCAAAGTCGGCGGCGTTGAGCCGGGAGGGAACTGATACATCGACGCGATCGGTCGCGCCGCGGGATTCCGTCGCCGCCAAGGTTCGCGGATCACGTGAGGTCGAAGACGATACGCTGGCATTTGTAGCGAGCGACTCAATCGTCACGCTGCGTGCTGGCCTCAACCGCTTCGTGTGGGATCTCCACTATCCAGACACAAAGCAGCCGAAGGACATCGTCAACGACGAAGGGTCGACGCGCGGTCCGTTCGTCTCGCCGGGAAAATACACCGTACGCCTGACCGCCGCGGGTAAAACGGTGACGCAGCCATTCGTCGTTCGAGGGGATCCACGCCTGTCGACGACACAGGCCGAGTATGACGCACAACTCGCGCTCGCCCTCGATGTTCAGAAAAAGACCAACGAGCTCTCCGACGCCGTTCAACGCATTCTCGACATCGAACATGCGATGGACGAACGCGTCAGCGACACGAAGTCGCAGGCCTACGCGAAGCGAATCTCGGACGCCGTGAAGCCGATTCGAACGAAGCTCGAAGCAATTCGCGACTCGCTCGTCGAGATCCACTCACACGTCGATCAGATCACACTGCATTATCCTGTTCGGTATTACAACATGCTGTTGTCGTTAGCGGGAATGGTGCAGAGCGCCGATGCGGCGCCGACGCAGCAAGAGAGCGGTATCTACCACGAGATTGCGCCGAAGGTCGATCAGCAGATCAGCCGACTTCGCGCGATTGAAACGGCGGACATTGCGGCGTTCAACAATCTGCTCAAGGAGCTCAACGTTCCGGCTGTGATGGTGCCTACGGCACCGATCGTCCCATGACGCACATGCGAGCTGCCGTCATCACACGCCCTGGCGGCCCAGAGGTTCTCGAGATTCAAGAGCGTCCGATTCCGACGCCAAGTCCGACTGAAATCCTCGTGCGCGTACAGGCGTCAGCGCTCAATCGCGCGGATCTGGCGCAACGCGAAGGGCACTATCCGGCGCCGCCGGGCGCGCCGCCGGACATCCCAGGACTCGAATTCGCGGGCGAGGTTGTCGAGCCTGGCGCTGCCGCAAGGTGGAAGCGAGGCGACCGTGTGTTCGGCGTCGTCGGAGGCGGAGGGAACGCCGAGTATCTCGTGACCGACGCTGAGTGCGTCGCGGCAGTTCCCGATGGAATGTCATGGACCGATGCGGCGGCGGTTCCCGAAGCATTCATCACGGCGCATGATGCGCTCGTTGTCCAGGCCGCGCTGCGTGCGGATGAGTATGTGCTCATTCACGCGGTTGGAAGTGGAGTTGGGCTTGCGGCGACGCAAATCGCCCGAGCGTTCGGTGCGACGCCGTTCGGCACGGCGCGCACGCCAGACAAAGTGGACCGTGCCCGCCGTCTTGGGCTGGCAGAGGGTATCGTCGTCACCGACGATCCATCGATCGTCGGCACGGCATTCAACGCGACGACGAATGGCCACGGCATTGACGTCACCCTCGATCTCGTCGGCGGCGCATACCTTGGGCCGAGCATTCAGGCCGCGGCAAAACGTGGCCGTATTATGTGCATCGGAACCGTTGCCGGTCGCTCATCGACGATCCCAACGAATGTCGTTCTTCACAAACGTCTCACGATTCGCGGGACGGTGCTTCGCGCGCGGTCGGTCGAGGAGAAGCGAGCCGCGACAGCGGCATTTACGCGGGACCTGCTTCCCTTACTCGAAAGGCAGCAACTCCTTCCGACTGTCGATCGCGTCTACGATCTCGACGACATCCGAAGCGCCCACGAACGTCTCGCAAGCAACGAAACCTTCGGGAAGGTTGTGCTGCGGGTCGGCTAGCCATCCGCGTAGGTGTCATCCGAGCGCAGCGTGGGATCGCTTTCCACGCGTCCGTGACTGTCTATTGCGTCGCGTCCTGACTCTTACCGAAGAAACCCGCGATGAACGGCTTGGCGATGCAGTCGTAGAAACTCTTGTTGCCGCAGATCGAATCCGCTTCCTTCTCGACGTACGTCTTCACCTTGTTCGGGTACGTCTTGCAGTTCGGCGTGTTCGTTCCCCGAACGCAGCCGTTGTATCGGAGCAGCCCCGAACTGACGTCTTTCGGCTTCACCGTGCCCGAGTCGGATTTGATGTATTGTTTCAGGATATAAATCCCGTATTTCAAGTTCGTTGAATCCGACGCTAGATCGCTCCCGAACTTCTCCTTGAGCTCCTTGAGCCAGATCTTCGGATAGACCTGCATCAGCCCCACGGCGCCGACATTCGACAGCGCGCCGCTGACGAACTTGGCATTCTCCGTCAGCATCACTCCGAAGACGACGGCCGGCGGAATCGCATTGAGATAGGACTCGCGAACCGCGTAGTACGCGATGGAATCCGCGCGCTCCTGACTCAAGCGCCCAGTCTTCACGAGATCAGCGGCGAACGCCGCGCGGTCGCGCTCGAATTCCGCCGAGTTGACGACTTCGCCGATTTTCCCCGTGTCCTTGGCCACGCTGGACGTCGCGAGCGCCTTCGCCACCGGCACGCGTTGCGTCAAACTCGCAACGACGGTCGGTTGATCGGCGAAGATCGGATGCATGTGCTCGACCGCGAAAATGATCGCCGCGAGCGAAACGGCTCCAATGAGAACGTCGCGCGTCACGCGCCCAATCGGACGACGCCACCACGACGGCTTCGCGCCCCGACGGTCGTCGGTTGCGACGTGTCGCCGATCGCTCGCCGAGCGACGTTCGCTCTCGGAGAGGCTGTGCGGCTCGCGGTGAGCCAGGGAACGGTCGTCGGCGTCTGGCATCGACGGCCTGTTGTGCAAGACGACTGCCCGTCGATCGCTATGCAGTCAACGAGTTGTGTAAGTTCGCTCAGCCGCCGTTCGGCGCCTTCACGCGATCGAGTGTGTACACCGTGACGCGCTCGCGCCCGCTAGATCCGGAGCGCATGGTCGCCGTCCAGGAATTCGGACCGTGGACGCTCCAAGCGAACGAGTTTTGTGCGTTCACTTGGGGCACGAAGTACACGCCGCTCGAATCCACTGAGGTCGCGCCCCAGCGGCCTGGACCAAACGTGTGATACACTCGCCCAACCGACAAATAGACTCGGCCGGTTCCCGTTTCCTGCGAGAATGTGGAGTCGGAGTAGTACGTGATCTCGATGGTCGAATCGTTCGCGAACCGATACCGCTCGTAGTAGGTCTTTTCGCCCGGCGCGGTCGCTTTCCACGTGCCTTCCATCCATCGAAGCTTGCTGAAATCGCTCGGACCGAACGGCGTCGTCGGCTGACCGCGCTGCGACCGCTGTGCTGCCGCCGACGCCGCCGGTACCGCTGCGGCAATGACCGCCGCCCCGACCATGAATGCCCGAATAAGATTTCTCATAACTGGTTACTACCCCATCCCTTACTCTTCGCTCCCCATCTGAGACATGCGATCGCATGAGCTCGCGCAGGCAGCGCACACATCCGCGCAATGGATGAGTTGCTCGTCCCCCTGCACATCTCGACACGCCTCCTCACACGCCCGGCAGAGCTCGGCGCAAGCGCCGCAGGTGATGACGTGGTACGGCGACCCACGCAGCATGAAGTTCGCGCTTGTCTGACACATCTCCGCGCAGTCGAGGAGGATGCCGATGAGGTTCACCTCAGTGCGATCGCCGCCACTCGCGATGCAGTGCTGGAGCGTCATCGTACACACCGCGTGGCAATTCATGCACTCTTCGATGCACTCGTGGAGGTCGTCGTGCGCCTGCTCGTCCTCGCTCGAGATGCCGGCATTCTGACGCTCGTCGTGCGTGGCCATAATGGCTCCGTTCAGAGGTTCTGCCTGCTCAAACGGGCAGGATGCGTACCGCGGTGTTGATCAAAAGGACGCCTTCAACGTGACGAAGAAGTTCCGCGGTGGAACAACGAAATAATATGAGACCCCGCCGCTCGCATAGCCGCTTCCGTACGCCTTGCTGTCGGTCAAATTGTTTCCGCGCGCACCGAGCTCGTAGTTCCCAAGTTGCCACGAGAGGCTCGCGTCCAGATTCGATGACGACGGAAGTGTGAACTGCGGGTCGCTGGTGTTCTGCAAGAACGATCGGCTTTGATGCCGGCCTTCCACAGCAACAGACACCCCTCGCGCGACAAGAAACGCCGCACGGGCCGAGCCGAGAAAGCGGGGAGTGAGAAGCGGCTCGACGTTATGGTAGGTCACGGGCGTGTCACCTGAGGAATCGGAGTACTCGTGAATCCGATTCGTGCTCGCCGCCACATTGCCCCCGATCGTCAACCGCGAGCTCGCGTGGACCGTGATATCGCCTTCGATCCCTCGGCGATAGCTCGATTTCACATTCTGCCGCAGCGGACTGCCGAGATAGCTCAGCTGCCCGATGGGTGCAATCTCATTGCGGAAATCCATCGAATAAATGTTTGCTTGCAGGTCGACGATCGACGTCCGATACCGCGCGCCGGCCTCGAAGTCGTGCACCGTTTCGGGCTTCACTCGCTCCAGCGAGCCGACGAATTCCACGTTGCTCGTGTCGAGATTGTCGAAACCGGCGAACATGTCGCCACGCGCCGGCTCGCGCGTGTTCCGGCCGTACGACGCATACAGCGAGAAGGGCTGCGACAGCTGATACGTCATGCCGACTTTCGGATTGAAAAAGGACCACGACACCGATCGCTCATCAATGCCCGCGTGGGCATCGGGTGTATAGCGAAACGTGGCGTGGCGGAGTTGAACATCGCCAAACAACGTCGCGGCGCCGACTGTGTACCCGAGTTTTGCGAACCCGCTGACGTCCTGCTTGTGCCCTGTGTTCAGGTACAGCGGATTCGCGAAGTCCGGCGGCTGATACTCGGCATGATCGCGCGCATATGTATTGGCGTTGACCCCGACGTCGATCTGCACGTTCTCGCGACGCAGGCTCCAATCACTCGTGAGCCCGTACCAGGCGTACTTGAGATTGAAATTGTCGAGCGAGTCGATCAGAACGTCGTAATCCCCGCTCGTCGAGAGGCGATAGATGGTGGTTGTGATCGACGCCGACGTCGAGAGCAACCGCGTGTAGGTCAGTGCCGCGAGGCGTTCGCTGAATCCATCGCGCTCGCGCGGCGTGAGCGGATTGATCCGACGGTTCGTGTCGAGGTCCGATTTCGCGACGGCCAGATACGCCATTGTGTCACGCATCGTTCCGGTCGTGACCGTGGCCTTTAGAATATCGTGGTCGCCGAAGTACCCACCGGAGAAGAACACGGATTTTCCTTCGACGCCCGAGTGGTAGCGATAGCCGTTGGTGCGGAGGCCCGACACCCGGCCGTAGAACGCGAAGCGACTTGGAAGCAGCCCACTCGTGAAATCCGCACTCAGCCGCTTCGATCCGAACGAGCCTCCTTCAACATGGACTTGGCCCCCACGCGGAGTCGCCGCGAGCGGCACGGTCTCGAGGTTGATCGAGCCCGCGTACGCGGCGGTTCCGTTGCTGCTCGTTCCGACGCCACGCTGGACCTGCACCGAGTGGAGGCTCGTTGCGAGATCTGGAAAGTCCGCGAAATACAGGACCTGGTCCTCGGGATCGTTCAATGGAATCCCGTCGAGCGTGAGATTGATGCGCGACTGGTCGATTCCGCGCAGCCGGATGTAGCTGTAGCCCCAATAGTTGCCCGTCTCGGCATATGAGGTCAGCGAGGGAGCCGCGCCTTGAAGCAACAGCGGAACGTCTTCGCCGAAGTTACGACGGGTGAGCTCCTGAGAGCTCAGCGTTTTCTCGGAGATTGGCGCGGTGCCGGACGCCCGAACCGCGGAGATCATCACGCGCTCGAGTTGCTGTGCGCGGGATGTGTCGGTGCGCGTGCTGTCCTTGCTGGGACGCTGTGCGCGAGCGACGGATGATGTGACGATGAACGGCGCCGCGAGTGCGAGCGCGCGAACGCGGCGCGTGAGCGCCGACGAACCAACATGTCTCATTGTATGACTCCCTACGCCGGTGCGAACCGGATCAGGTTCTACGGGACTCTCTCAGCCTGCGCCCGACGTGGGCAGGCACCCCGGTCAACCGCGAATTCTAATCGCCCTCCCAAGGATGAGCAGTCTGGTAATGAATGTCACATTTTGAGACTACTCGAGCGCGCCTGGATGGCATGCCACCTGCCTTTTCGAAGGAGGTACCGATGCCGGGGGACTCTTATGAAACGCACAATCTCGTTTGCCATGGTCGCACTGATCGCCGGGTTGGCGGCCTGCGGCAGAGGCGGGAATAGATCAGACACAGCACTCGACAGTGATCTTTCGCTTGCGGCTCAGCAGAAGGGCTTCAGACCGATGGACAGCCTTGGCCCGGCGGAGCGCGCGGCGGGCGGCGCAGCGGTTTCGGGCGCCCCCTTGGCGAATGCCCCGCAACGTAGGACTCGTTCGGCGGCGGGCGACGTGGCTCCGACGGCTCGCCGCTCGACGTCAAGCTCGAGATCGAGCTCGACCTCGGGGACTACCACTCAGTCGAGTCGGGAAACAGTCGTCAAGCACACCAAACGTGACGCCGCCATCGGGGCCGCGGCTGGCGCGGTTATCGGCGCGACCACGAGCCGAGACAAAGTCAAAGGTGGCATCATCGGTGGTGTGGTTGGCGGGATCCTCGGCGGCGTGATTGGCAACAACGTCGACAAGACGAAGAAGAAAAAGCCTTAGCCGTCACTATTGATCCTCGGGTCACAAAGATGTGTTTTGCCCGTCGGGGGTTGCCAGCCTATACTATTGGTGCTCCCGACTGCCCATTTCCCGAGGTTTCATGGCCAAGGAAGAACCAATACAACTCGAAGGACAAGTAACCGAGGTGTTGCCCAACGCGACATTTCGGGTGCAGTTGACGAACGGACACACCGTGCTCGCCACGTTGGGTGGCAATATGCGGCGCTTCCGCATTCGCGTGCTTCAAGGCGACCGTGTGACGATCGAAGTGTCGCCGTACGATTTGACTCGCGGCCGAATCATCTTCCGCCACAAAACCTGAGCAGCGATCGATCGTCTGCTTGCGTAGACCAACGGCGTCGTTGACCGGCTGATCTACTCCCTCCCGACCATCAGGATTTTGACAATTCGTTGCTGCGCCCGCGTCACGAGGACGTTTCTTGCCCTCGCGTCGCTCGGCCTCGCTGCACGCGCGAATGCCCAGGATTCAGCAACGGCCGCGCGATCGCTCCCTCCCGTCGATATCCATGGGTTTGTTCAGGTCTACTATCGATCCGGCGACCCGACCATCAAGGACGGATTTCGTCTTCGAAAATCAGATCTGAAGTTCAGCGGCGTCCTTTCGCCAAAATTGAAATGGCGTGTGACGTTCGATGCCGCGAAGGCGTTGACCCTCAACAAGTCGACATCGAGCGTCGACGACTCCACGGTCGTCACTGACGCGTCGATCGATCAGCGAACGCGCATTCTTCAAGACGCGGCGCTGACATACACCGTGGACAAAAGGTTGTCATTCGACGTCGGGCAGCAAATCATTCCGCTGAGTCTCGAGGGAACGATCTCGACATCGAACGTCGAAACGATCGAGCGGACGCTCTTCATCGTCGAACGCTCTCGGGCTGTTGGACTCGGCGACATTCGCGACATCGGCGTGTCCGCGAACGGCCAGGTGCTGAATTCGGTCGAATATCACGTCGGTGTGTTCAACGAAACTGGCGAAGCCGCCGGAACGATCGACCCGAACGATCAGAAATCTGTCATGGGCCGCGTCGCGTATCATCCGCCATTCGTGCCTGGTCTGAGCGTTGGTGGATCGGGCGGATTCGAGGGTGGTCCGGACAAGCAACGGCGCGAACGCACAGCCGGCGAAATTCAGTTTCGCGACGACTTCATCACGCTCCGCACCGAGGCGATGTCCGCGCGAGATGGCGCACTGCATCGCTTCGGCTGGTATGCGCTCACCGCCATCCGGCCGACGAAGCGCCTTCAACTCGTCGCGCGCTACGATGACTGGGATCGTGATCGCAGCGGCGAGCACTCGCTCACGGATGCGACACAGCGCCACATCGTCCTTGGCGCGAGCATGCTGCTCGACACGTCGGCGAAGATCGCGATCAACGCGATTCATCAAACGTTCCCGTTCATTGCGACGCCAACGTCGGCCACGTTCATTCTCGCGGCGTTTCAGGCGGTCTGGTAGGCGCGGCACCGAGGTCGTCGCGTAGAGGTCTCGATAAGGGCGTTACCACGGAACAGCGGAACTGCGGGCACTGCGTCACCCCGGATTTTGACGCAGAGGACGCAGAGGAACTGCGCAGAGGCGCAGAGGCCTGCGGGAAGAGCATAAACCAAAAAGCCTTTGACAAGAGCTTGAAGCAAAAGCTCCAGAGCTTTAGAGCCATCGCTTTGGAGCCACGTTGCAACGCGGCTCACATCAAGCTTTCAAACAAGGCTTGGGTGATGACGCGTCGATGCGCCTAGCCGCTCAAAGCAGTCCCGTTGTTCTCTGCGCCTCTGCGCAGTTCTCTGCGTCCTCTGCGTCAAGGCTGTTCCCGCTGTTCTGTAGTTCTGTCGTGACGCAGTGACCCAGTGGATCTCGATAGGGACAGCGATCCCTCGCTGCGCTCGGGATGACGCGGGAGGCAGCATCGCTCAGGATGACGCGCCGGGGCCGACGCAGCTCAGGATGACGACGGACGAAGGCCGAGCGCGGCTCAGGTCGACGATTGGGCCCTGTGTCTACTTCGCTCGCGCCCGCTCGACACGGTCCCGCACTCCGCGCCACGCAGGCGTGTCTGGTACCTCCTCGACGACGACGACCTGACAGCCCGAATCGTCGAGCGAATGGAGTGTCGTGTAGAGACGCGCTGCGTACGCGAGCGGGTCGGACGGCATTCGGACAACCGAGCGTCCGCTGACATTCGCCGAGAGCACGAGCGCGCCGACGCGAGAGCCCGCGGCACGTTCCGCCTCGACCACGGTCGCGATCTCGCTCGTGCGCGCCACAAGAAGCCGAGCGCGTGGCGCATAGTGTCGATCCATCATCCCCGGTGACCGCCGCGCAGTGGTCCCGGCGACGTGCGATGTTGTTGCGACTCGTCCAACGACGCGCTCGATCTCCGGAATCGAGATCGTCCCCGGGCGAAGAATCGTCGGGACATCAGACGTCAAATCGATCACCGTCGACTCGATCCCGACCTCCGTGTGACCGGCGTCGAGAATGAGATCCACCGCGTTACCGAGTGACTTCTCGACGTGGCGTCCTGTCGTCGGCGAGAGCTCCATGGACCGATTCGCACTCGGCGCTGCGACCGGAATCTTGGCGGCGGTGAGCAGCGCACGCGCTACCGGATGCGCGGGAACTCGCACACCGACCGAGTCGAGACCTGCGGTCACGATCTCTGGAACGACTGGCCGCTTTGGCAGCACCAGCGTCATCGGCCCAGGCCAAAATGCGTTCGCCAAGGCATCTGCCCGCGCGTTCCACTCGCGTGCCACCTCTTCGACTCCGCCGACGTCCGCGACGTGCACGATGATTGGATTGTAGCTCGGGCGGCCCTTTGCTTCGAAAATCCGCGCAACGGCGTTCGCATCGAGGGCGTTCGCACCGAGTCCGTAAACGGTCTCGGTCGGAAACGCCACGAGGCGACCGGCGCGCAGCAGTTCGGCGGCCCTCGTAAGGATTTCTGGATTCGGTAAATCGCGGTCGATCACGATGCGCGGCATGTTGTCGAGAAGCTAACGTCATCGAAGCCGACCGTTATCTTAGGCCCAATACCCACTCCCTCTCGGAGTCGTCCGTGACGTTCTCTTTCGCGTCTCGCACTGCCGCGCTCCTCATCATCGCGGCTCTACCATTCGTTCCTGCCAGTGGTCGTGCACCTGTCGTTGCTCGCGCGGCCATGTCGGAGCCTGCCATCTCCCCCGACCATCGAGAGATCGCATTCGTGTCAGGCGGCGATATCTGGACAGTGGCCGCCAGCGGCGGCGAAGCGCGATTGCTCATATCGCACCTCGCATATGACTCCCGCCCGCTGTATTCGCCTGACGGGACCCGACTCGCGTTCATGTCGACGAGAACGGGCAACGGCGACATCTATATCCTGACGCTCGCCAGCGGCCAACTGCGGCGGCTCACATTCGACGACGTCCCCGAACAGCTCGATGCGTGGTCGCGCGATGGACGCTCGATCTACCTCTCGTCGGGCACGAAAGACGTCAACGGCATGAACGACATCTACCGCGTCAGCGCCGATGGCGGAACGCCAATGGCCGTCAGCGATGATCGCTTCGTGCAAGAGTACTGGAGCACTCCGTCACCCGTGGATCCAAACACGATCGCATTCACGGGAAAGGGCAGAACAGTCACCGATTGGTGGCGCAAAGGGCACGCGCACATCGATGAGAGTCAGATCTGGCTCGCACGCTTTGGCGGAACAACGCCACAGTATGAGCAAATCACGAAGGACGACGCGAAGAATGCATGGCCGATGTGGAGCGGCGACGGAAAAACGCTCTTCTACATGTCGGATCAAGGCGGCGCCGAGAACTTGTGGAGTAAGCCGGCGTCGGGCGGCGCCGCGAAGCAGCTGACGTCGTTCAAAAACGGTCGCCTCGTTTGGCCGACGATTGCGAACGACGGAAAAACCATTGTCTTCGAGCGCAACTTTGGCGTTTGGATGCTCGACGTCGCGTCCGGCAAAGCCGCCGAGGTGCCGATTACGCTCCGCGGGGCAAGTCCCTCGCCGGGCACGGAGCATCAAACCGTCACCAGCGGCTTCTCTTCGCTCTCACTGTCGCCCGATGGCCGGAAGATCGCATTCATCGCGCGCGGTGACGTCTTCGCCGCGTCGGCGCGTGACGGCGGCGACGCAACGCGCATCACGACGACGTCGGAGCTCGAAGCACAGGTCACCTGGGCGCCGGACAGTCGTCGGCTTGCGTACGCCTCGAGCCGAGACGGCGTCGCGCACATCTACCTCTACGATGTTGCCTCGCGGACCGAGACAAAGCTCACGAACGGTACAGCGAACGACATCAGCCCGTCCTGGTCGCCGGATGGGAAGTTCATCGCGTTCACTCGCGGCGCGAAGGAAGTTCGAGTCGTTGACGTCGCGACGAAACAGGATCGCCTGCTCGCGACCGGCGAGCTCGATCGTCCGCCCTTCCTGTCCGATCGAGAAATCACATGGTCGCCGGACGGCAAATGGCTCGCGTATCCAACGGGTGGGCAAGGACCTTTTGCGAATCCATATGTCGTTTCTCTAAACGGGGGCGATGCGAAGCCAGTCGGATTCCTCGCTGATGGAAACATGAGCCCGATCGCGTGGAGTCCGGACGGGACCTACCTCTTGTTCAGCACATCGCAACGCACAGAGGACGCGCAGATTGCGCGCGTCGATCTCGTCCCGCGAACGCCGCGATTCCGCGAGGATCAATTTCGGGATCTGTTCCAACAGCCGTCGCGACCCGGAACACCGCTCGACCCGGCCCCTCGCCCTGCGCCCCCGCAGCGCGACTCCGCCGCGGCACGCGCTGACTCAGCACCAACGAACATACGTGGCGCGACGAAGATCGTCTTCGATGACATTCGTCGGCGTGTCACGATGCTTCCCGTTGGCGTCGACGCGCGCTCCGTCGTGATCAGTCCCGACGGGAAGATTGCGCTCTTCAGCGCTGCCGCGGCTGGCCAGTTCAACCTGTACACGTTCCCACTCGATGAGCTGTCCGGACAGCCAGCCGTCGCGCGGCAGCTCACCGCGACACCAGGCTTCAAGGCGAACCCGCAGTTTTCTCCCGACAGCCGCGAGGTGTACTACATCGAGAACGGCCGCATTGCCGTGATCGGCGTCGAGTCACGTCAGGCGCGCGCGATCAACGTCTCCGCTGAGATGGACATCGACTTCGCCGGCGAGAAGCTCGCGGTTTTCCATGAAGCATGGCGCATTCTCAACGACAACTTCTTCGACCCGAAGATGAACGGCGTCGATTGGAACGCGGTGAGCGCACAGTACGAGCCGTACGTCGCCGCCGCGCAGTCGACAGAAGACCTGCGCCGAATTCTTCGCTTCATGGTGGGTGAGTTGAACGCGTCGCATTCCGGCGTCAATGGGCCGAGCTTTTCGCCCGCGCCGAACGTTGGCCGACTCGGTGTTCGCTTTGCGCGGGCAGACTATGAGCAAAGTGGGAAGCTGCGCGTCTCCGAGGTGCTCAGCCTCAGTCCTGCTGCGCTTTCTGGCATTGTGGTTGGAGACTACGTCGTCTCGATCGATGGCCAGCGCGTCGACGCCCACACGAACGTCGACTCGTTGTTGATGTTCAAGACAGGGCATCGCGTCGCGCTCGCGGTCTCCCGAAATGCCGACGGAAGCGACGCGCGCGAAATCGCCATTCGGCCCGTCAACCTCACGACGGAGCGCGGCCTCCGATATCGCGATTGGGTTGAGAGCCGACGGGCCTACGTCGCCAAGGTCAGCAACGGACGGCTCGGCTACGTCCATATGCAGGACATGGGGCAGGGCTCACTGTCGCAGCTCTATCTCGATCTCGACGTTGAAAATCGCAGAAAGGAGGGCGTCGTCATCGACATTCGAAACAACAACGGTGGGTTCGTGAACCCATACGCGATCGACGTGTTTGCGCGGCGCGGCTATTTGCAGTTCACGCCGCGCGACTTTGGGACAGTGCCGGGCCGGTCGATTCTTGGACAACGATCTCTGGAAAAGCCGACCGTGCTCGTGACGAACCTGCATTCGCTCTCCGACGCCGAGGATTTCACCGAGGGGTATCGCGCGTTGAAGCTTGGAACCGTCGTCGGTGAACCGACGGCTGGATGGATCATCTTTACGTCGGACGTCGGGCTTCTCGACGGCAGCTCCAGCGTCCGCGTGCCTTTCGAGCGAATTACCGATCAGCATGGGAACGATATGGAAATGCATCCACGACCGGTCGACGTTCTCGTCGAGCGACCAATCGGTGAGAGCTACGCCGGAAAAGATTCGCAGCTCGATGCTGCCGTCGCTGAATTGTTGAAGAAGAGCGTGAAGCCGTGACTCGATCCCTCGGCCGAGCAAGCGTCTTCGCGATATGCGTCGCCGCGTTTGCTAAAAATGGTAGTGCCCAGGCTCGTCAGATTCCGCCCGCCGTCCAGCACTACTTCGAGCTTGTTCGGCCGTTGTTTTCCGCCGACAAGGCCTACGACCAAGTTGCGTTCATGGACCAGTATTTCCGCTGGCCAGGGAACACTGGCTTCAACGCGAGCATTCACCGTGTTGAGGAAACGCTAAAGGCCGCGGGCTACGTCGATGAATCCAACGCACCGGCTGGATCGCCGCTCACCTATCGCATCGAGCATCGTCCTATGAGGCAGCCGGCGTGGGAGCCGGTGGACGCGAGCGTCACGATCATGGGCGAGCGCCAGCCCGTTCTCGCGTTTGCGACGAATCGCAACATGATCGCGATCAACTCGTTCTCGACTCCTGATACCGGAATCGTTGCCGAGCTCGTGGACGTGGGGAAGGGAACTGCCGACGACTACAAGGCATCCGTGGCTGGCAAGATTGTCTTGACGCAGGCCGCCGTCGGGCGCGCGTTCACGCAGGCGGTCCAGCAAAAAGGCGCGTTGGGCGTCCTCGCGTATTCGCTCCCGGCGTACACCCAGCCCGAGAAGAACACGCATTCGATTCAGTTCAGCTCCGTCGCGTACGACTCGACAAAGAAGAGCTGGGGCATTCCGCTCTCATACGACGCACAAAGCCGTCTGCATGCGGCGCTCGCGAAGGGGCCGGTGCGCGTCCGCGTGAAGATCGCGACGAAGATGTATCCGTCCGATGAGCAAATGCTCGTTGCGGAAGTTCACGGGAGTACGGCTCCATCAGAGCGTTACGTTCTCAGTGCGCACGTTCAAGAGCCCGGCGCGAACGACAATGCGAGCGGCGTCGGTGACCTGAGCGAAATGGCGCGCGTGTTCGCCACGCTCGTGAAGAACGGTTCGGTCCGACCGAAGCGAACGATCACGATGCTCTTCGGTCTCGAGATCACACAGACGAGAAACTTTCTCGCCGGCGACTCCGCGCGGACGCGTGGCGTTCGTTGGGGCTTAAGCCTCGACATGACGGGAGAAGACACGAAGAAGACTGGTGGGACCTTCCTCATAGAGAAGATGCCCGATCCGTCCGCCATCTGGACCCGTGGCGACGACCACCACTCCGAATGGGGCGGCAGCCCGATTACGAAAGCTCGACTCATGCCGCACTACTACAACGACTACCTGCTGGCCCGTTGCCTCGATCAAGCCGCCGCCACGGGATGGGTCGTAAAGACGAATCCCTTCGAGGGAGGCAGTGACCACACCCCATTCCTCGACGCGAAGAAGCCTGGTGCGCTGTTTTGGCATTTCACCGATCAGTTCTATCACACCGACGGCGACCGGATCGACAAGGTCTCGAAGTCGGAGTTGATGAATGTCGGCAACGCCGCGATGGTCGCAGTGCTGACACTGACATCCGCGGACGGTCCGACGGCACGAGCCCTCGTCGGCGAAGTCGAACGCGCGGCAGTTGCACGGCTCGACACGGAGCTCCGACTCAGCCGGGCCGAACTTCAGCGCGGCGCCAGTCGCGCTGAGCAGGAGGATATTCTAAAAACCTGGACCGATTACTACGTCGCGGCGATCCATACGATGACCGACATCGAGGTCGGTGGGTCGTCGAAGGAAACGATGGCGGCGATCGAGTCGGCGGCGGCGCGAGTCAAACAAGCTGGCGACGAGCGGTTGGCGGCACTCCTCCGCTAGCATGACCGACGTCATAACCTGGCTCGCGGCGCACGGGCTCGAGCTCACCGCTGTCATCTTCGGGATTGTCAGCTTCCTTTTGAGCGTTCGCGAGAACGTCTGGGCCTGGCCGACGGTCCTCGTGAACGTCGCGCTCTCTTTCGCCCTGTTCTACAGATCCGGTCTCTATTCGGACATGGGGCTGCAGGCTGTCTATTTCGTGCTCTCGGTGTATGGCTGGTACGAGTGGCTCTATGGCGGCGCAGGCGGTACCGAGCTTCGCATCTCCCGGGCGCAGCCGAGAGTCTACGCGATTCTGCTCGCGATCATCGTCGTTGCGTCGGCAGCACTTGGTCGCCTTACGTCGAACCTTCCTGGAGTCGCACTGCCGTATCTCGACGCATTGCTCGCGATCACCAGTCTGGCCGCCCAGTGGATGATGACACGCAAGCTCCTCGAAAACTGGATCGTCTGGATCCTGCTCGACGTGGCGTACGTCGGCATGTACGTATTCAAAGGCTTGAATCTCATTGCGGTGAACTACGCCGTGTACCTCGTGGTCGCCATCATGGGGTACATCGCCTGGAAACGTTCACTCGAAAAGGCTCCCGCATGATCCGCGTCGTCCTGACGGGCTCGGAATCGACCGCCAAATCCTCGCTCGCGTGGCGTCTCGCGAAGCACTATGACGCCGACTATGTGCCCGAGTTCGTGCGCGGGTACGCCGAGAAAAAGGGCGGTGTGCTGAGCTTCGCGGACCACGGGCCCATTGCACGCGGACAAATGGCCATCGAGGACGAGCACATCGCGAGTGGAAAGCCGCTGCTTATCCAAGACACCGATCTTCTGAGCACGGTCGTTTACTGCGATCACTACTTCGGCCAGTGCCCGAGATGGATCGTCGATGCGGCGAAGGAGCGACGCCCTGACTTCTACTTGCTGTGCGACATCGACATCCCATGGATTGCCGACGGCATCCGCGATCGCGGACATCTGCGCGCCGAGATGCAGACACTGTTTCGGGATGCGGTCGTCCGGTCGAAAGTTCCGTTCGAAGTAATCAAGGGGCAGGGCGAGGACCGTTTGACAGCCTCGATTCAAGCGATCGACGCCTTCCTTTCGTCGAACCGTAAGTAAACGCTAATGACAATCCGCATTTGCCACGGCATCACACGGACGATGACGCAGGAGCACGGTAAACTATCACGACGCGAACTACGGAAGAGCAATTGACCACGGCATGACACACGGCATGGCACGGCAGGAACACGGAAAGGCTCCAAAAAGGCGAGTACGCCCCGAGAGGCGTACCGGCGATTGAGGGGCCCGTCCGTGAAAATCCGTGGCCGTTCTCCGTGCCTATGCCGTGGCTAAAGGCTCTTCCGTAGTTCCCGCAGTCCCGTGGCGCAGAAGCGAACTCCCCCTTCGCAGCATCTAAGGCAACGTCATCAGAACTTCCAGTGGCTAGCGGCCCAATGACTCCGTGGCCTCGATCGACACCCGCTGAACTCCGCGGCGGAACACATAACGGATTCGAAAGAAGAGCACGATCGCCACGGCCGCGAGCGAAACGACGAAGCCCCACCAGAGCCCCGCTGGCCCGAGCGATGTCCGAAAGCCGAGGAGCGCGCTGACTGGCACGCCGACGATCCAGTAAGCTGCGAGCATCGCGTACAGTGGAACCGTCGTATCTCCGGCGCCGCGCAGCACACCAGCGCCCACCGCCTGTGCGCCATCAAAGACCTGAAACAGTCCGGCGATCGGGAGCAAGGTCGCGGCAAGCGCCGCTACGGCGACGTCTTTCGTGAAGGCAGCCGCCAATAGGTGTGGCAATGACAGGAAGGCGACTGCCGTACAGGTCATGAATCCAACGCCGCAGATGTACGCTGCGCGGATCGCCGCCTTCGCATGCGCGTCATCCTTTCCAGCACAGTGGGATCCGAAGCTTGGAATTCACGTGACTTGAAGTCGCGGC
>JADMIO010980189.1_pt1 | contig 85448 bp, 68 predicted proteins | sample 8958161 | NCBI WGS metagenome assembly JADMIO01 (sample SAMN16585339, study PRJNA669376) | soil metagenome | isolation source: Crop rotation soil | place: USA: Cullars Rotation, Alabama | collected 2011 | reverse complement strand
ACATCGACGAACATCGAACATCACGAACATCGACGAACATCGAACATCGCGAACATCGAACATCGACGAACATCGAACATCCGAACACCTGAACCCAGCACCGAACTTGAACACGAACCGAGAAGCGAGAACTCAGAAGCGTGAACGGTATGGTCTCACAGCAACCAGGCTTCGACAGCGTCGGCTGCCGGGAAGACGATTCTCGCCAGCATGCCGCTCAGCATCAAGGCGTAAATGATGAAGAACCCGTAGGGACGCAGACGGTCGTAGGCCTCGGCCACCTGCCCGCGCAGCAGGCCCGCGAGCACGTTGCCGCCGTCGAGCGGCGGCACCGGCACCATGTTGAAGATCGCCAGCAGGATGTTGAGCGTCACCATGCGGTAGAAGAACACGGCAAGCGGCGCCATCACCGATTCCTGCAGGCTTCCCGTTACCGGCACGACGTGCAGCACCAGCGACGACACGATCGCCAGGAGGATATTGCTGGCCGGGCCGGCGGCGGCAATCACCATGAACTTCCGCTTCCAGTGCTGCCCGAGGCGTGCGGGATTGACCGGAACGGGCTTCGCCCAGCCGATGAGCGGCGCGCCCGTGAACATCGAGATGAGCGGAAACAGGATCGTGCCGATTGGATCGACGTGAACGGCTGGGTTTAGCGACACGCGACGGAGCAGCCGCGCGGTCGGATCGCCGAGACGGTCGGCGGTGAGTGCGTGTGCCGCCTCGTGAACCGTCAGAGACAGGATGAGGACGAGAAATGCGATGAAAACCGCGACGAAGTTGATGGCGGGCAAGGCCGCTCAGCGTACTAGAACTGCTGGGTCTTCTCCAAGGTCAGTGCGCTGACCGCGCACAACAACCCGACGAACATCAGGGCGAGACCGGCAATCGACACGGGCGCGGCCCACAGCAGCAGCGCACCCGCGCATAGAAGAAGCAACCGGATGACGAGAAAGTGGAAGACCTCTGGAGGAAGTGCCGTCATTTCTGCTCCTGGACAGGAGCAGTGCAATTCGAATTCCGGCTTCAGTGTGAATTCGCGCGAGCGGCGAGGTACGCGTCGAACAGCTTGAAGCCGTATTGGCGCGCGCGCTTGAAAGCCCGATAGAACCGGACCAACCTCAACACTGCGACGTCCTTGCTCCAATATTACCGGTCACCGGCTGCTCAGCTGTAGCAACGCCTATTGCCCGCGTCTATGAGACAGCGTATCGTGGTCGTTGCTTCAGGGGGCTGAGCATGAGAGCGACCGCACGCAAGACACTCGCCTTCCCTCATCGCACTCTACAGGTTCCGCTCACACCACTTCGCATTCAGGCGCTCACGCGTACGCCGGCGCACCGGCCGGCGGACCAGAAGCTCGTCGAGCGCGTGCGCCGCGAATTCAGCGACATGCGCGGCCTGTCGCCGACGCTGGCGCAGGCACGGCGCCTGTTCCACCTCGCGGATGACGAGTGTCTCGAAATCTTCGCGCAGCTGCTGCAGGAGAACTTCCTGCACCTCTGCGTCGACGATCGATATCGTCTGAAGCCGCGCGCCTGAACGTCACGCGGATTTGGCGAAGTAGTCGATGACCGCGGTCGCCGCCTTGGCGCCGACCACCATCTCGAGCTCTTCGCGCGTCGCGCGGCGCACGCCCGCCAGACTGCCGAACTTGGTCAGCAGCGCCCGCCGCCGGCGCGGCCCGATGCCCGGCACGTCGTCCAGTTGCGACCGCAGGTCGCGCATCGAGCGCGCCTTGCGGTGAAACGTCACCGCGAAACGGTGCGCCTCGTCCCTGATCCGCTCGATGAGCAGCAGCGCCGGATCGTTTTCGGCGAGCGCGATCGGCTCGTCGCGATGGCGCGTGAAGAGCAGCTCCTCTCTCTTGGCGATGCCGACGGCGACGAGGTTGCCGAGACCAATCTGCTCGAGCGCTTCATACGCCGCGGTGAGCTGGCCCTTGCCGCCGTCGATGAGAACCAGATCGGGGAAAGGGCCGCCGTCCTCGAGCACCTTGCGGTAGCGGCGCTGCACCACCTCGCGCATGGCCGCGAAATCGTCCGGCGCGACCCGACCCGCCCCGCCCGTCGCGCCCGCGCGGATGCGAAATTTCCGATACTCCGACTTCTTCATCCGGCCGTCTTCGCACACCACCATCGAGGCCACCGTCTCGCTTCCCTGGATCGTGGAGATATCGAAGCAGTCGATGCGCCGTGGAACGCCCGGCAGCTCCAGCACCACGCGCAGTGTCTCGAGCGCGTCGAAATTCGCCGCGGTGTTCTCGTTGAAACGCGTCCGGTACGACAGCTCGGCGTTGCGCGTGGCGAGCTCGACCAGCGCCTTCTTGTCGCCGCGCTGCGGGACGAGAATCTTCACGCGCCGGCCCGCGCGCGACGACAGCCAGTCCTCCATCGCCTCGCAGTCTTCGATGTCGACCGGCAGATTCACCTCCGCCGGCGGCACGCGCATCTCGTAGAACTGCTGCAGCGTCGCCTGCAGGACCTCGGCGTCGCGCACGGCGATGCCGCCCGGATCCGTCATCAGCTCGAGCCGCTCGATGACGCGGCCGCCGCGCATGGCGAACACCTGGATCGCGCTGCCGCTCGGCCCGACCTTCAACCCGAAGACGTCGCGGTCGCCAAGCTGTGCGGTCGCCACCTTCTGCTGGCGGTCGCGAAGGATCTGCACCGTGCGCAGCGCGTCGCGCAGCTGCGCCGCTTCCTCGAACCGCTGCTGCTCCGAGGCGCCGACCATCCGTTCGCGCAGCGTGTCGATCAGCTCCTCGTTGCGTCCTTCGAGCAACAGCTTCGCGTTTTCGACGGCCACCGCATACTGCTCCTGGCTGCAGATGGTCGCGACGCACGGCGCGATGCAGCGCTTGATGTCGTATTCGAGGCACGGCCGTCCGCGCTGGCCGGTGATCACCTCGTTGCACGAGCGGATGCCGAACAGCCGATGCGCCAGCCCCATGCTCCGCCGCGCGATCTTCGCCGGCAGGAACGGCCCGGCGTAGAAGTCGCCGTTGCGCTCGACGCGGCGCGCGACGAGCATCCGCGGGAACAGCTCGCTCGTCGTCACCTGCAGGAACGGATAGTTCTTGTCATCCCGCAGGAGGATGTTGTACTTGGGGGAGCGCTCTTTGATGAGATTATTCTCGAGCGCGAGCGCCTCCATCACGGAGTCGGTGACGATGACGTCGACGGAGGTAATCTCTTCAAGCAGCGCGTCGTGGCGCGGGCTCATGCCCGAAGCGGCGAGATAGCTGCGCACGCGGTCGCGGAGTGAGCGTGCTTTCCCGACGTAGATCGTTTCGCCGGCCCGGTTCATCCACAGATACACTCCGGGCTGCTCGGGCAACCGTGCGATCTGCTCCTTGAGGTCGTGGATGGGCATGGGCTACTATTGCGAGTTTAGTTCCTACGACGGAAACCCTTAATTGTAACAAAGCATGACATTTACCGGTTTTATCGGGAAGGTGTGCATGTGGCCGCTGCGGGCGATCATCAACGCCTGCGTGGCCATCGGCATCCATCCCAATACCCTGACCCTTATCGGAGTTCTGATTAACGTCGGCGCGGCCGTCGCCCTCGGCAGGGACCACTTCCTGCTCGCCGGCGTCATCATGATCGTCGCCAACATCTTCGATTTCATCGACGGCAAGGTTGCGCAGCAGACCAACACCGTCTCGCGGTTCGGCGCCTTCTGGGATTCCACCCTCGATCGCTTCTCCGACATCGCCCTCTTCCTCGGCCTCATCTACCTCTACACGACGATGGGCCGGACCGATTACGTGATGGTCGCGGCGCTGGCGCTCACCTTCTCGATCATGACGAGCTACGCGCGCGCGCGCGCCGAGTCGCTCATCGAGAAGTGCAAGGTCGGCTTCATGGAGCGTCCCGAGCGCATCGTCCTGTTCATGATTGGCGCGTTCACCAACCGCATGGGCGGGGTGCTCTGGGTGATTCTGCTGCTGTCGATCTTCACGGTGGCGGACCGCATCTACTACACGTATCTCGTGCTCAACGCCAAACCGATTCCGCGCGGCCGCAGTCCCATCTCCAAGGTCTTCACGCGCGCGCTCTTCTGGACGGACGAGCGCGCCACGCTCGCCTACGACGTGATGGTCATTGCGATCCTGCTGTTCGTATGGCTGACGCCGCCGATCTGGATCGCGGATCCGACCGCGCCCGACATGGGGCTGTGGGCGCTGCTGGCGCCATAGAGGTCCGGCTGAAGCCGGACGCTACCGAGTTGTAGTGTCCGCCTTCAGGCGGACGTTGTCAGCGAAGCGCGACGTAGTCGTTCAGCAATCCACCGATTACCGAATCGAGCGACGCACGATCCCTGGTATCGAGCAGCAGCGACGCCAGCGTGCGCAGCTGCGCATCGTCACGATCGCTGACGCGTGACATGCGGCTCGTCGTGGGATTCCAGTACAACGCGATCACCGGCGGATGATCCGGTCGATCGCGCCAGGCGCGCAGCGCCGCGCGCGTGTAGTCGTTCCACAACACCGCGTTGCAGCAGTGATCGGACGAATCGGAGATGACGAACACCTGCTTCGTCAGATCGGTTGGCGTGAACGGCGGCCGCACGGAATGCGGCACCGCGAACGCCCAGCTCAGTCGCGGCACGCCGGCAATGATGAGCGTGCCGTCCGGGTCGGTGCTCGCCTCGTGTTCGATCTGCGTCAGCGCCTGTCGCGAGATCGCGGCGTAGCGGTTCCAGTCGCGAACCACGACGTGCAGCTGCGAGCCGTAGGCGACGACGACGAACACAGCCGCGCAGGCGGCAGTAATCCGTCGCGACTTCACTGTCGGCGAATACCACAGCATTTCGAGCGCGGTGCCGAGCACAATCGCCCATCCGAGGGACGCCAGATACATGTGCCGCGGCGAGTAGTAGCCGGACACGAGGATCGGCGCCATGCCGAGCGCAATCCAGATCGGACCAAAGTAGAAGATGGCGCGCCCCCTCGGCTTGCGCTTCGTACCTGCGAGCGCAACAGCGAAAACGCCAGCCGCCACCCACGCGGTGTCACGCCACGTCCACTGCCTGACCCCAGGTCCGCCGAAGACGAGCCGCACGAGATGACGCGAGCTGTCGGACAGGAATTCGCGGACGCGCTCGGCGTTCAAGACGCTTTCACGCGCGACTTCATGGAAAAGCGCGAAGCGAAGCGCGAGGAAGCCGGCCGTCAGGACGATATACGGCACGTAACGCAGCGCCCACCTCGCCCATCCCGCCCGTCTTGCTTCTTCCCTCCTCATCAGGACGTCGAAGGCGACGAGAGCGGGGACCATCGTGATGGTGTTCTGCTTGCTGAACAGCGCGCAGAAAAACAGCGCGACCGACCACCAATACCGGCCCCGAACATATAGAAGGAACGCAGCGAAATAGAAAAACGCCGGCAGCGAATCGACGCGACCCGTCACCCAGGCGACGCTCTCGGCCTGGATCGGCAGCAGGACGAAGACGACGCCGGCAAACGCGGCCGGAATCAGCGACAGCCCTGCTGCGGCCTCGGCGATCCACATCACGAGCAGACCGTTCACCGCATGCAGCGCGATGTTGGCGACGTGATTCGGCTCCGGCGCCGCCCTGCCGAACCACGACGCGATGACGTAGGACGCCGCTGGAAACGGACGGATCTCGTCGGGGACGTAACCCCAGATGTCTTCCGTCCATGGGGAAACGAACCAGCGCGGAAAGTAGGCGAGCGACCGCTGCGAGAAGAGCCCGACGACGCCGAAGTCGTCCTGCGTGAAGTAGTCGTGAATTGTCGGCGCGTAGAGCGCGAACGCCGCAACCAGAATGACGATTGCAGCAAGCGCGCGTTTCTTCATGAGAAACGGCGGCCGACAATGAGCGCGATCATGCGGAACCCCGTCCGCAGCGCGCCCTTGAGCGAGCCGGTGATCTTCGACTCGCCGATGCGTCCCCGGTAATTGACCGGGACCTCGATCACGCGAACGCCGTGCTTCAGCGCGGCAATCACCATCTCGGGCAGAAAGTGCGAGCCGCCAACCGTGAGGTCGCTTTCGATGCGCGTGAGCGCCGATCGATGCGTGAGGCGCAGCGTGCACCCGCAATCAGTGAGCGATGGACCGTCGTAGAGAACCTGGATCATTTTCGCCACCGTCCAGTTGCCCCACCGCAGGAACCAGCCCATATTCGCCTGCTGCCAGATCAGCTCCCGCGTCGTGCGCGTCCCGCAGACCATCTCGAAATCATCCGCATAGGCGAGCAGCTTCATCACGTCGCGGCCGACGAAGGTCCCATCCGGCTCCGCCATGATGACGAGGTCGCCCGTCGCCTCCCGCAGGCCGCGGCGCAGCGCGTGCCCGTAGCCCTGCGCCACCTCCTTCACCACCCGCGCGCGCGTCCCGGAGGCCTCCGCCGCCGTCCGGTCGCGTGAATTGTTGTCGACGACGATCACTTCGTCGACGACGCCGGCAACGAAGAAGTCTTCGACCGCCGGGCGGATGTACTTCTCCTCGTTGTACGCCGGCAGCACGATGCTCACCGTCCGCGAGTTCCACATCAGGCTTTGCTCGCGATCACCAGCATCTGCCCGGCCATCGGTTTGATGGGCGAACGCAGGTAGGCACGGACGGTCCAGGAGCGAATCGGCAGCCGGCTGCCACGCATCGAATACGGCAGGAATCGCGGCTGCACGCGATCGATGCGAAAGCCGTGCGCGCGCAGCAAATTCGGCAGCGATACGTCGGTGAACACGGAGCGATGGGTGTAGTCGTCGAAGTAATGCTTGGCGGCGTAGCGGAAGTTCGGCTGGATGATGATCAGCCGGCCGCCCGGCTTGAGCACCCGATGCACGTCTTCGACGACGGCTATCGCCACGCCCGGCTCGAAGTGCTCGAGGATGTTCGACGCGAGCACGACATCGAAGCTCGCTGCGCCGAGCGTCAGCAGCTCGCGTGACGCGTCGAGCACCCGCGCCTCGACACCGGGCGCCGCGAACCGCGCGACCTCCGGCCACACATCGACTGCCACACGCCGCGCTGCCGCGACGTTGTTGATCCACGCGCAGTAGCCGGCGCCGATCTCGACGACGTCGGCGTTGGCCGGCATCCACGGCGCGAGGTAATCGGCGACGACATTCCAGACGACAGCGCGCGCGGGATCTTCGGGGAGATGCGCCTCGTGATACCCGGTCATTGCGCCTGCCATGACGCGGGAAGGTTCCTGGTGATTTCAATGCCCTCGAAGCGCGGGCTCGTTCGCGCTCCATGCGCGCGGACCCAGGCCGCCATGCGCGCCAGGCCCTCGGGGAGCGGCGTCTGTGGACGCTCGCCGAAGACGCGCCGCACCTTGTCGTGCGACGAGTGCGCGTGCTGCACTTCGTGCCGCCCCTCGAGATGCTCGATCTGCGGTTTCACGCCCATCGCATCGGCGACGGCATGGGCGAGCTGCAGCAGCGAGTACGGCCGATCGGAGCCGATGTTGAACGTCTCGTTCCAGGCCGCGGGCGTGTCGATCGCCTCCGCCATCAGCGGCGCCACGTCGTCGATGTCGCTGAATGCGCGCGTCTGCCTGCCGTCGCCGAAAATCGACATCGGCCGACCCTGCAGGATCTGGTTCATGAAGATGCCGACGACGTTGCGGTAGCGATCGCCGATGTTCTGGCGTGGACCGAAGACGTTGTGCGGACGGAAGATGACGTAGTTCAGGCCGAACAGCTCGTGGCACGCGCGCAGCTCCATCTCCACGGCGTACTTGGCGATGCCGTAGGAATCTTCCGGCGCGGGCGTGTGCGCTTCGGTCATCGGCGGCGGCGTGCTGCCGTAAACGGCAATCGAGGAGGTGAAGACGAACGTCTTGACGCCCGTGTTGATCGACGCGTTCAGCAGGTTGACGCTGCCAATCACGTTGTTGGTGTAGTTGAACCGCTTGATGAAGTGGCTGAGCCCCTCGGCCGCGTATGCCGCCAGGTGGTAGACGTGATCGAAGCGGCACTCGTCGAACAGGCGCGTCACCACCGCGTGGTCGGCGATGCTGCCGCGCACGAACGCCGCGGCGGCGGGCACGTTTTCCGGAAAGCCGCCGCTCAGATCGTCGAGGATGGTGACGTCATGGCCGCGCGCGATCAGAGCATCCGCCACGTGGGAGCCGATGAAACCGGCCCCACCCGACACGAGAACCCGGCCCATCGACCCTGCCATCTTACGATGCACAGCGCCGCTTCACCGGCAATAATTCCGCCCTCCCGAAAGTCGCCCATGGAAATCGGTTGATCTGGCTCAACACGATCATGTAGCCTTCGCGCGCTCGTTTCCAAAACCGAACGGAAAACTTCTAACAACGGCTGCCCGTTGTTGGTGCGGCCGTGCTGCAACGTTAGACAAGACGAGAGACCTGCCCCCCATGGTCAATCGGCGTCTGTATCCGGCGGCGTGTGCTCTGGCGGTCCTGCTCGTCGCGCCACGTGGCGTGAACGCCCAGGACGCGTTGCCATTCGCCAAAAGCTACACCGTAACCGGGAATTACGTCGTCAACGGCGTCGATTGGTCGACGCGCGACCGCGTCAACGGCTTCGTCACCGGCACGATCCCGGTGAACAATGTCCCCCCAAACGCCGACATCCTCGCGGCGTTTCTCTATTGGGAAACCATTTCGACGAACGTCTCGCAGGTTGCCGGCGTGAAGTTTCGGGGCAAGCCGGTCACCGTCGTCAAGAAGACTTCCGTTCCATTGACCGCGTCCACCGCGGCGTGCTGGGGATCGAGCGGCCGCTTACGTCCGCAGTACACGCTGAACATGTATCGCGCCGACGTGCTGCGATTGCTGCCAACGGAATACGAGGAGAACGGCGGCGTCACCGGCAAGCGGCTCGTCGACGACGCGGAACTGCAGCGCCAGGGGCTGCCGCTCAACTCGGTGACGCTGCCTGAGAGCGCACGCCCCGGCGGTGTGCCGCAGAGCGCCGGTGCGACGCTGCTGATCATCTATCGCGATCCATCCGAGCCGCTGACCAAGATCGTGCTCTACGAAGGCGCGTACGTGCAGGCGCCCGGCACGACGATGACGCAGACGATTCGCGGTTTTCTCCAGTCGTCGCGCCAGTCGCAGGCGCGCATGACGCAGATCGTGGCGAGCGGCGCGGTGAACACCACGGATCGTGTGCTGTTCAGCAACGAGCGATCGTCGGCTCGCGTGCTCGCCACCGATGCCTTCGCCGCAAGCCCGAGTCCCGCCGTCGATCGCGGATGGTCGAATTCGACCTTCGACGTGAGCTCGCTGATGCCTGGAAAGGATTTCGGCGATGGATTCGGCGAGCGCGTAAAGACCAGCGTCGATCACGCGAAGGCGACTCCTTACGATTGCCTGACGTGGTCGGCCGTGATCTTCAGCACGAGAGTGCAGGATACCGATGCCGACGGTCTGATCGATAAGCTCGAGGATGTCAGTGGCCTGAAGGAACCGAACGGCATCGCACTGCCCGACATCCACGCCATGGGCGCACACTCGAATCACAAGGACGTGTTCGTCGAGATCGGCGCCATGCGGGCAGATCCGGGTACGACGTACGGCTCGCCCACCGCGCCGTATAGCACTACGCGTGACCAGGTGAGAGACGACTCCGGGCACAACCACATGCCGACGCCTGCCGTCCTCAAGATGCTCGGCGATGCATATGCAAACGGCGCCATCAGCAATCCCGACGGCAGACCTGGCGTGGCGATCCACTTCGACGTGGGCCCCGGATATCACGCCCTTGGCGGTGCGTACGCGGCGCCTGACGCCAATCCGTACCTCGTGACGACGCCAGGCCTGTCCCGAGGCGGCGAATTGATCAAAGAGGTGGCGTGCGTTTCCAGCGCAACCCGCGCCTGTCAATTCCCGGCATTCCCCGGAACGGTCAGCTGGAAGATCGGTTTCCAGCTGTACCGGGACGCGCCCGTCGGTCCCGATGGTTCCGAGATTAGTCCGGTCGCGCAGGACATCTGCGAAACACAGATCGGGTGCCGTCACCGCTTCGACTACAACCGCCGCGACATCTTCCACTACGCCCTCTACGCACATGCGCGCGGCATGCCGAAGTCGTACGATCCGATGTCGTCTGATTTCCACGTGCCGAAGAGCAGCTCAGGATATGGCGATCTCCCCGGCGGCGACTTCATGGTCACGCTCGGCCTGTGGGACACCGAGAAGTTCGTCGCCTCCGACTTCATGCAGGCGTCGACGACGATGCACGAGATCGGCCACGACTTCGAGCTGTGGCACGGAGGCGTCCCCGCGCAGTTCGTGTTGGTGCACGACGATGGCGATCGCGACAACGACGACCGCCGGCGTCGCGATGCGCGCAGCCGCAACGACGACCTCTTTCAGCGAGAACTCGAACGCGATGACGACCGCGGCGGGCGCGATCGGGATCGCGACGATGATCGCCGCGATGGGGATGACCATGGCGGCCGGGATGGCGGCGGCGGTCATGATGGTGGCGAAGCATCGAAGACCCGGCTGCGGATGATTGTCGAGCCGAACTGCAAACCGAACTACCCGAGCGTCATGAGCTACCTGTTCCAGGTCGCAGGGCTCATCGACCAGACCGGCACGCGGCGGCTCGACTACTCGCGCGAACAGGCGCCCGACTTGGACGAAGGACGACTGACGGACGCTCCCGAAGCACTCACCTACCGGACCGCTTGGTACGCGCCGATGCAATCCGGCCTCGCAGCCCTTGGTTTCTCTGCAGTCAAGAAACACTGCGACGGGTCGCCGCTCTCGGACGAAGAAGAGAGGCAGCGTATCGCCGGCGGTGGGATGGCGCGCATGGACCTGCCGAGCCTCAGCGCGGCCGTCGATTGGAATTTCAATGGCAACACCAAAGATGTCTCGCAGCGTCAGGACATCAACTTCGACGGCAAGTTGAACGGTGCGTTCGGTGCGCCGGCGACGCTGCCGCTGCGCGGGTTCAATGACTGGGCGAACCTGCACCTCGACCAGTTCGGCAGCCGGCGGAGCGCGGCGGGCTTCTCGTCGGGTCTCGACTACGGCGGCGGCCTCGATTACGGCGGCGGCCTTGATTACGGCGGCGGCCCTGATTTCCCCGGCGGCCTCGACTACGGCGGCGGCCTCGACTACGGCGGCGGCCTCGATTACGGCGGCGGCCTCGACTACGGCGGCGGTCTCGATTACGGCGGTGGCGTCGACTTCCACAGCGATCTGGATTTCGGCGGCGGCCTCGACTACGGCGGCGGCCTCGATTATGGCGGCGGCGTGAGCGGTTCGAATGGCGACGGTCCGCCCAACCAACCCTCCGATCCCGCAGCCGACCTGGGACCGGAGGCCAGCGAGGGCAGGCAGGAAATCACGGTCGAGCAGGCCAGTTCAGCGAGCCTGTTGCCGGCGACCGGCACGTCGTCGACCGGCGCGGCGCTGACCGCCTGCATCATCGGTGTTGATTGCGCGGGCGTTACGACGCCGCGTCATCGCGTCAAGCTCGATTGGTCCAGCCCGGATGGACGCACCGTGGTGCAGTACGCCGTGCATCGGTACCGCGGAGAGGACGCCACCGCCGCGCTGCAAGTCGGCACGACAACCCAGACGACGTTTATCGACACGGAGGAACTCCCGAACGGCGTGAGCTTCACCTACTACGTCGTCGCAACGTTCGATGACGGAAATACCGGACCGTCACCGAGGGTGACGATCACCGCGGTGAACGATCCTCCGGTTGCCGCCGCTGACAGCTACGCGGCCGCCGAGGGGACGCCGTTGGTGGTCAACGCCGCGACCGGCGTGCTGGCCAATGATTCGGATGCCGACAGCGCCACGTTCGTGGCGTCGCTCGTCACCGGCCCGGATCACGGCACCTTGACGCTTAACAGCAACGGGTCGTTCACGTATACGCCGGCGCCGGGATACAACGGCCCGGACGGCTTCAGCTACAAGGCCAGCGGCGGTTTCTGGACGCGAGATCCGCTGGTGCCCATGAGCGGCGACTCGGCGACGGTTGCGGTGAGCATCGCCGTTGGAGCGGCGAATTCCCGGCCGATTGCCAATGGCGTTGGTGTGAGCACACCCGAGGACACGCCGCTGCCGATCACGTTGTCGGCGAGCGATGCGGAAACGCCTGCAACCGCGCTGACCTACGCGATCGCATCGGGGCCCACGCACGGCACGCTGACGGGCTCGGCGCCGAATCTGACATACACGCCGGAGGCGAACTACTTCGGCTCCGACAGCTTTACGTTTACAGCGACCGACCGCGGCGATCCAGACAACTGCATCACCGCCCCGGAGTTGCCGCCACAAGGGTGCGCAGCTCCGCAGACGAGCACCGCCGCGACCGTAACGATAACCGTCGTCCAAGGGAACGTCGCACCCATCACGGTCACGACGACGGCCGACAGTGGTCCCGGTTCATTGCGTCAAGCGCTGATCGACGCGAACAATACTCCCGGCCTCAATACGATTACATTCAGCATCCTGGGCGCAGGGCTGCAGACGATCGATCTGCACAGCCCGCTGCCGCAGGTTACGGACCCTGTCGTCATCGACGGCTACACACAGTCGGGATTGCCCGGCGTTCCGCTCATCGAGATTTCAGGCGCAACCGGTGGAGGCGCCACTGGCATTCTGCTCAGCGCCGGCAGCAGCACGATTCGGGGCCTTGTCATCAACCGCTTCGCGGGCGATGGGATCCGTATTGTCAACGGCGGAGGCAACACCATCACGGGTAACTACGTCGGCACCGACGCGGCGGGGGGCATCGCCTCGGGCAATACCGCGGCCGGCGTGACGATTTCAGATTCCTCGAACAACGTCGTCAGCGACAACGTCATCTCGGGCAACAACGACGGCATCGTGATCGTCGCGCAGACGGCGGTCGCGATCGGCAATGTGATCGTCGGCAACAAGATCGGAACCGACGTCTCTGGCGCCATCGCGATTCCGAACGCCGTCAGCGGCGTCAGCATTTCCAACGGCGCACGCGACAACAAAATCGGTGGCACGACTGCGACCGAGCGCAACACCATCTCCGGCAACGGCAGTCAAGGCGTGTTCATCAGCGATGCCACTACGACAGGCAACGTCGTCGAAGGAAATTACATCGGCGTGGGCGCGTCGGGCGACGCGGTACTGGCCAACGGCTTCGACGGCGTCCTCATCAAGGGAGGTGCATCGAACAACACCATCGGCGGGACGATCGCCGGCGCAGGAAACGTGATCTCCGGAACCGTCGAGGGCATCGGGATATCCGGTGCCAGCACGACCGACAACCTCGTCCAGGGCAACTTCGTTGGCGTCAACCCGGCCGGATCCGACGTGATGGGCACCCTCGTCGTCGGCATCGCGGTGAATATCAATGCGCACGGCAATGTCATCGGCGGATTGACATCATCAGCCCGAAACGTCGTTTCGGGCGCGACGAACGGAATTGCTCTCGCGGTGGGCGCTACCGCGAACCTCGTGCAAGGGAATTTCATTGGGACCGACGCCACGGGCACCATCGCGCTGGCGAACCAAAACGGCGTGGTGATCGATAATGCGCCTTCGAACACAATTGGCGGGACGGTCTCGGGGGCTGGCAATCTGATTTCCGGCAACACCGGATCCGGGGTCTATATCCTCGGCGGCGGACTCCGAAACGTCGTTCAAGGCAACATGATCGGCCTCGACGCAACCGGAACCGCGCGTCTTGGAAATGCCCTGGCGGGCGTCCGCATCTCCAACGCCGCCGTTCAGATCGGCGGGACGACAGCCGCGGCGCGAAACATTATCTCAGCCAACGCCACCGGCATTTTTCTGGAGAACACCGGCTCGCCCTTCACCACCAACATCGAAGGCAATTACATCGGCACCGACATCACGGGCTTCGTCAATCGCGGAAATGGCAATGGTGTTGTCGCGAGGAGCGCGCCCGGAACGATCATCGGCGGCGCCGAGCCCGGCGCGGGCAACGTCATTTCGGGTAACAGCTTTGGTGCAATTATCGACGGCCTCAGCAGCCGGGCGATCGATGAAACCTTTAACACATTGGTTCAAGGAAACATTATTGGACTGACTGCCGATGGGACGGCGCCGCTCGGCAACGGCGGCGGCGTTACCATCGTAAGTGCCAACAACTTGATTGGGGGTACGGCCGCCGGCGCGGGCAACGTCATCTCAGGCAATTCGTACGATGGGCTCGTGCTGCAGGGAGGCAGCAATAACGTCGTAGAGGGAAATTACATCGGCACCAATCGCGGGGGAACCACGGCCTTCGGCAACTCTGGCGAGCGTGGTGGTGTCCTCATCCTCGCCGGGTCGAACAACACAATAGGCGGCTCCGCCGCCAACGCCCGCAATGTGATCTCGGGGAACCTCCATAACGGCGTTACGGTGTTCGACGGTGGTTCGGCCAACAACGTCATCCAGGGCAATTTCATCGGAACCGACGGCACCGGTGGCGGCGCAATCGCCAACGGCGATGCCGGTATCGACATCGTTGGCGCCGCCCACACGACGATTGGCGGTGTGGGAGCGGCAGGCAACGTCATCTCCGGAAATACCACTGGCATCCTGATTCGGGCCGGAACGGGCGAACCGTGCGCGCAGTGCAGCACTGTCACTGGCACTGTCGTGCTGGGCAATCACATCGGGACAACAGCAGACGGCACCGGCACGATTCCGAACACCGGCGACGGCATTCTCATCCGCGACAATGCTGTCATAAATACCATCGGCGGCACGGCGCCCGGAACCGACAACGTCATCGCCAACAATACAGGCGCCGGCATCAAGATTCTCGACGCGACGTCGGTGCGGAACGCCATCCTGTCGAATTCGATCGCCAGGAACGGGGCGCTCGGCATCGATCTCGGCGGCGATGGGCCGACGCCGAACGATGCGGACGACGCCGATACCGGCGCGAACAATCTCCAGAACTTTCCGCTGTTGACGGCGGCGACGACGACGTCTGTGTCCGGCACGCTGAGGAGCAGGGCCAACGACACGTTCTCTATCCACCTCTTCACCAACCCTACGTGTGATGCCTCGGGCCATGGTGAGGGAACTTCGTTCCGTGGCGTGCTCCTGGTGACGACAGACGCCAGTGGCAACGCCTCGTTCACACAGTCGGTAACGCTGGTTGCTGGTGAACAGGTCACCGCGACCGCGACCGATTCGGATGGCAATACGTCGGAGTTCTCGGCATGTGCTACGGTCGGCGGCGATGTGCCGGTAACCGACGTCACCACGACGGCCGATAGCGGCCCGGGGTCCCTGCGACAAGCACTTCTCAACGCCAACGGCCATCCCGGCGTGGACACGGTGACGTTCACCATCCCCGGCGTCGGCGTTCACACGATCGTTCCGCTGTCTCCGCTGCCGGAGATTACCGATCCGATCGTCATCGACGGCGGCGACATGCAGCCTGGATTGGAGGGGACGCCCCTCATCGAGATTGCCGGCACGAACGCCGGGGACAGTGCGATCGGCATTGTGATCAGCGGCGGCAACAGCATCGTTCGAGGGCTCGAGATTGACGGCTTCAGCAGCGGTGGAATCAAAATCTTCAACGGCGGCAACAACACGATCGCGAACAATCAGGTGTCCGGCAACATTGGCGTCGGGATCCTCCTCACCGGCGGCTCAACCGGCAATCTCATTAGCGGCAACCGCATCGGAACGAACGGTGCGGGCACCGCCGCGTTCCCGAATATCTCGCAGGGGATCGCCATCACAGATGGAGCGAGCAACAACACGATTGGCGGCACCAGCGCCGCGGACCGCAACATCATTTCCGGCAACCTATCCTTTGGCGTCCTCATCCGCGACGCCGGCACGACGGGCAACGTCGTGGAGGGCAACTACATCGGCACTGCTGCGGACGGAGTGGTACCGCTGTCGAACCAGGCGTACGGTGTGCGCATAGTCGGTGCGGCCGGGAACACGATTGGCGGCGCGCTGCCCGGAGCTGGCAACGTCATCGCTTACAACAGCGGCGGCGTTTCCGTTATCGACGCCACGGCGGTGCACAACAGGATCGTCTCCAACTCGATTACCGCCAACGGCGGACTCGGCATCGATCTCGGCGTCGACGGCGTCACGCCCAACGACGCTGGCGATGCCGATACCGGGCCGAACAGCCTGCAGAACTACCCGGTGCTGCTCGGCGCGATCGCCACGCAGACGGCGGGCACGCTGAGCGGTGCACCGAACACTACGTATTCCATCCAGCTCTTCAGAAGCGCGGCGTGCAATGCGTCGGGGTACGGCGAAGGCGCAACGCTGGTGACGACGATCGCCTTGACCACCGACCAGAACGGCGATGGCTTCTTCGACGAGCACCTGACACTGCCCGCCAACGAATTCGTCACGGCCACCGCAACGAGCGCGAACGGCGATACGTCCGAGTTCTCCGCGTGCGTGCGGGTACAAGGCACGACCGAGGTCACGACGACCGCGGAGACCGGGTACGGGTCGCTGAGCGAAGCCATCTTTCTCGCCAACGATCGCCCAGGCCTCGACACGATTACGTTCAACATCCCCAATACCGTCGACGACCCTGGTCCGCACCACACGATCCACGTCGTCGAGGGTCTGCCGGAGATCACCGATCCGGTGGTGATTGACGGATACACGCAGCTTGGCGCGTCGCGTGCGAGCGCCACGCAACCCGCGACGCTGATGATCGAAATCGAGGGGGCCGGCGCCGCACCAGGTGCCGACGGTCTCCGCATTACGTCCGGCAACAGCACGGTGCGCGGGGTGGTCATCAACCGGTTCGGCGGTAATGGCATCGTGCTGAGCGGCGCCGCCGGCAACAACGTCGTGGAGGGCAACTTCATCGGTACCAATATCGACGGCAATGCGGCGCTCGGAGGCGGCGCGTCGAGCATCGGCATCCTCAGCGCCTCGCCGGCCAACCGCATCGGTGGATTGACGCCGGACTCGCGAAACGTTATCAGCGGCAACGGCGCGGGCATAGGCGTCGCTACGCTCGCCGATGGCGGTGCCGTGAGCAACGGCGCCGGCACTCTCATTCAGGGGAACTTCGTCGGCACCGATGCCACCGGGACCACGCCGGTGCCGAACACGAACGTCGGCGTCTTCGTTGCCGCGCCGAACGTGACGATTGGTGGGGCCGCGGGGACGACCGACGGGGGCCCGTGCACGGGGGCCTGCAATCTCGTCTCGAGCAACGGCACGGGCATCGCAATCGGCGCGCAGTCGACCACCACGCCGACCGGCAATATCGTCGCCGCTGGCACCGATGCGATCGTGTCGGGCAACTTCATCGGGCTGAACGTCAACGGCAACGCGGCGCTCGCCAACACGTTCGCCGGCGTTGAGCTGAGGGTGCCGCGCGCCGTCATTGGCGGCACGACGGCCGGGGCGCGCAACGTCATTTCAGGCAACGGTGGCAACGGCGTCGAGCTCAGTGCCGACTCCACGCTCGGGACGAACGCGAGCGACACCATTATTCAGGGCAACTACGTCGGTGTCGACGCATCGGGGCTCGTCGCGCTCGGCAATCGCGGCAATGGCATCAATGTCTTTACGGCGAACAACACGATCGGAGGGACAGTCGCCGGCAGCCGCAACGTCATCGCGGCCAGCGGCGTCGCCCCGAATCCCAATCCATGCGGCGGCGCGGGGCAACCCGCGTGCACGACGCAATCGGGACTCGTCGTATCCGGAACCGCCGCCACCGGAAATCTGATCGAAGGCAATTACATCGGGCTGAATGTCGCAGGCAACGCCGTCGGCAACACCGAGAGCGGCGTCAATCTGACCAACGGATCGAGCGGAACGGTCGTCGGAGGAGCGGCCACCGAAGCGCGCAACGTCATTTCTGCAAGCGGCGGCCGCGGCGTGAGTCTCGCGGTGGGTGCGTCGGCGGCCGTCATCGGCAACTTCATCGGCACCGATCCGACCGGGACGCTGCCGCGTGGAAACGGCGCGGCGGGCATTGGCATCGACTCGTCGAACAACTCCGTCACGGACAACCTGATTTCCGGCGGACTCCGATCCGGTATCAGCATCAACGCCGCCTCGGCCAGCGGCAACGTCATCGCGCGGAACAAGATCGGTACGGACGTGACCGGGACGCTGGCGCTGCCCAACACGTTCGACGGCGTCAGCGTGAATGGATCGGGGAACACGATCGGCGGCGACGTCGCAGAAGACGGCAACCTCATCGCGCATAACGGCGACAACGGAATCGACATCACGGGCAACGGGAACGACAACCGCGTCGCGTTCAACGTCATCGCCTTCAATCAGACCATCGGCGTCGGCCTGCAGAGTGCCGGCAAGCGGAACCGCATCCTGTCGAACTCGATTTACTCGAATGGCACTCGCGGCGTCGATCTCGAAAGGAACGGCCTCACGCCCAACGATGACGGCGATGCTGATACGGGTGCCAACGAGCGGCAGAACTTCCCCATCCTGACGGCGATCACGTCGGCGGGGGTGCAGGGCACGTTCAACAGCAACGCGAGCGCGACTTACCTGCTCCAGTTCTTCAGCAGCGACGCCTGCGACACGTCCGGCTACGGCGAGGGCCAGCGCTTCATCGGTGAAACGAACGTCAACACCGATGCGACCGGCAACGCCGCCATCAGCTTCAACTTCGATACGCCGCTCGAGCCTGGCCAGATCGTGACGAGCACGGCCACAGATGTAGCGGGCAACACGTCCGAGTTCTCGAACTGCATCCGCAGCGGCCCCCAGATCTTCACAGTGACTTCGACGGCCGACAGCGGGCCCGGCTCGCTGCGCCAGGCGATCATCGATGCCAACGTCGCCGGCGCGGCGGACACGATTCGCTTCAACATACCCGACGGTCCAGACGGTCCGAGTCCGCACACCATCTCGCCGATCGGTCCGTTGCCGACCATTACCGACCCGACGATCATCGACGGCTACACGCAGCTTGGCGCCCGTGCCGCAACCGACAGCACGCCCGCGGCGCTCATGATCGAACTGAGCGGCGTGAACGCACCCGGCTTGAGCGGCATCAGCATCAGCGCGGGTCAAACGACGGTGAAGGGGCTCGCGATCAACCGCTACGGCGGCAGCGGCATCATGATGTTCGGCGCCGGCGGCAACACGATCCAAGGCAATTTCATCGGCACCGACGTCAACGGCACGGCGGCGCTCGGCAACCGTTTCGGCATCTCGAGCAATTCGCCCGGCAATTCCATCGGCGGCGTTACGCCCGCGGCGCGCAACGTCATCTCCGGCAACGCCAGCAGCGCAATCGGCGTTTGGGCGGACTGGACAGGCACGACCGGCAACGTCGCGCTCAACAGCTCGGGGGCCGGCACGATCGTCCGCGGGAACTTCATCGGCCTCGCTGCCGACGGTCTCTCGCCGCTCGGTAACGGTGACGGCGTGAGCGTCGGCTCGCCCAACGTGATCGTCGGCGGCTCCTCGCCCGGCTCGCGCAACGTGATTGGCGCCAACGGTGGCAACGGCATCGGCGTCTTCGCACAGACGACGGAGCCGAACGGCACAGGCACGATCATCACGTCTGGCACCGGTTCCATCGTGCAGGGGAACTTCATCGGCACGGATGCCACGGGATCCGTCGCGCGCGGCAACAGCTTCACGGGTGTGTGGGTTGCGACGCCGAACGTCACGATCGGCGGCACCGACGGCACGACGCCTGGCGGTGCGTGCACGGGAGCGTGCAACCTCATCTCCGGCAACGGGCAATCCGGCATCTCGATCGCCGCGCAGTACGATTTCAACAGCGGCGGCAACGTGACGGGCTATGGCACCTCCGCAACGGTGCAGGGCAACTTCGTCGGCGTCGATGCCACGGGCACGTTCGCGATCGCCAACGGCCAAAGCGGGATCTTCATCGGCGTTCCGGGAGCGACCATTGGCGGGACGACCGCGGCAGCTCGGAACGTCATCGCGGGGAATTTGCGTGAAGGCATCGCCCCGGCGGTCAGCACCACGGCCAGCGGCACTGCAGTATCGAACGGCGGCGGCGCCGTGATTCAGGGGAACTACATCGGCATCAACAGCGCTGGTACAGCTGCGGTGCCGAACCGGACCAGCGGCATCGGCATTTCGGCGCCGAACGTGCGCGTCGGCGGCACGATTGCCGGCACACGCAACGTGATCGCTGGTAATGCCGAACAGGGCATCGGATTGTGGTGGGCGACCGCCGGTCCCACCGGGGGTACGGTGCTCGCAAACGCGGCGGGCGCAGTCGTTGAAGGCAATTTCATCGGCACTAACGCCTCCGGCACCGCGGCGATTGGCAACGGCTTCTCGGGAGTATTTACGTCGGCTCCGAATGTAACCATCGGCGGCACGACCGGAACGACTCCTGGCGGCCCGTGCACTGGCGCCTGCAACTTGATTTCCGGCAACGCCCAGCCTGGCATCTCAATCGGCGCGCAGTTCGACTTCAATAGCGGAGCCGTTACCGGCGCGGCGAGCGGGGCGATCATTCAGGGCAACTACGTCGGGCTCGATGTAACGGGAACAACCGCCATCCCGAACCTGCAGAACGGCATCTACGTCAGCGCACCTGATGCGGTGATTGGCGGAACAGCCGCGACGGCCCGCAACATCGTTTCCGGCAACGTCGGTGATGGCATCAACCTCAGCGCGAATTTCTCAGCCGCCAATCAACTCGTCTCTCTTGGCGATGGCGCCGCTATCAGGGGCAATTACATCGGTACGAACACACTTGGCAGCGCAGCGGTACCGAATACACGCAATGGTGTCACCGTCACGGTCCCGACCGTCGCCATCGGTGGCACGGATCCGCTCTCACGCAACCTGATTTCCGGAAACGGGTCCAACGGTATCGGCCTCTTCTTGTTCGTTGGACTCCAGAACGTCACCCTGTCGGCGGCGAACCTCACGGCGATCGCCGGCAACTACATCGGCGTGACCGCCACTGGAATGTCGCCGCTGAGGAACGTTGACAACGGGATATACATTGCGACCGGCCTCAACCAGATCGCCCACAATCTGATCTCTGGCAACGGAATACCGCAGGAAATACCCGGACCATGCGGAGGCTCCGGACAGCCGGCGTGTACCGCCCGATCGGGTATCTACATAACCGGGCCGCAGGCAAACTCCAACATCATCGTCGGCAACCTCGTCGGGACCGATGCCACGGGACTTGCTGCGCCCTTCGGCAACACGGGCAGCGGCATCGACATCAGCAACGCCTCGCTCAACACGGTCGGGGGACTCGAGGCCGGCGATCGCAACGTCGTGTCCGGCAATCTGTCGGGCGGAATCAACTTCTCGGGAAGCGCCGCCACGGCAAACATCGTCGAAGGCAACTATATCGGCGTCGATGCGAACGGAAATGTCGACCTCGGCAACCACGATAGCGGCGTCGGCTTCTATCAAGGCGCTCATCAGAACCTCGTTGGCGGCACGACAGCCGCGGCGCGGAATGTGATTTCCGGAAACGGCATTCACGGCGTCGACGTCGGCAGCGACGGGGGTGCGGCCAACGTGATCAAAGGCAACTACATCGGCACGAACGCGCTGGGCACGCTGGCGGTCGGCAACACCTGCCAGGGCGTCGGCATCAGCGCGGCGGGCACCATCGTCGGCGGCGCGGAACCGGGCGCCGGCAACCTCATTTCGGGCAACGCGCAGGGAGGCGAACCGAACGTCTTCTGCCCGCCTGTGACGCACAAAGCGGCAGGCGTCGCCATTTTCCAGTCGGCGTCGGGCACCGTGGTGCAGGGCAACTCGATCGGCGTCGCCGCCGACGGCACGACCGCCCTGCCGAACACGGGCGATGGCGTCGTCGTCTACAGCTCGTCCGGCCATCAGATCGGCGGCGACACGGCCGCGGCGGGCAACGTCATCGCCTACAACGGACTGGCGGGTGTGCACATCGACAGCACAGCGACGAACAATCGCATCGCCGCTAATCGCATCTACTCGAACGTCGGCCTGGGCATCGATCTCCAGCCGGACTTCGGCGTCAACGCAAACGATGCCGCCGACGCGGATGAGGGACCCAACGATCGCCAGAACTATCCGGTTCTCACCTCGGCGTCCATAACGACCGGTGGCGTCGCCATCGGCGGCACGCTCGACAGCGCGCCCAACACATCCTACACGCTGGAATTCTTCGCGAACCCGTCGTGCGACATGTCGGGTTACGGCGAGGGGCGCGTCTTCCTCGGCCGCCTTGCAGTGGGCACCAATCCATCCGGCAACGCGACCTTCACCAGCGAATTCAGCGGGACGATTACGCAGGGTCAGTACGTCACCGCGACGGCCGCGGCATCGAATGGAGATACGTCGGAGTTCTCCGCCTGTGTCGCCGCGACCCAGTCTGCCGATACGGATCTGATGATTACGGCGGTGACTCACGCCCCCTCCGACCCGGCCACGCTCGATACCATCACCTTCACCGTCGACGTGACGAACATTGGCGCGACGTCAGCGGCAGCATCGACGCTGATGTTTGCGATCGGCGACGAGGTGCCCGGGTCCGCCGGGACGCTCTTCCCGGTCCCGCCGCTCGGGCCCGGCGCTTCGTACGAAACCCACCGGCAAGCGATGCTGACGGTCGCCAGGAGCTACACCAATACCGCGACTGCCGACTACGGGAATGTCATTCCGGAATCGAACGAGAGCAATAACACCGCGACGGATACCTTCGTCGTCACGCCGGCCACCTTCGGCCTGATCAGCGGGACCGTCGTGGATCCCGCAGGTGCGGGTACTTTGGGGGCGGTCAGCTTCTACGCGCCCGACGGCAATCTCGTGTCTTCTGCGACGACCAATCAGCAGGGTGAGTACACGAGCGCCCATCTCCATCCCGGCGTCTACTATGCCGTCGCTGCCGCGCCGGCGCTGCTCGATCAGTTGTTCAACGGCCTGGATTGCGATGCCGGGTGCGGTGTCGCTTCGGGGACGCCCATTACGGTGAGCGCGGGCGTGCTAAGCGGAGCCATCGACTTCCATCTGCACCCGAACCTGACGCGAATCAGCCTCCCTGCGCCCGGTGATCCGGGCGCGAGCACCGAAGCGCAGGTAAGCAGCACTGGCCGCTACGTGGCGTTCAATTCGTTTGCGTCGACGCTGGCCGGCGGCGACACGAACGATCGCGCCGATGCATTCATCCGTGACACGTGCCAGGGCACGACCAGCGGCTGCGCTGCCATCAACCAACGTGTTTCCATCGCGTCCAACGGCTCGGAGGGCCAGACGTGGACCCTGGCGACCGCCAGCGGCCGCGCGACCCTGAGCCGCGATGGCCGGTTCGTGGCATTCGACGCAGAAGCGCCATTCGACCCGGGCGACAGAGCGAGCGGCGTCGACATCTACTTGCGCGACACGTGTCGCGACACGTTCTCCGACTGCGTCGCGCGCACGGCTCTCGTCTCCGAGACGGCGACGGGCGCGGCATCGAACGGCATTTCGCCACGCCACGCGATCAGCGCGGACGGCAACTACGTCGCATTCAGTTCGCTCGCCTCGAACCTCGTGAGCGACGCCGGCGCCGGGATCTTCCTGCGCCACACGTGCGCCTGGCCGTCGGCGGCGTGCATTCCGTCTACGTTGCGCGTGTCGCAGCTGGCCAACGGAGCGCCCGACACAAATACCTCCACGCTCGTGGCGATCAGCGCCAGCGGCCGCTACGTCGCCTATAGCTCATCATCGACCGACGTTGTGGACAGCAGCGACAGCAATGGTGTCGCGGACATTTTCCTGCGCGATACCTGCGCGGGCGTGATGGCCTGCACGCCAACGACGACGCTGATCACGGTCTCTACGTTCGGCGAGCAGCAGAACGCAGCAAGTGGATTCTTCACCGTCAGCGACACCGGTCGCTATGTGGCGTTCGAATCGGACGCGACCAACCTCGCGCCGGCGGACGGTAACGGCGCGACGGACATCTTCCTTCGCGACACGTGCATCGGTGCGCCCGCCGGCTGCGCGCCATCGACAATCCTCATCAGCGCCGCTGCCGACGGCGCGCCGGGCGATGCGAGCGCACTGCAGCCATCGTTGAGCGCGAGTGGCCGTTTCGTCGCGTTCCATTCCGCGGCCAGCAATCTCGTCTCAGGCGACACCAATGGCACGAACGACGTGTTCGTGCGCGACACGTGCGTCAGCGCCGACGCCGGCTGCACGCCGCGGACGATTCGCGTCTCCCAGGCGGGCGCCGCTCAGGGTAACGGCGACAGCCGTCGCGGCCGCATCAGCGCGGACGGGCGCTTCGTCGTGTTCGACTCGACGTCGAGCAATCTCGTCGCGGACGATATGAATGGCGTGTCGGATGTCTTCCGTGCGGCAACCGGATGGACCGACACCGCACGGCCGCAGACGCCCCTCGCGCTCAATACCGGGTCGCCGGTCGCCGGGACGGTCGAGCTCGCATGGAGTTACGCGGCGAACGAAACGTATTTCGAGATCGCGCAGGACGATTCGTTGACGCCAACGCGGAGAGTGGCGGGAGGCCGGACGACGACGTCGGTAAGCGGACTCAATCCGGGCGTCTCGTACCACTGGTACGTCCGTGCCTGCAATGACGCGGGCTGCAGCGGCTGGTTCGGTCCGATCGGCCAGACGCCTGGCGGTCCGACGGCCTCCGCGTCGGGCTACATCAACGGCAAGGTGAAGACCGACGCCACGCACGATCCAATTCAGGGCGCGACGGTCTCGCTGTACGACACCCAAGGGACGCTCGTCACGTCGGCGCCGACTAATGCCGCGGGCGAGTACCTCACCTCGCCCCTGGTTCCGGGCGTGTACTTCGCTAGGAGCGCTGCCGGCGGGTACGTTGACGAACTGTTCGACGACATCTCGTGCCTCTTCGGCTGCGATGTCGCGACGGGCATGCCGATCACCGTCGCCGCTAACGCAACGCGGTCAGGTGTCAACTTCAACCTCGCGGTTGCACCGCCGATGGGGTACATCAGCGGCACCGTCACCGAGAACGGAAGCGTACAGCAGCAACTGAACGTGCGGTTCTACAACGTAGTCACCGGATTGCGGGTCGCCTCTGTCGCTACGGACCCAGCGACTGGTGCCTACACGAGTCCTGCCTTGCCGATCGGCGCTTACTATGTGCGGACGTCCGGCGCGTCCGGATTCGTCAACGAGTTGTTCGACAACATTTCATGCTTCCCTGTATTTTGCGGTCTCGACCTCGGCACGCCGGTGACGGTATCGGCGAGTACTACGACATCCCACGTCGACTTCGATCTCGAGCCGCTGCCTTCTCCGCCCCCATTGTCGATTTCAACGAGCGCTCTGCGTGAAGGCGTCGTTCTCGAGGGCTATTACGGATGTGTGTTGACCGACGGGACCTATTCGGGATCCCTGCACTACACAATCGCCAGCGGTGAACTGCCACTCGGTGTGACGTTCGATGAATTCGGATGCTTCGGCGGTATGCCGCGAGCGACGGGTCAATTCAATATAGTTGTTGAAGTGTCGGACGAGTCGCCTTCACCACAGGTCGCGACGAAGGCACTTGCGCTCGATGTCTCGGCGGTCGACGCGCGCAGTTATGAATACCTGACGACGACGCCATCGGTGTCCTTGGACAACACGAGGCGTTTCGCACAGACATTCACGGCGCCCGCCGCTGCATCGTTGACTGCGGTGCGCTTGCCGTTCATCAATACGTGTCAGCCCAATACCACGATTGCGCTGTCCATCCGGCCACTGATTGGCGCGCCTGCGCGACCCGATGAAAGCGGACCGCCACTCGCCACCGCGACCATCGTCACGGACGGCTCTGGATACTTCGACGAGTTGCTGCCCCTCTCGTCTGCCGTTTCGATGCCGCAACACGCGCAGTTCGCGGTGGTGATGACGTTTGCCGGGGGCTCCTGTGTGGGAATGTACTGGCCCGATTGGGACCGCTACCTTAGTGGCAGCGCGTTAGTGGATGACGGAGCGGGATGGCAACCGGGCGTAGACGTCGCGAACTTCGGCAAGGCGGACATCTTGATGGAGATCCTCGATGTTCCGCAGGATCTGCTGTATCTCACGTCGCGGCGCTATGTGCCGCTCGCGGTGCCCCTGTCCGACGGCCGCGTTCTCCTCGTTGGCGACGATGCATCGGCAGAGATTTACGACCCCGCAACGCGCAGGTCAACGGCGACGGGTCCGATGCACACGGGGCGGTGGCATGCAACAGCGACCACTCTTGCCAACGGCAAGGTGCTGGTTGCCGGCGGATTGTACTGGGACGCGACGGCATCGCAGTGGACCAGTTCACGCAGCGTCGAGCTTTTCGACCCTGCGGCGGACAGCGGTGTGGGGGGCTTCACAGAAATTGCACCCCTGACCGTATCGCGTTTGAACCATGCTGCGACAGCTCTCTATAACGGCAAGGTGCTGATCACTGGTGGAGATACGTACGAAGGCGGGTATCACACGGTCGATTCGGCGGAGATTCTTGACCCGAGTGGAATCGATCCGACCGTGGTACTCACGATGCACAATACTCGCACCGCACACACGGCAACGGTCCTTCCCGACGGCCACAAGGTGCTCCTTGCTGGAGGTGGCTCGGTGAGTGCCGAAATATTCGACCCGGACGGCGGTGGCGGATTGTTTACCGTAACGGCAAACACGATGTCGATCGGCCGTTCAGGGCACCAGACGGTGACGCTCACCGCCGGGCCGCATGCTGGTTCGCTGATGATTATTGGGGGCAACGGATACGACGCTCGAACCGAGCTGTTCGACCCGCAGACGACGACGTTCAGCCCCGGTCCGGCATTGCTGAAGGCCGCGTACAACTCCACCGCAACGTCCCTCGCCAACGGTGAGCTGATCGTCACGGGCGGATGGGATGGTCTGTACCCCTCGAACGCGCTGTCTGCGATCCAGCGCTATGACCCCGTAACGGATTTGTTCACACCCGGTGGAGACCTGCACGTAGCTCGATTCGGCCATGCCGCCGTACCTCTTGGCAACGGGACTGCCTCCGCAGGCAAACTGTTGATCGTCGGCGGCAATGGTGACGGCGGTCTTCCACCGGTCAGCATCGAGCTATTCGATCCAGCGCCGGTGACGCCGGCGCTCGTCATCACGACCGCGTCGCTGCCGGACGGCATCGTCGGAACCGCATATCCCGAAGCATCATTGACGGCGAGCGGTGGATCCGGCGGGTATCGCTTCGCTACGATCTGGGGACAGATGCCACAGGGTCTGTTCCTTTCCGACGACGGAACTGTGTACGGGACTCCGGAGGTGGGGGGTCCCGCCTCGTTTGTCGCGCAGGTTGCTGATGCAGCGGGCCAGACCGCAACCGCGAGCTTCACGATCTACGTGAACCGGTTAGCGATTACCTCAATCAGCCCGCTGCCGAATGCTGTGGCGACGCACGAGTACGGCTATCACTTCACCGGCACGGGCGCCGGCACCCTTCACTGGTCGCTGGATCCGGTGTACACGCTTCCCACTGGTTTGATCCTCGACGACGACGGAACGCTGCACGGAACCGCGACGTCGACGGGCGTCTTCGGATTCAATATCAAGGTGCGCGATGCCGCCGGGCAGGTGGCGTACGGGTGGTTCACTCTGCAGGTCCTGACCGACGTGCCACCCCTTCGTATCACGACGAACACGCTGCGTGAGGGTGTGGTGTCGGAGGGGTACTTCGGTTGTCTCACCACGACGGACTGGCTCGGGTCACGCGAATTCGTCATCACAGATGGCGCGTTGCCTCCGGGTGTCACGCTCGATCCGGTGTACGGGTGTTTCAACGGTGGGCCGAGGAACACCGGCTTGTTCACATTCACAGTACAGGTGAGTACGCAACTACCATCGCCCCAAACCGCGCAAAAGCCGCTCTCGATTGAAGTGTCCGCGGTTGATGCGAAGACGTTCGCATATAGCGGTGTCACACCTGTAACTCTCGATTCGAATCGTCGATTTGCTCAGACGTTAATGATCGGCTCCGACGCGGAAGTTACCGGCGTACAGCTGTCGTTTGTCTACGCATGCGAGCCTCACACCGCGATTACCGCGCAAGTTCGTCCTCTCAACGGCACTCGTCCCGACGAAACGGGCGTACCGATGGCGTGGGGTCGCACCGTCGCGGACGACAGCGGGTATGTAGATCCGCTGATCGTCCTGTCGTCCCACGTGACGATGCCTCAACACGCGCGCTTCGCCGTCGTCCTCGCTGTTGAAGGCGGAACCTGTCAGGCGGGCGGCTGGCCGACAAACGATGACTATGCTCCGGGAAGCGCCTTCATCGATTCGGGCGCCGGATGGCAGCTCGCTGGCGACGTTGCTGGAATTGCGAGAGCCGACATACCGATGGATATCCTCGTAATACCGCAGCGTCTGCTGTATCAGTCAACCCAAAGGTGGACGCCGGCTGCAACCGCGCTCGCTGATGGCCGCGTGCTGCTGCTTGGAACCAGTGCGCTCACCGACATTTACAACCCGAACACACGCACGGTTACACCCACTGGCGCGATGAACCTCGGACGTTACGACACGACCGCAACGCTACTACCTAACGGAAGCGTACTCGTCATTGGCGGCTACTACTTCGACTCGACGACGGGGAACTCCGTCGCGACGACGAGCATCGAGTTGTTCGACCCAAGTGGCAACGGTGGGGCCGGCAACTTCACGCCCTTTGGAGACCTGCGCGTCCCGCGCTTTCGCCACACGGCGACGCTCCTCGACAACGGGAGAGTGCTCATTGCAGGCGGCATCACCTACGAAGGTGGCTTGGGGCACACCCTCGATTCCGCGGAGGTGCTCGATCCGACGAGGCCGACCGGCCCGGACAACCCCCTGATGATCACGATGCACGTGGCGCGCCAGAGGCCAACCGCGACCGTCCTGCCGAACACCGCGGCGCTTCCATACCGCACAGTCCTCGTTGCGGGTGGTGGTTCGAGCACCGCCGAGATTTACGACCCCAATGGTGGTGCTCCAGGAGGAGTTGGCGTGTTCGTGGAAACGGCCAACAGCATGGCGGCATGGCGGAGCGAGCATCAAGCCGTTACATTGACGGCCGGATCGCATGCCGGCGCGATCATGATGATTGGCGGCGCCGGATCCGAGACGGCGACCGACTTGTTCAATCCCGCAACGTCAAGTTTCAGCGTCGGCCCGCAGATCCTTACTCCCCGTTCGCGCCACACCGCAACTGCGCTCAACGACGGCACGGTGCTTGTTGCCGGTGGGTGGGACGCATCCAATCGCTACTTATCAAGCCTGGAGCGCTACGACGTCACTACAGATACATTCATGCCAGCCGGCGACCTACACGTCGATCGGGCCCAGCACACGGCGACGCTGCTCGACGCAGGCGCAGACGCGGGGCAACTACTCATCGCAGGTGGCTACGGTTGGAGCGCTCTGTCGTTGGTGAGCGCGGAGCTGTACGACCCGTCGCCCGCCACTGCGCCGTTGATCATCACGACCAGGAGTCTACCGGACGGCACCGACGGGACGCCGTACCCGGTGACACTGCTCGCGGCGATCGGCGGGTCCGGCAGCGGGTATCAATTCGCCACTGCCTGGGGAAACCTGCCCTCCGGGCTCTCGCTGGGCGATGACGGCGTGATCAGCGGCATGCCGAACGCCGGCGGGCCAGCCTCGTTTGTGGTTCGCGTTGTCGACGATGCAGGCAATACGGGCACCGCGAGCTTCACGATCTATGTAAATCGGTTGACGATTACCTCGCCGTCCCAGCTCCCCGCCACGGTTGCGGGCCACGACTACACCTATCAGTTCATGGGCACCGGCGCGGGCGCGCTCTCCTGGTCGGTCGAATCGGCCTTGCCGTCCGGTCTCGTGCTCGACACCGACGGCCGGCTGCACGGCACGCCGCTCACCACAGGTTGGGCCGCCTTCACTGTCGGCCTGAGAGACGCGGCGGGCCAGCGGACCTCGTCATGGTTCAACCTGTACGTCGAAGCGCCTATCGCCATCACCACGGCGTCGCTGGTTCCGGCCATCGCGACGTGGAACTACGGATGGTGCCTGCAGACATCCGGGGGTAATTGGCCGCTGACGTTCACGAAGACGAGCGGCTCACTGCCGAGCGGTCTGACGCTCGGTTCCGGCGGGTGCTTCAACGGCCAACCGATGGAGACCGGCGCCTTCACGTTTGGCGTGAGCGCAGGAGATCAGACGCAGCAGTCCGGCGAGTTCAGGCTGACGCTGCAGGTCGGCGCAGTCGATCAAGCGACGTGGTCCGTCGACCCGGCAAGCACGCCGTCCACGCTGCCCATCGGCGGCGGCCAGACGGTCGCGCAGACGTTCAAGTCAGCGATGGCTGGCCGGCTGGTCGCGGTGAACATGCCCGTATACTGCGATCCGGCCGTGAACGGCACGGTGCACATCGAAATTCAGGGCGTCACGGCGTCCAGTCCGCGCACACCGGACGGAACGATGCTTGCGACCGGAGACATTCCGAGCTCACTCCTCTCGCCTTTCGCACCTAATCCGCCGTTCAATCGGACCCTCGCGCTGGCGGCTCCCATTGCGCTACCCACAGACGCCGACGCGGCGGTGGTCGTCAGCTCGGCTGACGCGAGCTGCGCGATCGTGCAGATGCGCACCGGCGACGCGAGCTACGACTACGGAGACGGCTTCCAGGGCCCGGCTTTTGTCGCGCTCGCGGACATCGATCCGGGCAGGCCCGACCTGTCGTTCAACACGGTGGTGATCCCGGACGCTTCTTTCGCGTTCATGACCGACGGTCGCAGCGTCCATACCGCTACTACGCTTGCCAATGGCGACGTGCTGCTCGCGGGTGGGTACACGGCCAGCGCGCAGCTGTACCATCCGGCGACGCGCAGCTTCACGGCAACGGGCAGCATGTCGATCAGCCGCAGCGATCACACGGCCACTCTGCTGCCAGACGGCTGGGTCCTCATCACCGGCGGCCACACGGGAGCTGGAACGGCGATCGCAACCGCGGAACTGTACAACCCCGCGGACGGCACGTTCCGTCCGACTACCAGCATGAACACGCCGCGCCTCGGCCACGCAGCGGCGCTGTTACAGGACGGCCGCGTGCTGATCACGGGCGGTCAGACCGCCTGGTATCAGCCATCGCTGGCCAGCACCGAGATCTACGTGTACGACCCGTCCACGCATTCCGGAAGCTTCGTGCCCGCGGGCTCGACGGCCGTGATGCAGGGTCAGCACGCGTACCACACGATCACTCCCCTCGCCGACGGGACGCTGCTGGTCGCCGGTGGATGGGGAGATCAACCCGGGTTCACGGCCGAACTCTACGTGCCTGCGGCGAATCTGCCCGGATACTTTGCTCCGGCCGGTACGGGTCTCGTCGTTCCACGCGCTAACCACACGGCTACACTGCTCGAGGACGGTCGGGTGCTTCTGGCGGGCGGCCGCAACGTTGCGTGCAACTGCATGTCCGCATCCGCCGAGGTGTTTGATCCCTCGTCGCTCACCTTTACTCCGGTGGGTGACCTCGCCGAAGCGCGCGAAGGTCACGCCGCCGTACGTGTGACGAACGGCCACGTGGTTATCTTCGGCGGGCAGAACAACAATGGCGCAATCGCCAGCATCGAGGAGTTCGTGCCCGGCAGCAACGGGTTCGTATCAGCAGGCCGTCTCGCCGTGTCGCGCAGCTTCCCGCGCGCAACGGCGCTGCCCGCTGATTCGTCAGTCCTGGTTTCGGGCGGCTACGGGAGGAGCAACGCGTCGCCGAACACGGCCGAGTTATTTTCCGTTCATTAGTTCGATTGTTCGAGAGCCGCACGCAGACGCACCCCCACTTCGTCACGCGGCGCGATGGCGAGGAGCTCGTTGACGGCCGCGCTCGCCTCCGTAGACCGCCGCAGCGCGACCAGCACCACGGCCCGTCCACGCAGCGCCGCAGTCGACGACGGATCGACGCGTATCGCCTGGTCGTAGGCGTCGAGGGCCGCATCGAGATGCCGCGCCCGCGCCTCGATCGCGCCGCGCAGAATCCAGCCATCCGATCGCGTGTCGCCGAGTTGCTGTGCGCGATCGAGGTGTTGCACCGCTGCCGCGGCGTCGTTTCGCTCGGCCGCGACATTCGCCCATTCCACCCACAGACCAGGCAATGCGGGCGCCAGTTCCGTTGCGGCGCGGTAATGCGAATCCGCGTCGCGGAGCAGCGTCTCGCGGACGCTGGCGTCCGAGGTTGCGCCGGCCTGACGGCGCGCCACGCTGGCCAGGTTGCGAAGCGCGTACGGATCGCGCGGCTCGAGGACGCGCGCGGCCGTCAACGCACGATGCGCCTCCTCGAAGAGGCCTTGCTGCCGATTGCCCGTCGCGTCGCGCGCTTCTTCGAGCACGGCACGGCCAAGCCCGGTCAGATAATGCGCCTCGGCCGGCTGCAGCATCGCCGCCGCGCGATATGCGTCCGCTGCCGCAGCCCAATCCTGATGGCGTTCGCGTTCGAGAGCCGCGCCGCTGTAACGGTCGGCCGCCATTGGCCGAATCGCGATCGGAATTGCGGCGAACCCGGCAACGGCAAGCGCCGCGGCTGCGGCCACCCACTCGCGGACGGGACGCGGCCGCGGCGCGCGCGACCGGTTAGCAGCCGCTCGCGCGTCCACGGCGACGCTGTCGGATGGCATCGACTCGCCGACGACCAGCGCCGCGACGGCAATAAACGCGAGTCGCGACATCACGGTCGCGATGCCCAGCTGGATTTCAACGAAATGGGACACCGTCGCCGCAACGAGCGCTGCGCGGACGGCTGGATCGTCTATACGCGCGGCGCACAGCAGCACGGCCATGTAGAACGTGATGACGGCCGCGACGCCGCAAATGCCCGATGTCACGAATGTATCGAGCAATTCGTTGTGCGATCGATCCGGCATGGCATCGGTATTCTCGATGCGGCCAATCTGCGGATCGTAGTATTTCGGCGCGAGGAGACGGACAGCCTCGGGTCCATAGCCGATGATCCATCGCTGCGTCGGGCTTTCCTGCATGGCGCGCGACATCGACTGCCAGATCAGCACACGGACGCGTCCGCTGCCCGATTCGAGCAATCGATTCGCCCACCCGGTATTCACGCTGATGATTGCCCCGAGGACGATCGCACAGACACCGAGGGTCCAACCAATCCGGCGGCTACTCACTTCCAGCAACACCGCGAAACCGGCGCCCACGCCGACGAACACCGCGATCGCCGGCCCGCGACTGGCTGTCATCGCCAGTGCCGCGACCTGCACTATCAGAGCGGCCGCCAACCACCAGGAACCACGGGCGGCGCTCCGTCGCCGTCTCAAGCACTCGAACGCGGTAAATGGAATAACGACGGCCAGGTAGCCGGCGAAGAGAAGCGGATTGCCCGCCGTGCTGCCCGCACGCCCCGGTACCGTGCCGGTCCAGGTGATCGGGTCGAACCCCGCCGCCTGCGCGAGCGCATAGACACACGGGCAGACGCTGCCGAGCACGAGCGTGCCGGCAATCCGGTGTCGCGATAGACGCGACTGCGCGGCCGTGGCCAAGGCGATGAACGTCACGGCAAGCGCCGCGGCCGTGGCGACGCCGTAGCGCCTGAAGTACGCGCCCATCCATGCGGCATGGGGAACCGGACTCGTTACGCCCGCGACGGCGAAAACCGCGAGGGCGAACAACATCGTCGCGACAACTCGATGCCGGTAGAGAGCCGTTGATGGCCGCGCGCCGACGACGGCCAGGGCGAGGAGCAGGCCGGCCGCGGCGCGGACGACCAGCGCCTTCGGCTCTTCGAAGACTTGTTCCGTGGACAGGTTGAAGAACAACGGCACGATAACGAGGAGGCCGAGACATACCCCCTCCGAAAGCGTGCTGGCAATGGAACGCTCGGGAGGGGTTGCTCTAGGAGCCAAGCCTCTTGCGGACATCCGCGACGAGCGGATCTTCTTTCGAGCCGCCGCGCAATGCGAGGTAGGCACGATACGACTCGCCGAACCCCGCCGTCTTCAGCGCCTCCCGCACGCGGCCCTGGTAGTAGTAGACCGGAGGCAGAAACGCGTAGGTTGGCTCCTCGTCGAGGAACAAGGCGAGCGCCTCGCCCTTGCGCTTCAGGCAGCGATCGAACTCAGAATCGGCATCGATGAAGGCGTCTGCCTCGAAATAGGCGCGGCCGAGATCGAAGTGGCCGATCCACGTATCGAGCAGCTTGTTCGCGTCGCCGAGTGTCGGAATGGCGCCGCGTGGATCACCGGCGGCGAGCATCAAGTCCGCGTCCAGAATCTTTCCGTATGCCTGCGGTTCGGCCAGAAGGTCGCGGCCAAGCTCCTCGGCGATGGGCCGCGCGCGTTCGGCGCTGCCGGCGTCGATGAACAGACGCGCCGCCAGGAACCGGATCTTCACGGCGTGGCTTGCCGCGAGCGCCTTCATCGCCAAGTCGATCGCGGTGCGTTTCTGGCCGCGCGAAAGATCGGCGAAGGCCGCCGCCGCGAACTTCGCAGCGGCGCGGTCGGGATTCTTCGCCGCCAAGTCCTTTGCCGCAGCCGCAGACAGCATCCGTGCCGCTTCGGCGAAGCGTCCCTGAAGTGCTGCAACGTCGCCGAGACCAGACTGTGCCAGCGTTGTACCGGTGGTGTTGATCGCCGCGAGCTTGTTGTAGGTATCAACCGCATCCGACAGCTGGTTCTGGCCGAGTTGCGCGAACGCCAGCGCGAGCACGGCATACGCGTCCGTTTCACCGACCTTACGCGCTTCCTGCTCGCCCGTCTGGAAATCGCCGCTGTAATCCGAGTAGAGCGCGAGGTTGTCGCGGAAGAGCGCGCGGTTCGGCAGCAAGGCGACCACCTGCTTCATCTCGTCCCGGGCGGGACCAAGCTGGCGCAGCTGCGACGCGCAGAGCGCGAGCCCGTTGTGTCCGACGACGTCGCCCTTGTAGCGCGAAACCAGCTCGCCATACTCCTTGACGCACTGCTGGTAATCGCCGGTAAGGCGATAGAAGAACGCGCGCGTGCTGAACCGCTCACGCTCGGTCATGCCGTCGAGGTACTTCAGCGCGGTGTTGATGTAGTTGGTACTGTCCTGCAGACGTCCGAGGTTGCGCGACTGCACCGCCATCAACTGGTAGCCGACACCGAATTTGGGGTCGATCTCCACTGCCCGCGCCGCGTTCTCCAGCGCTTCGTCGAAGCGGCCGTTGGACGACGCCTCCTGCGCGGCGGCGTAGTACTTCACGACGTCGAGCGACGTCGCGGAGAGGCTGGCCATCGCGAATTGCCGCGACTCGGCGGATTCGTCGCCGAGCGCGGTCTGCACGTCGGTCACGACGCGCGTGGCGGCCGCAAGCACCTGGTCCTTGCCCGCCGCCGTCCGTTGGGCGGACGTAACGGTCGCACCGGTGACGGTCTGCGTCGCCTTCATCGATACCACATACGCATCGCCGCGCCGGGCGATGGCACCGGACAGGACGACGCCCAGTCCTTGCTTGACCGCCAGCTCACGCGCCGCGTTGTCGTCGAGCACATCGGGAGGCTGTACGCCGAGCGCGGCGCGGATCGCCCCGCGGTCGTAGGCGCTGATGAATCCGGCCCCCTCGAGCGCTCGTTTCAACATCGGTTCCAGCGTGCGATCGAACGTGGCGTCACCCGTGCGGTTCTGGAAATCCGCAATCAACACGGAGACCGGGTCGTGCGGCTTGGGCGGCGAAGGGGGGATCAGCGCATATAAGCCCGCGAACAGCATGACGACAAGCACGGCGGCAGCTGTGATGACGCGGGGCGTCAGCCTCCACAGTTCGGGAATCAGTTCACCGGCATCGTCAATCCGCGATAACGCCGCACAGAGTTCTGCCGTCGTTTGAAAACGAGCAGCGGGATCCCGCTCGACACACCGCATCACAAATGTTTCAACGGCAGGCGGAATCGATTCGTCGATCCCGCGAAGCGGCGGCACGCCATCCTCGAACCGGCGCCACATGGACTGCAGGCGTTCGCCAGGAGCGGCCGACGGGCGAGGGCCGCTCAGCATTTCGTAGGCGATCAGTCCAAACGCGTAGATGTCAACCCGGGCGTCAACCGGCTCGGCGCGGGCCTGTTCGGGCGCCATGTATTCAGGAGTACCGGCGGCGTCGGCGCTGTTCGTATCGGCCGTCGACGCCGAAATACCGAAGTCCATGATCGACGCGTGGCCGTCCGCGCTAATCATGATGTTGGCGGGCTTCAGATCGCGATGTACGACGCCCGCTTCGTGCGCTGCGCGCAGGCCGTCGGCGATCTCGCGCAGCAGCCGCAGTGCTCCGGCGAGCGGAAGTGCGCCGTCGTGCCTGAGCGTCGTCGCCAGATCGCGTCCCTGGATGTACGGCATCGTGATGTACTTGATGCCGTTGATCTCGCCCAGGTCGTGGATGCGGACGACGTGCTTGTGCGTGACCTGGCGCGCGAGGAGCAACTCCGTTTTGAACCGCTTCTCCGCCTCCGAGGAAACGGTGCCGAGGCGACGATCACCTCGAATCACCTTCAGAGCTACCGCGACACCGAGCTCTTCGTCCCACGCCTGGTAGACGGCCCCCATGCCGCCGGCGCCCAGCAACCGGATGATGTGGTAGCGCGCGCTGAAGTCCTTGCCGACCGGCAGCGGCCCCGCGGGGACAGAGGAAAGGTGTGGAAGGTCGGCGGTGGCGCCCCCTGTCTCGAGACTGCCAGTCAAGCTGGCGAGCGATGGGACGCGGGTCACCGCGCCGGTAAGACCTACCGGACCGTACGAGCTGCCAGGCGGGAGCCCGGTCGTATCGACCGGCGCCACCGCGACAGAGGTCGGCGACGTCGCTGATCCGCACGACGTACAGCAGCCGACGCCTGCGGGGAGACAAGCGCCGCAATTGGGGCACACCATCTATGAATATGAACGGACGCGGGAATATTACCTTACATGCCGTGGGTGAAACCCTTACAGAGATTGATATCCCGTGTCGACGGGTGCTGCCTGCGACGGCGGCGCGCCTTTATTGATTTCGGATGGCTTTAAGGCAGCTATTTCGGGGTCAGGAGACTCTTCTCTTCTTGTTGGAGTGAGCGTTCCGGGTTGTCTTTGCGGCGACGACCGGTTGTTTCAGCTCCGCCTTCGCCGGCTTCTTCTTCTCCTGGCTCACGGAATCGAGGCTGCGCTTCAGGGCCTCCATCAGGTCGACGACGCGCGCCGGCTCCTGCACCTCGGGCGCGACGACCTCCTCACCCGCGATCTTCGCGTCGATGATCTTCCGCAGGCCCTCCTTGTATTCGTCCTTGTAGTCCTTGAGATTGAGCTCCGCGTCGAAGGTCGCGATCACCTGCTTGGCGAGCTTCATCTCCTCCGGCTTGACCTTCGACGGCACGGAGTTGAGCTCCTCGATCTGGTCGATGCTGCGGATCTCCGCGTCGTGATGCAGCGTGTACATGACGATGCCCTTCTTCCGCGGGCGCACCGCAACCAGATACTCGCGGCCGTAGAGCGCCATCTTGCCGATGCCCGCCTTGCCGGCCATTCCTTCGCGCATCACCGCGAACGCTTCGGCGGCCATCGGACCATCGGGCGCCAGGTAATACGCGCGATCGACGTAGATGGGATCGATCTCCGTCTCGTCGGCGAACTGCACGAGGTTGATGACGCGCGTGGATTCGACACGCACCTTCTGCATGTCGTCCTCGCTGACGACGACATAGCGCCCCTTCTCGAACTCGTAGCCCTTGACGAGCTCGCTGTTGGGAACCTCCCGTTCGCAGTGCGGGCACCAGCGCTTCTGCTGGATGCGCGTCTGGCACTCGGCGTGGAGCTGGTTGAAGGAGATGGTTTCAGACGATTCGGTCGCCGGAAACACCTTCACCGGGATGTTCACCAGGCTGACTTTGAGGAAGCCTTTCCATGTCGGTCGTGGAGCCATACGCCCCGATTATGGGTCTAAACCGCGTCGGCTTCATCCCGGCTGCCCAAATCGAGGCCGGTGCCGCCAATGTGCATGGCGTGGGCCTTGATTTGGTCGCGCAGCAGCCGCCGCGCCTGGCCATAGAGGTTTCCCGGCACTTCGAGGCGTCTCGCGATGTTCTTGAAGTGCGAGATGAGCACCAGCGTGACGTGCCCTTCTTCCTTCCACGACACCGCGGAGATCTGTCCCCACCGCATGAAACCCGAATCGGACCAGATGCCGTCGCGGTAAAAGCCGCGCGCGATGCGCGTGCTGAGCGGAAAGGCAATGCCGTAATAGACGAACATCATCGTTTCGCCGAGCAGCTGGTTGATCGGCCGGTGGAAGATGAAGAACTTGAACGCGAAGAGCAGCGCGAGCGTGCACGCGAGCCCGATGCACACGCTGTAATACCGCGGCTTCTCTCCCCTCCACGTCAGCAGCGCCGAGCGCTTCCGCACCGCGAAGCGCAGCAGGTCGGCGGCGACGATCACGTTGGCGATGAAGAACCCCACGCCGAACACGAAGAGGATTCGCTGAAGCAGAACCTGAAGGGCCACCGCTCAAACTTCTTGAGATTTGGGATTTGGGATTTGGGATTTGGGTTTTTCCAACGCAAGCGTCGGATCGAAGCACGCCCGGCACCGGGCTTCGTACAACCCCTGCGCGCCGACCAGCACGCGGTCGCCGCTCGATACGAGCCGCTGCGTGTGATTGGCCGGGTTGCCGCAGACCATGCAGATCGCCAGCGTCTTGGTGATGTATTCCGCGATCGCCAGCAACTGCGGCATCGGCTCGAACGGCTTGCCGAGGTAATCCTGATCGAGCCCGGCGACGATGACGCGCTTGCCGCGGTTGGCGAGCTCGTTGACGATCGCGGGAAGTTCCTGGTCGAAGAACTGGCCCTCGTCGATCCCCACCACTTCCGTGTCCTCCTCCACCAGGTCGAGCAGGGCGCGCGATTGGGTCACCGTGCGCGACGGTATCCGCATGTCGCTGTGCGACACGATATCGTCGTCCCCGAAACGGGTGTCGACCGACGGCTTGAAGATCTGCACCTTCTGACGCGCGATTTGCGCGCGGCGCAGGCGGCGGATGAGCTCCTCGCTCTTGCCGCTGAACATGCTGCCGACGATGACTTCGATCCAGCCCTGGTTCGGCCGGTGGCGTACGACGTCCACTACGCCCTCGCTAGATACTCGCCCGTGTCGGTACTGACGCGAATCACATCGCCGTTGTTGATGAACGGAGGGACGCTGACGACGAGACCGGTTTCCGTCGTCGCGGGTTTGATCTGGTTGCTGGCCGTCGCGCCCTTGATGCCCGGCACGGTGTCGACGACCTTCAGATCGACCGTCTGCGGCAGCTCGATGCCGACCGGCTCGGTGCCGTAGAACTCGACGTTGATCGTCATCTCCGGCTTCAGGTAGTTCACCGACTCGCCGAGCGCTTCGCTGTGGATGTGGATCTGCTCGTAGGACGAGGTGTCCATGAAGTAGTAGTCGTCGCCGTCCTGGTAGAGGTACTGCATCTCGCGCTCGTCCAGCGTCGCCCGCTCGATCGAATCCTCCGACCGCAGCTTCTGGTCGGAGAGGGAGCCGCTGCGGATGTTCCGCAGTTTGACGCGGACGAAGCCGCGCAGGTTGCCCGGGGTGACGTGCTGGAGCTCGAGTACCCGGAAGAGGTCCTGCTCTATCTTCACGAGCATCCCCTTTTTCAAACGCGTTGCTTGTATGGTCGCCATAATCTTGGATGGTAGATAGTGGATCGTAGATAGGGGGAAGCGGAAACCACGAACCACCACCCGCCATCTACCAACCAACAATCATACCGAATGGCTATGCTAGGATGCGCGCATGGCCTTTGCGCGGTGGGATCCGATCCGCGATCTGCTGGCAATCCAGCAGCGCCTCGATCGGTTCGCGCCTGCCCCGACCGGGTGGATTCCACCGATCGACGTGCACGAAACCGCCGACGATTACATCATCACGGCGGAGCTTCCGGGACTCAGCCGCGACGATATTCAGATCCAGGTCGACGACGGCCGCGTGCACATTTCCGGTGAACGGCGGGAGCACGAGGCCCCGTGCGAGCAGTACCACCGCGTGGAGCGCGGCCATGGCAGCTTCAGCCGCACCTTCGAGCTTCCCCTTCCGGTGCGGAACGATCAGGTCTCGGCCGACCTTCGTGACGGCGTGCTGACGATTGTGTGCCCGAAAGTGAAAGAAGGGGGCGCGCAGCGGATCGTGGTGTCCTGAGGTATGCGAGCACGACGGTTTGCCTTCGCAGTCCTGATTTTGACGTGCGGGTTCCTCGCCGGCGTGGTGCTCATGGGGCGCATGCGCGCCACCACGACGGAAGCGGCGCCCGTGGCGCCGCAAACCGCCGCCCCGCGTCCGGCGGTGCAGGCGCAGCTGCCGATTGCGTCGGGGCTGCCCGATTTCAGCGGAATTGCCGCACGCACGGTCCCCGCCGTCGCCAACATCTCCTCGACGCAGGTCATCGCCCGGCCCAACTCGCCGTACGCCAACGACCCGTTCTTCCGCTACTTCTTCGGCGACGATCCCGATCTCTACGGCCAGCCTGACGTCGAGCGCAGCCTTGGCTCCGGCGTCATCGTCAGCGCCGACGGCTACATCCTGACGAACAATCACGTCGTCGCCGGCGAACAGGGACGCATCACGCTGCGGCAACTGCCGGCCATCACGGTTTCGCTCGGCGACAAGCGCGAGCTGCGCGCGCAGATTGTCGGCGTCGATCCGACCATCGACCTCGCGCTGCTGAAGATCGACGCGAAGAACCTGCCGACCATCCCCTGGGGCGATTCCGCGCAGTTGAAGGTGGCGCAGTGGGTGCTCGCCATCGGCAACCCGTTCCAGCTGAATCAGACCGTCACGCTCGGCATCGTCTCCGCGCTCGGACGCACCAGCCTTGGCATCTCAGGCTACGAGGACTTCATTCAGACCGACGCGGCGATCAACCCGGGCAACTCGGGTGGCGCGCTCGTCAACACGCGCGGCGAGCTGGTCGGCATCAACACGGCGATCTTCAGCCAGAGCGGCGGCTACCAGGGCATCGGATTCGCGATTCCCAGCAACCTCGCGCGGCGCGTCGTCAACGACTTCCTGAAGTACGGTGAAGTGCGCCGCGGCTCGATGGGCGCCGTGATCCTCGCGCCGCTGACGACGGAAGGCGCCGCCCAGCTCGGGGCGCCCGACGCGCACGGCCTGCTCGTGCAGCGCATCGGCCGCGCCTCGGCGGCCTACCAGGCGGGCATGCGGCCCGGCGACATCATCGTCGGCTTCAACGGGACCGCGATCGATGACGGCGGCGTCCTGCTGCGCCTGGTGCAGGATGCGCCGATCGGCAGCACCGCGGCCGTCGACGTGATCCGCGACGGCCGGCGCGTGCAGCTGCGGGTACCGATCGTTCGCGCTACCGAGCAGTGAACCTGCCTCCCAACTTCCCCATGCTGACGCTGGCCCTCGCGCTGGCGCTGGTCCTCTCGTACCTGTTCGCGGAGTTCGTGTCGCGCATCGCGGAGTCCATCCTCCACGCCATCATCGAGGACCGCGACGTCCAGAAACAGTTCGTCGATCGTCCGCGCCGCATCGTGCAGGGCCTCGTCTTCCTGGTCGCGGCGTCCGCGCTCGTGCCGCCGTCATTGAAGCTCGCCGGGTATCGCATCATGTTCGGCGGCAGCCCCGAGGCGCTATTGCGCTGGTTCCTCGACGCCGGCCTCCGCATCGTCATCATCGCGATTGGGGCGTACTTCCTCATTCGCATCGGCTCGGCCACCGCGCGGCGCTTCGAGCGCGAGATGAGCCGCGGCACCGGACTGAACGTCGTCGAGCGCACCAAGCGCGCGCAGACGCTCGGCCGCCTGCTGCAGAAGGCGCTGTCGGTGCTGGTCATCAGCATCGCCGGGCTGATGATCCTGCGCGAACTGAGCGTCGACATCACGCCGGCGCTCACCGGCGCGGGCATCGCGGGCCTGGCCATCGGCTTCGGCGCGCAGACCATCGTGCGCGACGTCCTCTCCGGCTTCTTCCTCATCCTCGAGGATCAATGCCGCGTCGGCGACGTCGCGGTCGTCAACGGCCAGGGCGGCCTCGTCGAGGAGGTCAACCTGCGGACGATCGTGCTGCGCGACGAAGAAGGCACGGTGCACGTCTTCCCCAACGGCGAGGTGAAGACGCTGGCGAACAAATCAAAGGACTTCTCCTACTACATCATCACCTGGGGCGTCGGCTACGACGAGGACCCGGAGCGCGTGATCGCCGCGATGCGCGACGCCTCGGCAACGGTCGAATCGGATCCGGCGTTCAAGCCGCACATCCTGGCGCCGCTCGACGTCTACGGCGTCGATTCGTTCGACGACGCGAAGCTGGTGATCAAGGCGCGCATCAAGACGGTGCCGCTCAAGCAGTGGATGGTCGGCCGCGAGCTGCGCCGGCGGATGGCCAGGGTGTTCGCGGAACGGCACATCGCGCCGCCGACGGGCCGGTTGATCGTGCAGATGGAAAACGAAGAAACCTAGCTGGAGAGTCCGAGGTCTTTCAGCGTCGCGCGGGCCAGCGCCGCACGCGCTTCGACGCGGTCGGTCACGTCAATCGCGCTGCCGACGTAGCCGATGAACCCGCCCTGTTCGTCGTAAATAGGGCCGCCGCTGTCGAGCACCCACCGATACTCGCCGTCGTAGCGGCGCAGCCGGTACTCCATTTCGAACGCGTCGTGCTTCCTGATCGCGTCGTTGTAGGTCTTCAGGCAGCGTTCCGCGTCGTCGGGGTGAACGCCGTTGCACCAGCCGTCGCCGAGCTCCTCCTCCAGCGTGCGGCCGGTGAAGGCGAGCCACCGCTGGTTGAAGTAGTCGCACTTGCCGTAGAGGTTGGCGCGCCAGATCATGATCGGCGCCTGCTCGACCACGACTCGGTATTCAGCGTGAGTTAACACAAGTGGTTCGTGGGTGCGGCGGTTCGCGGTTCGAAGAGCGAACCTCGAACCGCGCGGTTTCTAGACGCCGTGTCCGTACCCGGTCGGGTGATGGACGGTCGTGACGCCTGACGGCGTGTCGAAGGGGTCGACGTTGTCCTGCCGTACCGATCCCGTGCGCACCGCGCTGACCACGGCAACGACGTCGTGGTCGCTGATGACCTTGCGTTCGTCGGCGATGATCATCAGCGCGCGATAGACCTCGACGAGCTCGCCGCCCTCGACCGCCACGCCCAGTTCCTGGCAGCGGCGCGCAACCGCGTGGCGGCCCGAGTGCTTGCCGAGGACGAGCGGATTCCACGGCGCGCCCACGTCCTCCGCGCGCATGATCTCGTAGGTCCGGCGATCCTTCATCATGCCGTCCTGGTGGATGCCGGCCTCGTGCGCGAAGGCGTTGCGTCCGACGATCGCCTTGTTCGCCTGCACGCTCTGGCCGGTGAGGCGCGTGAGCATCTCGCTCGACGGATAGAGCTCGCGCGTGTTGATGCTCGTCGTGTAGGGCAGCCGTTCCTGCCGCACGGTGAAGGCCATGACGATCTCTTCGAGCGAGGCGTTGCCCGCGCGCTCGCCGATGCCGTTGACCGTGCACTCGATCTGCGTCGCGCCGCCCTGCACGGCGGCGATCGAGTTCGCCACCGCGAGGCCGAGGTCGTCGTGGCAGTGCGTGCTGAAGATGACCTTGTCGGAGTTCGGCACGCGCGAGCGGATGGTGTTGAAGAAGTCGCGGATTTCATCCGGCGTCGCGTAGCCGACGGTATCGGGCAGGTTGATGGTGTTGGCGCCCGCCTTGATGACCGCCTCGACGACGCGGCAGAGGAAGTCGAGATCGCTGCGCGTGGCGTCTTCCGCCGAGAACTGGACGTCGAAGGTGTGATGGCGCGAGAAGCGCACGGCTTCGACCGCGGCCTCGAAACACTGCTCGCGCGACATGCGGAGCTTCGCCTGCAGGTGCAGGTCGGAGGTGGCGATGAAGGTGTGGATGCGCCCCTTCTCCGCCGGCTTGATCGCCTGCGCCGCCGCTTCGAGGTCGGCGCGATGCGCGCGCGCGAGGCAGGCAATCGTCGGACGCCGGATTTCCTGCGCGATGCGGTAGACCGCTTCGGCGTCCGCGGGCGACGCAATCGGGAAACCGGCCTCGATGATGTCCACTCCCAACGCGTCGAGCTGCCGCGCCAGGCGAAGCTTCTCGGATACCCGCAGGGAGAATCCCGGAGCCTGCTCGCCGTCGCGGAGCGTCGTGTCGAAGATGCGGACGTGTTGTGCCATGTGAACCTCGCCGCATCCATTGGACGCGACGGAGGCAATACTGTCAAAATGATAATTATTCTGTTTGGATTATCAATGCTTATAATCCGGTAGCGCCGTGGAATTGAGCGAATTGCGTGTGTTTCTTAAGGTTGCGGCCGAGCGCAGCTTCTCCAGGGCGGCGATGAAGCTGCACCGGACCCAGCCGGCGGTCAGCCAGGCCGTCCGCCGGCTCGAGGAAAGCGTCGGCGAGCGGCTGTTCGACCGGGCCACCAAGGACGCCACGCTGACCGATGCCGGACGCCTCCTGCGCGACTACGCGGAGCGTCTGCTCAGGCTGTCGGAGGAGGCCGAGACTGCGGTCAAGGACCTGCGCGACCTCCGCCGCGGCCGCGTGCTGCTCGGCGCCAATGAAGCCTCGGTGCACGTCGTCCTGCCCCTCATTGCGCGATTCCGCGAGTCGCATCCGCTGGTCCACGCGGACGTGCGGCGCGTTCCGGCGCGCCAGATCGGCGCGGAGGTCTCGCAGGGGACGCTCGATTTCGGCGTCCTCACGTTCCAGCCGGGGGAGCCGAAGCTGAGCTCCATCGTCCTCGGCCACGACGAGCTCGTGATGCTCGTGCCGCCGAACCATCCGCTGGCGCAGAACAAGGAGGTGACGCTCACCGAATGCAGCCGTCATCCCGTGATTGCGCACAACGATCCCTCGCACGTCCGCGATCGCGTGCTGCGGCTCTTCGAGCAGCATCACATCCCCGCCAACATCCTCGTGTCGCTGCCAAGCCTGGAGGGAATCAAGCGCGCGGTGGCGACGGATATGGGCGTCGCGCTGCTGCCGCGGCGCTGCGCCGAATCCGAGATCGCCCGCGGCGAGCTGATCGCGCTGCCGATTCCGGAGATCCGCCTGCGGCGTCAGGTGCGCTTGGTTTTCAGAAGGGGCGGCGAGCGATCACACGCGTCCGCCGCGTTTCTCGCGTCCGTTGAAGATCTGAAAAAACACCATTGACGAATTTACGGATCTACGAATTGACGAAATTATTTTCCAATTCACCAATCAAATTCGTAAATCCGTAAATTCGCAAATTCGTAAATCTCAGAATCCCGCAACGTACGGCAATCTCGCCGAAACCGCATTGACCTGCTCGTATCGATCGAGCAGCAGGCCGGTCGTGTCCCACACGCCGGTGACGAGCGCGTCGCGCACGTGCTCGGGAATCGCAATCCTGACCGTCATGCCCGGCGCCGTGCAGGTGCCGGCCTTCAGATCCACCCTCAACGCCGTGTTCGGATCGCGTTCGACGAGCGACATCAGCGCGTCAACATCCCTCGCCGGCGCCGTCACGCACGCCATGCCGACCATCAGCGAGTTGCCGAAGAAGATCTCCGCGAACGATTCGGCCACGATCGCGTGGATGCCCCAGCGCTGCAGGCCCTGCGGCGCGTGCTCGCGCGAGGAGCCCGTGCCGAAGTTGCGGTTGGCAAGAAGAATCGACGCGCCCTGATACTTCGCGTCGTCAAAGGGATGCACCTGGCCTTGACGCGTGGCGGCGAGGCGATCGTCTTCGAAGACGTGCTGCTCGAGCCCTTCGAACGTGATCGACTTCAGGAAGCGCGCGGGCATGATGCGATCGGTATCCATGTCCTCGCCGCGCACCGGCAGCGCGCGCCCCTCGATGACTTCAATCTTCGCGGCGCCCATTACCGCACCCCCGCGGGCACTTCTTCGACGAGCTCGCGCACGTCGGTGACGACCCCGGTGATGGCGGCGGCGGCGACCATCGCCGGACTCATGAGGAGCGTGCGGCCCGTCGGACTCCCCTGCCGTCCCTTGAAGTTGCGATTCGATGACGCCGCGCACACCTGGTTGCCTTCGAGCTTGTCCGGGTTCATGCCGAGGCACATCGAGCAGCCGGCGTCGCGCCATTCGAAACCCGCCTCGCGAAACGCCTCGTCCAGCCCTTCGCGCTCGGCGGCTTTCTGCACGCCCACGGATCCGGGCACGACGAGCGCCTTCACCCCTTCCGCGACGTGCCGGCCGCGGACGATCCGCGCCGCTTCGCGCAGATCGGAGAGCCGCCCGTTCGTGCACGAGCCGATGAACGCCACATCGATCTTCAGGCCTTCGATCGGCTGTCCCGCGGTCAGCCCCATGTAGCCGAGCGCGTCGGCAATCTGTTGATCCGCGGTGTTCGCGGGAACCTTGCCGTCTACGCCGACCGACTGGCCGGGATTGACGCCCCACGTCACGACGGGCGTGAGCTCCTCTGCACGAATCACCACTTCATCGTCGTACGCGGCGTCGGCATCGGAGGCCATCGAGCGCCACCACGCCTTCGCCCGTTCGAACGCGTCGCCCTGCGGCACGAACGCACGCCCTTCCATGTACTTGAAGGTGGTCTCGTCGGGATTCACGTAGCCGACGCGCGCGCCGCCTTCGATCGACATGTTGCAGATGGTCATCCGCTCGTCCATCGACATCCGCTCGATGGTGTCGCCGGCGTATTCGTAGGCGTAGCCATTGCCGCCGCCGACGCCGAGCCGCTGGATGATCGTCAGGATGACGTCCTTGGCATAGACGCCGCGCGGCAGCTGGCCCGTGACGCGGATGCGCCGCACCTTCAACGGGTCGAGCGCCAGGCACTGCGACGCGAGCACGTCGCGCACCTGCGAGGTGCCGATGCCGAACGCCACCGCGCCGAACGCGCCGTGAGTCGAGGTATGGCTGTCGCCGCAGGCAATCGTCATCCCCGGCTGGGTGAGCCCGAGCTCGGGACCAATCACGTGCACGATCCCCTGGCGGTCGTCGCCGATGTCGTAGAGCGGGATGCCGAAGTCGCGGCAGTTGCGCTCGAGCGACGCGATCATGTCCTCGGCCATGACGTCGAGAAACGGCCGCTGCCGCTGCCGCGTCGGCACGATGTGATCGACGGTGGCGAAGGTGCGATCGGTCCGCGCCACTGTCCAGCCGCGCTGCCGCAGCGCGTCGAACGCCTGCGGTGTCGTCACCTCGTGAATCAGGTGCAGGCCGATGAACACCTGCGTCTGCCCGGTGGGCAGCGTGCGCACGGTATGAAGGTCCCAGACCTTCTGCAAAAGAGTGTTACCCATGGCGGAATTTCAATCGTAACATCACCCCCCATGAGAAACGACGCAACCCGGCGTTCGCTGCTGCTTTCGGTGTTGCTCGGTGTGATGTTCGCGGCGTCCGGCGCACAGCAGGGCTCTCCCGCCGGCAACCCGCGGGTCGTCACCACACAAGGACCTGAATCGTTCGTCTCGCGCGTCGTCACGACGGAACTTGGTGGCCCTGGGAGGTGACGTGGGGTCCCGACGGCTACCTCTGGGTGACCGAGCGCGTGACGAAGCGCGTGACCCGCATCAACCCGGCGACCGGCGCGCGTGGCGTCGCCGTCACGATCGACGAGGTCTACCAGTCGTACGAGCAGGATGGCCTTCTCGGGATGGCGCTGCATCCCGATCTGTTGAAAGGCCGGGGCCGCGATTTCGTGTATGTCGCGTACACCTATGACGCCGAGCCGGGACCCGGAATTACGAGGCGAATGAAGATCCGCCGTTACTCGTACGACCGCAACGCGGAGCGGCTGTCGAACGGCGTCGACATCCTGACCGGGCTGCCACACGGCACCGATCACGGCGGCGGTCGTCTGGTGTTCGGACCCGACGGCAAGCTGTATTTGAGCCGGGGCGATCAAGGCAGCAACTTCCTGGCGAATTACTGCAACGTGAACCACGCGCAGGACCTGCCGACGGCGGCACAGGTTCAGGCGCACGACTGGACGATGTACCAGGGCAAGATTCTGCGCATCAACGTGGATGGTTCGATCCCGAACGACAATCCGGTGATCCATGGCGTGCGCAGTCATGTCTATTCGTTCGGCCATCGGAATCCACAAGGTCTGATGTTCGCGCCGGGCAACCGGCTGTTCGACTCCGAGCACGGCGAGAGCATCGACGACGAAGTCAATCTCGTCCTGCCTGGCAGGAACTACGGATGGCCGCTCATCGCCGGGTATCAGGACGACCAGTCGTACGTCTATGCCAACTGGTCGGCGTCGGCTCCGGAGCCCTGCACGTCGCTGAAGTTCGACGTACTCAACCCTCCGCGCTCGGTGCCGCGGCAGAGGGAATCGGAGTCGCACCTCGCGGACTTCATGCCGCCGGCGAAGACGTTCTTCACCGTGCCAAATGGATACGATTTCCGTGCGCTCGGCAACGCGACCACCGCACCGGCCGGCCTCGACGTCTACACGTCGCCGGCGATCCCCGGATGGCGCGACTCGCTGCTGTTGACGACGATGATCAGCGGCGTGGTCTTCCGCATGCCGCTCACTGACGACCCGAATAATCCGCTCGGGGCGCCGGTCGCCTACTTCAAGACGCTGAACCGTTACCGCGATATCGCCGTCGCCCCCGATGGACTGCGGTTCTATCTCGCGACCGATCCGGCTGGCCGCACCGTTGGTCCAGGCGGTGTGCTCACGCGCGAGCTCGCGAACCCGAACAGCATCCTCGAGTTCACGTACAAAGCCGCGAGCGCGACGCGCTAACGCCCACGGCCTGAAACGGCGATGTGGCCGTCGACCCAGTATCTCCACGGCCGCTCGACGGCGACGCGAATACCGATCCTCGGGCCCGTCGCGATCTCTCCAACCCGGATTCCGCGATCCTCGATCGTCAGCTTGCTCGCCGCGAGATCGAGGCGGTTGTCCTTCAGCGTGATGCCGAGTGCCCTGGTGAGATTGCCGGGACCGCGGCACAGCGCGTGGTCGTCGATCTCGCGGCCATCGGGCGCCCGGCGCTTCTTCATCAGCGCCATCCCGTCGAGCGGCTGCAGCGCGCGAATGAGCACAGCGCCGGGATAGCCATCGGCCTCGGTGACGGCGTTCATCAGGTAGTGGACGCCGTAGTTCAGATAAACGTAGGCGAAGCCCGGCGGCCCGAAGAGCGGCTCGCTGCGCGCCGTGCGGCCGAACGACGCGTGACATGCCGGATCGTCTTCGCCGATGTAGGCCTCGGTCTCGACGATGACGCCGGACGTCATACCGTCGCGCGTGCGATGCACCAGCACCTTGCCGAGCAGCTGCCTGGCGACCTTCAGCGTCGGCCGTGCGTAGAAATCATGCGGAAGGACTGTGGCGGGTCCGCGTTGCCTGGCAACGGTGCTCCGCGGAACCCGCCCCACGTACGTGGCAGCGGCGTGGGTGGGGCGGGTCCCGCGGAGTTCCGGCGCCGAACGACGCGGACCCGCCACGTCAGCGCGCCGCGTAGGCATTGCTGCGGCCGGCCGCGAGCACCTGGCGGAGCGCCTGGCCCGTATACGACTTCTCGACCTGCACGACCTGCTCCGGCGTTCCGGTCGCCACGATGTCGCCGCCCGCGTCCCCGCCTTCGGGGCCCAGATCGATCACGTAGTCGGCGGTCTTGATGACATCGAGATTGTGTTCGATGACGAGCAGCGTGTGGCCCGCCTCGACCAGCTTCTTGAACGCCGCGAGCAGCTTCGCGATGTCGTCGAAGTGCAGCCCCGTCGTCGGCTCGTCGAGGATGTAGAGGAGACGTTCGCCGCCAAACGATGCCAGATGCGCGGCGATCTTGATGCGCTGCGCCTCTCCCCCCGACAGCGTCGTCGCCGGCTGGCCGAGACGGAGATAGCCGAGGCCGATCTCGTCGAGCACCTGCAGGCGGCGCAGCACCTTCGGCGAGGTGCTGAAGAAGGCGAGCGCCTCGCGCACGGTCATCTCGAGGACCTGATGCACGGTCTTGCCCTTGTAGCGGACCTCGAGCACCTGCGGCTTGAAGCGCATGCCGTCGCACTGTTCGCACGGGACGAAGACGTCGGCAAGGAACTGCATCTCGACGCGCACTTCGCCCTCGCCCTGGCACGCCTCGCAGCGGCCGCCCGGCACGTTGAACGAGAAGTGGCTCGCGGTGAGACCGCGCGCCTTGGCATCTTTCGTCAGCGCGAACAGCTCGCGAATGGGGTCGAACGCCTTGAGATACGTGACCGGATTGGAGCGCGGCGTGCGTCCGATCGGCGTCTGATCGACGAGGATGGTGTCGGTGATGTATTCGAGTCCGAGCAGCTCGCGATGCGAGCCGACGCGGCGATCCCAGTCGCCTTTCGCGCGTTTGATCGCGGCGTAGAGCACGTCGTGCACGAGCGTGGATTTGCCGGAGCCGCTGACGCCGGTGACGCAGGTGAGAGCGTTGAGCGGGATCTCGATGTCGATGTCCTTGAGATTGTGCTCGGTGGCGCCCTTCAGGCGAATCTTCTGACCGCCGCCCTTGCGCCGCGGGTGCGGCACCGGGATCGCCAGCTCGTTGCGCAGGTACTTGGCCGTGAGCGACCGCGACTCCTGCAGCAGCCCCTTGTAGTCGCCCGAGTAGACGACCTTGCCACCCTGTTCGCCCGCGCCGAGGCCGATGTCGACGATGTGATCGGCGACACGGATCATGTCCTCGTCGTGCTCGACGACGAGAACGGTGTTCCCCTGGTCGCGCAGCTGCTGAAGGATGTCGATGAGCCGCTTGTTGTCGCGCGAGTGCAGGCCGATGGACGGCTCATCGAGCACGTAAAGGGTGCCGACGAGCGCCGAGCCGAGCGACGTGGCGAGGTTGATGCGCTGCGACTCGCCGCCTGACAAGGTGGACGACAGGCGATCGAGCGTCAGGTAGTCGAGGCCGACGTCGGCGAGAAACGACAGACGGCGGCGGATCTCGCGCAGAACCTTTTCCGCGACGGCGGCGTCCTTCTCGCCGAGCTTCAGGTCCGCGAAGAATTGCTGCGCCTCGCGTACCGTCAACGCGGACACGGCATCGATCGTCCGGCCGCCGACGCGCACATCGCGCGCTTCGCGGCGCAGACGCGCGCCGCCACAATCGGGACAGGCGAGATATCCACGGTAGCGGCTCAGGAAGACACGCACGTGGACCTTGTATTTCTTCCGCTCCAGCCAGCGGAAGAATCCGCGGATACCGTCGTAGGCGCCATCACCTTCGATGACGTACGCCTTCTCGTCCTCCGTGAGCTCGGACCACGGCACGTCGAGGCGGGTGCCCGCCTTGCGCGCCGCGCGCTTCAACTCCGCGAGCTGCGCGCGGTAGTGCGGCTTGCTCCACGGCTCGATGGCGCCCTGGTTGATCGACTTCGAGGGATCCGGAATAACCAGCCCCATGTCGAGCTCGATGATGTTGCCGAAACCATGGCAAGTCGGGCACGCGCCGAACGGGTTGTTGAACGAGAACAGGCGCGGCTGCGGCGTTTCGTAGGCGATGCCGCACGGGCGGCACTCGAAGCGTTCGGAGAACTCGATGCGCGCCGGGATATCCGCCAGAACGATGGCGAACGCGGCGCCGCCGCCTTCGCGATATGACGTTTCGATCGAATCCGTCAGGCGGCTGCGCAGATCGCCTTCGATCTTCAACCGGTCGACGATGACGTCGAGCGTCGTGCGGTCCTTCAGCACCGCGCGATCGATCTCGTCGAGCGCGACGGCCCGGCCGTCGACGAGCAGCCGGCCGAATCCGCGGCGCTGCAGCGTGGAGAGCGTTTCGGCGATGGCGTCGAAGCGCGGCACGTCGCCTTCGAACAGGTCGTCGCCCGGTTCGGCATCCTCCATCGCGGTCGGCGGCGCGGCGACCACGGGGAGCTGAAAGCCAATCATTACGCGCGTGTCCGGCGGGAGGTCTCCCAATCGCCGGGCGACGATCTCGGCCGTCTCGCGCACGACCTCCTGGCCGCATTGCCGGCAGAACGTCCGGCCGACGCGCGCGTAGAGCAGCCGCATGTAGTCGTGAATTTCGGTTGTCGTTCCGACGGTCGAGCGCGGATTGCGGACGCTGTTCTTCTGCCGGATGGCGATGGCAGGACAGATGCCCTCGATGCGGTCGACGTCGGGCTTCTCCATCCGCTCGAGGAACTGCCGCGCATAGGCGGAGAGCGATTCGACGTAACGCCGCTGCCCTTCGGCGTAAATCGTGTCGAAGGCGAGCGACGACTTTCCTGACCCGCTGACGCCCGTAAAAATGACGAGCTTGCCCTGCGGCAGCGTGACGTCGACGTTCTTCAGGTTGTGCGTCCGCGCGCCGCGCACGACGAGCGGCCCGCGCGACGATCCCGGGACCTCAGGCATCTATGTGGCGAATTTCGGCGAAGCCGTAAGAGAAAAATGGTACTACCGCGGTTCAGCCGTCGCAAGCGCGGTCGCATTTTTGAGCACAGCCACGACGAAAACCCCAATCAATCCGAGCGCCGCCACCGCGCCGCCGAAGTCGAACAGCCGGATGGCCCACGGGCCAATCGGGACCTGCGGGTCGTGGAAGAGAGCCACGGCGCCGATGGCGAGCGCAATGCGCAGCTCGGTCGGGCCGAACCCGGCGACCGACATCTTGAAGACGCCGCGCACCGCCGTCGCCAGAAAGACTTCCCCTGAAACGAGGAGATACGCGACGAGCACACCGAACGCGATGATCGGTGACATGAACGGCGAGCAGGCGAGGCCGCCGAGCAGCAGCGTGGCGCCGGCGATGTCGAGCACGTGATCGACGTAGAAACCGTAGCGAGGCCGTTCCGCGCGACGGACCCGCGCCAGCGTTCCATCGAGGCTGTCGCCGAACCAGTTGAGCGCCAGCGCGGCGACGACCAGCCAGAGCGCACGCCGATCCCACCACGTCGCCGCAAACGCCGCTCCCGCCATGCCCATGGCGAACAGCGCCAGCGCGGTCAGGTGATCGGAATTGACGGCGCGCGGCAGCCGCTCCGCCACGAAGATGAGCAGCCGCTTCTCCGGCGCGGCAAGAATGCTGTGGTGTTCCCGCACATGAGTCATGCACTTCTCCCGGTGTGTCGGCTTCACTTTTTCGTTCGGTAGTGTCCGGCTTCAGCCGTTCGGTAGTGTCCGGCTTCAGCCGGACTATTGCGTAAGGTGCGAACCATCGGAAATCTGGCTCACCCCGTGCAAATGTTGCGGGGGATGCGCGTCACCAGGTGGGCCGTTCTTGCCGGAATGCTGGCGCTGATGGTCGGCCTGATGTACGTCCTCCCGCTCGAGCGGAGCCGCGGCGGCTACGCCATGATCCGCGAGGACGTCGCGTCCGATTCAGGCTTTGATGGTGTCGGCACAGCCGGTCGCGACACGAGCGTGCCCGAACCAGAGGACTCGCCCGCGACGCTTCACGATCTGGAAACGGTGACCGGAAGCCTCGATCCGCACGAGTTGATCGGGGCGCGCGTTGATTTCGACTTGAAGGTCGGCGATATCAACGACGACGCGTCGTTCTGGGTCGGCACGAAGGACAGCCCAATGCTGGTCGTCCTGGGACGGGACAAGGCTTCAGCAAATGGCGTTCAGCCGCTGAAGCGTGGGGAGATGGCGCGCGTCACCGGAACGATCGAAGCCATCCCGCCGGCGGGATCGCGATACAGCTGGGGCGTGAACGATTCGGTTCGACGCGAACTCGATCAGAAGGTCTACATCCGCGCCGACAAGGTGATACCGGAAAGCTAGCGCGCCTTCAGCGCCTTCGCCACAACCTTCAGATCCGCGACGAGCGACGCGTAGGCCTCGCGCCGGCCTTCGGCATCCGGCGCGCGCAGCACGGCTGACGGATGAATCGTCGCGATGATGCGCAGGTCCGATCCGACAGCTCCAGCATCCATCCCCGCCGGACCCGCCATGACCTTGCCGCGGTTCTGCATCAATTTGAATTGCGAGCCGAGCATCGACTGCGCGGCCGTCGCGCCCAGGCAGACGACGATGTGCGGCTTCACGGCGCGCAGCTCCGCTTCGAGCCACGGCTTGCACGCCTTGATCTCCGACGCCCGCGGCTTCTTGTGGATGCGGCGCTTGCCCCGCGGTTCCCATTTGAAATGCTTGACGGCGTTGGTGACGTAAACGTCGCTGCGCGGGATGCCCGCGTCCTCGAGCGCCTTGTCGAGCATCGCGCCGGCGGGACCGACAAACGGCGCGCCCTGACGATCTTCCTGGTCGCCGGGCTGCTCGCCGACGAACACGACGCGTGCCTTCGAGGGGCCGGCGCCAAAGACGACTTGCGTGGCGGCCTTGTAGAGGTCGCAGCCGCGGCACTCGTGCGCCGCCGCCGTCAACGTGCGGATGCTGGTGGTCTTCGGGACAAAAGGGGCGGCCGACCGTTCCCCGCCGGGGTTGCCATCGTCCGGGCTGCCCTTTTTCGCCATGAAAGCCTATACTCTATGTCTTCCGCCTACGCCTCAAGCTACGGCGAGACCGCGCCGCGGCGCTACGCGCGAAGGCGGGCTTAGCACAACAGCAACCCGGGAGGTTGAGTGATGCGCGCATTACTGGCAGCAAGTCTCGTCCTCGGCCTCGCCACCGCGGCGATGGCCCAGAACGTTGACCTCAAAGTCGGGGACCAGGCTCCGAACTTCAAACTGCAGGCGACCGACGGCAAGACCTATCAGCTCTCCGACTTCAAGGGCAAGAGAGCGGTGGTTCTTGCGTGGTTCCCCGCGGCGTTCACGCGCGGCTGCACGATCGAGTGCAAGTCGCTGGCGGACAACGGCGACAAGATCAAGATGTACGACGTCGCCTATTTCATGGCGAGCGTCGATCCCATCGAGAAGAACACCGAGTTCGCCAAGGCGAAGAGCGTGACGCTCGGCCAGGGCGCCAACGCGCAGGTCGTCGAGAAGAAGGAAGCGGACTTCCCGCTGTTGAGCGACCCGTCGAAGGACACCGCGAAGGCCTACGGCGTCCTCAATGACCGCGGCGTTGCCAACCGCTGGACGTTCTACATCGACAAGAACGGGAAGATCGCCTACATCGAGAAGATGGTGAAGCCCGAGACCTCGGCGGAGGACATGGTCACCAAGATCGCCGATCTGAAGGTCCCGATGGTTCACAAGGGCACTAAGTAGACTCTCTTCCTCCTGAGTTGACGGCTGATCCGCACGGCCCGGTCGTGCGGATCAGTTTCTCCGTCCGTAAACGCCGCCACTTGCCGTAAACGCCCCGCCGTTTGCAGTCGCCCCTGCATGCGACGAACGTGTATTGCTGCGCTCGCACTGGCTGCCCTGACCATCCTTCCAGCGCACGCGATCGAATGGACGCAGTTCGAATCCGCGGTGCGCGGCTACCCCGTGATGCGCGACGTCAACGGACGGCCCATCGCCGACGGCAACTTCGTGCAGACGATCGGCAAGGACGGTCTGCACGTGCAGATCGATTACGCCGGCGCCAACGGCCGGCGCATGCAGGAAACCATCGTCATGCAGCAGCGCCCGGAACTGGCGCAGGAGTCGTGGCAGTGGCGTGAGACGGATCACGGCCGCGCGGTGCGCACCTTCGAGGTGAACTTCAGGAACGGCATGGCCACCGCCAGCAAGATCGAAAAGGGCGAGACGAAGCACTGGTCGGAAATGCTCGACGTGGTGCCGGGCCAGACGTTCGCCGGCTTCGGGTTCACGATGGCGGCCAAGGCGCTGCGCGAGCGGCTGATCAAAGGCGAGACGGTGGAGTTGAAAGGTGTCGGCTTCACGCCGCAGCCGAAGATGGTCACGGTGGCGCTGTCCTACGCCGGCCGCGACACGGTGAAGATGGCGGGACGCACCATCGCGGCGGATCGATACGTCGTGCATCCGAAGATACCGGCGGTCGCGAAGCTGTTCGTCAAGGTGCCGGACGCGACGATCTGGCTGACGACGCCGCCGGCGGGCTTCCTGCGCTACGAGGGGGCGCTCGCCGAACCGAGCGACGAGATGATCAGGATCGATCTGCTGCCGGGCGGCACGAGCGAAGCGGCCACGCCCGTGGCGACGAGCGGCAGGCGGTAGAAAATCCCAAGATCCAAATCCCAAACCCCAAATCCCAAAAGAATCCTCGCATCTGGAGGTTGGGATTTGGACCTTGGGATTTGGGATTTGGGATTTGCTCTTCTAAGCGACCGATTGTTTGCGCGCCGCGGCCGCGGCCGCGGCTGCTGGCTTGTCGGCCGCGCGCTGCCCGTAGCAGTCGGGGCACAGGCCGATTGACGAGGTGGTGTTCTTGCGCTGCTGCAGGAACTGGTCGATCGAAATCCATTCGCCGTCCACCGATACCCGCCGGCACCACGCGCACATCGTCAGCATGTGCGCGAGACGCTGGATGCGATGAATCGCCTCGCGCAGCACGCCGAGCACGGTGATGAAGAGGCACAGCGCGGCGACGACCTTGATCGAGAACTCGAAGGGGCGCACCGGCTTGAGCATCTCGCCGAAGGAGCGCGCGGGCAGGTCCCAGTATTCGTCGAGCGCGAAGATGACGATCAGGCCGATGAACCCGGCGACAGCGAGCGTGATGATCGGCGGCAGGTAACTGCTGTGCGCGTGCCGGCGGCCGCGGCTCATTTCGCCTCCGCCCGCCGGGCGAATGCCGGGCCGAGCGTGCTCTGACACTCGGGACACATCCCGTGCGTCGTTTCCGTCTGGTCGCGCGACTCCAGGAAGTATTCGAACTTCATCCAGCGCCCCTCGTCGCCGACGCGCTGGCACTCCGCGCAGAGAATCAACAGCGATTCGAGATAGGCCAGGCGCCGGAAGGTGAGCCAGGAGACGCCGGTGACGGCGGCGCCGAGCAGGAGCACGAACCCCGACTCGATGGCGACCTCGACGGGACGCCAGGTGGTGGGCGGCGCCTGCCACAAACGGTGCGGGAGGTCGAGGTATTCGTTGACCCAGATCAGGAGGGCCACAAACACAAAGCCGAGCGCTTCCAGGAGGAGCGCCTCGTTCACCGCCTTCGACCGCATCTGCATGTAGTACCGACTGCTCAAGTTATCGGCAGATTCGCGACGGTCTTTGGTACCCTGCTACAATCACCATTCCGTCACGTCGTTGCCCACGCCGGCGTAGCTCAGTTGGTAGAGCGGCTGATTCGTAATCAGCAGGTCCGCGGTTCAAGCCCGCGCGCCGGCTCCAAATTCTTCAATAATTTGCGGCGCACATTCGGGACAGCCTCCAAGCACGGGCTCGCACCGGGCTCGCACAAGAAATGTGCCGCCCGGCTGGTGTGTAGATCCCCGCTGAGCACGGCACCTGGTTATCGGTCCACGATACGCGGGTCTTCCTTCACAAGCATGTCCAAGAATGCGCGGGCCTCAGCGTAGACCTGTTTGGCCTCGTCAGGCGTAATGTCCCCGTGCACCGCTTCGTTCCTCGATTCCGTCGCGGCTCTGAGCCTCGCGACAGCCGGCTTCGACTGGAAGTACGAACGCAGCGGTCGATGTTTCTGGCCAAGGAATCGATTGATGGCTTGTCCGAGTTCGCTGCGGCCATCGCTGGCCAGACGTAGGGCCTCGACCATTGTGCCGAGAGTTGCCTTTGAGCTGAGGAGGGCGCTTGCGATCGCTCCTTCGCGATTGCCCAGCGCCCGTCGATCGATCGCAGCGGTCGTCACGAGAGGGCCAAAGATCCTGACGCGGAGTTCCTGGGCTACAGCCTCCCCGAAGCACGCTGCCGCGTCCCGACACCAAGCAAGATGGCGAAAACGGACGCCAGCGGGACTGGACGGGCTCAGACGGCGATTCTACCAATTCGGTCTCTCCGACTCACCTGAAGACGTCGTCTGAGATCTCGGGATGCGCGCCTGGCCGCGCGGTCAGCGACTCGGCCAAATCTCTAGGTCGCGTAGGAACGTTCGGAACCTGACGCATGGGACGTGAAACAGGCCTGCAGCATCGGCGAGCGCGGTCTTGTGCGGGGTTGTATTGAAATCCTCCGTGAGGATTCGCGGGATGTTGCCCTCGTCTAGCACTGCGAGAGCCGTCGCGATGACGTAAGGGTCTGCGTCGTCGACGCCGCCGATACTTACCTTGTCGGGATCAATCAGGTTCGGCACCCGTGCGAGCACTTCACGTGCTCTGTCGTACACGCGACCGTATCGCGTGGCGCGTTGCTCGTTGCGTTTTGCCCACTCGAATGGCGTATCGGCCCCGCGCTTCTTGGTGACTGCCTCGGTGATGCGTTCCAGTTCTTCAAGTACTTGAGGCGGAAAGGTAAGAACGCCGCGGTAAACCATCGCGTCGAGTTCTTCGCATGCGGCGCGGGTGGCGTCGGCTGGCAGTTGTCGGCGGATTTCGATGACCGAACTGGTATCGATAATCCAAATGTTCACGGTGTGTTGTGGTCGGGGACCACTGGTCCGACGGAAAGTCGATCCAGAGCAGCGTCCGGCACGTCAAGATAATCGAGCACGTCGATACGAGTGAGTACGTTGCGTTGCGCCGCGTCAACGAACAGATCAATTGCGCCACGGCCATATTGCGCCTCGCGGATCTCAGCTCGGTCGCGACCGCCTTCAGCGGAACCGCCCTTTCGCTTTCGATCGGCGGCGCGAGGAATGCGCCGATAGAGATCCCATGTCGCTCGATCACGTTTGATTAACCGAATCGTTGCCGCACGCCAGCTGACATTGAACGTCTTCGCGATCTTGCTGGTAACCGACAAATCATCGATCTGGCGACTGCCGCGATATCCTAGCCGCCCGAGCAGTTGCGCGACTGGCGCCCACGGCAGCAGCAACGCAGCTGCGAATTCTTCGCACCAACGCTCTGCCGGATCCGTCGGCGCCGCGATATGCGCACCCCCGGTCTCGAGGCACATTGAACTGGTGCGCGTCAGGAGATGCCCGCACTCGTGGAACATCGTGAAGATCCGCGCTTGATGGTTCGATGCCGTGTTAACCGCAATGATTGGTGCGTTGTCGTCCCACAACGAAAATCCAGCAACCGCCTCAGTGCCTATTGAAAACGCGAACACCAATACTCCGGTCGCCTCGACTGCGGACCGCCACTGACGAAATGCTTGCGCCGGCGTCAACGCTGGAGACTCGTCTGGTGTAGGTAGCGGTGCGAGTTTCGCGAGAATTCGGCGAACGGTTTCTGCGGCTGCTTCCGGATCCGTACTTAAAGTGAAACGGCCGATTGATGGTGCCGGACGCTGAAGTTCTGCAATCAACCAACCGGCGATTCTCTGGAGTCGCCCCGCCTCCCGCAGATATCTGAGTTCTTCAGGATTTGGCGCCGTTCGATCCGACCCACGGCTACGAAACCGTGCGGGGACAAGATGAGAAGCCGGGGCTTGCGGCAACAGAAACGTTGCTGGGGTTCGTTTAAGGAACGCGGAGAGCTCGCGTAGCTGCGTCAGAGAGATCGATGGTTCGCTCCCCGCAGTTGCCCACGCCGAAAGGGTGGCAGGGGCGACGTCGAGTCTCGCGGCGACGTCCTCGAGCCGGTAACCCGATTCCTTGATCGCCCACGCCAGCACCTCTGGCGTGATCTGCACGTCTGTTTTGGGCACGCGTCGTAATCCTACTCAACCGCGCGATCTCGGTCCATCAGCCCATCGAAACCCTGCTCACGCTCGAACGTTTCGAATTCAGTGGCGACGAGGTGTATCAATACAGTCTGCGCCGAAGGGAGCATCGCGATGCCGAGCAGTAAAGCCGTCCTGGAGCGGATGGATCAACGAGTTGAGAAGCTGGAGGAAGGCTTCGATGAGTACGTACGCGTCTTCGGGAAGAGCGAACGCTTCACGGGTCCGAGCGGATATTTCCACCGTAAGACATTAGCTCTGCGTGCGCACCACCAGAACATTGCGTCACTGCTCGGGGACGATGCCTTCTTCGACGCGCTTTATGCGACGCTGACCGCTTGGGGCATGCATCGCATGGGCCCCGGCAACACGCGCTTGCGCGACCTTGCGGAGATCCGTGACAGCGTCAACGCGCAAGCCGGGGCGCTGCAGGCGCTCGCGTCCCTCGACATCACCACGGTGAGCGCCGCCGCCCGCGCTGATGTCGTTGAAAAGACATGGTCGGTGCTGACAGCGCTGCGCGTCAGCGTGGCAGACGCGCAGATCGTGGCGAACTCGAAGGCGCTCCACCATCTCTTGCCGGCCCTCGTCCCGCCGATGGACCGCAACTACACCTACCGATTCTTCTACGGCCGCAATACGCTCAGCATCGATGAGCGCGAGGCATTCGGAGAAATCTTCTCAAGGCTGTTGAAGGTTGGCGCGGGCCGCGGCGATGGCGTGCGGGGCCTGCTGGACAAGGTGTGGAACAGCAGCACGGCGAAGGTGGTCGACAACGCCGTGGTCGGCTATCTGATCTCGGAAGAGGGCGCGCCGCCCCCCGCCGAGACATCGTCGTGAACCCGCAAAACAATTCAGCGAGGCGCGCTCGGCATCTGGGTAGCCTCGCCGCCCGGGCCGCGAGGAAACGGCTGATAACCTGATGTGCGGTCGGCGCGTCGGAGTCCTCCTCGGGAACCCCTCACGCACGTGTCCACAGCAATCACTCCAGCCTTCGGGCCATCTGCGATCTGGCCCTGCATGAAGGCATCGGCGTTGCGGGTCATCACCGAAACGGCCTCGGGTCTTGGCACGACCACATCATCGGCCGCCTGCGGAAGCGTCGTCGCAGCAGCAGTGCAGAGCGAATGCCGAAATGAACCCCAGGCTAGGCACCCTGACGATCCAAGCAAGGTCGAGCCGCGATGGGAAGACCTTGGGTGCGGTTCTGATGGTTTCCTCTTTACCCGCCGAAGAGTGATCGAGACGTCTTTCGGACGCACAACGTCTTGTAGGGACCTTTGGGGGGTTATGGCTAGAGTTGTCGCTTCGTCGCTAATCGTTGCGTTGCTGTATGGGTCGGCTGCGAATGCCGGTCAGCTGTCGAAGAGCAGCCGCGTGGATAGCTCAATGCGGTTGGACACTAACGACGAGCCCAGCGCGCTCAAATCGGTCGCATACCGAACGCCCTGCCTGTCAGCAAATATCGTCGGGGACACCGTGGCGGGAATTACCGAACAACAATTGGTCGACCGAGCCGAACTTCGCCTTCGTGCCGTCGGGCTGAGCCCGATTCCGTGGACCAAATGCGAATTTCGCGACATAGCGGAGGCGACGGCGACGGCGAAGACCGCCACGGAGCAACAGATGCGCCTTCTCTGGGTGGCGGTCGAACCGTACTTTAGAAATGACGGCACGTTCGAAATCCAGGTCGACGTCTTTCGGATCGCCAAATGGCCGGTCGCAGACGCTCGTCCGGGCGACGACGGGTTTAGAGGCCGCCTCCTGAAAGTTGATTCCGACCAGGAGCCGCAAATTCCTTTGCCGCGCTACCAGATCCGGCACGAAGGAAAAGCAGGGCCAGTGTTTGATGCGCTGGACCGGCTGATGGATCGATTCCTCGTCGATTACCTTCGGCAGAACGAGCAGAATCACGATTCCACTCGCTGAGAACGGTCCCCCCTGTGTTGCCGAAGACAGCCACTTGTCGCAATCGCGCTACGCTCGTTTCTTGACTCCAGCCTGCTTGCGCGCCACTTTTACAGCAGTGCCGCGCCTCGATAGCCGCTCTCTTACGGCTATCTCGATTTGCTTTGTCACCGGGATACCTTCGCGAGCTATTACCTCGCGCATCGTCTCGAGAGGGGCGACATCAAGGCGTAAAGCCGTCGTTTCCTTCATGCAGTCCTAGTATAGGCACGCATCGCGCTTTGCAACACCAGACGGTGTTGCAAAAGCGCATAAGCGTATGGGCGCCAAGGCATCACATGGGCCCTCGCCGCGACGCAGAGACGAGCAGCCAGATCATCCACACCACGTTGACGAGTTCGGTGACGATGATGGCGTTCACGTGCGCCGGCGAAAATCCTTCCATTCCGGCCGTCCAGCCCTGCGCAATGCATGCAAGGCTGGAGATTCCCATCAGGTAGGCGATCGGCCGCGGAATCCACTCAGTTCGCAGTCACGGCTACCGCGAACAGCAGCACGGCGAGTCCCAGCGCGAAGTTCTCGTAGCTCCTCATCCCCCATTCGAGCCAGCGCGCCAACTCGGCGACGGCGAAGCGAGCAGCCTTCTCGGATTCAGGGGCCCTTTCCCACGCGTTCACCGCCTGCTTGAGAGCGACGCCGTCGACCGCCAAGACGCCGCCGCACAGTGCAAGCGTGACACCCGTCATCGCGGCCCCGAATCGTGCTGCCCACCGCGCGGTTGCGATCTGAACGTCGACCGCGAAGAACAACGCGAACAGACCGCCGAGAAACGCTGTCATACATAGGAACTGCGTTGCGTGCACCGCGGTCCAGATCATGCTCGCGGCATACGCCGCGAAGATGGCGTGGTGATTGTTCGCCTCACCGCCGGTATGGAACAGCGTGACGACGACGTAAAGAACCTGCCCCGTGAGGAGCAGGGTGGCGGCCAGGCGCGGCGACGTGCGATCGACGCTGATGTAGTTCATGACGACCTCTCCTGTCCCTGCTCAGCGAACGACTTCGAAGTGCGCCATCATGCCAGAGGCGTGGTGCTCGAGGATGTGGCAGTGATACATCCACATGCCCGGTCGGTCGTCGGGATACCAGGCGATCCGGACGGTCGACTTCGGACCGACGTTAACAACGTCTTCGATCGAGCGGAACGCCGGCTTCTTGCCATCGACCGCGATCACCTCGAAGAAGAAGCCGTGCAGGTGGAAGGGATGATCCATCTGCGTTTCGTTGACGACGTCCCACACCTGCAGCTCGCCTACCTTGACCGGCTGGTCGTGATGGTGACGCTCGCGGTTGACGACGAAGTCGAGTCCGCGCCGAAGGCTCAACTTGAAGCCCAGCTTCACCGTGCGCGTGACCGGCGCATCGTCCGCGGCGAGCGGCGCGAGTTCGCGCAGCCGCGACGGCACCCGCGCCGTGGACGGCTTCCGCGATGTCACGCGGATTGTGCCAAACTGCTCGACACCTTTCTTTCCGGCCATGCGGTAATACGGCAGATCCTCGATCTTGATCACCTGGCCTTCGTTCTCGAACGGGCCGACGGCGAGCTCGACGCGGTCGGCGGGCGGCACAAGCACCTCGGTCGCCGATACCGGAGCTTCGATGAATCCGCCGTCGGTCCCGATGATCTGGAAGGGGAGGCCACCGAGCGAGAGACGGACGTAGCGAGCGCTCGACGCGTTCACGATGCGCCACCGCTCGATCTGCCCGGCAGCGATCGTCAGCTCGGGCTCTGAGGTGCCATTGATCAAGCGCACGTTGCCTTCGCGGCCGTTGTGGCGATCCATCAGGCCGCCGAACTTTGCAATCTGTCCGGTCTTGTCAGTGCGCAGGTCGTCGAACACGAGCAGCTTCTCGCCATCGAGCGCGAGTTCGTCGGCGGCGCGGACTATCAGCGCGCCATAGAGACCCTTTTCGACCTGCTCCGTCTCGTTGGCGTGCGAGTGATACCAGAACGTGCCGGCATCGGGCGGCGTGAAGCGATACGTGAAGGTCTCCCCGGGCTGGACCAGGCGCTGCACACTCTCGGTGCCGTCCATCGCCGCCGGCACCCGCAGGCCGTGCCAGTGAATCACGGTCGGTTCGGGGAGGCGGTTGGTGAACGCGATCTCGAGCGGGACGCCCTGCTTCGCCTCGATGACCGGGCCGGGCACCTGGCCGTTGAACCCGTAGCCGCGAACGGTGCGGCCTGGAGCAATCTGCCAGCCGACTTCGCTGGCTTCCAGCCGATACCGGACAACCTCTCCACCTCCAAAGGGGGTCACCTGACTGTCGACGCCGGCCGTCGTCTTCGCCATCGTCCCGCAGTGATTCACCATCTCCATGCCCTCCATCAACCTCGTCGCGGGTCATCCGCAACGAGGTTGAGAGTAGCGGCCGGGCAGGGCAGCGGTATTGAACGGCGCCGCTAATCTTTTTGAATAAACCTGCTATCGGGCCGGCGGTGGGCCGGCCGGTAGCTCGAAGGGTGAAGGAATCTCGAAGAATTCACCGCGCATCATGACCGACGGCGGCATGCCGAACATCTCGTAGAAGGTGCGGGTGAGATGGGCAGCGTCTGAAAAATCGGCGGCGTGCGCGGCCGCGCCGATGTTACCCTCGCGGCCGATCATGACGATGGCGCGCGCGAGCTTGCGCCACAACATGTAGCGCCTGAACGGAAGGCCGACTTGCTGCTTGAACAGATGCGCAAAGCGGCTGGGCGAGAGGAACGCCGTCGCGGCGGCGTCCTCGGTGGACATGCGGAGCTCGTCGGCCTCGCGGATCGCGGCGAGCACGCGCGTCACCCGTTCATCCAGCCGGCGGCTTGGCGGCGCGCCGGTGGACAGCGCCCGCACGCACTGCTTGATGAGCGCGCCGATCTCGAGGCTCTCGAGCGGCTGCTCCACGAACCGCCTCAGCTCGCCGGCGACGGCATCGAGCCGCGCCGACGGCACAAGCGTGACGTCATCGCGCAATGACGATCGTATCCACGCGCCTTCCAGCGATTCGGGATCGACGAAGAGCATCGCGCCGGCCGCGGCGTTGGCGTTATAGGTGTGCTCGACGTCGGGCTGCACCACGATGCCGTTCGCCATCCGCCAGTCGGCGTCGCGCGTGCTGCGGATGCCGACCGTTCCCTCGAAGGCGATCACGATTTGAATCGCGTGATGCGCGTGCGGCGGGACGACGCCCTCGCTGCGGCCGATCACGAAGAAGCCGCCGTCCCACAGGTACCAGTTTGGCGCGCCGGACCACCGCGCGGCGCTGTTCTCGCTGGATGCAGCAGGTTTATTCAAGGACATCAGCTGGTTCGTTCAATCACTCCACGGATTTGGCTCGTTATCTTAAGAGCGATGAACCGCGCTGTCGATCAGATCGTGACCGGAGATGACGCCGTCGCATTCGCGGCCACCGTCGAGGCCGCGAAGCGCGGTGAACATGTGCTCGTCGTGCTGCCGTCCGCAGACGCACGGGCGGCGCGCCGTTTTCGGCGCGATCTCTGCCGAGCAATGAATGGACGTGACAGTCAGATTTCAGTTGTCACAAATGCTGAAGTCGTCTGCGTCGACGGAATCGATGGCGTTGAGGCCGTCGTGATCCGTGACGGGCGCACGGGACGCCTGTGCGCCGTGAACGCGACCGCGTTCGTGTCCTGCACTGAATGCGAAGACGTCAACAGCCCGTCCGGCAGGTACAGTTCACGCAGCCGTGCTCGGCGCACGTCCCGCACGACTCGATAACGCGTTTCTTCAACGCTTCCCTCGCTCGAAAAACGCGGACGCCGGCATTGCCCGTCGAGAGGCCGTGCTGCTCGGCGAAGGCTTTCACCGGCGTGCCCTGAACGTCGATCGCCCGTAGCGCTTCGGCGTACTCAGGCTTCAGCGTGGTCGCCAGACGAGTGATGCAGCCGCAGATTTCGTCGCTTATTTCAGGCTGTGGCGCCACGTGCATCTCGAGCTCGCGCGCGAACGCCTCGACCGCGCGGTCTGCCGCGTCGCGCCGACGAAAGCGATCGATAGCGGCGTTTCTCAGCGTCCTGTAGAACCAGGGAACCAAGCCTTCATCAGCCGGCGCCTGGTCCGGCCGATCCATCACCTTGATGAAGGCATCCTGCAGGATGTCTTCAGCCAGCCCACGGTCGCCAACGCGCCGTTCCAGATATCGCAGGAACGCACGGTGGTTTTCCAGCAGGGCGTCGAGCGCGGAGCTGGGCCCGTTCGCGGGCAATTCCGATGAGTCCACGAAATTCAGTATATCGGCGGGCCGTCGGTGTAATGGATTCGCGGTTCGTGCGTCATCTGTCTGAAGGCCGGCATGGAGCCAGCCTGATGAGACAAGGAGCTTCAGATGTCCAAGAACAACAACGAGACTCGCCGGCCCGGTTGCAATTGCGGCGCGACGTGCACGTGCGGCAGCGGTTGCACCTGCTCGCGTTCGTAGTCACAAGGATGTGCCGCGTCCATCGGGCGCGGCACTCGTCAGCTCTGTGAAAACCGTCCGGCGACTTCAACTGATGGTGACCACCACTTTTCCGCTCGCGTGTCCTGCTTCGATGTAGCTGATCCCGCGCGGCGCGTCGCTCAACGAGTAGCGCCGGTCGATAACGGGCTTCATCTTTCCCGTTTCGCACAGTTCCTTCAGCATCAGCAGGTCCGGTTGCGTGGGTTTCACCAGTAGATTGCCCATCTTCTGACCACGCAGCGAGAGCCACGGTCCGAGCAGCAGTGCATCCGTCAACTGTCGATTCGACCCTCCGCTCATCACGTACCGACCGTGCGGCCTGAGCGCGCGGCGGTAATCCCACACGGACCTGTCGCCGTTCGCAGCCAGAATCACGTCGTATCGTTGCCCAGTCTGCGTGAAGTCTGGGTGGTGTAGTCGAGCGGATGGTCTGCTCCAATCGATCGAACCATGCCGAGGTTCCGCGTGCTGCACACGCCCGTCACCTCGGTGCCGAACGCCTTGGCGATTTGGACCGCGAACGTGCCGACGCCGCCCGCTGCGCCATGGATCAAGACCTTATCGCCACGCTGAATGCGCCCTTTGCGAAGACCCTGTAGCGCCGTACAGCCGGCGGTTGGTAGCGCCGCCGCTTCCTCGAACGAGAGGTTCGTCGGCTTCAGCGCAAGTGCCTTTTCCGGCGCGGAGACAAACTCGGCATAGGCACCGAAGCCGCACCGAGGGAGTTCGCCGAAGACTTCATCACCCGGCCGGAATTGGGTGACATCCTTCCCGACGGCTTCCACGCGGCCTGCGATGTCGTTGCCGATGATTCGGTGCTTGGGCGTTCCCAATCCTTCCACCAACCGAATTGGGAGCGGCGTACCGCGCAGTAGATGCCAGTCTCCTGCGTTCACCGAAGCCGCGGCGACCTTGACCAAAACGTCTCGACTTCCGACGGCGGATTTGTCCGATGTGGACTGACTGCGCCGCCGATCTCGATGGAACGCAGCAGCTTGAGAGGGTCGGCCTCTCGCGAAATCGATCATAGTCGGCACCGAGGGCTGTTCGTGAACCTTCCGTCCAACTCCATGCCTGACTGAGCAGTATTCAGATGGCGTCACATTTGCTTTTTGTTCGCCACATGAAACCAAACGTTCCTGACAACGATCCGGGCCTCCAGCGTGATCCCGATGAGTGGAAAACGGGCGACGAACCGATGACCGCCGCTCAACGCTCCTACCTGGAAACCCTCGCGCATGACGCGGGAGAAGAGTTCAACGAGGAGCTGACGAAGGCTGAAGCATCGAAGCGGATTGACGAGTTGCGCCAGCAATCACCTCGTCTCGCAGACGAAGGGTGACGGTCAGGCGTTCACCGCCGCGCAATTCCAGTATCGACCGGAACACGCGATGCACACTTCCACTGGCGGAGGTTCCAATGGCATCCGACCGAATCGTCTTTCACGTTGTCCCGAATTCCACCGGCGAGCAATGGCTCGTCAGGCAAGAAGGCGCAGACTTCCGCCAGGAATTCCGCACGAAAGAAGAAGCCGTCCTCGCGGCCAAGAATCGCGCTCGCACGCAGCAGCCCTCTCAAGTGAAGGTCCACAAGGGTGACGGCAACATGGAATACGAATCCACTTATGGAGACGATCCCCGTCGAACACCGAGCTAACCCCTTACGTTGTCATCGGAGGGCTCAGCGACAACTTATGCCCCGAGCTTCGTCGCGAGCTCGTTGAAATCCTTCACCGGCAGGTCGACGGATCCATTCGGCTCGAGGTCGGCCTTCCCGGCGGGCGATTTCCCGGATGCCCCAAATTCGGCAGGCCGGACAACGAACGCCGTTCTGAGGCCCACCGCTTTCGCCGCGGTGAGGTCCCCAAGGTGCGCCGCGACCATCATCACTTCGTCTCGTCTCAAGTCTAGAAAGTAGGCCGCGGACTCGTACACCTCGTGGTCGGTCTTGTAGTGGCGTACGAGCTCGGCGCCGAGGATGCAGTCCCATGGGAGACCTGCATACCTCGCAAGCTCGGTCATCAGAGAGATGTTTCCGTTTGACAGCGGCGCGATGATGAACTTCTTCTTCAGCCTGGTGAGGCCGCTCACCGCATCGGGCCACGGCTCGAGCCGATGCCAGACGCGATTCAGGTCGGCGAGCTCCGCATCGCTGACTCTCCCCTTCAGTCCGAACTCGTCGATCACGTCATCGAGCATCAGACGGTGCAGCCCGTCCAACTTCGTCCAGGGCAATGTCGCCTTCCGCACCTTGTCCATGTACGGCTGATATTTCGACCGCCACGCATCCGCGAACTTGTCGGCGTCGACGTGCAGTCCTTTGCGTCGGGAGAAATCCGCAACCTGGGCGCTCACAGAGTCCCGCCAGTCCACGACCGTGCCGAAGGTGTCGAACACCAGCGCCTTGACCTTGCCGAAGTCTCCTACGGATACTCGCGTCGTTTCTTGTGATGCCATTGGTTTTGCCACGGCGGTCAGCGTGGCCCTCATTGGTCTGGGCTACTCCCTGTGGCGCGAGCAGCGCACGCCCGCCGCTGCGCGCATGCTCAACACCGTCAACTCGCAGGTCGACGCGGTTTGAGCGAATTGACCGTCTACGTCGGGCGTCACACCGTTTGTGACCGCGAGTGGCCTAGTCCGGTGGCGGGAATCGCAGCACCTCCTGGCGTTTCGACAATGCAAGCGCCATCGCACCAGCACCGGTAAGCCACCCTCCAATCAGTCCGCCCCAGATACGCACCGCATCGTGACGCGTCACGTAGACGACGGCGCCGTGGTTGTTCAGCGAATACACGTGCCCTGTCGCTGGATCCGGATGACGCGGATTGTGCTGATGGAACGCCGCTTCGAACATCCAGTTTCCCAGGAGGAACCACACAACGCCGACGGCGATTGTGATGCGAATCCATGTCGGCGGCTTTTCGCGATCCCTGATCGCGCAAGCCCACTCTGGCAGGCGCCTCACCATTTTGCGTTCGGGGAACGATGACGACGAATGTGAGCCGCTTCATTACGCTACGGCGCGGCCTCATCCGTTCGCCGGGGTCATCACACCAATGAGGGTTCGCATCATGACCCCTCCATCGAATCATAGCTCTCGGCCCCGCGTTCGATATGCGTGTCTCACCTCCACCATTCCGCAGGTTTCGAACAGTCGCAGCCTGGTTGCTCCATTGCATCCACCTCGCAGTTCCGACGGAGGTACTGGATGAGTACGCGCCTGATGGTCGACGCGATTGCGCTCTCGCTCGCCGTGCTCGTCAGCAGCTGTGGCGGCTCGGACTCGTCGCCCAGTGCGGTCGGCGAATCACTCACCGTCAGCGTGCCACCGGTCGTTGCCGTCGCTGAATCGGTCGCGGTGACCGCGTCGGCGGCGGGTGTAGCGGTGAGTGGAACGTGGCGTTCGGCCGATCCCGCGATCGCAAGCGTCACGGCGAGTGGCCGAGTAACAGGAGTGCGGACCGGCCAGACCACCGTCACCGTGACTTACCGGGGCGCAGAGTCGGCCGCCACCGTTCGCGTCGTCCCCGAATGTCAAGGCGAATGGAGTGGCACCTACCGCCTGCAGACGTGCACGCCGGGGCCGACCGAGGCCTACCGCGCAGCGTGGTGCACCGGCGTGGAGGGTACGACCGGCACCGTCACGTTCACGATGGCCCGGAGCGGCGCCACCGTCACCGAGCAGTCGACGGTTAACGGGATCGCGTTTCCCGCGGCAGTGACTCAGATTGCCGCCGACGGCTCGATCGAGTTCGCGAGTACCGCCTCAACGACGCCCGCCCGGCAGACGGCTGCGCAGTGGACGGTGAACTCGAGCAGCCCCGGACAGCTCGCCGGCACTGCGCATTGGGTAATCAGCGGGACTGGTGGGTTGATCGGTTGGGGCACCGTCGAAGGAACGGTGAGCGCTACGTCGTCGGCGAACCGATGACAATCGATTGGGCCGATCGAACCCCGCCGTGGACAATTGGGCGCCCTTTAGCGCAAGAACGGTCCACCTAACGGCTTACACGATTCCGCGTCGTATTTCGGTTGGTCCTAACGTAACCGTTCGCGTCCCGATGCGTGGTGGATGCGTGGGGCCTTGCGCCGCTCTTCCTGCGCCATCGTCCACGCGTGGTCGCAGAGACCGCAGTAGCAGTTGGTCAGATGCCGGTCGGCGCGGATGACGTGCTCCTGGCGGACAAACCCCGGTTCGGAGCAATGGAGACACGCAACCTCTTCGCTCACAGCTTTACGTGTCATCTTTATCCTTCGGTGAATCGGCTGGACGTGAAGGCACTCGCGACTGACGACGACGGTCGGGCCAGAACGATTGCTGGTGCTCGGCGAAGTTCCGCAGGCGCTCCGCTTCACGGATCTGAGCGTCCACTTCGCGGAACAGGTCGTCGAGCGAATGGGAATCGGGGTTCCTCGGCATCGCCGCGATTCTGGATGGAGCAAATGACGCGCCGGATAAAGCCCCGATAACGCGCCGGGTAAAGAGCCCGGTAAGGAGGGGTAGTTGAACGGTAAACGCTGAGGCACCGTTCCTTGCACTAACCCGAGCGATGGACGACCAGAACCGTGATCGGGACGATCAGCCTCGCGATCGGCTGAACTATCTCCGCGAGGAAATCGCCAAGCTGCGCGAACGCATCGAACACGAAGCGGCGCGTGAGCGGCGTCACGCGAACCTGCCGTACGACGGTCCCGACCGCCGGCAAGCCGCGTGACCCACCTTTAGCACGCGCGAGCGAGAGCGCGTAGTGACCCTCCGCGCGCACACCAATCGTCAGACCATGTTCATTCAACCGAGGCCGTAGGGCCGAGACGATCGACCAGCCACCGCCGCAAAGACGACAACTGCTGCGTCTGCGTCGCATCCGAGAAGTTGACGGTATGCGTCCGCCCTGCGAGCGAGATGGTGATGCTGTAGCTGCCCATGTCGCGTCCCTCGGACGGGTTGCCTCCGAGGTCGGCAGGCAGATCGAAGAAGCGAGTGCGCGCGACCTCGCTCTCGAATTCCTGCCTGAGCGCCGCGGGGACGTCGGCACGCCAGCGGCGTTCGACGTAGGCGGGCGGCACGCCCGCTGAGGTCCACGAGGCAGACGCGCGCTCTTCGCTCACAGCGCCTCCGCACTGCACCGCGGCACATGCCGCGGCGCACGCCAGCACGATACACGCGCGACGATGGGTCGCACGGCTCACAGCCCGACGGCAGCCCAGGCGCTCGTCAGCACGTGCTGGCCCGGCGAACCGAAGAGGTGCTTGGCGCGGTCCACGGTCAGATCGCGGAAATCGGCGAAGCTCGCGGTGCTGGCGAGCACACCGCTCGTCAGCGTCGCATACCAGACGCGGCCGGCTTTCTCCCACGAGTGCCCGCCGAATCCCATCGCCGCTTCGTAGAACGCCTTGTTCGGGATGCCGGAGTTGATGTGCACGCCGCCGCTGTCACCGCGCTGCGTATCCGGCAGGTGCTTATACTGCGACATCTGCGCGGGCTGCGGGTCCTTGCCGATGGTCGTCGGGTCGTTATAAGCCGTGCCGGGTGCCTTCATCGAGCGCAGCGCCGTGCGATCGACGCCCGCCTTCTTTATGAGAAGCCCCTGGCCAATCAGCCAGTCGGCCTCGCTCACCGTCTGGTTCAGCGTCTTCTGCTTGACCATCGATCCGAAGACATCGGAGATCGACTCGTTCAGCGCGCCCGGCTGGTTGTGATAGACGAGATGCGCCGTGTACTGCGTGACGCCGTGCGTCAACTCGTGGGCGATGACGTCGACGCACTTGGTGAACCGGTCGAACAGCGTCGCGTCGCCGTCCCCGTAGACCATCTGGCTGCCGTTCCAGAACGCGTTGTCGAACTGATGGTCGTAATGCACCGTCGACACCAGCGCCAGCCCGTGACCATCGACCGAGGAGCGGCTGAACACGGTTTGATAGAAATCGGCCGTCGCGCGCGCGGCGTGGTCCGCTTCGGTGACCGCGACGTCCTTGGAGCCGGGACTGCCGTCGGTCTCGACCAGCACCCCGGGGAGCTTCACGGTGTTGTGCGCCGTGTAGACGCGCCTGTGCACGACGGTCGGTGCGGCCACCGCGACCGCACCGGCCATGCCCGCTGCCAGGTCGACGTCCCCGCGCAGCGTGGTGCGGATCGTTTCTTCTTCACGGTCGGCATGCATGGTTTGCGCGTACGCCAGCGCGCGCCGGGCGAGGGCCTTGTGGTGCTCGGAATCGGCGTGCTCCGCCATGTATTGGAAGATGTGCGGAGGGACGGCGCAGCAGATCTCGCGTTTCATATGAAGCCTCCTTCATTAGCTCATGCGGAGGAGAGAACCGTGTATACGGCCGCTCAACGGTGCTGTCAATGAGAAACGCGCGGCGGGCGCGAACCGAACAGGGGTGGGGCTTACGGTGGTTCGGGGGTTCGAAGGTGCGGGGGTTCGAGGGTTCGGGGTTCGAACCGTCGAACCTCCGAACCCACGAACCGCCGCGCGTTACTTGGTCGCCCGCGCCGGACCGGTGCTGCTGTAGGCCATCTTGCCGCCGACGAACGTCATCACCGGCTTGATGTCCTTGATCTGGTCGGCGGGAATCGTCAGGTAATCGCGATCGAGGACGACGAAATCGGCGAACTTGCCCGCGGCAATCGAGCCGAGATCGTCTTCGTGCATCACGAAGAACGAGTTGCTGCGCGTGTGCGCGATGAGCGCTTCCTCGCGCGTGATCGTCTGGTGGTTGACGACCTTGCCGCCCACCATCTTCCCCGTCACCGCGAACCAGAGGGTATAGAACGGGTTGTACTGGTTCACCTCGTTGGTGTCGGTGTGGAAGCCCCAGAGGATGCCGCTGTCCTGGATCATGCGCAGCGGCGGCATGTCGTAAGAGCGATCGCCGTGCGCGCGGTGGAACGCTTCGCCCATCACCGGCGGAATGGCGCGCACCGCCGCCCACATCCCCAGCTTCTTCATCCGCTGCAGGTCGTTGGCCGAGACCTGATCCATGTGGCAGAACGCCCAGCGCAGGCTGTGAATCGGATATTCCTTGTTGATCGCTTCGATCTGATCGAGGAAGAACGGGAACGATTCCGAAATCGTCGCGTGCTGCTGCAGCGGCATTCCCTTCTTCGCGACCGCAGTGGCCAGCGCCTTCCAGTTCGAACTCTGCTGCGGTGTATAGGTGACGTGCGGCGCCATCATGTTGTCGCTGTAAGCGAGCGTTTCACCGACCAGCACATCGTCGATGTAGTCATCACCCTGGAACAACTTGATCTGATCGATCGACGCCACCATGCGCTGGAGATTGTTGTCCGGGTTGCCGCCGGCGGGCCCGTCCATGCACATGAGGCGGAAGGTCAGCTCGCCCCTCTTCTCCATCTCCTGGTAGGCTTCCCGCTGCTCCGGCGGGCAGCCGACCATGTTGGCCGCGGTGAGGCCGGCGCGATTGAGATCCTTGAGCATCGCCGCCGCGCTGACCGGATACGGATCCTTCGGCTTGTCCTGGATCTTGTTCGCCACCTGGCCGAGGCCTGGATCGTTGATGCGCCCCGTCGGTTTGCCGGCGGCATCGCGCTCCACCCACGGCTGCTTGATCGCATCGATGCCCAGCGCGTCAAGCGCCTTCCCGTTCATGAACGCGCAGCACCGCGAGAACTGCAGGTAGACGGGATTGTTGGGGGCCGCGGCATCCAGCTCCGCCTTCGTCAACGGCGTCGGGTTGTCCGCGAACTGATCGTAGGACCACCCTCCAAGGTTGTAGACGAACTTGCCGGGTCCGAGCTCTGCCGCCTTGGCGCGGACGATGTCGAGCGCCTGCTTGCGCGAGGCGACGTCGTCAAAGCGCGCTTCGGTGGTCCAGGTCTCGGCGCCGCGCGTCAGGTGCGCGTGCGCATCGATCAACCCCGGTATGACGGCCTTGCCACCGAGATCCGTGCGGCGCGTGTTCGGGCCCGCCAGCTTGTTGATGTCCGCGTTGGTGCCGACGGCAACAATCCGATCGCCGCGAACCGCGATCGCCTGCGCGATGGTGAACTTGTTGTCGACCGTGATGATCTTGCCGTTGGTGAAGATGAGGTCCGCAGCAGCGGGCTGCTGGCCGTGAACGACTGCGGCGGCGCCGGCGACCACGCCGATCACGCCGAGCAGTAGAGGTCGGAGAATGAGGCGTCTCATGAACCCTCCTGAAGACGAGTGCGGCGGGGATTATGGCCCGGATCGACCGGTCGGCGCCAACGCGGGCACTTGGCTTGCTCTTTCTGCGTTATGGCCAGCGTCAACAAAGACAAGAAACTACCGCTCGACGAAATCGGTCCCGCTGAAGCGTATAACGCCGCGCGCGATGACGAGGCGATCAGCCCCGCCGACCCCGACACTATGCCGCGTGCGGAAGACGACGACGAGACGTACGCGCGCAGTCCCGAATTCCACGATCGACCTGCGGCAGGCTCCCGCGATGAATAGCGCAGAGGTGTCGGCGATATCGCTCAGATGAACACCTGATCGATATCGCACGTTGCCGATAAGGCCGAGCACTCACTGGAATATCGCTTGCTCCGTGAGCGCGCGGTGATATCGATGACTCGTACGTTCATTCTCGTGCTCCTCTCCGTCGCGGTGTGTTCGTCCTCTACGCTCGCGCAGACGCGCATCGAGCAGAACGATCCCGCGATCGTCTACAGCGGCAACTGGTATACGAACGACGCCGCCACCAACACCGGCGGCCACGCCGTGCTCACGAACGCGAAAGGCGCGCGTGCGTCGATTACGTTCAACGGCACGGGCATCGCCTGGATCGGTGTCTCCGATGCGTATGCGGGGCTCGCCACCGTCTATATGGATGGGACGATGCAGGTGATCAACACCTACAACCCGGTCTCGCAGAACCAGAAAGTGCTGTTCCGCGCGAGCGGACTGGCGCCGGGTGTCCACACCTTCTCGATCGAGATCACGCACGAGCGCGGTCCCGGCACGGACGGATCGTGGGTCTGGGTTGATGCCTTCGACATCGAAGGTACGCCTGTCGCCGGCGGCGTCTCCGCGGGCACCGGCCGCATCGAACAGAACAACGCCGCGATGACCTACATCGGCCACTGGTACGCGAACAACAGCTCCGTGCTCACGGGTGGCGCCGCGGCGCTGGCCACGGACGCGGGCGCACGCGCATCTCTGAGCTTCACGGGCTCTGGCGTGACGTGGGTGACCTATCAGGATCAGTGGTCAGGCGTGGCACGCGTCTACATCGATGGCGATCTGAAGACCACCATCGACAACTACGCTTCGGCGCAGCGCGCCGGCGTCGTCGCCTACAGCATCGGCGGCCTCAGTGGCGGCACGCACACCATCACGATTGAAGCGACCGGCACCCACAACGGCAACTCGCAGGGGTCGTGGGTGTGGGTCGATGCGTTTGACGTCGCACCCTGAGGCGGGTCCGCGCCGTGCGGCACACGGTCACGTCGCGGGACCCGCCCCACGTACGTAGGCCGGGTGCCGCGGCGACCGCCACTTACCGGAGCCGCGGACCCGGCTGAAGGGTGCCGCGGCGACCGCCACTTACCGGAGCCGCGGACCCGGCTGAAGGGTGCCGCGGCGACCGCCACTTACCGGAGCCGCGGACCCGGCTGAAGGGTGCCGCGGCGACCGCCACTTACCGGAGCCGCGGACCCGGCTGAAGGGTGCCGCGGCGACCGCCACTTACCGGAGCCGCGGACCCGGCTGAGGGTGCCGCGGCGGCCGGAACTTACCGGAGCTGCGGCCCCGGCTTGATCTGGATCTCAAAAACCTTGGGCCATAGCTTGCCCGTGACGAAGAGCCGTTTCCCGGCGGCGTCGTAGGCGATGCCGTTCAGCACGTCCGCGCCGCTGCGCTGGTCTTCCGCCGAGAGCAGGCCCGTGAGATCGATCCACCCCACCACATGACCCGTCGCTGGTGAAATGCGCGCGATGAAGTTGGTCTGCCAGACGTTCGCGTAAATCTCGCCGTTGACCCATTCGAGTTCGTTCAGGTCGCGCACGACGATGCCCGCGTCGGTGACGAGGAGGCGGCGCTTCTCCATCATCGTCTTCGGATCGAGAAAGCGCAGCTGGCCGCTGCCGTCGCTCATTACGAGCTCCGTCGCGTTGTGCGTCAGCCCCCATCCTTCACCGCTGTACTGGAACGTGCGCAGCTGCTTGAACGTGTTGCGGTCGTAGACGAAACCGACCTGCGAGGTCCACGTCAGCTGGACGATCGTCTCTCCCCACGTCGTGATGCCTTCGCCGAAGTAATCGGGCGCGATGGCGACCTGCTGCAGCACCTTGCCGGTCGGCAGATCCACTTTGCGCAGGGTGGATTGCCCGTTCAGGCCGGTGCCTTCGTAGAACGCACCGTCGCGATACTCGATGCCCTGCGTGAACGCCTTCGGGTCGTGCGGATACGTCTGCTTGACGGTGTATCCGGCGACCGGCACGCGCGAGCCGACGGGAGGAAGACGCTGCACCTGGTGCGACTGTGCCGAGAGCAGTGAGGACGCGGCAAACGCTGCGAAAACAGCCCACCCCTGCCATGCGCGCACGGAATAATCGTATCCTCAATTGAATGTCGCCCTCCGAAGAGCTGCTCACCACCCGCGACGCGCTTGCGCCGGAAATCGCGCGCCGCCGCACGTTCGCCATCATCTCGCACCCCGACGCGGGCAAGACCACGCTCACCGAAAAGCTGCTGCTCTATGCCGGCGCCATCGAGCTGGCCGGCGCCGTGCGCGCGGGCAAGACGCAGCGGCACGCGGTCTCCGACTGGATGGAGATGGAACAACAGCGCGGCATCTCGATCAGCGCCGCGGCGCTGGAGTTCGAGCTGGAAGGGCACCACGTCACCCTGCTCGACACGCCCGGCCACCAGGACTTCAGCGAAGACACCTACCGCACGCTGCTCGCCGTCGACAGCGTGGTCATGGTGCTCGACGCGGCAAAGGGCGTCGAGCCGCAGACGCTGAAGCTGTTCGAAGTGTGCCGCGCGCGCGGCCTGCCGGTGCTCACCTTCATCAACAAGCTCGATCTGCCGGCGCGCGATCCGTTCGAGCTGCTCGACGAAATCGAGCGCGTGCTCGGCCTGTCGGCGGCGCCGAGAAACTGGCCGCTCGGCGACGGTCACGATTTCCGCGGTGTCTACGACCTCGAGGCGAACTCCGTGCTCCTCTACGAGCGGCAGGCGCGCGGCCGCCGCAATGCGCCGGCCGTCGTCGCCAGCCCCGATTCGCCGGAAGTGACCGAGCTCGTGGGCGAGCGCCGTCAGAAGGAACTGATCGACGCGATCGACATCATCACCGGTGCGGGCACGAGGTTCGATCGCGACGCGTACCGGCACGCGAAGCAGACGCCGGTCTTCTTCGGCAGCGCGCTGAACGACTTCGGCGTCGAGCCGTTTCTCCACGCGCTGCTGACGATGGCGCCCAGCCCGGGGCCACGTGAAGCCGACGTGGGCCCCGTCGAGCCGACGGATCCGAACTTCTCGGGGTTCGTCTTCAAGATCCAGGCGAACATGAACCCGAAGCATCGCGACCGCGTCGCGTTCCTGCGCATCTGCTCGGGGCGGCTGGCGAAGGACATGGCGGTCACCAACCCGCGTCTCAACACGCCGCTGCGCATGTCACGCGTTTACCGGTTCTTCGGCCGGGACCGCGAGACGGTCCCGGAGGCCTTCCCCGGTGATGTCGTGGGCGTCGTCAATCCCGGCCGCATCGCCATCGGCGACACGCTCTACGCGGGACGGAAAGTGCAATTCCCGCCGATTCCGCAGTTTCCGTCGGAGCAGTTCGCGATGCTGCGTCCGGTCGACGTGCGGCACAAGCGCTTTGACGAAGCGATCGAGCAGCTTGCCGAAGAAGGGCTCATCCAGCTGTTCATGCCGATTTCAGGCTTGCGGCATCCGATCATCGGCGTCATCGGCTCGCTGCAGCTCGACGTCGTCGAGGCGCGCATGTCGTCGGAGTACGGCATCGCGTGCACGCTCGACCGGCTGCCGCACGTCGCCGCGCGGTGGCCGATCAAGCCGGCAGGTGTCGAGCTCGTGCTGCCGACAGCGGGTGTGATGCAGGCGGTCGACCGTCAGGAGCGCCACGTCCTGGTGTTCGAGTCGGAATGGGTGATGCGCTATACGTTCGAGAAAAACCCCAAGGTCGAGTTCAGAGAAACAATGTAAGGTCCGGCTAAAGCCGGACCCTACCGATGATTCTCGCCGGCACAGCCGCCGCGATCGGCATGTCGGATGCACCTTGGGCACCCATGCGCCGACTCTGCATTTTGCTGCTCGCAGCGGTGACGGTTTCCTGCGCCGGCCTCGGCAATCTCCAGCAGATCATCGCGCCGCCGCGATTCGAACAGGCGCCGAATCAGCCCGCGGAAATCCGTCTGCTCGGGGCGAGTGTCAACTCGCCGCTCGGCAGCGCCGGCGTTCGCATCTGGCTGCAGGTGTCGAATCCCAACCCGTTCGGGTTCACGCTCAGCACGCTGAATGCGGACCTCACGCTCGAAGGCAGCCATGCCGCAACGGGCAGCTTCCCGCTTGGCCTGCCGCTCGGCGCGGGGCAGCAGAATGTCGTGCCGCTCGATCTCTCGATCAGTTTCGCGGACGTACCCGGCTTGAGTCGCACGCTCGGCCGCCTTGCGGCTGGCGGTACGGCGGCATATCAGCTCGATGGAACCGTCGGCATCGAAGCCGGACGTTTCGGGACGCCGACGTTCGGTCCAATGCGCCTGACGACCGGCGAACTGCACGTGCGCTGACCCGTCTCGGATCACAAACCACGGAGACACGGAGGTCACGAAGAAAACATTTTCAATCTCCGTGTGCTCCGCGCCTCCGTGGTTCGTCGTAGAATCGGCGGACCATGAGCCAAGTCACCTACAAGCGTCCAGACGGAAAAGAGTGCTCCGGCTATTACGTCGAACCGGCCGCCGGCAAGACCGCGCCCGGCCTCGTTGTGATCCAGGAGTGGTGGGGAGTCAACGATCACATCAAAGGCGTGGCCGATCGCTACGCGAAGCACGGCTTCCGCGTGCTCGTGCCGGATCTCTATCGCGGCAAGGTCGGCCTCGACGCGAAGGAAGCCGAGCACCTGATGACCGGCCTCAACTTCGGTGAAGCCGCCGGCCAGGATATCCGCGGCGCGGTGCAGTACCTGAAGCAGTCGAGCGCGAAGGTGGGCGTCACCGGCTACTGCATGGGCGGCGCGCTGACGATCCTCGCCGCCTGCTTCGTTCCCGAAGTCGACGCCGCGGTGGCCTGGTACGGCTTCCCGCCGCTCGAGTACGTGAACCCGCAGGCGATCAAGGCGCCGCTGATGGGCCATTTCGCCATCCACGACGGCTTCTTCAAGATCGAGCAGGTCGATCAGCTCGAAGAGAAACTGAAGGCGGCAGGCGTCAAGTACGAATTCCACCGCTACGACGCCGGACATGCCTTCGCCAGCGACGATCCCATCATTCACACCGTCGGCCTGAAGAAGAACGAGGCGGCGGCCGCGCAGGCGTGGTCACGCACGCTCGACTTCTTCGACCAGCATCTCGGTGCCGCGCAGCCAGCCTGAGCCGGTGTCCTTCATGCGTGCCGTCGCGCGGTTCCGCGACGGCCGCAACACCCCGCGCGCATTTCTCGAACAGTGCCTGGCGGCGGTGAAGCGACACGACAAGAGGATTCACGCGTTCGTCACGCTTGACGTGAAATCCGCCCGCGAGGCGGCCGACGCGTCCACGCGGCGCTACAAGGCGGGCCGGCCGCTGTCGCCGCTCGACGGCTGTCCGGTCGCGGTGAAGGACATCATCGCGACCGCGGACATGCCGACGCAGATGAACTCCCCTATCTACAAGGGCTGGCGGCCGAAGTCCGACGCGGCATGCGTCGCCGCGCTGCGGCAGGGCGGAGCGGTGATCATCGGCAAGACGGTGACGACCGAATTCGCCATCGGCCGCTCGGGTCCGACGCGCAACCCCTTCGACCTGGAGCGCACGCCCGGCGGATCGTCGAGCGGATCCGCGGCGGCCGTTGCCTGCGGCATGGCGCCCGCGGCGCTCGGCACGCAGACGCAGGGATCGGTGATTCGTCCGGCGGCGTACTGCGGTGTCGTCGGCTTCAAACCGACACACGATGCGCTGCACACGGGCGGCATCCATCTGTTGTCGAGGACGTCGGACCACCTCGGGGTGATTGCGTCCACCGTCGAGGATGCGTGGCTCGTCGCCGCGCAAATTTCCATCGGCGCGCCAAGCCCGGGCGTCGGGTTTCTCGCCGGCGCGACGCAGGAGATGCCCCCGCCGTATCAGCCGCGCAAGTTCATCCGGCTCTTTACGCGCGGGTGGACGGAGACCGACGCCGATTCGCGGTCGGCGTTCGAAGCGCTCGTCGATCAGGTCAAGGCGCGCGGCATCGACGTCACCTCACGCGAGGAGGATCCGGAGGTCGCCGAGCTCGAGGCGCATTTCGACCGCGAGGTCGACGGCCACATGGATCTGGTCGCCTACGAGATGCGGTGGCCCTTCGAGGACTACCTCGAACGCTACGGATCGAAGACGCTTGGTCCGAAGATTCGCGAGCTCGTCGACCGCGCGCGGCAACTCACTCCTGCTCACTACGAGTCGCTGCTCGCGACGCGGCACCGGCTGCAGCGCGCCGCGGCGGCCGTGTTGTCGCGCTGCGATGGATTCATCACGCTCTCCTGCTCGGGACCGGCGCCGCGCGGACTCGCCTTTACCGGCAGCCGCACTTTCCCGTCCTACGCCTCGTGGCTCGGCCTGCCAGCGTTCTCGCTGCCGCTCATCGCCGTGCACGGGCTGCCTGTCGGCGTGCAGCTGATCGGCCGGGCGGGCGCAGACTCGACCCTCTGCTCGAGCGTCCGATGGATGATGGAGTCTGCGAATCTCGGTACAATTGCAGGTTGAAACGGAGGTACGGGATGAAGAAAGTCGCCATGCTCGTAGCCGCGTTCGTGCTGTCGGCGCTGCCCGCGCTCGCACACCACGGCTGGGGCGGCAACGAAGACAAGCTCTCGGATATCACCGGCACCGTGACGACGCCGGTCAGCCTCTCGGGTCCGCACGCGACGATGAAACTCAAGGACGCGCAGGGCCACATCTGGGATGTGACGCTGGCGCCGCCCAACCGCACGCAGGACTCGGGCGTCACGGAAAAACTGATTCCGGTCGGCTCCAGCGTGACCGTGCACGGCCATCGCAACAAGAATCAGAAAACCTACGAGATCAAGGTCACGAAGCTGACCTACAACGGCAAGCTCTACGACGTCTACCCGGGGATGGACTAGACCCGGAGGAGTGCGCCAGATCCTCGTCTCGATCGAGCACACCGGGCTCGGGCAGTGGATGCGCGAGTCCGGGCCCTGGACCTACGCCATCGTCAACACCTTTCACATCGTCGGCATCGCCACGCTGTTCGGCTCGGTGCTCGCGCTCGATTTGCGGCTGCTCGGTGCGTTCAGCCGGCGCATCAGCATCGCGTCGCTGTCGTCGGTCGTGCAGCCGGTCGGCGCGGTCGGCTTTGCCCTTGCCGCGGCCACCGGCGCCGCCATGCTCGCCACCAAGGCGACTGCTTACGTCGACAACCCGTTTCTGCTGATCAAGTTTCCGGCGATCGCGCTCGGTGTCGTCAATGCCGCGGTGCTGAACTGCACGCGCACGTGGCGCGAGCTGCGGATGCGCGAGCCATCACCAGCCGAGCGGCGAAGGCTGGCGATGTTCGGCGCGGTGTCGCTGGTGTCGTGGCTGACGGCGGTGACCTGCGGGCGAATGATCGCCTATTGGTAAATCCCAAATCCCAAATCCCAAATTCCAAATTCGTTTGTGGATTTGGGATTTTCTTGGGATTTGGATCTTGGGATTTGGGATTTGGGATTTGGGACTTATCGCTGCCCCATGTACGGGTACCGGTAATCCCGCGGCGGCGAAAAGGTCTCCTTGATCGTTCGCGCGCTCACCCAGCGCACCAGATTCAGCTTCGACCCGGCCTTGTCGTTCGTGCCGGATGCTCTGGCGCCGCCAAACGGTTGCTGGCCAACCACGGCGCCCGTCGGCTTGTCGTTGACATAGAAGTTGCCCGCCGCGTTGCGCAGTGCGGCGGTCGCCTCGGCGATCGCCGTCCGGTCCGAAGCGAACACGGAGCCTGTCAGGGCGTAAGGCGATGTGGCGTCGATGATGCGCAGCGTTTCCGACCACCGCTCGTCCGGATAGGCGTAGGCCGTGACGACCGGCCCGAAGATCTCCTCGCACAGCAGTCGATAGGACGGGTCCTCCGTTTCGACGAGCGTCGGCTCGACGAAATAGCCGTCCTCGCCGTGCGCTTCGCCGCCCTCCACGATCGTGGCATGCGCTCTCGCATCCTCGAGGTATCCGCGGATCCTGTCGAACGCCTTGCGATCGATCACCGCGCCCATGAACGTGTCGAAGTCGGCGACGTCGCCCGTCTTGATGTCGCGCATCATCGCTACGGCGCGATCGCGCACCGCGGGCCAGAGCGACTGCGGCACGTAGACGCGGCTCGCCGCCGAACACTTCTGCCCCTGATACTCGAAGCCACCGCGAACGATCGCCACCGCGACCTCCTGCGGGTCCGCCGACGGGTGGGCGACGATGAAATCCTTGCCGCCCGTTTCGCCGACCAGACGCGGATAGGTGCGGTAATGGCCGATTCTCTCGCCCACGCCGCGCCACAGGCTGTTGAACACATCCGTGCTGCCGGTGAAATGGATACCGGCGAGCGCCGGTGAATCCAGGACGATAGCCGAGATCTGCACGGGATCGCCGGGAACGAAGTTGATCACGCCCGGCGGCAGACCCGCGTGCTCGAGCAGCCGCATCAGGTAATAGCTGCTCAGCATGGAGCTGAATGAAGGCTTCCACACGACCGTGTTGCCCATCAGCGCCGGCGCGGTCGGGAGATTGCCGGCGATCGCTGTGAAATTGAACGGCGTCACCGCGTAGACGAACCCTTCGAGCGGCCGGTAGTCGGTCTGGTTCCACGTCGCGTGCGAGCTGATCGGCTGCTCCGCGTACAGTTCCTGCGCAAAGTGCACGTTGAACCGCCAGAAGTCCGCGAGCTCGCAGGCGGAATCGATTTCCGCCTGCACCGCCACCTTCGACTGGCCGAGCATCGTCGCGGCGTTCAGTGTGTCGCGCCACGTCGTGGTCAGCAGTTCGGCGGCGCGCAGGAACACCGCCGCGCGATCTTCCCACCGCCAGCGTGCCCAGTCCGCCGCCGCGTCCTTCGCCGCGGCGATCGCGCGAACGACATCGTCCGTCTTTGCCGCATGCCAATCGGCAAGCACGTGCCGGTGGTCGTGCGGCATGACGGCCTGATGCACGGCGCCGGTGCGGATCTCGCGGCCGCCGACGACGATCGGGATCGCGATACGTTCGGCCGACATCGACCGGAGGCGCGCCTTCAGCTGTTCGCGCTCGGCCGAACCGGGAAGATACGCGCGGTTTGGCTCGTTGACAGGCGAGGGCACGCGCGTCGTGCCCGAGTTGGCTGCCGGCTGCGGCGAGACACCGCGCCCCGCGGCTTCCGCGACGGCGCCCGGATCAGCCGGTGTGCTGACGAAGGAGCTCATGCACCCTCAGAACAGATACTTCAACGCGAACTGCATGATGCGCGGGTCGGCAGCGGTCGTGACCTTGCCGAACAGCGTGTTGGTGAACGTGGTGTTCGGATTGCCGACCGCGCCGAAGCCGTTGATCTGCTGCGTCACGCCGGGACCGACGTGGTTGAACAGGTTGAATGCCTCGACACGCGCTTCGATCTGGCGGCCCGCACCAATCGAGAACTTGCGCGTCAGCGCCGTGTCGACGCGCCACGTGCCGGGACCGCGCAGCGCATTGCGCCCAAGGTTGCCGTAGGTGCCGGGCGCCGGCAGCGAGAAAACCGACGTGTCGAAGTACCGATCGTCGGTCGGGTCGGCCAGCTTCCACTCGCCGTTGATGTTCGGCCGCTGGTTCTGCGCGCCGGTCAGCGCCTGGTCGCGGCCAATCGTCACATTCAGCGGGCTGCCGCTGAGGATCTGGAGCAGGCCTGACGCCTGCCAGTTGCTCGCCCATACCTTCATCGCGCCCGACGTGAACGCCGGCGTGTTGACCACGAGCGTCGTGTTGATCACGTGGCGCCGGTCACCCGCGCACGGGCCCCAGTCCGCGTGCGGATCGCCCGGATGCGAGTAGAGCGGATCGAGGAACTGCTGCGGGTCGCCGTCGTTCATGCACTTCGACAGCGTGTAGTTGCCGTTGATGCTGTAGTTGTCGCTGATGCGCTTCTGCAGCGCGAGCAGCAGCCCGTCGTACTGCGCGCGGCCGCTCTGATCGAGCTGCGTCACCGACGCGAAGTAGCGGCCCTGATCCGGGTTCTGCAGAAACAACAGCCGGCGCTGGTTCAGGTTCGCCGCGGTCGCCCCTTCCATGTAGACGCCGGGATTGATCTCGATGCCGTTCCACAGGTGCCGCGTCCGGTTGCCGAAGTAGCTGGCGGTCACCGACCAGTTCTCGCCGTACTGCTTCTGAAAGCTGACGTTGTAGTGCTGCGTCATCGGTGGCGTCGACTTCGCCGTCTGCGTCCAGTAGGTGCCGAACAGCGGGAACTGCGCGTTCTTGTCGACCGGCAGCGGGAACGGGTTGCCGCCGGGATAGGTCGCAAACGGATCCGACAGCGCGACGTTGTTGAGCGTGATGAGCGATCCCCAGGGCGGCACGCTGGCGCTGCGGATGTGATGGAACATCGCGGGCTGGTCGTAGACGACCGAGTAGCCGGCGCGGACGACCTCGCGCCCCGCGCCGCGCGGATCGTAAACGAGCCCGAGCCGCGGCCCGAACTGCTTCCAGTTGCCCTCGCTCGACGCGTGGCCGGGGTATCCGGGATCGCCGGCGAAGATCAGGCCGGCGGGCGCGTTGACGTAGACGCTGCTGTGCTGATTCGCGGCGAAGCGCGCCGGGTCGAAGATCAGCACCTGGTTGTCGTCGTTGGTGAGCGGAAAGTACGGCTCCCAGCGCAGTCCGTAGTTCAGCGTCAGCTTCGGGCTCGCCTTCCACGCATCCTGCACGTAGGTCGCCACGTACGGCGCGCGCTCGTTCAGGTGCACGTCGGCGCCCTGCTGCAGTTGTCCCGCGCGGCCGACCATGAAGTCCGCCAGCGAGAGGCCGGTCACGCTGCCGTCGAACGTGAACTGCCCGTTCGAGTACTGCGTGTTGAAGACGTGCATCACCTGATGCAGGTAGTCCATGCCGACGGTGATCTGGTGCGAGCCGCGCACCATGTCGAAGTCGTCCGCGATCTCATAGACCGTGTAGTCGTACTTGGCGTTGTTGTTGCCGCCGCCACCGAGGCTGAAGGCATTGCTGACGCTCAGGTTCGTGAACGCGCCTGCCAGCGGCGTCGTGTAAACACGCGCCCCGAAATCGGCCGGCGACTTGAACACCGACGGCGTGCGGATGTTGACCGACTTCACGTTCGTGAACCTGAACGAGTTGATGACCGAGTTGCTCAACGAATAGGTGTCGCCGAACACGGCCGAAATGCCGTGATTGTCCACGCCGACGCTCGGCGTCGTCAGCGCGTTGGTGCCGTCGAAATAGTTCGGCAGCTTGTAGCGGATGTCCATGTAGCGGCCGTAGAGCGACTTTCCAGCACAGTGGGATCCGAAGCTTGGAATTCACGTGACTTGAAGTCGCGGC
>JADMIO011019982.1_pt1 | contig 85469 bp, 62 predicted proteins | sample 8958161 | NCBI WGS metagenome assembly JADMIO01 (sample SAMN16585339, study PRJNA669376) | soil metagenome | isolation source: Crop rotation soil | place: USA: Cullars Rotation, Alabama | collected 2011 | reverse complement strand
GCGACTTCAAGTCACGTGAATTCCAAGCTTCGGATCCCACTGTGCTGGAAAGAAAATCCTCGGTGTCATCGGCCTGGGTAACATCGGTAAAATTGTCGCGGCGCGCGCTCAAGGCTTGGCGATGAAGGTCATTGCCTACGATCCATTCATCACTAAAGAAGCAGCGGCCAAGGCAGGCATCGAACTCGGCTCGCTCGATGACATCTTCACGCGCGCCGATTTCATCACTGTGCACACGCCGTTGACCGAAGAGACGCGCGGCATCGTGGGGGCGGCGGCTTTTGAAAAGATGAAGAATGGAGTGCGCATCATCAACTGTGCGCGTGGCGGTCTGGTGGATGAACAGGCGCTCTACGACGCAATTAAAGCAGGCAAGGTGGCGGGTGCGGCGCTTGATGTGTTTGTCAAAGAACCTGTGCCGACCGATCACCCATTGCTGACGCTGGATGAAGTCATAGTGACGCCACACCTAGGAGCTTCTACCACTGAGGCGCAAGACACGGTGGCTTTGATCATTGCCGAGCAGGTGGCCAATTATCTTGAAACCGGCGCGATTGCAGGCGCAGTCAACGTCTCCGCCGTCAGCGCCGAAGCTTTGAAAGTCGTTGGCCCGTACCTGACGCTGGGCGAGAAGCTGGGCGGCTTCCAAGCACAATACTTCGACAAACCGATCAGCGAAGTCCAGATCAGCTATCACGGCGAAGTCGCCGAGTTGGATGTCAAACCGATTACCCAAGCAATTCTGACCGGCTTGCTGTCGCACTTCAGTGCGCGTGTCAATCAAGTCAACGCCTCGCTGATTGCCGAAGAGCGCGGCTTGCGCGTGACTGAAGCCAAAGCGCGCGCGGCGCAGGATTACACCACTTTGATTGAGGTTGTGGTGAAAGGTGAGGGAAGCGAAGCTCGCGTCTCCGGCACCTTGTTTGGCCGCGATGAATTGCGCATCGTCGAGATTGACGACTATCGCGTCGAAGCTATTCCGCAAGGCAATATGCTCATCATTCGCAATGACGACAAACCAGGCGTGGTCGGGCGCGTCGGCACGTTTTTAGGCGAGCATTTTGTCAACATCGCGCAGCTTTATTTGAGCCGTAATCAAGCGGGCGGGGTAGCGATGTCGGTCTATCAAGTGGACGAGGCCTTGCGCGGTTCGACTTTGCAAGAGTTGGCACAGGTGGCACTGGTTTTGTCGGTGAAGCAAATCAATTTGTAAGCTTGGAATTCGTGTGTGCCCCAATCTTTCATTGGAGGTGACGTATGAAACAGCTCGTAAGCTTAGCAGTGGTTCTGTTCGCGCTGGGTATTCCTGTCGCCGCGCAGATCGGTACCAAGCAGAGTCGCATCGTTGACATAAACGGTAAAGGTGTGCCGGATGTTACCATTACCGAGAATGCCTCTTGCAGCAGTTCGGTGCCTCCGCCTTTCGCGACGGCGACGAAGACCTACGTCACCGATGCAGAGGGCTATTTCAATTGGCCGCAATTAGGAGGGCCGGGCACCGGGTCATTGTGTGCGGTGTCGGTGGTTTACAGTTTCTCCTTGAGTAAGGTGGGCTACACGTTTACGCGCGCCGGATTTGGCTACAAACCTGGCCCGGAAATTGTGCCGGGGAATGCGCCTTACGATACACGGCTGCCGTTGATTTATGCTTTGTCAGACGCAACGCTGCGTTGGGCCGTGGTCCCCTCGACGCATTTCGGTGTAGCGCCGCTGACGAATGACATGATCGTAGCCGGGTTTGGCGCTGAATTGGCGACTGCGACGACTAGCACGACGCTCTTGCCATTGCCTACTACCTTGGGCAACAGACGTGTGTTGATCAAGGATTCAGCCGGCGTTGAACGGGCTGCCAAGCTCATCTTCGTTTCGTCTGGGCAGATCAATTTCATCACGCCAGGCGGAATGGCCGAAGGCGCGGCGGTGGTGCGTGTGGTGGATGCCAATAACGCGCAGTTAAAAGTGGGCTTGAGCGAAATCGCGCTGGTTTCTCTAGGCCTCTTCTCCGCCAATGGCAACGGCACGGGCGTGGCGGCTGGCTTTATTGTGCGCGTCAAGCCAGGGGACGTGCAGTTTATTGAACAGATTGCGCGCTTCGATACCACATTGAAGCGGTACGTCTTCGAGCCGATTGATTTCGGCCCGGCCAACGATGACCTCTATCTGATCTTGTTCGGCACCGGGTTTCGGCAAGCCGGTGACCTGAACTTCTTGACGGTTAGAGTGGGTGGTACAAATGGCGGTGTGTACTATGCGGGGCCGCAACCATCACTCGACGGACTGGATCAAATCAACGTAAAGCTGCCGCGCAGCCTGGCCGGACGTAACGAAGTAGAGGTCGAAGTGATTGTCGGCGGTCAGCTTTCTAACACCTTACGCGTGCAATTCAAATAAGCGTCAATGTTAGCTAAACGCATCATTCCTTGTCTCGACGTAGATCGTGGTCGCGTGGTCAAAGGCATCAGCTTCATCAATCTGGTGGACGCGGGCGATCCCGTCGAGCAGGGCGAGAAGTATGACCGCGAGGGCGCGGACGAACTGGTCTTCCTGGACATCACGGCGTCATCTGACCGGCGCGAGATTGTGGCCGAGATGGTGCGCCGCGTGGCCGACTGCGTCTTTATTCCGTTCACCGTCGGCGGTGGTATCCGCACAGTGGAAGACGTGCGCGGGATTTTGAAAGCCGGGGCCGACAAGGTTTCGGTCAACACGGCGGCGGTGCAGAATCCGCAACTAATCCGTGAGGGCGCGGAACGTTTCGGCGCGCAATGCATGGTCGTTGCAATTGATGCGAAGCGACACACGCGGGCAAACGAAGTCGAGCCATTGCGCTGGGAAGTCTATTTGCACGGCGGGCGCACACCGACGGGCATTGACGTGGTTGAGTGGGCGCAACAGGCGGCGGACTTGGGTGCGGGCGAAATCTTGTTGACGAGCATGGATTGCGATGGGCAGCGAGATGGCTATGATTTGGAGCTGACGTGCGCTATCGCCGAGGCAGTCAATATTCCGGTGATCGCTTCGGGCGGTGCAGGTACACTCGAACATCTTTATGAAGCTTTCACCATCGGCAAAGCGAGCGCCGTGCTGGCGGCTTCGATTTTTCACTTCGGCGAGTTTACGATTGGCGCAGCGAAGCAGTATTTGCGTGAACGCGGCATTCTGCTGCGTTGAGGAGCGATGATTTTTATGGCGAGATTTTTGGTGATGCTGATTAGCTTGTGCGTGCTGGCTGTGATGGCTAGCGCGCAAACGCGCGAAAGCGGCAGCTTTAAGTTTTATGCGGTGGGCAAGCAGATGGGCCGTGAACGCTATCAGCGCGAAAAGACCAAAGAGGGCGGTTGGATTGTTTCCGGCGATAACGAATTAAGCGCCCCTGGGCGAAGCCTCAAGCAAAGCTTCAAAATCAGCTTCGACGGTCAAATGAATTGGCTGGCGACTGAACTCATTGCTGACAATGCTGGAGCGATTCAGATAGTCAAGGCCGCACCGGTACAAGAGCGGCTCAAGTTGCAAGTCGCCCAGGGCAAAGATGCTGCGCCGACGACACAAGAGTTGAGTTACGCACCAGGCACGACCGTTTGGGCCTCCAATATCTTTTCGCCGCTGGCTCAGTTGGCGCAGCGTTACGACGCCAAACGTGGAGGGCTGCAATTGCTCGGCACGATTTTGCCAAACCATCCAGTCGAGTTGGAAAACAAAGGCAAGCTGGAAGTAACGGTCGAAGGGCGGAAACAGACCGTGACGAAATATCTCTGCGAGTTGGGTAAACTGCAAGAAAGCTACTTCTGGCTGGACGAAAATGGCGCGCTGGTGCGTTACAGCTTGCCCGCGCAAGGTTTTGTCGTAGTGCGAGATGGCGCGGAGAAACAGGCGGCGGCGATTGAGCAGGCGGAGAAACCTAAGACAGTGGGGCGCGCACTGCCCGCTGGCGTGCGTAGTGAAGAGGTCAAGTTTGACAGCGTTAGCGTCAGGCTGGCCGGGACGTTGTTGTTGCCGAAACTTGAAGCGGGCAAACGCGCCCCGGCGGTGTTGATAATTGCCGGTTCAGGCCCAACGCCGCGCGATGGCGTGCGGATTGGCGAAGTCGAGCAGTTCATCTACCGAGATCTGGCAGAGTATTTGGCTGGACAAGGCTATGCTGTTTTGCGTTATGACAAACGTTGTGTTGGCGCGAGCACCTGCAAACCGAAAAGCTCTTTTGACGCGTACGTGGATGACGCGCGTGATGCGGTTGGCTACTTGCGCAGCCGTGCTGAAATTGATCCAGCGAAGGTCTTCGTTCTCGGTCACAGCGAAGGCGGCTTCATCGGTTCAGTAGTCGCTTCAAATGATGACACGCTTGCCGGTCTAGTGCTGGCGGCATCGCCGGGACGCACGATGAACAAGCTGTTGCGCGATCAACTGCAAGCCCGGATGAAGGAAGCGGGCAAGCCTGAGGCAGAGATTGCGGCCTTCATCGCTAAACTCGACCGCATCGTCAGGGCATTAACGTCCGGTGTGCGCGAAGGTTTGGCTGAACAGCTCGATGCAAAAGACCCGAATGATGTCATTCTGCTGTCGCTGGTCAATCAACCAGACTTCGTTGTTCCATTGCTCATCAACGACCCGTTGCAAATCGTCAACACGGTCAAAGTGCCGGTGCTCATCCTGCAAGGTGAAAAAGACCTGCAAGTCAGTGTGCGGGATGCGCAATTCTTGAACGAAGCGTTGAACCGCGCGCACCATCCCGATTACGCGCTGCACCTGTTGCCTGATGTAGATCATTTGCTGAAGACCAACAAGGGCGCGGCGAGCGTGGCTTCTTATGCTGATGCCACGCGTCCGCTAGACGCCAAGCTGCTAGCGATTCTGACCGAGTGGTTGCAGAAGCGGGTGAAGTGATTGAGGTACGGAACCGGGAGCGATAGCGACCGGGTTGGCTTATGGTTGTAAGCATCCGGAGTTAAACCTACCCGGTCGCTCCCGGTTCCGTACCGTGCGTGAATGACTGATGGTGGGACATAAATTCGACCAACTCAAATTCGACGAACGCGGCTTGCTCCCGGCGATTGTGCAAGATGCCGAGACGAACGAAGTCCTGATGCTGGCCTGGATGAATGCCGCGAGTTTGGCGCAGACTGTGGCGACGCAAGAGACATGGTTTTGGAGCCGTTCGCGGCAAGAGTTGTGGCACAAAGGCGCGACTTCGGGGCACACGCAGCGTGTGGTAGAGCTGCGCTACGATTGTGATGCCGACACGTTGTTGGTGCGTGTGTTGCCCAACGGCCCGGCTTGCCATACGGGCGAGCGAAGCTGTTTTTTTCGTAACTTGGTGAACGAGGACAATGAGTGACGAGAAGCTAATTGTGGAGATCGAAACCGAAAAACTGATTGTCGAGAGCAGTGTCGAGATCGAACAGGCGCAAGCGCACGTTTCGCTGGTGAACGTCTCGGCGATGAACTTAGGAATTTTGCTGCAAGACCTCTATCAATTGATCCAAGACCGCCGCGAGAAGCGCCCGGAAGGCTCCTACACGACCTACCTCTTCAACAGCGGTCTCGACAAGATTCTGAAGAAGGTAGGCGAAGAGTCTGCTGAAACGATCATCGCTGCCAAGAACGGCAACAGCGACGAAGCGCGCAAGTTGCTGGCCGCCGAGATCAGCGATTTGCTCTATCACGTACTGGTGCTGATGGTCGAACGGCAAGTGAGCTTGCAGGATATTTTGAACGAGTTGAATCAACGCGCAGGTAAACCGGGGCAGAAATTCGGCAAACAAGAATGATCGAACGACTCGACCACATTGCGATGATGACTGCCGACATCGAACGCACCGCGCAATTCTATTGTGACTGGGCGGGGATGGAGGTGGTGCACGACCGGCGCGACCCTGGACACACGCATCGCGTGATTTGGGTGCGGTGCAAAGGCGGCGCGGCGGGACTGGTCATCGTTTTCATTCAAAGCGAAAACGCTTATGCGCACGGACGTATGGATCACTTTGGATTTCACATTTCGACGCGCGCTGAAATAGATGCGATTGCGGAGCGCGCCCGCGCCGCGGACATTCTGGTAGACGCGCCGCAAGACGCCGGGCCGGTTGTCGGTTACTTTTGCACGATCAAAGACCCGGATGGGAATTTGGTCGAATTTTCCTGCGATCAACTCAAGGTCTAAGGGATCACAATGTCTTCAATTACTCCCGCAACCTACGAAGCCTTTCTGCAACTCGCCGCGCAGGGCACGGTCGTGCCGCTGGTCAAGACGGTGATGGCCGATCTGTTGACGCCCGTCTCGGCCTATCTACGCATCGAACGCCAATCGCCGCGCGCCTTCCTGCTTGAATCCATCGAAGGCGGCGAGAAAATTGCGCGTTATTCGTTTCTCGGCTGCGCGCCGCACACGGTTGTGCGCGCGCGTGGCACACAGGTGACTGTAGAGAAGCAAGACGGCACGAGCGAGGCGCTCAACGCACCGATGCTCGACGTGCTGCGCGATTTGATGCGCCAGCAGCAGCCGGTTAAGTTGCCGGACTTGCCGCCGTTCTCTGCTGGGGCAGTTGGCTACTTCGGCTACGACGCGGTGCGTTGGTTCGAGCGGCTGCCGGCACAGGCCAAAGACGATTTGCAGATGGAGACGGCCTGCGTGATGTTCTTCGCCAACGTGCTCGCCTTCGATCACGTCAAGCACCAGATTCACATCATCGCCAACGTCTTCACCGAAGGTGAAAAGGATGGCGACCGCTTGCGCGAAAAGTACATCGCTGCCTGTACCGAGATTGCGCGGTTGGAAGCGGCCTTGTCCGCGCCGGTCGAGCTGCCTGTGGCGACGCGGCGCACAGAGCCGTTGCAGATTCGCTCGAATATGGCTAAGGATTATTACTTGTCGTGCGTCGAGAAAATCAAGGAGTACATCCGCGCGGGCGATGCCTTTCAGGTGGTCTTCGCGCAACGCTTCGAGACCGACATCGTTTCGCACCCGTTTCAGATTTACCGCGCACTGCGCGTAGTCAATCCGTCGCCATACATGTTTTTCCTGAAGCTGAGCAACGAAGAAACGCTGCTCGGCGCGTCACCCGAAATGTTGGTGCGTTGCCAAAACCGCCAACTCGAATATCGCCCGATTGCGGGCACGTACAAACGCGGCGCGACTGAAATCGAAGACCACGAGTTGGAACAAAATCTATTGGCCGATGAAAAAGAGCGCGCCGAACACGTGATGCTGGTTGACCTGGGGCGCAACGACCTGGGGCGTGTGGCCGAGTACGGTTCGGTGCAAGTGGACGGATTGATGTTCGTCGAGCGCTTCTCGCACGTGATGCACCTGGTCTCTGCTTTGAAAGCGAAGTTGCGCGAAGGCTTGGATTGCTTCGATGCGTTGGCGGCGACCTTCCCGGCGGGCACGCTGTCGGGCGCGCCGAAAGTCCGCGCGATGGAGATCATTGACGAACTGGAACCGACGCGACGCGGCGCCTACGCCGGTTCGGTGATGTATTTCGATTATTCGGGCAATCTCGATTCGTGTATCGTCCTGCGCACGCTTTACGCGAAAGGCAATCATGCTTATGTGCAGGCAGGCGGCGGCATAGTGGCTGATTCAGTGCCAGAGAGTGAGTATCAAGAGACCCTCAGTAAATCTCGCGCATTGATTCGTGCGATAGAGATCGCGGAGAAAGAGCTATGAAATTAGGAATGCGGAATGCGGAACGCGGAATGCGATTGATAGGCTGTGTTTTGGTGCTGTGTGGTTTCACTGTCACCACCTGGGCGCAAACAATTCCGCCCGCACGCAAGAAGAACGCGCCGCCGCCTGCCGCTGAAGCGCCGCCCGTTTCACTCGAAGAAGCCGCCAAACTGGAAGCCGTGGTGACGACCGATCTCGGCGTGATTCGGTTTGAATTCCTGCCCACCAAAGCGCCGAAGCACGTGCAGGCCTTTGTCAAAAATGCGCGCACCGGTTTTTACGACGGCTCGGCGTTTCATCGCGTCATCAGTCGCGGCCTCATCCAAGGCGGCGACCCGCTGTTGAAAGACCCGAAGACGCCGCGTGGCCGTTGGGGCACAGGCGCGCTCAGTCAATTGCCCGATGAGTTCAACGACGTGAGCCATTTGAGCGGTATCGTCTCCACCGTGCGCATTCCGGGCAAAGCGAACAGTGATGGCGCGCAGTTTTTCATCTGCGTATCGGATCAAACGCAACTCAACAACGAATACTCCGCCTTTGGTCGTGTGACCGAAGGAATGGATGTGGTCGAAAAGATTTCGCTCGGCGCGGCGGATGCCGAACAGAAGCTCAGCACGCCGATCAAGATCGTCAGCATCAAGATTGAAGCCAAACGCGAAGAGCCGTTCAAGGATGCCTCGGTCAATGACATGCGCAAGGAAGTATTGCTTGAAACCAGTCTGGGCACGATCAGCATTTTGCTCGATCCCGAATTAGCGCCGGAGCACGTGCGCAATTTTCTCAAGCTAGTGCAAACCGGCTGGTACGATCACACGGCCTTTCATCGAGTCGTGCCGGGCTTTGTCGTGCAGGGCGGCGTCGGCTACACGCGTTTGGTCAACGGCGAGGTGAAGAATCATTACGCCGATCAGTGGGTGCACAATTTGAAGGGCGAATTTAGCCCGACGCGGAAACACATTCGCGGTGTGCTTTCGATGGCGCGTGCCGATGATCCCAATTCGGCTAATACCTCGTTCTTTATCGTACTCGCGCCCGCGCCGAATCTGGATGGCAAATACACGATCTTCGGCAAAGTAGTTGATGGCTTTGACACGCTCGACAAATTAGAGAAGGTCGCGCGCAAGGCTGACAACCAAACGCCGACCGAGCGCGTGGAATTAATTGAAGCAACGATCAAGCCCTGACGATGATGGTGGCGCACTATGATCTTAGTGATAGACAACTACGATTCTTTTACCTACAACCTGGTACAACATCTAGGCGAGTTGGGCGCGCAGTTGCATGTCGCGCGCAACGATCAGATCACGCTGGCCGAGATTGAACAACTTGCACCTGAACGCATCGTCATCTCGCCTGGCCCCTGCACTCCGAATGAAGCCGGTATCTCGCTCGACGTCTTCAGGCAGTTTGCCGGAAAGATTCCCATCTTAGGCGTCTGTTTGGGGCATCAAGCGATGGGCCAAGCCTTTGGTGGCAATGTCATGCGCGCACCTTATTTGATGCACGGCAAGACGAGCCAGATTTTGCACGATGGCCGCACGGTTTTTGCCGGGTTGGACAATCCGTTCACGGCCACGCGCTATCATTCGCTGATTGTCGAACGCGAGGGCTTGCCTGCGGAGTTGGAAGTATCGGCGACGACATCGGACGGGTTGATTATGGGGTTGCGCCATCGTGAGTTCATCTGTGAAGGCGTCCAGTTTCATCCCGAATCGATTATGACGGCGGCTGGCAAACGGCTGCTGCAAAACTTTCTCGATCTATCAACACATCAATGATTGTTTCCTGGCTCGATAAATTGCTGGCGCACGACGACCTCACGCAGAGCGAAGCGGCGGAGTTGCTCGATGCATTGTTGAATGACGCGGCGACCGACGCGCAAATTGCCGCCGCTCTGACTTCACTGGCGATGAAGGGCGAGACCGCGGCGGAATTGGCAGGCTTTGCCGCCACAATGCGCGAACGTGCGGCGCGCATTACAACTAAGCACACGAAATTCGTTGATACCTGCGGCACAGGCGGCAGCCGGGCGAAGACTTTCAATGTTTCGACGACGGCGGCCTTGATCGTTGCGGCCGCCGGGCTGCCCGTAGCCAAACACGGCAACGTCGGTGTGACTTCCAAATCCGGCAGCGCGGATGTGTTACGTGCGCTCGGCGTTAGAGTGGATTTGCCGCCCGCGCGCGTGGCCGAAATCTTTGATGAAATCGGCGTCTGCTTTATGTTCGCGCCGCTGCACCACGCCGCCACAAAGCGTGTAGCAATGGTGCGACGCGAGTTGGGATTCAAGACGATCTTTAATTTGCTTGGCCCGCTGACCAATCCGGCGAGTGCGCCGTTTCAAGTCATCGGCGTATCGAACGAAACGGCGGCAGAGAAGGTTGCGCACGCGCTCGACTTGATGGGCATTGAACGCGCCTGGATTGTGTGCGGTGAAGACGGGCTGGATGAAATTACGCTGGCGGGGCAGACCGCCGTTTATGAAGTTTCGTCCGCAGGTATTGAGCGGCTTGACATCTCACCGGGCCATTTTGCTCTTACGCGTGCTGAGTTAGATGACTTGCGCGGCGGTACAGTGGAAGAGAACGCTGCCACCCTTCAGGCAATTTTGCAGAACGAATTGAAAAATACCGCGCGTGAGTTGGTGCTGGTCAATGCAGCGGCCAGTTTATACGTGGCCGAAGTGGCTGACACCTTGCAGGCGGCTTATGCAATGGCGCAGCAAGCGGTTGAGTCAGGCGCGGCGTTGGCAAAGTTGCAGGCGTTGAAACAACTGAGCCAAAGCTGAGTAAAAGCGATGAGCGATATTCTGGACAAGATTGTGGCGCGCAAACGCGAGCGGCTAGCTGCCAGCAAGGCTGCCCTGCCCCTGGCGAAATTGCGCGAGCAGGTGAAAACGCAACCTGGCGGACGCTTCATTCGTGCATTGCAACGCGACGGCGTCAACATCATCGCCGAGATCAAACGCCGTTCGCCTTCCAAAGGCGTCATCCGGGAAAACTTCGATCCGCTTGCCATCGCGCGTAACTACACGGCGAATGGCGCGGCGGCGCTCTCGTGTTTGACTGAAGAGGATTTTTTTGACGGCTCGCTGGACTATCTTCGTGCTATACGCCAGGAAACGCCGCTTCCTTTGCTGCGTAAAGACTTCATCTTTGATGAGTATCAACTGTACGAGGCGGCGCACGCCGGGGCCGATGGTATCTTGCTGATTGCTGCAATGCTGGAAGCAGGGCTGTTCAACGATTTGTTGCAAGCCGCCTACGAGCTTGGTTTAGATGTCTTAGTCGAAGTCCACGACGAGGCGGAGACTGAAAAAGTTTTGCGTTACGACGTGCGGCTGCTGGGCGTGAACAACCGCAACCTGCGCACATTTGTGACGACGCTCGACACTTCGTTGCAATTGGCGACGCGCTTGCCCAAGTCGCTCACGCTGATCAGCGAGAGCGGCATTCGCACACACGCCGATATGGCTCTGTTGCGTGGCGCAGGCTTTCACGCTTTTTTGATTGGTGAAGAGTTGATGCGCGCGACGGACGAAGGCACGGCGTTGCGCGCTTTGATCATCGGAGAGCAACTCTAGTGGCTCAAGTGCGGCTAAAAGTTTGCGGGATTACGTCGCTGGCCGATGCGCTGAGCGCGGTTGAGTGTGGCGCGCATTATTTGGGCTTCAACTTCTACTCGAAAAGTCCGCGTTACATTGCACCTGAAGCGGCGCGTGCGATCATTGAGCAGTTGCCAACTGAAGTAGTCAGCATCGGCGTTTTTGTCAACGAAGCCGCACCTGAAACGGTGCTCGAATTAATGCGACATAGCGGCGTGCAACTTGCGCAATTGCACGGCGATGAAGACGCGGCTTATTGTGCGGCGGTTGGTGCCGAGCGGGTAATTAAAGCGTTGCGCGTTACTGAGAACTTTGAAGTACGCACAGTGCTGAGCTATCCGGCTAGCGCGATTCTGCTCGACGCTTACGACAAGAACTTGTACGGTGGGACAGGCAAGACAGCGAATTGGACATTGGCAAGTGAAGTGGCGCGCTTGACTAGAATTTTCCTGGCAGGTGGATTGTCGCCTGCCAATATCAACGCAGCGATTCGCGCTGTCGAACCGTTTGCCGTAGATGTAAACAGCGGTGTTGAAAGCGCGCCTGGCCTGAAAGACACAAAGAAATTACAGGCGCTCAAACAAGCGATTGAAACATGCAGATGAATTTTACGGCTTATCCTGATGACAAAGGACACTTCGGCCTCTACGGCGGCAGCTTCGTGCCTGAAACGTTGATGCACCCGCTGGAAGAGTTGAAAACTGCCTATGCTGTGGCCCGCGATGATGCGAGCTTTCAGGAAGAGCTTCAAACCTTGCTGCGCGATTACGTCGGGCGCCCGACGCCGATCACTTTTGCTGAACGGCTGACAAAACATCTGGGCGGCGCGCAAATCTATCTCAAACGCGAAGACCTGACGCACACCGGCGCGCACAAGATCAACAACGCCATCGGCCAAATCCTGCTGGCCAAACGTATGGGCAAGACGCGCATCATCGCCGAAACTGGCGCGGGGCAACACGGCGTGGCGACGGCGACGGTCTGTGCGCTGATGGGTTTGCAGTGCGTCGTCTATATGGGCACCGAAGACATGCGGCGGCAAGCGTTGAATGTCTTTCGTATGCGCTTGCTTGGCGCTGAAGTCGTTGGCGTGGAGTCGGGCAGCAAGACGCTGAAAGACGCGATCAATGAAGCTTTGCGTGATTGGGTGACTAACGTAGGCGACACGCATTACCTGCTCGGCTCAGTCCTGGGGCCGCATCCTTATCCGATGATGGTGCGCGATTTTCAGAGCGTGATCGGCAACGAAGCCCGCGCGCAGATGTTGGAACGCACGGGACGCTTGCCTGATTATCTGGTCGCGTGTGTCGGCGGCGGCAGCAACGCGATGGGGTTGTTCTACGCCTTTCTGAACGATGTAGACGTGCAGATGATCGGCGTTGAAGCAGGCGGGCGCGGGCTTGAATTGGGTGAGCACGCGGCGCGCTTTTTGACTGAAGGAGGCGGCCGCATCGGCGTGCTGCAAGGCACGCGCAGTTACGTTTTGCAGGATGAGCGCGGGCAGATTTCATTGACGCATTCGGTCTCGGCGGGTTTGGATTACGCCAGCGTTGGGCCTGAGCATGCTTTACTGCACGACTTGAAACGCGCTGAATACAAGTATGCGAGTGATGCGGAGGCATTGGAAGCATTTCAACTTCTCGCGCGGTTGGAAGGTATCATTCCGGCACTGGAGTCTTCGCACGCGATTGCTGAGGTGGTGAAGCTAGCGCCACCTTTAGCGCAGGATGAAATCATTTTGGTCAATCTGTCCGGGCGTGGGGATAAGGATGTCAACACAGTAGCAGAACAGATTGAGGTGAAAATCTGAAATTTGAAATCGGGTTTGATTAGCGTGAGGGGAACTCAATGAAGCAAAATTTTAAGCAGCAGTTATTACTCATCACAGCGGCGCTGACTTGCCTGTACATGCCAATCATTGCGCAGACCGTTAAGACGGCAATAGCCGAGAAGCCGAAGCGTATCGTCATCAACCCAAGTGGATTACCGCAACCGTTCGCCAGCGAGTCGGTGCGCAATCCGCCGAAGGTCGTGCCGGCTCCGAGCAATGCGGCGTTGAACGTGCCCGCAGGCTTTGACGTGGGCGTCTTCGCAGAGGGTAATAACAAGGACGATTACAAGAGTGTGCGTTGGGTTAAGGAAGGGCCGAACGGCGACCTATTTCTGGCCGACTCTTATGCGGGGACGATCTATTTGCTGCGCGACGCGAATAAAGACAACAAGATTGACAATGCTAGCGAGCGCTTTACCCTAATCACTGGCTTGAACCGCCCCTTCGGAATGGCGATTCAAAAAGTCGGCAATCAAGCCTACTTCTACGTTGGCAATACCGATTCCATCGTGCGCTTCAAATACGAAGTGGGCCAAACCAAAGTTGAAGGTGCACCGGAAAAGCTGCTTGATCTGCCAACCGGTGGCCATTGGACGCGTGACATTCTCTTCAGCAAAGACGGCAAGAAGATGTACATCTCGGTCGGCTCAGGTAGCAATGTGAACGCTGGCGAGCCGGAAATCCGCGCGGCGATTAACGAATACAATCCCGATGGCACTGGTCATCGCATCTTCGCCGCTGGCATTCGTAACCCGGTTGGTTTGGCCTGGAATCCATTCAGCAAAGAGGCCAACGGCGAATTGTGGACGGCGGTCAATGAGCGCGACTTGCTCGGCGATGACTTGGTGCCGGAGTATGCGACCTCGGTGAAAGCGGGCGCGTTTTACGGCTGGCCGTATGCCTACATGGGAAAAAATGAAGACCCGCGCCGCAAAGACGAGAAGCCTGAGTTAGTGCAAAAGACGATTGTGCCTGACGTCTTGATTGAACCGCATGCAGCGGCGCTAGGCATTGTTTTCTACACTGGCAACATGTTCCCGAAAGAGTATCAGGGCGATGCTTTCGTTGCTCTGCACGGCTCGTGGAATCGCAAGTTGCGCAGTGGTTACAAAATCATTCGCATCCCGTTCAAGAGCGGCAAGCCGGAAGGTGGCTATGATGACTTCCTGACCGGCTGGGTAACTGATCCTGCCGGGTTCGACGTGTGGGGCCGCCCCGTGGGAGTGATGATGCTGCGCGATGGGTCGTTGTTAGTGGCCGATGATGGCGGCAATAAAGTGTGGCGCGTGACATACAAGGGGAAGAAATAAGACGGAGTGGAAGAGCGCGAGATTATGAAACCTGCTCCCGCTCTCCCGCTCTCTCACTCTCAAACTATGACTCGCATCACACAAAAGTGGCAACAGCTCAAAGCTGAAGGGCGCAAAGCCTTCATCCCCTACATCACGGCGGGCGACCCTGATTTGGCGACGACAGAAGCCTTGCTGTTGGCATTGGCTGAAGCGGGCGCGGACATTATCGAATTGGGCGTGCCGTTTTCCGACCCGATGGCCGACGGGCCAGTGATTCAACGAGCTTCGGAGCGTGCGTTGAAAAATCCGATTGGCGTGGCCGACATTCTGCCGATGGTCGAACGCGTACGGCAGCACAGTGACGTGCCCCTGATGCTTTTTAGCTATTTCAATCCACTCTTGCAGTTTGCCCGCGAGAACATCGGCGCGAAATTGCGCACCGCCGGGATTGATGGCGTGTTAGTGACCGATCTGATTCCTGAAGAGGCCGATGCCTGGGTTAAAGAGATGTGGCAGGCGGAACTGGATACGATCTTTTTGGCCGCGCCAACTTCGACCGATGAGCGGCTGAAGTTGATCGCGCAATATTCGACCGGTTTTGTTTACGTGGTGGCCCGCACGGGTGTCACGGGGATGCGTGAGAGTGTAGCTACAGAAGTACGCAGCTTGGTTGAACGCGTGCGACAACAGACGACGTTGCCTGTTGCCGTTGGCTTTGGCATCTCGACACCAGAGCATGTGCAGGAAGTCTGTCGCTACGCCGATGGCGCAGTGGTAGGTACGCGGTTGGTCTTGGAGATTGAACGTAATCTAGGCTCGCCGCAACTGGTCGAACAGGCTGCACAACTTGTGCGCGAGTTACGCGGCGCTGAGTAAGTCAAAGCAAACAACTACAAACAAAAGCCATGAGCGAAACAAGCAGCGGCGAAAAAACAATGGAGGACTGGCGTCGCCGGATTGACGAGATTGATTTGCAATTGGTCAAGCTCTTCAACGAGCGCACGCGCTGTGCCATCGAGATTGGGCATATCAAAAAACGGCTTGGCTTGGAAATCTATTCACCCAACCGCGAAGCGCAGGTGATTGCCAATGTGACCGCGGCCAACCACGGCCCGCTCGACGCGGAAGCGATTCGCCGTTTGTTCGAGCGTGTGATTGACGAAGCGCGCCGCATCGAGCGCATTGAGGCGGATAGTGGCAAGCTGGTTGAGACCGATGCCCAAGCGCTGGTCGAAGAATTGAGCGAAGAGGAATGAAATTATGATTGTCGTAATGCAAGAGAACGCAACCGAAGAACAGATCACCAAAGTCGTAGACCGGCTGGTTAGCCTCGGTTTTGACATCCACCGCTCGACGGGCGAGCGCTACACGCTGCTCGGCGCGGTCGGCTCCCAAATCGCTGACACGCGTGATTTGGAACTGCTCGATGGTGTGCACGAGGTGATGCGTGTGAGTGCGCCGTACAAACTGGCCTCGCGCGCTTTCAAACCCGAAGGCACCAAGATCAAAATCCGAGATGTCGTCATCGGTGGCGAACAAGTCGTGATGATGGCCGGGCCGTGCACGCTCGAAAATCGCGAGCAGATCGAAGCGGTGGCTGCTTCCGTTGCCAGCCAGGGCGTGCAGGTTATGCGCGGCGGCGCGTTCAAGCCGCGCACCTCTCCGTACAGTTTTCAAGGCCTGGGCGAGCCAGGTTTGAAGATGATGCGCGAGGTGGCCGACAAATATGGCTTGCTGACGGTTTCCGAAATCATGGAGTCGCAGCAGATTCCGCTCTTCATCCGTTATGTTGACATCTTGCAAGTCGGCGCGCGCAACATGCAGAACTACAATTTGCTGCGCGACCTTTCCAAACTCAACAAGCCAATCCTGCTCAAGCGCGGCCCGGCGGCGACGATTGAAGAGACGCTGCTTTCTGCCGAATACTTGATGTCCGGCGGCAATCACGAAGTCATCATCTGCGAGCGCGGCATCAAGACCTTCGAGACCTATACGCGCAACACGCTGGACATCTCGGCGATTCCGGTCGTCAAGAAGCTCTCGCATCTGCCAGTCATTGCTGATCCTAGTCACGGCACGGGACGGCGCGACAAAGTGCCGCCGATGGCGCGCGCTGCCGTCGCAGCGGGCGCGGATGGATTGTTGATCGAAGTGCATAACGAACCCGAACGCGCGTTGTGTGATGGTGCGCAGTCGTTGTTGCCCGAACAATTTGAAAAACTAATGGCGCAGTTGCGGATGATTGCTCCAGCAGTTGAGCGGACTATGTGAGATGTGGCTGAAAAAGCAAGATCCGAGAATTCGCTTTCTAGTGTGCTACTGGCTAATAGTCTTGATTCTTATTGCTGGTGTGGTATACGGCGATAACCTGTTCGGATTTCTGCCGTTTCTTTTGCTTACTATTGCCACGCTTCCACTCGGCGTCATCTTGCCAGGTTATCTCCATGGCGGCAAAAGTGCCGTTCCCATTGCTGGACTTGGTTTTGCTCTTATCAATTCCTATGTCTTTTTCATCATCGCTACGTTGCGCCTGAGAAAGAAGTCATAGGTCCATCCCCTGATGCTTGAGTTCAAACACATCACCATTGTTGGTTGCGGCCTGTTGGGTGGCTCATTCGCGCTGGCGTTGCGGCGTGCGGGCTTCACTGGGCGCATTACGGCTTGCGGCGGCAAACGTTCACCGCGATTAGCGGTTGAGCGCGGTGTGGTTGATGAGATTGAGAAGAGCTTTGACAGCGGCGAAATTTGCGCAGCGGATTTGATCTATCTGGCCGCCCCCATTGGTAGCATCATTGACTTCATCAAGACGCGCGGTCAGCAAATCAAGCCCGGAGCCCTTGTCACTGATGCTGGCAGCACGAAGGTCGAAATTTGCCGGGCAGCGCGTTCAAGTTTGCCTACCAATGTCAGCTTCATCGCCGGTCATCCGATGGCTGGCAGTGAGCACACGGGCGTAGAGTACGCGCGGGCTGATTTGTTTGATCGCGCGACCTACGCGTTGATTGCGCAGCCGGAGATTGATGAGACAGCCTTCAATCAATTCAAGACCCTTATTGAAGCAATCGGCGCACATCCACTGCTGGTCGGAGCGGAAGCGCACGATGCCGCCGTCGCGTTGATCAGCCATTTGCCTCAGTTGGTAGCTAGCACGTTGGCCACGCTGCTTGGCGCAGAACAGGACGGCGCGATAGCCCGCCGCGAATTGGCGCAACGCCTTGCCGCCACTGGCTGGCGCGACACGACGCGACTTGCTGGAAGCGCTTGGAGTGTGTGGCGCGACATCTGTATGACCAATCAGCCGAATATTTCCGCCGCGCTGGGCGCAATGATCGCTGAGTTGCAAGCGTTGAAAGAGGCGCTCGATGCGCGTGATTTCAACGCCGCGCGCGAACTGTTTGCCGCTGCGAATCGCTCAGTGGAAGAGCAGCGGGCCTTGCGCTATGGACAGTTCGAGAAACTCTGACTGATAGCTGCGCTTGACGGTGTTAATGGGGCAAATTGATAATGCTTGGCCAAGGGTCTCATCCCGATTATTTCTGGAGATTATTCGATGAATTTGTTCGATGAGTTGGAATGGCGTGGGCTGGTTTACGATCATACCGAAGGCACGAAAGACGTGCTCGCCAAAGAAAAAGTCACCGCTTACATCGGGTTTGACCCGACGGCCGCCAGCCTGCACGTCGGTTCGTTGCTGCCGATTATGGTGCTCGCACGGTTGCAACGCTACGGACATCACCCAATTGCTATTGCGGGCGGCGGAACGGGCTTGATTGGCGATCCTAGTGGTAAGACTGCTGAGCGCCAATTGCTCACTGTAGAAGGTGTCGAAGAAAACCTGCGAGGAATCAAATCACAACTGAGTCGCTTCCTCGATTTTGAGGACGTAGAGAACCCGGCGCGCATCGTCAATAACGCAGACTGGTTGACAACAATCCCGCTGGTAGATTTTCTGCGCGATGTCGGAAAGCATTTTACCGTCAACCAAATGCTTGGCCGCGAATCGGTCAAACGAAGACTAGAACAGGAAGAAGGCATTTCATACACCGAATTTAGTTATATGTTGCTTCAGTCGTACGATTTCCTGGTGCTCTATGATCGCCACAACTGTACCTTGCAGATGGGTGGCAGCGATCAGTGGGGGAATATTTTAAGTGGCATTGATCTGATCCGCCGTTTGCGCGCGGGCAAAGCCTATGGATTGGTTTCTCCGTTAGTAACTACTACCTCAGGCGTGAAGTTTGGCAAGACAGAAGCTGGCGCAGTCTGGTTGGATGCCAAGCTAACTTCGCCATACAGGTTCTATCAGTTTTGGCTGAATACGCCCGACCAGGATGTTATTCGCTATCTGAAATTCTTTACCTGGCTTAGCCGCTCAGAGATTGATGAGTTAGCCGATAAGCTACAAACGCAGCCGGAAAAGCGGGAAGCCCAAAGAGCGTTAGCAGCCGAAATAACTAACATCGTGCACGAAGCGAGCGAACTCGAGAAAGCTGAAAGAGCTTCTCAGGTGTTTTTCGGCGGCGAAATTGCTGACTTGAGTGCAGACGAGGTGCTCGATATTTTTAACGATGTGCCTTCGAGTGAGCTTCAACGTGAGAAACTGGCTGGTAATGGTCTGCCAATTACAGACGTGTTAGTTGCCTCTGGGCTGGCCCCATCAAAGGCAGAAAGTCGTCGTCTACTAGAAGGCGGCGGCATTTATCTGAATAATGTGCGCATAACTGATAACAAGACGGCTATTACTGCGTCGCACACAGTTGAAGGTAAGTTCTTTGTCCTGCGCAAGGGGCAGAAGCAATATCATCTGGTAAGACTGGTTGGTTGAGACGTACAACCAGTAGCTATTTCCCGGAGTAGATTATGAAATCAACTCAGAAACTCAATCGCAGATCGTTTCTCAATCAAGCCGCGACGATGATGGTTGGCGCTAGCGCGTGCAGCAGTACGGCTTTTTCATACGACCGTATTTTGGGCGCTAACGAGCGCATCTCGCTTGGCCACATCGGCATAGGTCGGCGTGGTAAAGAGTTGGCCGGCATCGCTGCGCATTTGAAAGAGAAGAATGTGGAGATGACAGCCATCTGCGACTTGTGGAAAGTCAATCGCGAGGCAGCGGCGGCGCAAGCTACCAAAGATTATGGAAAAGCTCCACGCGCTTTCCAATATATGGACGACCTGCTTGCGCTCAAAGACGTGGATGCCGTGCTGGTCTCGACGGCTGATTTCCAGCACGCGACTCACCTAAAACTTGTGGTTGAGGCGGGCAAGGATTGTTACTGCGAAAAGCCAATGGCCAACGATCTGGACGAGGCCAAGGCTGCGCGCGAAGTTGTGGTCAAGAGCAACCGCGTCGTGCAGATTGGCACGCAACATCGCAGCGAACCATATCAAATAGCCGTGCGCGATTTCATCAAAACCGGCGCGCTGGGCGAGATCAGCAAGGTCGAGATCGTTTGGAATTATCACGGCCCGCGCTGGCGCGGACGCCCAGAGGTCAAGGAGATTCGGGAACAGGATACGGACTGGCGTCGCTGGCTGCTTAAAAAGGCTTACCGCCCCTTCGACCCGCGCGCGTACTTTGAGTTCCGGCTTTACAAAGATTTTTCCGGCGGCATCACAGATCAATGGATGAGCCACGGAATTGATCTGGTGCACTTTTTTCTCAACGATCATTTCCCTAAATCGGTGGTTGCTTCGGGTGGCGTCTTCGCCTGGCAAGACGAGCGCGAGAATCCAGATACATTCCAAACCTTGCTGGAATACCCGAAGGGCTTCATGGTGAGTTACGCAACTAGCTTCGGCAACGACAGCGACAGTTTCACCAGGATAATGGGAAAGAACGCCACGCTCGTCAATATTGGCGGCGAAGGTAGCCCGCGCTGGAAATGTATTGAAGAGAAGGGCACTCACGAAGACAACCCTTTGATACAACGCGCCGAGAAGTACATTACGCTGCCTGGGAACGATGCAACTCCGCCAGCTTTCATCAGCGATAATGACCTCTCACATATGACAAATTGGTTTGACTGTCTGCGCAGTCGGCGACAACCAAACGCGACAGTGCATAACGGATTTGCGCACTCAGTGGCTGTGATTATGGCTACACGCGCTTATCGTGAAGGTAAGAAGTTGTACTGGGATGCAAAGAAAGAGACAATTCTCGACTATCAACCGAAGTAATATAACGTAAGCTTGACATCGGCAGACGCCAGGCGAATCGCTATTTGGCGCTACTGCCGCCAACCCTACTCTACCGACAGGAGTCTTGCCATGAATCGTTGGTCACGCCGTTTCCATTCGGGACTGGTCTTGTTACTTGTCCTGAGCCTAAACCTTTCTCCGCCTGCGTCCGGTCAGAACAAGCGCAATATCACCGAGACGGATTTATTCAAGTTCGTCTGGGCGGCCGATCCGCAGATTTCACCGGACGGTGCGCGCGTCGCCTTTGTGCGCGCCTGGGTGAATCAGAAAGCCGACCGCTACGACAGCGCGTTGTGGATTGTGCCGACCAACGGCGGCCCCGCACGCCAGGTGACCGCCGGGCCGCGCGACTCGACGCCACGCTGGTCGCCCGATGGCAAGACGCTCGCCTTCATCCGTTCGGCTGAAAAAGACAACCGGCCACAACCGCCACAGATTTACCTGATGTCGTTCGATGGCGGTGAGGCGCAGGCGTTGACTGAGATGCCGCGCGGCGCTGCCGGGTTTGAGTGGTCGCCCGACGGCAAGACGATTGCCTTTGCCAGCAGCGAGGAGAACAAGCCAGACAAGCAGATGACTGAAGGCGGCGAGATGAAAGAAAAGGAGAAGCCGCCGGAGCATGTCAGCGACGTGCGCGTGATTAACCGAGCGGTCTATCGTTCAAATGGCGCAGGCTACAACAATCCGAAGTTCCACGCGCATCTCTGGAGCGTGAGCGTGCCGACTCAGGCTGGCGAAATGCCCAAACCCAAGCAGCTTACTAAAGGCAACTTCGACGAAGGCAATTTGAGTTGGTCGCCCGATGGCTCGCGCATTTACTTTGTGGCGCGTCGAGTCGCCGAAGCCTATTACGAACAAGCACACACTGATCTCTATTCGATCGCGGCAAGTGGGGGCGATGAAAAGAAGGTGCTGAGTTTCGACGGCGGAATGCGCGATTACACTTTCAGTAACGATGGCAAGCGCATTGCGTTCGGCGGCAGTGAGTCTGTTAAACCTGTACTTTCGTACAAACAGCCCGATTTGTTTGTCGCCAATAACGAAGCGGGTGCGCCCGCGAAAAACTTGACGGCCAATTACGACTTCGACATCGGTGGCGGCATCGGCGGCGATCAAGCCGCGCCGCGTGGTGGCAGCCCCGGCAGTGTGTTGTGGAGCAAAGACAATCGCTCACTGATCGTCAACGTAGCTGAACACGGGCGCGCCAACCTGAAACGGATTGACGCTGCGACTGGCAAAGTCGAGCCGCTGACCACTGGCGATCATACGGTGCAGGCCTACACCACCACGCCTGACTTGTCGAAGATGGCTCTGCTGATTTCGACTTCAGTTAATATCGGTGACTTGTTCCTGTTAGATTCAGCTAGTGGCAAGCTGACGCAACTGACCGACATCAACAAAGAGTTGTTCTCGCAACTCAATCTTACGCACCCCGAAGAGATTTGGTACACCAGCTTTGATGGCAAGAAGATTCAAGGCTGGATTCAGAAGCCGCCGAATTTCGATCCGTCGAAGAAATATCCCTTCATCCTCGAAATTCACGGCGGGCCGCATGCGGCCTACGGTTTCGTCTTCACGCAAGAGTTCCAGTGGATGGCGGCGAAGGGCTACGTCGTGCTCTACACGAACCCGCGAGGTTCGACTTCGTATGGCCAGGACTTTGGCAATGTCATCCAGTACAACTACCCTGGTGACGATTACAAAGACTTGATGCTGGGCGTGGATGAGGTGGTGAAGCGCGGCTACCTTGACGAGAAAAAGTTGGGCGTGACGGGCGGCAGCGGTGGTGGTGTGTTGACCAATTGGACGGTCGGGCACACGCAACGCTTTGCGGCTGCGGTCTCGCAGCGCTCCATCGCCGATTGGTCGGGCTTCTGGTACACGGCGGACTTCACGCTCTTCCAGCCGACTTGGTTCAAAGCCGCGCCGTGGGAAGACCCGCAGGACTTCATCATTCGCTCGCCGATTACTTACATCAAGAACGTCACCACACCGATGATGTTTATCGAAGGCGAAGCCGATTACCGCACGCCTCCAGCGGATGGCGGCGAGATGATGTTCCGCGCGCTGAAGTACCGCAAGATTCCGACTGTGATGGTGCGCTTCCCGAACGAATCGCACGAGCTGTCACGTTCGGGCGCGCCGTGGCATCGCGTCGAGCGGTTGCAGCACATCGTGAATTGGTTCGACAAATATTTGCAGGGTGTGCCGATGAAGCAATACGACATTGAATAGGCTGTCGCCGCCGCACAGACTGAGTGCAGCGCGGTCTGTGCGGCGGCGACGCTGTCTTCAATGTGGCCGCGCTTGACCGCTGCCACTGAATGTTGCTGGCAAAGGCTTTTGTTGATTTGATGAGAAACCTACCGCTCCAGCCGTGATAGTGAAGTTCTCAGTCGCCAGCAGCACACCGTTGTACAAGAGCCGCACTTGCCAAGCGCCAGGCATCGAGGCCGCACGTGTTCCCGCGATGTTAATCCCGCCCCAGAAACAGACGCTGTCATTGAAAGCCACAGTGTAATCAGACGTGGCGTAGATTGTTCCGCCCGGTTGCACGAACTCCCAGTGTGCCAGATCGCCGGTCTTAGCGCCCGCCACCAGTGCCCAGAGATAGGCTTGCCCATCCGCCGGCGCAAAGCTGGTCTTGGTCGGCGGCGGCGCACATTGCGCGGGAATCGGGCCGCCGGTCAGTCTGCGGTCGCTGAGGCTGACGCCGTTGATCGTAAAGCTGTCGGTAAATAACAGCGCATTGTTGTAAAAGATGCGCACTTGCCAGTTGCCTGGTAATGAAGCAGCGGAACTGTTGGCGATGTTCATTGAAGCCCAGAAACACAAACTGTCGTTGAAGGCTACCGTGTATTGCTGGGTTTGTACGACTGAGCCGTTTACAGGGCCGAACTCCCAACGCACTTGATCGCCAATGCGCGCGCCGGAAACCAGCGTCCATTGATAAACCCGTTCATCGGTGGTTGAAAAAGCGGTCTTGGCCGTAGGCGGGGCGCATTGGTCGGGGATTGGCCCGCCGGTGAGTCGGCGCTCGCTGACTGTGAGTGCGGCAGCGGCGGCTTGCGTGACGGTGAAGGTTATTCCGGCGATGGTCATCGCTCCGCTACGCTGGCTAGTGGTGGTGTTGGCAGCGACGGAGTAATTGACCGTGCCGTTGCCGTTGCCGCTAGCGCCGTTGATGATCGTAATAAAGTTGGCATTACTCGTAGCAGTCCATGCGCAGCCGCTTGTGGCTGTGACGTTGATGCTGCCCATGTTGGCATTGGCGTTGAAGCTCTGGCTGGTGGTTGGAATCGAGTAAGAGCAGGGCCGTCCCGTTTGCGTGACGGTGAACGTTTGTCCGGCGATGGTCAGCGTACCTGTGCGCTGGTTGGCAGGGTTGGCAGCGACGGTGAAATTGGCCGTGCCGTTACCCACGCCGCTCGCACCACTGGTGATCGCAATGAAATCGGCGTTGCTCGTCGCCGTCCAGGCGCAGCCGCTCTGCGTCGTCACATTCACACTGCCCGTGCCACCGCTGGACGGGATGCTCTGGCTCGATGATGAAAGAGCGTAGTTGCAAGTTCGATTTCCCGCGATAGCTAAGCGCACTGTATTTGCTGTGCTGCCATCCACCGTCAAAACTAAATCCACTTCGCCGCGCCCAGCCAACGTGCGCGGCAAGCTCAGGTTGACTTGATCCAAGCCGACCAACCCGCTCACCTCTCCGACAAATAAGACCTCCGAGGCTACACCGCCAAGCTGGCAGCTCGCTGCTGTCAAAGTACTGCGGTAGCGCAGACCTGTGCCAAACAGTAGTAGAAAGACTTGATCGCCGACTGGCCCCAGATCAATCGGGGCGGCGATGAACCGGTTCTGTGCCGCGTCGAAGCGCGCCACCGGTTCATAGCTTTGCACACCATTAGCTTTGACGCGTAGAGCCACGGCGGCGGGCACGCCCTGACCCGTGGCGTTGGCAGTGAACAGACCTGGTGCAGTGTTAACGATGGTCACGGTGCCAATCGAAAGCGCACTATCACCGCTGGTGACAATGATGGTTGCCGCGCCTACTGCGGTGCCGATGGGGATCAAGTAGTTGATCTGTTGCGGGGCGACGAAAAAGAGCGGCGCCAAGCGTTCTGTGCCCACGCTGTCGCGGACGCGGATCGTTGTGCCAGCCAGCGAAGTCGGTAACGGCAGCGTGTCGGCAACTACTACGCTGGTTGCCAGATTCGTGCCGAAAGCGGCGACGATGGATTCAGCGGAGAGCGTTTGGCCGCTGAAGCTGGCGGCGGAAACTGTGGTGACGGCACGCGCAGTTGCGCCAGCGGCTTTGCCGGTCAGCGCAATGCTAAGGCTCGGACGATTCGAGGCATTGCCGGTGATAGTTAACGTGCCGGCCTGATCGCCTGTCGCTACAGGTGTGAAGCGCAAACTGATTTCCTGTTGCGATCTGGCGGCAATCGTGAACGGCGCAGTGGAACTGAGCACGCGGAATTGCGGGTTGTTGCTAGCGACAGCATTAATGGTGAGCGGGGCATTGCCAGTGTTTTGCACGCTCAGCCTGAAGTCACGCGTTTGCCCGACTGTGAGGGTACCGAAATTCGCGCTGCCCGGCGTTGCTTCGAGGTTGGAGAAGTTATCCGCGCGCACGATCACAGTGATCGTGGCGGAACCGCTCGCGCCTTGACTGTCAGCGCCTGTGGCGGTGATGCGATGCGTGCCGACTTGCAGGTTGTTCAGGACGAGTTGCTTGCCGGTGCCCAGCGCGCCTTGCAGATTGGATGACCAGGTGAACGCGGGGCGAAATGTCAGCCCCTCTTCCACGTCGTAAAGCGAAGCTGAGAGATTCACCGTCTCGCCGGTTTTGAATTGCTGCTGATCGTTGGGCGTGAGGATGACGATTTTGGGCGCGTGATTGGGCAGCGTGAAGGGGCGCGATTCGATAGTTGTGGCATTGACGCCGTCGGTGGCCGTTAGCGTCAGACGTGCGGCGGAACCAGCAGGCACTTCGGCAGTGTCCCATTCGTAGCTGGTGTCGGTGGTTTCCAGCGCCAGCGGAATTTGCAGTTGCCCGTCCGGCGAATAAAACAGCGAATAGCGCAGCGCGTTGCCGTCGGCGTCCGATCCGCTCCACCTGACGGTTTTGCTACCTGTCAGCGTTTGTCCGCCGAAATCGGTGGTGAAGCTGACGACGGGCGCGGCGGCGCTGACTTGCCGCGTGGCGAGGATGCCCGCCGCTGAGCGGAGACGAAGCTGGCGCACGGCGCTGGAGAATGGCAGCGCGAAACTGAAATGTGCAGCCTCCAAATCAACGTCCGAATCAGTCGGGCGAAAGTTGGGCGTGAAGCTCAGACTGTTAAGCACTGCGGCGTTGGCATCGAGCGTCTCGATCAAGTAGGCGCCATTGCTGACGGCATCGGCCAGCCCCGTGTCTGTCAATGTGTAGCAAGTCGTGAATTCCGCCGCCCCATTCTTTCTGATCTGCCCTTGCACGATGACGAAATTGTCGGCGGCTACTGCATCGGCCAGCATGCCCGGCGCTGCTGGCTCAATGGCATTGGCCGCAGGCAGCAGTTCTGTGCGCAGGTAATTCCAGTTGGTGCGATCCGTCCAGGGGTTATTGCTGGCTCCCATGTATTCAACGAAGTCTTTGCTGGAGATGGTAAACCGATGGTGGAACCAATTGTAGGTTCCAATCCCCACCGGATTGCCTGCCGCCTCGCCTTGCGGCGGATTGTTCGAGCTGCGGACGGGTGTGACGCCAGTGCTCTGATAGGTATCGCCCAGATTGAAGAGGTGACCGAGTTCATGCGCCAGGAGGCCGCATTGTGTACCCGTATCCGGCCCCAGACATTTGTCAGAGATAATCGCCACTGAGCCGCCTATTGCGCTGCTGATGCCGGCATGACCTGGCCGATTTGTCGCGGGAAAGAAATTCTTATCCACGAAGTAGACCCAGGCTCTGACGTCTGAGCGTTTTGTCCGATTGAGCCAGAACCACCACTGAGTGCTGTACCCCGGAAGCGGGTCTTCGGTCAGCACTTCGCAGGACTCATTCTTGTTTGGGTTTGGCGCTTGAATGAAGCGCAGCCGCCCCTGGCTTTCCGGCAGCGAAACCGGATAGGCAAGTTGCACGAGATTGATCTCGTTGGTAATGCTGAGCCCAATCGGACAGCCTGAGCTTTGTGTGGCAGTTTTCAGTTGGGCCGGTGAGTAAAGCACGACCAGCGGTTTGGAAGTCACGAAGCGCAACGGCGGCAGCGTCTTTTCATTGTTGGTCGGGTCTTTATCGGGGTAGACATCGTCGAGCTTCACAGAAAGATTCAATTGTTCCTGCCTGACGTAGAGAACGTGATTCAAGCTCTCGCTGCCTTGCGCATCAATCGGAGAGTTCGGCTGGAAAATGTACGGCTGATCTGGGCTATCCGTCCCTTTCGCAAAGGCGCTCAGCTTGAGTTGGAACGGCGAGCCTTCAATTTGCGCGCCCGTTTGATCGCGCACGGTCAATGATGCGCTGATGTCGCGGATGGAGGCATAGTCTTTGAACTCCGTGCGGTTGGCATTGAGAAAGACGCGAATCAGCAAGTCACGATATTGCAACCAGGGGCCGTTAAGATCTGCCTGGGAAGTTGGGAGGTAGCCTTGCTGCACTTCGATGCGATCAATTTTCAAGTCGAGCGGCGATTTCACGCGTGTTTGGCTCGTGGCATTGACGCTGCCCACTTCGGCCTTGACGGCGACGTTGCCCGCCAGCGGCGGGTCGTTGGCTTTGAGCACGGTATTCTCGCTCAAGAGCTGCTCCGGCGTGCGCAGGAAAAGCGCTTCCGTGAGATTCCCGGATGCCATCATCACGGTCTGCGTAGCGGCGCAGGGAGCTTCGGGCCTGTTTGACCGCAGGCAGGCAAGCTTCGGTGTGGTGCCTGGCGCCAGACTCACCTGCACCGGGCCGTTGTAGCTAGTATCCGGCGAGTCATCGGCCTTGCGCGCGGTGACGAGTACAAAACTGACATTGCCGGCGAAGACTTCTGGCTGCGTCTCGACGCGCAGCTTGACGGGCGGGCAAGTTTGCGCGGGGCTGGCCAAACCGTTTTGCAAGCCGAGCGCCGGACAACTCGTCGCCGTTGCATATTCAGCACCCACGCTTGACTCCAGCACCAGCCGCCCGCCGAAATACTTGATCTGCAACCCGGAGAGGCCATAAGTGCCGTTTGCCAGGCGCGTCAACTTGCTCAGGCTGCAATCGTAGCTGGCAGACCAGACCGTGGGCGCGAGCGAGATTTGTTTGGTATCGCGGACGCTAGGGCAATAGAAACTGGTCAGATCGAGAAAGCGCCGGTTATCGCCGATGTTGCGGCTGATCTCGCCGGTGATGTCTACCTTGCCGGTAAATTTCGCTGGCGCATCCAGCACGAGGTCGCCGTTGCCGTCCAGCGTGCCAGCGAATGGCCCGGTGGGGAAAGTCACAACCGCTTGCCCGCTGAGTTTTTCCTCTTTGCATTCGAAGGCAAACGGGGCCGTGACCGTAGCGGTATTAGGACTTTGCGACGTACCGCCATTCGGACACCCCCCGTCGCCGAAAATGGAAGTCCCTTGGATGGTGGTTGAATAACTGCTGCTGCGGAGTTGGACAGTGAGTCGTTGGCCCTGCTGAAAACTGGTGCGGGCGCCAGCGTGGCTCAGGGTGGCTGCCTGCGTCTTACCCGGCGGCCACGCGCGTTTTGGCATAAGCAGCGCCCAGGCCGAACCAAACGCCAACAGCAGCACGAGCATTAGTGGTTTTCCGCGCATAACTAATTTCCTCCATAGAAGGCCTGGATGCGTTGCGCGCCAAGTGCAGCTAAACAAACAACGAGGCCTGACAGATCCGCTGGCTGCCGCTCACTAGCGCAATCGCATGCACACGCCCAGCGGCGATCAGATTGGCGAGCGCCTCATCGTCAATTTCCAACACTTCAGCAGCCTGCGCGCAGGCGAGCGTCTCGACTTCACGCGCGCACACGGGACAGCGCGCCCGCAACTCGACAGCCCGCCAGCGCACTACGCGGCGTCGCGTGACCATGATCTTGATGCGGTGTGTCTCATTCACTGTGGCGATCCTCACTGGCCTCTTGGCAATCCTCATGAGTGGCAGGCTATAATCACTGCCGCCGCTGACAATCAACTGCCCCCTTTTTCTCATTGGCGGCACAGGCAAGTAACGACAAAACGACGAAATTCTTCCGATATTCTCTCGATTGAGGCAATGCAGCAGCACGAACGAGTCATTTATCAGGTGGGCGAACTGGAAATTGACCTGGCGCGGCTGTGTCTGCGGCGGGCGGGCGAGGATTTGGCGCTACGGCAAAAAAGTTTTCAGGTGCTGCTTTATCTGCTGGAATACCGCGAACGGCTCGTCACCAAAGAAGAATTAATCCAAAACATCTGGGACGGGGCGGCGGTGACCGACGATGCGCTGGTGCAAATCATCGTCGAATTGCGTCGGGCACTCGGCGACGACTCGCGCCGCCCGCAGTTCATCCGTACCGTGCCGAAGGCCGGTTACCAACTGATCGCGCCAGTCACCAAGCTGTCACGAGAACCTGCAAACGGGCTGGTCGAAATCGAAGAAGTCACAACGGTGCAGGTTGAGATTGAACGAATCACGAGTGTGGCGACACCGCAACTTTTGCCGCCGGGACAAAACTGGTTGCAACGTGTGACTGCTAGGCCGCGCCAACGTGTCGCGCTTGTTGCGATGTTGGGTTTGCTCGTCGCACTGGCGGCAAGCTACTTCGTGTGGTGGCGCGGCAATACGGGCTTGACCGCCGCTGTGACCGTACCGCACGTGCCGGGCAAAAAACCAGTGGCGGTGATGTACTTTGAAAACCGCGCGGGCGACCGCGAGCTGGATTGGCTGCGCGAAGGTCTGGCCGATATGCTGATCGCCAGCCTCTCGCGCTCACAGCGCTTGACCCTGCTCAGCCGCCAGCAATTGGAATCTTTGCTCAGTCGCACTGGGCAACAGAACGCTGCGTCCATCAAACTCGAAGACGGCTTGGAAATCGCGCGACGTGCGCAGGCTGAGATAATGATCTTGGGCGGCTTTGCGCGGCTCGGCGACAAGGTGCGCATAGATGTTACGCTACACGACGCGCGCAACGGGCAATTGCAAGCGGCGGAATCGCTGGTCGCCGATACACCCGCGCAAATCTTCGCGCAGATTGATCTGCTCTCGCTCAAGCTGGCCGCGCATTTGGGCGCAGCGCTCGCCGCCACCGACGCGCAACAAGGGCTGGCGGCGCTGATGACGAACAATCTGGATGCGTATCGCTATTACTCGTTGGCGTTGGAACGGTCGCAGATGGCGCAGTATCACGAAGCCATCGCGTTGCTCGAAAAGGCGCTCGCGCTCGATCCGCAATTTGCGATGGCGCAAGCGCGCATCGGCTACGTCTTTGCGGTGCGCTTAGGGCACGGTGAAAAGGCCAAGCCGTATTTGGCCAAAGCGTTGGCGCTCGGCGACCGCTTGAGTGAAAAGGACAGGCTTTTCATCAAGGCGTGGCAAGCTACGGCAGAGCGCAATTCGACGCGCGCGATTGAAGTCTACCGTGACCTGATTGCCCGCTATCCGCTGGAAACCGAGGCGTACAAGCGCCTGAACAATGTGTTGCAAAATCAAGAACGCAACGAAGAAGCATTGCAAGTGATTCAGCAGGGGCTGGTCACTGACCCTGAATGGAGAGACCTTTATAATTCTCTCGGCGGTGTCTACATGCGGCTGGGGCGCAACGACGAGGCGCTGACGGCTTATCAGCGCTACATTCAGTTTATGCCGAACGACGCGAATGCCTGGGATTCGCTGGCGACGTTTCAGCAATGGGTGGGGCAATACGAAGAGGCTGAGGCGGCCTATAACCGCGCACTCGCGCTCAACCCTGAATTGAACGTGGCGATAATTCACTTGGGCAACCTGCGCTTTCAGCAGGGGCGGTATGGGGCAGCGGCGGATCAGTATCGCCGCTACATCCAGATCGCACATGACGACCACCAACGGGCGCGTGGCTTCAGTTGTCTAGCGTGGCTCTATCTACGGCAAGGCGAGTTGGCGAAGGCGGCGGCAGCGGCTCAGGAGTCAATCAGATATGAACCAGTAGAAAGCGCGTGGAGTTCGCTCGCACTAGCGCTAGAGCGGAGCGATCAAGCGGCGGTGGCAAAACTGAAGGAGGCCGTCTTCGCTCCTGCGAATTACGATTCTCAGAACGAGCGTGGCATGTTGCGGCAGTGGGAATATCAGCATGGCTACTTAGCCTTGCGGCAAGGGCGTGCGGAAGAGGCACTCAAGCATTTTCGCGCCGCTTTGCAGCACCGCGCCCTCGAATGGGACATTGACTCTTTCGAGGATTGTTTGGCCAATGCTTATCTCGCACTAGGGCGCGCGGACGATGCCATTGCCGAATACGAGCGCATCTTGAAAATCAATCCGCGCTACCCGCTCGCCGCTTATCATCTCGCGCAAGCCTACGAACGCAAAAGCGAACGCGCGCGGGCGCGCACTGCCTACGAACAATTTCTGCAAGTCTGGCAAACAACAGATGCAGATATTCCGGAAGTGAGAGATACTAAAGCGCGTCTACAATAAGGTGCCTTTATTCCTTTCCCGCTGCTATAGTCGCAGCCCAACCTATGAGATTGATGATGAAAAGACCACCTAAATTTTCTTGCGTGTTGAGCTTATTAGTTCTGAGCTTGGCTCAGGTTGTTTTAGCGCAGGAGGCGCAACGTGGGATTACGGCTGAAGATTATTTCGCCTTCGAATTTCTCAGCGACCCACACATCTCGCCTGATGGGAAGCTCGTTGCTTACATTGTGACGAAGATTGACCGTGCGCAGAACCGGCGCAATTCTGCAATCTGGCTGGCGGCAACGGATGGATCACGTGCGCCGTGGCAATTCACCACCAACCCGCAATCCGCGAACTCACCGCGTTGGAGTCCCGATGGCCGGACGCTCGCGTTTCTTTCAGCCCGGCCCGAAGCTGGCACGCAAACAGAACAGCCGAGGCCTCAGGTTTATCTGCTTTCGCTCGACGGTGGCGAGGCGCGGCGCGTGACGAACCTCAAGAATGGCGCGAGCGCTTTTCAGTGGTCGCCGGATGGAACGCGCTTGGTTGTCGTAAGCCGACTTGGGCCAAGTGACAGGCGACCTGAAAGCAAAGAGCGCAGCGACGTGCGCCATTACAAGAATACTTCGTACAAATTCAATGACAGTGGTTGGTTCGATGACCGGCGCGCGCACCTCTGGGTCGTCGAAATCAAAAGTGGAGTCGCCAAGCAGATCACTGATGGGAATGATTGGAACGATTCCGATCCGCAGTGGTCGCCAGATGGGACGAAGATTGCTTTTGTTTCAAACCGCACCGGGAAAGAGTACGAGCAGAATCGCAACAGTGATATTTGGTTGATTGCGGCTGAGGGTGGGATGGTTACCAAACTTTCAGATCACACGGAATCAGACAACAGCCCGCGCTGGTCGCCGGATGGCAAGACCATCGCGTTTGTTGGTTCAACGCAGGAACGCGAGCATCCAAAGGTCTGGCTTGTGCCTGCGACCGGTGGCGCGGCGTCAGTGTTGGCTGCTAACGGGCTTGATCTGATTCCCGCCGGACTTGATTGGTCTGAGGATGGGAAGTCGCTGTTCTTTGAGACGGGCGTGAAGGGCGAGTACCAACTGTTCCGCATTGATCTCGCGTCGAGAGCCATCGCGCAGGTTACGACTGGAGCACGAGCGGTGCGCAGCGTGGATTTCAACGGGCGTGCGGGCGCGATGGTTTATCTGGTGAATGACTTCAAGCACCTGGATGATCTCTACATCGCTGACTTGAACGGCAAGAACGAACGCAAGTTGACCAATCTAAATCAGGCGCTGTGGCGGCAGTTGAAACTGGCGGACGTTGAACGCTTCAGCTACAAGAGCGCGGACAATTGGGATGTTGATGGATTTCTCGTCAAACCGATTGGCTGGCAGGATGGCCGGAAGTACCCAATGATTCTCAGCGTGCACGGCGGCCCAGCGGGGCAGTACGGCGTAGATTGGTTTCACGAATTTCAAGTCTATGCTGCAAAGGGCTACGCGGTGTTGTTCACGAACCCGCGCGGCTCAACCGGCTACGGCCAGAAATTCGAGCGCGGCATTGAAGGTGAATGGGGTGGCAAAGATTACATAGACGTGATGAACGGCGTGGATGCGGCGCTCAAACGTTATGCTTGGATTGAGGCTGATCGCATGGGCGTGACGGGCGGAAGCTACGGCGGCTTTATGACCAACTGGATCGTGGGGCACACGGATCGCTTCAAGGCGGCTGTGACGTTGCGCAGTGTCGTCAATTTCGTTTCGGACGAAGGCACGCGCGACGGCGCGTATGGACATAAGGGTGACTTCGGCGGCGATTTGTTTGAGAAGTTCGATTTGTATTGGGATCGCTCGCCGCTGAAGTACGCTAAGAACGTCAAGACGCCGACCTTGATTCTGCATTCGGACAATGATTTTCGTGTGCCGCTCGAACAGGGCGAACAATGGTTCCGCGCGCTCAAGCATTTTGGCGTAACTACCGAGATCGTGATGTTCCCGCGCGAGAATCACAATCTGACACGCACCGGCGAGCCGAAGCACTTGGTGGAGAGTCTAAATTGGCAGCTCTATTGGTTCGAGCGGTTTTTGGATGGGAATGCTTCTGCTGTTCCGCCCGATTTGAGATAGGTCGTGCGAGCCATAGCGCCGCCAGACTGTCTGAGTTGGAATAGATTTAATCCAAAAGTTACACGAAGAAGCATAAAGCGCACGAAGGGGCATTTGCCTTTCGTGCGCTTTATGCTTTTGGCTAATGTGCCGTTCTGCTGAAGCCTTTCGAAGCACTGGCAAGCTGGCTTTGCTCAGTTATGCCCACGGCTACTGCCAGCCCCAACAGTGGCTCGCGTTGTTACCAAAGGCGGCGCTATTCCAGCCGCGCGCGTGATGGTGAAATTGTCAGTAAACATCAGCACACCCTTGTAGTAAGTGCGGACTTGCCAATTGCCAAGCAATGCAGCCGCGCCGCCCTGACCAGTGATAGATATAAAGCTCCAAAAGCAGCCATCACCGGCAAAGGTGCGCGTGTAATTCACGCTGCTAAAAACCGCACCACTGGGTTGGATAAAGTCCCAACGGATTTGATCGCCAACGTTGCCGTTATAGATGTATAACCAGGCATAAGCGCGGGCATCAGTTGTAAGGAAGTTGGTCTTGGCCACCGGCACGTCACAAGTCTGCTCTGAAACCAGCGCCAGCGTGGTGCGGTGATCGCCGACTACAATGCCCGCGCTATTGGCAATGCCGAAGGTATCGGTGATGAGCAGGGTATTGTTGTAGTAAACGCGTACCAACCAAACACCAGGCAATGAGGCAGCGTGCTGTCCCGCAATATTGATCGAATGGCTGAAACAGGCGCGACCTTCAATGCCGAGCGTCAGTGGCGCCGAACTGGTGTAGACAGAGCCGTCCGGCTGAATCCAATCCCAGCGCACGACATCAGTCGCTTTCGCGCCAGAAACCAGCGTCCATTGATAAACCGCCTGATCGGTTGGCAGAAAGATAGACTTAGTCGTGGGCGCGGTGCAGGTGTTGTCAAATGGTCCGGCAAAGGTGCGATGGTCATTAAGCATGAATGCGGTGCTGCCCGCCTGTGTGACCGTAAAGGTCTGGCCCGCGACGGTCAATGTGCCCGTGCGCTGGGTGGAGGCGGTATTGGCAGCAACGGAATAGCCCACTGTGCCGTTACCGTTGCCGGAAGCGCCGGAGGTGATCGTCAGCCAACTGGCATTGCTTGTCGCCGTCCACACGCAATTGGCTTGTGTGGTGACGGTGACGCTGCCCGTGCCATTGGTGGCCGCGAACGATTGATTGGTTGGCGAGATCGAATAGGTGCAGTTGGTACTGCCGCAGGTAAAGGACGGCTCTGCGTTAGCCAGCGCGTTGACCTCGGTGATTGCGCCAGTTTGGCCATTCAACTCGAAGACGTGCCAGTAATAGCCTGAGCCGCTGGGCACAACTATGGTGCGCAGCAACCCATTGCTGCCGAAGATTTGTACCGTCGCGCGTGAGCGTGACAACCCATCTGCTAGTTCGCCACCATAATTGTGAATGAAGAAGCGATAGATGCCCGGTGTCTGTTGCGCAATCCGAACGGTCTCGGTCGGCGGGTCGCCAGTCAATTCAATGTTGTCCACCTCAAGCGCCGCGAAAGGCGAGGATGTCAGACTGCCTTTATTGCCGAAGTAGACTTCAAAGCATTGATTGTTCCCCGCAGGGCCGTACAGATGCGCATCCAGATCATCCGGCGCGCCGTTCGCATCCTTTGTCCAATTGAGTGTGATGCGAAGCTGCCCCGTTGCCAGCACTGTCGAGAGCGAAAGATTTTGCGTCAGGGTCTGACCTGCAACGACAGCGATTTGGACTTGCGTGCTGACAAAGCCAGAGGCAGAGGCGTTCAAATTGTAGTTGCCAGGTGGCACGTTAGACAGAGTGTAGGTGCCATCGCTCCCAGACGTAGTTGTGAGATTGGTATTAGCTATCGCCACCGTCGCGCCTGCGAGCGGTTGACCTGTAACAGCATTGCGCACCGTCCCACGTACAGTACCGGTATTTGGCGCTACCACAGTAATTGCCACCTGCTTGCTGTCGCTCAACGGTGGCGTGCCGTTGTCGGTCACATTAAAGGTGATAGTGTAGGCGCCTGCTTGAGCAGCGGTTGGCGTCCAACTGAATTGTCTGGTCGCCGCGTTAAAGCTGGCGCTGCTTGGCAGACCTGTTGCAGTGTAGGTCAGCGTCTGTCCCGCGTCTGCATCTGTTGCCGAAACAGTAAAGCTCAAAGCTTGTCCGGCATTGACCGTTTGAGCGCCGGGCACAGTCAGCACGGGTGGGCGATTGCCTCCAATGCCTCCGACAACTGTAACGCGGAAAAGCACCGACACGCCTACACTGTTTGGATCCTTACTCTCAAGTGTCAGCGTTAGCGAGTGTAACCCGATGTCGCTCGCGCTTGGCGTAAAGCGCACCGTCCTTCCATTCGGCAATAGCGTAGCAAAGCGAGGGCCGAACATGGTGACCTGAACCGGTTGGTTGCTATCCGGGTCTTCGGCGATGAAGTTGATGTCGAGCGTCGTCCCGGCACTCATGATCAATTCCGGCGGGAACAGAATGTAAGGCGGTCGGTCGCTGGTCGCAGAAGGCAGAACGATTTCGCCTGCCTGGGTAATGCCGCTTGGGACGGCTGTGATTATCTGGCTTTGTGCGCGATCAACGCGTCCATTAGGTCGGGCAAAGCTGGCTTCGACGACAAGTGAAGTCCCGGTCGTTTCGACCGGCACGTTGCGTAATACGAAGCCGCCGTTGCCGTCAGTGAAACCTTCTTGTCCGCGCGTGCGCACAGTAGCGAAGCGCACCGGCGTGCGGTCGCTGTCCAACACACGCCCGGTCACTGTGGTGGTGGGGCGCGGATTGGCGACGAAATAGTAACTGGTCAGCATAACAGCGTTGGGCGCAGTCTCGATGCGTTGGCCATCGCCGGAGACAGTAGCCGTGCCCACTTCGATAAATTGACCGAGCGTGGCGCTGCCTTCAGTTTGATCAAGCCGGTAGAGCTTGAGCTGCGTGCCTGCCGGAAAGCCGTCGGCATTGGGGAAGGTGAATTTGGCGCCTTGCAGAAGTTTGACGTTGAAGGGCGTGACCTGCACGATGGTCGAGCTGAAGACGCCAGTGGGCAGCGCCGTTGGCGTGCGACTGTTTTCGACTTGCGTCAGTGTGATGACGCCACTGGTCGCGCCGTTGGGGAAGAGCGCAGGCGCATTGGCTGGCACCTGAAGAATCACGTTGCCAGTTTGCAGGCCGGGTGTTTGAGTGGTGTCATCCGGCGCAGTGTAGATTGGTGCGCGCAGCGTAAGCAGGTTTTCTTCATCACTCAATGCGCTGGCTGCGAAGCCGCTCCCGCCTACTTGTCCCGATGCGGTTAAAGAACCGCTGACCTGCTGCAGCGCGATGGGGCGCGCGACTGGGTTGTCACGATTGGTACTGATTGCGGCGAATTGCCTGACAACCGTGAAGGGGGGATTTACAGCAAGGTTGGTGGCATCCACTTCCAGGATGCCCAAGCCACCTGGCAAATCAGGCAAGACGAAGGAGCCATTGCTGCCGGTTTGCGCCATCACGGTTGTGCTGCCTGAAGTGAATTTGACCCGTGCGCTGCCGAGCGGCTGGCGCGATGTCGTTTCAATCGAGCCGCTGAGCGAGGTGCGCATCAGCAGCGGGTTGTTGCTGCGTCCTTCGCCCTGATTGGTGCGGACGCTGACCGCGCCTGACTCCGCGCCAAATGGCACGACGACTGTGAGCTGTGATGATGAAGCCGCTGTTACGAGCGCATCCGTGCTGCCGATGCGCACCAGGTTGTCTGCTGGATTCGCGGAGAAGCCGTTGCCGTTGATGGTGAGCTGTTGCCCGGCCAGCGCGCGGGTGTCACTAAAGCTGTTGACCGCGGGTGGCGCGTTGCCTGTCGCCGCGCTGAATTCGAGTTCAGTCAAGTTAGAAGAGACGCCTGGCCCTGTAATAGAAAGACTGATGCGACCGCGTCCAATCAGTGTGCGCGGCAATTCGACGTTCAATTGATCCAGGCCTGCAAAGGTGCCCTGCGCGCCGACAAACAGCGGCGTCAATTCCGTCCCGCCCAGCAGCAGATGCACTGACTCCTGCTTGTTGCCGTCGTTGTTCGGATCGGGCGCGCGGCGGATGCCAGTCAAAAAACCGACCAGGAAGACTTGGTCGCCAGGCGGTGTCAGGTCAATCGCTTTCGGTTTGCGGATGCCTAGCGTGGCGTCGAACTCCGCAACCTCTTCAAAGACCTGCGTGCCATTGGCTTTCACACGCAGTAACACTGCGGCAGGCGCGCCTGTGCCGGTACTATTGGCGGTGAAGATGGCCGGAGCGACGGTCTTGATCTCCAGCGTACCTTGCGAAGTCGTGCCATCGCCCGATTGCACAGTCAGGTTGGCTGTGCCTGCTGCCGTGTCATCAGGCACTACAAAATTGATTTGGTTGGCCGAGACGAAGAAGAGCAGCGCCGTGCGTTCGACGCCCGCGCTGTCTTTCACTCTCACAGTTGTGCCAGCAAGGCTGGTTGGCAACGGTACCGAATTGGCGATCTCAGTGCGCGTGGCCAGTTGTGTGCCGAAGGCTGACGCGATTGCGCCGGGCGCGAGCGACGCCAATTCAAAACTGGCTGCCGAGATAGTTGTAACCGGCACTTGGTTAATCTGTGTTGTGGCAGCACGCGTATGTTCATTGGCCGAATAGGCTAGTGCAGTGCGCTGATGCAGGCTAAGCGAAACTGCGCTTAATGCAATTAACGTAGCAAGCAAGAAAAGGTAAGAAGATCGAGTGGGAAAAACCTGCGTCGTGGCAAGGCCTAGCCTTCGCATGTGAAACCTCCTTGGCGAGAAGAACAATGGGGTGCGCAGCATCGCATAGACAAACTGGTTTTAGCAATTCTCCTGTTTGTTCAGCGGGCAATTTACGCACATTTAATTTTGCTCTCAACTTAACCCAGAATGTGCAATCTTTTGCTTCAATGTATTCGATATGGAACACGGATACTTTGAGAAAAATTAGCGCGACTCGCTATGACCTTCGTCACACCAACAAATTACAAGACTTAGCGGACTAATGATTTTGCTTCTTTGGCGGCATCGCATTTGCAAAAGTAACCATATAACTTCCCCACAAAAAGCTTAAGGAGGACTGAAGCGATGACGAGAACTCAACGCATTCTGGCAGTGGCGCTATCGGGGGCGCTCATGTTGGGCGGGTTTGCGATTGGGCGCGTGACTGATGTGCCAAAGACGAGTGCGGAGGAGAATCAGTTAGCCTCCAATCGGGTGATTTCAGCGTCAAATCCAATCGCTAGAGAGAATCAAGCCTTTAACTCGAGCGATTACAAAGCTGGCTACTCTGATGGATATAGCTCCTGCTTGAGCAGTGGAGCGACTAATGTCAGCAATACGTCTAGTGCAGGTTATAACGGCTTAGGCTATAACGAAGGATACAGAGCAGGTTATGCCGAGGCCTACCAAGAAAGAACTGGACAGCGAATGACTAGTGCCTTTGCGCCGGTCGAAACGCGCGTTGCCCCAGTCCGCATGTCTTATCGTCCGGTGGTATACCGTGTAAGAGAAAGACGCCATGGCTCGAAATTCAAAACTGCACTGACGATTGCGGCGCCAGCGGCTATAGGCGCAGGTATTGGCTTGGCAGCAGGTGGTGGCAAAGGCGCAGGCGTGGGCGCTTTGATCGGCGGTGGTGGCGGTGCACTTTACCACCTGTTCAAAGATCGCAGGTAGTCATTCAAAAACTATAGCCTCCATCATAGATGGCAAATTCCTGAAGAGAGACAGCGCGTGTCGGACGCTCGATCAAGTTTGGCTGATCGGGTGTCCGACACGCGCTCTTTTTCAATCATGTAGCGCGTTAAACAGCGTGCGTTGCGCTGAAAATTGGCTATAATCCGCTCCGGTTTGGGTGGAAGAATCTCGGTCGTTGTTCCCAACCCACCAATAGCGATAACGGAGCGGGGTTTCCTTATGTTCAAATATGATTTCTTTATCAGCTACGCACACGCCGATAACGAGCTATACGATGCAGAACAAGGTTGGGTTGATCTACTACACGAAAGGCTGAGCGTGCGGCTACACCAGTTGATGGGCAGCCAACCCACGATCTGGCGAGATCGCAAGCTGCAAGGCAACGATGAATTTGGCGAGACACTGATCGTCGAACTAAAGCAAGCCGCTTTACTCCTGAGCATCTTGTCGCCGCGTTACGTGCAATCTGATTGGTGTCAGCGAGAGATTCGTGAATTTTATGAGCACGCGGAAGCCCACGGCGGCTTTCGGCTTGAAGACAAAGCGCGTGTCTTCAAGGTGCTGAAGACACCGGTCGAGTTGGGCGGACAGCCAGAGATGTTACGCGGCCTGCTGGGCTATCCGTTTTACGAAATTGATCCAGCCAGCGGTAGGGCGCGCGAATTCAGCAATCACAAAGAGGGCGCGAGTTACGACATGCGCTACTGGCAAAAGCTGGATGATCTGGCGTGGGATGTGAAGCTGCTGCTCGAACGCATCAAATCACAGACAAGCAACCAGTCTGCCTCGACTACCAGCGGCAAGACGATCTATTTGGCCGAAACGACCTCTGATCTCAGCGAAGAACGCGACCGCATCAAACGCGAGTTGATTCAACACGGCCACCGTGTCGTGCCCGATCAACCGTTGTCGTACACCGCACAACTGCGCCCCGAAGTCGAAAGCTACTTGGCTGAATGCCAGCTTGCCGTCCATCTGATCGGCGGGCGCTACGGCCTGGTGCCTGAGAGCGAAGCGCAATCCATCGTCGAATTGCAGCACGCATTGGCGGCGGCGCGCGCCAACCAAAACGATCTCGCCCAGCTCATCTGGTTGCCGGCAGGACTCAGCGCGACCGATGAACGGCAGCAACGCTTCATCAATGAGCTACTCAATCACAACAATCTACCCAACGGCGCAGAGTTGCTGCAAAACAAGCTGGAAGACTTGAAGACGATCATTCACGAAAAGCTCAATCCGCCGAAGCGAGTCGAAGAAGCAAAGCAGACAGGCAAACTGCGCACCGTCAATGGGCCGAAGCTGGTCTACCTGGTTTATGACCAACCCGATTACGACGCTGTTGCGCCAGTGGAAGACTACCTCTACCAACACGGGTTGGAAGTCATCCAGACGCCGGAGCAGAACGACGCGCAGGCGCACCGCGAGAATCTGTTGATGTGCGATGCCGTGCTCACCTACTGCGGCGCGACGCAAGACGGCTGGCTGCAATTGAAGAAGATGGACTTGCTCAAATTGCCCGGCTACGGACGAGCAAAGCCACTCCTGGCCAAAGGCTTTTATCTCAGCTCGCCGCCATCGAGCGGCAAGGAACGCTTCCGCGTGCAAGACGGCTTGGTCATCAAAAATTACGACGAGTTTTCGCCCGACGCCCTCACGCCGTTTATTGAACAGATCGAGCGCGCGAAAGGAAAAGCAGAATGATTCAAGAGAGCCTCGAGCGGCTGATTGAGATCGAAACCCCGGCCAATCCGTTTCCGGGGCTGCGCCCATTCGAGTTTTACGAGAGCCATCTCTTTTTCGGGCGCGAGGGGCAGAACGAAAGCTTGATTGAAAAGCTGCGCCGCACGCGCTTCCTGGCAGTGGTCGGCACTTCGGGTAGCGGCAAATCATCGCTCGTGCGCGCGGGACTGTTACCTGCTTTACTCGGCGGAATGATGCCGGGCGCAGGCTCGGCATGGCACGTTGCGCTCCTACGTCCGGGCAGCGATCCGCTTGGCAATTTGGCCAGAGCTTTTTGCTCGCCGGATGCTTTTGGCGCAGAAGAAGAAGCTGAGAATCGCGAGTTACACAGCGTCATTACCGAAGCGACGCTGAGGCGCGGCAACTTAGGCCTGATCGAAGCCGTGCGCCAAGCCAATCTGCCGCCGAACGAAAACCTCTTAGTCATCGCCGATCAATTCGAGGAAATCTTTCGCGTCGAGCAAGGCAGTGTCAATGCGGAGCGGGCCAATGACAAAACTGCTTTTATCAAACTGCTACTCGCTGCTGCCGCGCAACGCGATTTGCCAATTTACGTCGTGCTGACGATGCGCTCGGATTACCTGGGCGATTGCGCGCAGTTCCAGGATTTGCCCGAAGCCATCAACGAAAGCCAGTACCTGATTCCACGACTAACACGCGAGCAGATGCGCGCCGCTATTACTGGCCCCGTCGCCGTAGGTGGCGCAACCATTGCGCCGCGCCTGGTTAACCGCTTGCTCAACGAAATCGGCGATAACCAGGATCAGTTGCCTATCCTGCAACACGCGCTGATGCGGACTTGGGATGAAGCGAAAAGAGAATGGGAGAGCAAGGGATTTGATGGCGCTCCTCAAGCCTCGCTCGACCTGCATCATTACAGGGCTATTGGCGGGATGGCCTTCGCGCTCTCGCGACACGCAGATGAAGCGTACGAAGAAGTTGGGCAGAGGCAAGGAGAGAAGGGACGGCGGCTCACGGAAAGGATATTCAAAGCCTTAACTGAGAAAGGCGCGGATAATCGTGAGGTGCGCCATCCCGTCAAACTCAGCGAGCTTTGCGCTGTGACCGAAGCCGATGAAAGAGAAGTCAGCGTCGTGATCGAAACGTTCCGCGCCGCAGGCCGCTCGTTTCTGATGCCACCCGCCGATACGACACTCACGCCGGAGACGATGATTGACATCTCGCATGAGAGTTTAATTCGCAATTGGAAAGGCGACGGACAAGAGAAGCGATTGTGCGAGTGGGTAGAGGACGAAGCGCGTTCGGCGCGCATTTATTTGCGCTTGCTCGAAACGGCACTGCTACATCAGCAAGGTGAAGCGGCACTTTTTCGCAACCCTGATTTGCAACTGGTGCTCAAGTGGCAAGCCGAGGCCAAGCCGAACAGCGTCTGGGCCAGCCGCTACAGTCCCAAATCGCAAACGTCACATCACAGCACGCCCACCGAGTCAGCACCCGCAGACTTGTTTAACATTGCGCGCGACTTCTTACAGGCTAGCCAGCGACAAGAGGCCGAAGAGCAGGCCGAACGCGAACGTGTGCAGCAGGAACGCTTGGTTCAAGCTGAAGAATTGATGAAAGCCCAGCGCATGCGCCTGGCCGAGCAGGCGCAATCTGCGGCGTGGCTGCGCCGGTTTCTCTGGGCTTTGGGTGCGGCGGGGCTACTGGCCTTGCTGGCCGCTGGGATTGCGCTCAGGGCCTATCGCCATGCCACACACGAGAGGGCTAAGGCTGTGGCAAACGAGCAATGGGCGCACCAACTCAATTACGTTGCCAATATGGGGCTTGCCTATACGGCCTTTGAAAATGGCAATGCAGCGCGTGGCAACGCCTTACTCAATGTGTTTTTGCCTGGTCTCAGCGATACGTCACCGGCGGCGCAGATCGAACGGGGTTTTGAATGGCGTTACCTCTGGCGACGCAATCATCAGGAAGCCGCAACGCTCAGAGGACACGCAAGCAGTGTAAATATGGTGATGTTTGCGCCCGACGGCCAACGGCTGGCCAGCGCGAGCTATGATAAGACCATCAAGTTGTGGGACGTGCAGAGCGGAACCTCAATTGCAACCTTCACTGGGCATACGGACAGTGTGAATGATTTGGCTTTCACGCCAGACGGGCAGCGGCTGGCCAGCGCAAGCTCTGATCACACATTGAAGCTGTGGAACGTGCAGAGCGGGCAAGCCATAGTTACATTCAACGGGCACACGGACAGCGTCTGGTCAATCACTTGCTCGCCAGACGGCAAGACCTTGGCCAGCGCAAGCAACGACAAGACAGTGAAGCTGTGGGACGTAGCAAGTGGGCGCGAACTGGCAACGCTCACTGGCCATTCAGCAAGCGTCAACACTATATTCTTTGCGCCGGACGGCAAACTGCTGGCCACCGGGAGCACCGACAAGACGGTAAAGTTGTGGGATGTGCGCAGCAGACAAGTTGTCGCGACGCTGACCGGGCACGAAGACTTGATCAACTCGATAGCCTTTGCGCCGGACGGCCAGACGCTGGCTAGCGCGAGTTGGGACGGCACGGTGAAGTTATGGGACTTAAACAGCAAGCGCGAGCTAGCGACGTTCGCTGGCCACACCTCAAGAGTTTGGGCGGTGGCCTTTGCGCCGGATGGAAAGACGATTGCTAGCGGCGATGATAATGGTTTGGTGAAACTCTGGGATGTACGCAGCCGGCAACCGCTCAGAACGCTCAGAGGCCACGCGGCCAGAATCTGGTCGCTCGCTTTCGCGCGCGATAGTCAAACGCTCGCCAGTGGCAGTAACACTGGTACAGTGAAATTGTGGAATACGCGCAGCCAGCCAGATGTAGAGATGCTCAAAGAGCACGCTGACATCATTTGGTCGCTGGCCTTTGCGCCAGACAGTCAGAAGCTGGCTAGCGGTAGCAGCGATAACACAGTGAAGCTCTGGGACGTGCGCAGCGGCCGGGAGCTATTGACGCTCAAAGAGCACAGGGGCAAAGTTTTGTCGGTGGTCTTTGCGCCGGACGGAAAAACCTTGGCTAGTGCCGGCGCCGATCGCACAGTCAAGCTCTGGGATGTGCAGAGCGGGCGCTTGTTGGCAACGCTCAGCGGGCACAACGAGAGCGTGAATGCTGTAGCCTTTGCGCCCGATGGGCAAACACTCGCCAGCGGAAGTGATGATGGCACGGTGAAGTTGTGGCTGGCGCGAAGCGGACAGGCGGTGGCAACGCTTCAAGGCCACACAGGCAGCGTGAACGCGGTGGCCTTTGCGCCGGATGGGCAACGACTGGCTAGTGGGAGTGCTGATCATACGGTGAAGCTCTGGGATCTGCGTAGCGGGAAAGAAACGGCAACGCTGGTGGGGCACGAAGACGAGGTGCGCTCGTTAACATTTTCGTCCGATAGCCAGTTGCTCGCCAGCGCAGGCGATGATGACGTAATCAAACTATGGGATGTAAACAGGGCGAAGCTGAACGCGACACTCAAGGGGCATTCGGCCAACGTCTGGTCAGTGGATTTCGGGTCAAGCGGGAATACGCTGGCCAGCGGAAGTGATGATCATACGGTGAAACTTTGGGACGTGCGCAGCTATCAGGAGTTAGCTACGCTCAAAGAATATAACGCCAGAGTCCGCACCGTAGCGTTTGCGCCAGATCGCCTGACTCTCGCTTGTGGCGGCGGTGATTATGAAGGGCGGGGCGCAGCTACAATCAAACTCTGGCGCGCAGCAAACGAAGATGAAGTAGCGCGACAACGGAACCAGTGAGCGCCGCGACTTCAAGTGTTTAGAGTTCAAGCTTCAGCTTACCAGTACTGGATTGTTACCAGCCGGAGGCAAGCTGAAGCTTGAAATCCAAACGCTTGAGCCTGACGTCGTCTTCGCCAGGACACTCACGGCTTGATGTTATAAACCTTGATCTTGCTATTGAGCGTCGTGTTATTCATCCCCAAGAGCTTGGCCGCGCGGCTCTGATGCCCGCCGGTGATTTCTAAAGCCCGCTTGATCAGCTCAACTTCAAAACGCGAGACCTCATCGTAAAACGAAATGCCACGCCCGACATCGAGTGCGCCGACAGTTTCAGCCGTACTGGCTGGCGCGCCCAGTCGCGCTGGTGGATTACGAATCTCATCACGCAGACTTTCCAAATTAATCTCGTTGCCGCGCGCAATAATAACGGCGCGTTCGAGCGCAGTTTCCAATTCGCGGACATTGCCGGGCCAGGGATAGGATTCGAGCGCGCGCAAAACCTCAGCATCAAGTTGATCGCTCAAGTTGCGTTCATTCTCCGCGCTGTACTTGCGAATAAAATGCTGAGCCAGCGGCAATATGTCTTCGCGTCGCTCGCGCAACGGTGGCAAGTGTATGTTGATGACGTTGAGCCGGTAGAACAAGTCTTCGCGGAAGTCGCCTTGTTTGACGGCGCGCTGCAAATCCGTGTTGGTCGCGGCGATAATGCGTACGTCCACGCGATGCGGCTGTGTGTCGCCCAGTGGCGTGAACTCGCGCTCCTGAATCACGCGCAACAGGCGCGCCTGTGTTTCCGGTGGAATCGTGCTGATCTCATCAAGGAAGATCGAGCCGCCGTCGGCGACTTCAAACAGACCTTTCTTCGCCGCAATCGCGCCGGTGAACGCGCCTTTGGTGTGTCCGAACAGTTCTGATTCAAGTAACTCTGACGGAATGTTGCTGCAATTGACGGCGACGAACTGGCCTGCTTCGGCGCGGGGGCTAGAGAAATGGATGGCGCGCGCGACAACTTCCTTGCCTGTGCCCGATTCACCTGTCACTAAGACCGTCGAACGCGCGGGCGCGACCTGCTCGATCAAATCATAGACTTGTTGTATGGCTGCTGAATGGCCGACGATCTGGCTCTTATCCGCCGAAGTCTTCAACGTACGCCGCAACACCCGGCGCTCTTCATCGCCTCTGCGCCGTGCAATGCCTGCCGCCACAGTCTTGAGGATTTGCTGGTTTTCGAAAGGCTTGCGAATGCAGTTGAACGCACTGAGCTGCCAGGCCGCAATAGCCGTATCAAAGGTGGCGTAGGCCGTGATCATTATCACTACGGCCTCGCTATCGAGCTTCAATATCTCCTCGAGCGCGCGCAAACCGCCGATGCCAGGCATCGAGACATCCAGCAAGATCACGTCATAGATGCGCTCGCTCAGGCGCGCCAATCCTTCTTCGCCTGTCTTTGCCAAATCCACCCGATAACCGTCGCCTGAGAGCAAGCTTTCCAAAACATCACGCATGACTTCTTCGTCATCAACAACAAGTAGATTTCCTTTTTTCGCCATAGCTAAAAGTTAGCCTAAATCGAGGAAATGCGCCACCGATCGTTTGCAGTTGACTGTTTGCGCGTGGGGCGGCAACTCAGCCAGCGCAGCGCAAGCTGCCGAGCGTGCGCTACAGTATTGACGCAAAAAAAGCCCCGGCCAAATCAATGACCGGGGCATAGCGTAGGCTAGCTCACTGCTAGAAAATAAACTTCGCTGCAAGCTGCAAGTCACGCCGACCTGAGCGGAAGGCCGGGACACTGAGTCCAGAACTGACATCTGCTTCACTGCCAATGATGAATAGGTTGGCATGGTTGAAGAGATTGTACAGCTCTGCGCGCAATTGCAGGCTCATGGTTTCGGTGAACTTGAACCGTTTGTACAAACCGGCGTCCAGATTCCAGAGGCCAGGGCCACGGAACCGGTTGCGCCCGATCATACTGCTTGGGTATGGCCCGAAGTCTGAATTGCCCGTGATCGTGTTGGTATAGAACCCAGGGGCTACCAGACCAGTCAGGTCAAGGAAATTGAAACGGTTCGGAATCGTGGGATCAGGCGACGGATTGTTGCGCGCGCTAGTCGGCAATTCTGTGCTAGCGAAGACACGCGGACAGACGCTCGAAACCGCGTTTGTATTCGTACAGTCGAAGACCGAGAACGGCGTGCCAGTGCGCGCCGTGAAAATGCCGGTGAACTCCCAACCGCCGAACACCTGCTGCCTAATTTTGCCGCCAGAACCGCCGAAGAAACGGTCGCCGACTTTCTCGAACGGCACTTCCCAGTTGTAGCCGAAAGCAAAGCGATGACGTACATCGAAATCTGACGGGCCGTAATCGAGCTTCGGATTGAACGGGTCGAGCAGTCCGAGGTTGAAGTTGTTGCTGTTCTCGCTGAAAGTCGAACTCAGATTGTCCAGCGAATGCGAGTAGGTGTAGCGGGCGGAGAAGGACAGCCCCGTAGTGCGCCACCGGCTTGCCACCAATTCGGCGATCAGCGCGTTGTAGTTTGAATAGCCGCTCTTGCCACGCGTATTGATGTTTCCGTATTGATTGATCAAACGTGACGTTGGGTCGGTGTCATTCAGATAGATCGCCCCTGCGCCAGCACGATTGATATTCTCAATCGAATACAGATTGCGGCCCGCTGAGCCTGAGTATTGCAATGAGGCAACCCAGTTCGGTGCCAACTCACGTTCAAGCGCCAAGCTCCAGAAGTGTGCGTAGGCTGTACCAACATCTTCGCGCACGTGGCGCAATTGCGTCGTCGGCAATGTGATGCTGCCGGTCGTGCCGGAGAACGGCCCGACATTGCTCGCTGTGATAGGAAGCGATCCGGCGGGGAAGCCAGGCGTCGAACCCGGCACGATGTTAATCACGGCGTAATTCGGCGGATTCTGGATCACGTTGAACGTGACGTTGCCGAAGTTGCGCTCGTAGCTGATGCCGTAGCCGCCACGCACGCTGGTCTTGCCGTTACCCGTGACATCCCACGCGAAGCCTAGACGCGGGGCGAAGTTGTTCTTATCCGGCTTCCACAATGAGCCGACGGGGCTGTCTTCGGCGATAAACACCTGACCGTTGCGGATGCGTTCCTGCAAGGTGCTGCCCTGGCCAAAGTAGAAGTTTGAATCGAGCCGCTCGTTCCGGTTGTGCTGCACGCCGAAGTAATCGTAGCGCAGTCCTAAGTTCACACTCAGGCGTGGCCTGACTTTCCAATTGTCTTGCACATAAAGCGCATATTCATTGTAGAGATTGCTGCGGCTGAAATTGGGCGCACCGACAGGCAGTGAAACCGTCTGTCCCGGAAATGCGCCGCGCGGATCAATCGCTGCCTGGAAACCGACTATTTGGCCGGACACCAAATTGGCCAGTGCCTGAGCGGTATTCGGCCCTAGTGTCTCCACCGCGTTCTGGAAAGCGCCGAACGTGCGATTGTCTTGAATGTGAATGAAAGTGCCGCCGTAGCGAAACTGATGATTGCCAAAGGTCGAACTGAAGTCCTGATAAAGCTGCAACAGGTTTTGCGGGCCACCAAACGGAATCGCCAGTCCGGGATTGAATGGCAAGTAACCGGGCAACGCCACCGAGAAATTGTTGATGCTTGTTGTGACACTGCGCAGGTAAAGCGTCGGACTGGGTGCCTGATCGCCAAGCGGTTGCTCCTGATTGAGCCGGTTGTAGACCAGCTTCGTCTGCGAGACGAGTCGTGGCGAGAACGAGTGCGTCAGCGAGAGCAGAATGTTGTTGTTGAAAGCGTCTATGCCAGTGTTGAAGCCTTGATAAGGGCTGAAGGCGTTGGTGCCTACGAAGAAGTCCTGGCTCTCAAGCGCGTGGCGCCCGTAGAACTGTGTCTTATCGCTCAGATTGAAGTCGAAGCGCGTGACGATCTGATAGGCGTTTTGCGGGAAGCCCGCGCCCACATCAGAAGGCACGCGATAGCGCACTTGACCGAACGCAGGCAGCGTCGAGGGCAGCGAGGTAAATGCCGTTGTGCCGGTCAGACGCAGACTGTTGATCACGTTGCCCACCGTGAGAACGGTGCCGTTGATCGCCGTAGCCAGCGGAAACGCGTTGAAGAAGGCGCGTGTTGCTGGTGATGAGGCCGCGATCAATTCCGGCGTCGGCACGAAGTTGATCACCTCTTCGGAACTGCGCACACGAGTCCACTCGGTGCTGTTAAAGAAGAAGAATTTGTCTTTGATGACAGGGCCGCCGACGGAGTAGCCGAACTGGTTACGGACAAAGCGGCCTTTGGGAACCCCATTCGCATTGTTGTTGAAGTTGTTCGAAGCGAAGCGCGAGACACGATTGAATTCGTAGGCTGTGCCGTGGAAATCATTCGTGCCAGCGCGTGTCGCTACGTTGACGATGCCACCCGAAGCGCGCCCGTACTCAGCCGAAAAGTTGCTGGTGATGACGCGGAATTCCTGGACTGAATCAAGTGGCACACCTTGGCCGACAGTAGTGTCGAAGGTATTCACGTTCTCTCCGCCGTCGAGCAGAATGTTGGTAGACGATGGCCGCTGGCCGTTGATGGCAAAGCCCACACCGCGCGAAGTCGTGAATCCAGTGGTGACTGTGTCAGTCGGTGACACGTTGCCCGACAGCGCCACGAAATCGTATGGGTTGCGCGTTAGCGAAGGTAACTCGCGAATCTGGTTTCCAGAAACTACGTTCGACAATTCCTGATTCTGCGTGTTTACTTCGACGCCGCCACTGGCAACGATGTCCACTGTTTCACCCGTTGCCTGAATCGTTAAAGCAGTCTCGACTGTAACGCGCGCGCCGACCGTGACTTCTACGCGTTGTGTCCGCGTGGCAAAGCCGGTTGCCTGTATGCTCACGTCGTAAAGCCCAGGCTGCAAATTGGTGATGGTGTACTCACCCTGAGTATTCGTTGTTGCGGTGCGCGTCGCACCGGTATTCACCGCCTTGATCGTCACCGTCGCACCCGGCACGAGCGCGCCTTGTGGGTCTGTGACTTTCCCAATGATCTGCCCGGTTTCGGTTTGTGCCAGTACAGTCGAACAAATAACTAAAGCGAAGATGACTGTTGCTAGCGCGCGAGTGGCTAGCTTCCAATCTGCAAATAAATGCGACATGTTTTTCCTCCGTTCCTTCAATTGGCAATTGGTTTCTGCCGCTAACTGTTGCCGTCTCTCTTGGGCACACTTCCATCGCCTCGCTCTGTGTTTATAGGAGCAAGTCAGAAGATGTCGCCACGCCAGCCGGGAATCAGTCAGTCGGCTTAGCTTTCAAGTTGTTATAGGGGGTATACCTGTTTAGCTAAATTGGTGCTTGCCAGGAAACCTGCGCTTACAGGCCAACAATGTATCGGGTGATTCAATCGGGTGTGGTGGCTAGTCGTTCGCTAGCGCACAATACAAACTCGAAGAGGAAAGAGCGAGGGTGGTTGCTACTCACGAGTTTGCTGATATTTCAAAGCATCACTTGAAATCGCCAACAACGTTGAGGCAACTGATAGGCCAAGTAAAACTTGGTATGAATGCAAAAGATTTATCTGAAGGTTAGTGAATTTGAAATTGAAGTTTTTGCATCGCGATGCAAAAAAATGGATTTGGAAAACGAGCAGTCCAGCCCAATGGATTGAATTGTGCGCTGCCTGACTTTGAGCTTCACACTGATAGGCTGCGCTTTCCTGATGATTGCTGTACCATACGATTTCACTAGCTCTACATCTAACGCTATTCAGTTTTATGCAATAAGACTTATGACTACCAAACTCTACTGGCACGATTCACACCTGACTCAGTTCGAGGCGAAAGTCACTGAATATTTTGAACAAGACCAGCACGGCGTAGTAGTGCTCGACCAGACCGCTTTCTATCCCGAAGGCGGCGGCCAGCCAAGCGATACTGGACATATCAATGGCGTTGAGGTTAAGGACGTTGAGCTAGCTGCTGATGGGCGCATTCTGCATCATTTGGGAGAAGGTGCGAGCTTGCAAGTGAGTGAGACTGTCAGTGGCGTTGTTGATTGGGCGCGGCGACGCGAGATGATGCAACAACACACGGGACAACACATCATCTCGCAAGCTTTTTTTCAACTCTTCGGCGCGGAGACAAAAGGCTTCCGCATTACGGCGGATGTGACGCAGATTGACCTGACGCTGGAAGCTCAGCCTAACGAAGTTGCTTCCGCTATCGCACGCGCTGAGGAATTAGCTAATCAGGTGATCTTTGATAATCGCAACCTTCGTGTGCATGAAGTCACGCCGGACGAAGCGGCCAAGTTGCCCTTACGCAAAGAGAGCTTTATTACCGATTGCATTCGAGTAATCGAGATTGACGAATTTGATTGGTCGCCCTGCGGCGGCACACACGCCAAACAAACCGGCGAAGTCGGCTTGCTTGCCGTACGCGGTTGGGAGCGCGCCAAGCAGATGATTCGCGTCGAATTCGTTTGCGGCGTGCGGGCCTTGCAAGACTATCGCCTCGACCATCAAATCGCTGACAGCCTTGCACGCCAGTTCACCGTCGGACGCGCTGAGGTCTTGAATTCAGTCAGCCGGTTGCAGGATGAGAACAAAACATTGGTGCGGCGCGTCAAGCATCTGGCTGAAGTCGCCGCCCAAGTCGAAGCGCAAGAACTGCTCGCGCGCGTCGGCGAAAACAACGGCAAGCGTGTAGTGGCGCAAGTTATCAACGACCGTGATTTTGAAGAAGTGAAGATGTTAGCGCACAAGCTGGTGGCTCAGCCTGGCGTGGTGGCGTTGTTGGCTACTGCACAGGGAGAAAGCGCGAAGCTCGTCTTCGCGCGTTCGGCTGATTTAACTAACGATGTGAATGCGCTGTTGCGCGCTGCGTGCGAGGAATTGGGCGGGCGCGGCGGCGGCAAACCTGACTTCGCGCAAGGCGGAGGCAGTCGGGTGAATTTACTCGAACAAGTGTTGGAGAAGGCTGGTAACAAGGTTAAGGACGGAGCTTGATTTTGGAGTGCTGCGGCTCGACGCAGCTTTTGTTTTCTTCTTCGAACAATTCGTGTCGAAGCGAAATCTCCGAGCCGCGAGCGAAAAGCTGCGTCGAGCCGCAGCACTCCATAGCAGTGCGCCTATTTTGTCGTGATGGTCACTTCATTACTCACCATCCCGGCGCGAAAAACCTTCAGCCGGTGTGTGCCTGCCATCAACCCTGTGGGCAGCACAACGTTCAATTGATTCAAGCCTGTGAACCCAGGCGCGCGGCCTGCGTAAGTTACCGCGATGTTTTGCTCATCCAAAGTGGCGCGTACACTACTGCTGAAGTTGCCGTCAACGTCTGTCGCATCGTTGCCGAGACCAGTCGTGAAGACTGCGAGGACGTTTGGCTCACCGGTTGGGCGCACCGCTGCAAAGGGCGCGGGTGTAAAACTGAACGCATCCAAAGCGATTGCTTCGCCATTGCCGCTTTGGTTGACGGTGAAAACCGAGGGCGCGCTGGCTTGCACAGTCGTCGCGCTATAACTGACCTTACCATCGCCGGAAGTGATCTTGACCAAAGCCGGGCCGGGCTTGCTCCCGGCAGGGATTTCATAATTGATCTGCGTCGGCGAGACAAAGAAGAGCGGTGCGGCACGCTCAGTCCCGGCATAGTCCTGCACGGTGACGCGCGTGCCTGCCAATTCAATAGGCAAAGGCTGCGTAGTCGCAACACGCGTCGCCGTAGCCAGATTGACGCCAAAGGCCGCCACGATTGATTTGGGCGCAATGGACGAAAAGTTGAAGCTCGCCGCTGAAACAGTTTTTGCTCCATTACCAGCGGCGCTGAAATCCACGATAAACAGCCCGCCATCCAGATCGCTCAGCAGCACGCGGTCTAAGCCCAGAAACGGATAGACTCCCCAATTGCCGTCGAAACAAAAAGTCCCCTGACAAAGTGGGCCGTTATAGGTGTCGTAGCCGCCAACCAACACCGGTTTAGCCGGATCGGTGATGTCGAATACCTCAGTGCCTGCTTGATACCACGAGACAAAGAGTAGATTGCCGACGATCATCGGATTGTGCGTCGAGAAAGTGTCCAGGCCGATACTGGCCGCTGTGATGGCGGCGATCTGTCTGGGATTGGCCGGGTCGGAGATGTCGAACAGGCGCACGTCACCATCCACCGTTTCGCGGCAACTCGCCAGAATCTTGCCATCATTCGTCACCCAACTGCTGTGCGACGAATTGCCGGAGTTGATCGTGCCCAATAGCGTCGGGTCTTGCGCGCGCACGTTGCGAATATCGTAAATATCTGTGCGCCCACCCCAACCGGAGGTATAAAGCCTGCCATTTACGGCGAGCATGTTGTGAATGAAGCGCGTGTCAGTCGTGGTGATATTACGGATGAACACGGGGGCCGACGGATTGCTGACATCGAAGACCTTGACCACCGGTGTCCGCGAATCGGCTTCAAAAAGCAGACCATCAGCAACAAACAATTCGTGCACAAATGGGTAGCCATTCTGCGCTGGCGTGATCTGGCTGAGCAGCGTTGGATTGCGCGGGTCGCGCACGTCAACGATGTGGACGCCGCCGTTGTTCTCGCTCGAAAAATAACCTATGCCGTTGATGACGACGACGTCTTGAAAGCGCCCGCCGGTCGGCGGATTATAGTGTCCGGCCAGCACAGGTGCGCGCGGATTCATGATGTCAATAATCATTACTCCGTTACCGTTGTAGGAGGCGAGGTAGGCATAGTTGCCTTCACCCCAAACGTCGCCGTAGCGGTTGTCAGTAGGGAATGGATTGAGTTGGCCGAGCAACCTGGCATTCATCTGCGCAAGTGCCGGAGTGGGATAAAGCGAAAGAAGTAATAGCGTGATGGTTGCTTGTAAAACGTTTAAGACACGTGACTGTTGCATCAATAAACCTCATTGATGACCGGCTTGAGCTTCAGCTTCCTCTGCGAGAGCTTTGAAGAATTGCCCGGCCAGCATTTTGGCCGAGGCTTGAATCATGCGCTGACCAATACTGGCCAGTGTGCCACCGGCGCTGACATCACCGGCGTAGTTGATGACCGTCTCTTCGTTCTGCGCTATCAGATCAAGCGTGCCCGCGCCTTTGACGAAGCCGACTTTGCCATTGCCCTCGACGATCATCTTGTAATGTTCAGGCTCGCGCAGCTCGCCAAGCTGAATCTTGCCGGTGAAGGTGCCTTTGATCGCACCGATGCCGGCTTTCATCGTCATTTTGTAAGAGCCGTCTTCAGCGGCTTCAAGCGCTTCGCAGCCCGGCACACAACGTTGCAACACCGCCGGGTCAATCATCATACGCCAGAGCTGTTCGCGTGGCGCTTTGATTGTGTAACTGCCTTCGATCTTCATTTGCTTAGCAGGCTACTGCGAGAGGCGCACGTAGGGCAAGCGCGGGTTAAGCGCGGCTCAAGGCCGCCTGCACTGCGCGCTGTGCGTAGACTTTCGCCAGATGCCGCCGATACTCGCCCGAAGCGTGAATGTCTTCCAAAGCGTCTGAGGCATCGGCGTCCGCGTGCGCGGCGGCGGCTTTGATCGCGGCCTCGTCGAGCGCCTTGCCGCGCAAAGCTCCTTCAACCGACGTAGCGCGAAAGGCCTTCGGCGCAAGCCCGGTGACGCCGATACTGATCTCTTCGCATTGACCGTTGTTGAGCTTGAGTTGTGCCGCGACGCCCACCAGCGCAAAACCGGAGGCGGACTGCGCCACTTTCAAATAGGCCGACGCTTGTGGTTGAGCAGGCACAGGCACGCGCACTTCGGTGACGATCTCGCCTGGTTCGACCGCGCTGGTCAACATATCCACGAAGAAATCGCTTGCCTTGATTGTGCGCTCGCCTTTGCTACTGCGCGCGACGATCTCGGCATTCAAAGCCAGCATTGCCGCGGGCCAATCCGCCGCTGGATCAGCGTGCGTCAAGCTGCCGCCGATGGTGCCGCGATTGCGCACCTGTTGATCGCCGATTTGCGCCGCCGTCTCTGCCAGCAGCGGGCAATGTTGTTTGATCTCTGCCGACGCCGCGATGGTGGCGTGCGTGGCGTTGGCGCCGATGCTAATCACGCCGCTTGCAATTTTGATCGTGTTTAACTGTGCGATCTTGCCGATGTCCACCACCACCGCAGGCGCTGCCAGTCGCAGCTTCAACACGGGGATCAGGCTGTGGCCGCCCGACAGAATTTTGCAATCGTCGCCGTGCTGAGCGAGCAGGTTCAACGCTTCATCAATCGTGGTAGGCGCGAAGTATTCGAAATTGCTTGGAATCATGTTTCCCTCGCTTTCAATTGTTCATTGCTCGCCAAAGCTTCTCAGGCCGCAGCGGTAGGTCGAGATGCTTCACTCCGAACGGCGCGAGCGCATCAATCACGGCGTTGGCGACGGCGGGCGTAGAGCCGATGGTGCCTGCTTCGCCCACACCCTTCGCGCCGAGCGGATTAACTGGCGATGGCGTGACCGTGTGATCGAGTTCGTAGTGTGGCAACTGGTGCGCTTTGGGCACGGCGTAATCCATCAACTCGCCAGTTAGCAACTGGCCGTTTTCGTCGTAGACGACTTCTTCAAACAACGCCTGCGCCAAGCCCTGCGCGATACCGCCGTGCACTTGGCCTTGCACCAGTAGCGGATTGATTTGATTGCCGCAATCGTCCACGGCGATGTAGCGTTTGATCTCAAGCTCGCCAGTATCTTTGTCAATCTCGACCACGCAGATGTGCGTGCCTGACGGGAAAGTAAAGTTCTTCGGCTCGAAGAAGTGTGTTGCGGTCAGCCCCGGCTCGAAGTCTTCCGGTATGCTGGCGGCGGTATGCGCGGCCAACGCGACCTCTTGAATCGTCAGGCTCTTATCGTTTGGCGCGCCGACGAAGCGGCCATTTTCAAAAGTCAGACTCGCTTCATCCGTGCCCAACAAATGCGCCGCGAGTTTGCGCGCCTTGTTGACGACCTTTTCCGTCGCAAAGGCAAGCGCCGCACCGCCGACTGCCAGGCCGCGCGAACCGAAGGTGCCAATGCCGTACTGCACAATGGCCGTGTCGCCGTGCACGACCAGCACGTCGTTCATATCAATGCCGAGCATGTCGCCGACGATCTGCGCAAACGACGTCTCTTGGCCCTGGCCGTGCGGCGAGACACCGGTGAGCACAGTGACCTTGCCGGTTGGCTCGACGCGCACGGTCGCGCTTTCCCAGCCGCCCGCAGGCATCGCAACCGACGGCCCCATCGCGCAAATCTCCACGTAGGTCGAAACGCCGATGCCCATCACGCGGCCTTGCTGGCGCGCAGCGGCCTGCTCCGCGCGCAGCTTCTGGTAATCGGCCAGCGCCATCGCTTTCTGTAACGCCTTCTCGTAATCGCCGCTGTCGTAGACCACGCCGCAAGACGTAGCAAAGGGAAATTCCTCGGGCGTGGGGAAATTCTTCCGCCGCAGTTCAATCGGGTCCATCTGCAATTCTTGCGCGACGCAATCCATCAGGCGTTCGACCAAATAAGTCGCTTCGGGACGGCCCGCGCCGCGATAAGCGTCAGTCGCCATCTTGTTAGTGAAAACTTCTGTGCACTTCATCGAGATAGCTGGGATCTTGTAACAGCCCGACAGCATCAAGCCGGTCAGCGTCGGAACTGCGGGCGTCAGCAATTGGTGATACGCGCCGATGTCTGCGATCACCTCGTACTTCAAACCGAGCAGCGTGCCGTCGTTCTTGACCGCGACCTGTACGGTGCCTGTCTGCCCGCGCCCGTGAATGGTCGCCTGTAAATTTTCGCGGCGGCCTTCGATCCACTTCACCGGTTTTTTGAGTTGCATCGCAATCCAGCCCAACAGCGCCTCTTCGGCGTAGACGTTGAGCTTGCAGCCAAACCCGCCGCCGACTTCGGGTGCGATGACACGGATTTTATTCTCGGCCACGCCGAGCATCAGCCCGATCTGTGTGCGCAGCAGGTGCGGAATCTGTGTGGACGACCAGAGATTGAGCTGCTGTTCGCCAGGGAAGTACTGCGCCAACACGCCACGCGTCTCTACTGGAATAGGCGCCAGGCGTTGATGATTCAACTTCTGCGTGATGACTTTGTCGGCCTGCGCAAAAGCAGCGTCAACGTCGCCTGAGCCTGCGTTGTGCACGAGCGCGATGTTGGTGCCGAATTCTTCATGAATTACTGGCGAATCAGGTTGTGCCGCCTTTTCACCATCGCTCACCACGTCCAGCGGATCGTAATCAACCTCGATCAATTCAGCGGCATCACGCGCTTTGTATTTGTCGGTCGCCACAACCGCCGCGACCGGATGGCCGACATAAATAACTTTATCTTGCGCCAGGACGGCATGCTTTGGCGCTTTCAACTCCGGGTGCGCCATCGCGCAGGGCACGTTGCCGATCTTGCCCGCAATGTCTGCGCCAGTGTAGACGGCTACAACGCCCGGCGCACTCTTAGCCGCGTCGGTATTGATCGAATTGACGCGGGCATGCGCATGTGGGCTGCGCAAGAAGGCGACGTGCAGCGTGTCGGCAAGCTTGATGTCGTCCACGTAATGGGCGATGCCTTGGATCAAACGCGGGTCTTCGGTGCGTTTGACCTTTTGTCCCATGTACTTTGCTAAAAATGACATTGCCTATTTCCTCCTCACTTAATCCACGCGGGTGATGGCGGATCCCATTTGGTCAGCGGCGTGCAACACCGCATCCACAATATGTTGATAGCCGGTGCAACGACAGATATTACCTTCAAGTCCGTGCCGGACATCGGCCTCGGTTGGATTGGGTTTGGCTCTGAGTAAAGCAACCGAAGCCATAATCATCCCCGGCGTACAAAAGCCGCATTGCAAACCGTGACATTCCCAAAAGCCTTCTTGCACGGGATGCAATTGGCCGTCTTGGGCCAAACCTTCGATGGTTATGATCGCCGCGCCATCCGCTTGCACAGCGAGCAAGGTGCAAGATTTGACCGCTGCGCCGTTGAGCAGCACCGTGCACGCGCCGCAGATTGAAGTCTCGCAGCCGATGTGTGTGCCGGTCAGCCCGGCTACGTCGCGCAGGAAATGGACGAGCAACAGGCGCGGTTCGACATCGGCCTCGTGCGCTTGCCCGTTGATGGAAAGTTGGATTTTCACGCGCTGCCTCCTAGAAAGTTTCTTTGAAGCTTTGGGCGAGTCAGTGTCGGCGTGCGCGGAAAGCTTGGACAGGCGGCGCTGACACCAATCGCGCGAATTGAATGGTTGTGATCGAAATGAACGAGCGTAGAAACGAATTGAGAAAGGATACCGCGAAGCTTGCTTGCGGTTTCGCCGCCAAGCGGCGCGCATCATAACGCGCCGCTTGGATGTTTGACAACGGTCACATCCGTGCTGCGGCCCATCAATCCAGGCGCTTCACGCGAACGTTGGCGTAGCGCACGATGCTTTTCGGATCGTGCGCCTGGAACGCGAAAAAGCCTTTATCGAGAATGCGGGTGTAATTGGCGCCAGCCTTGTAATCAGCGGGCTGCTCCCAATCAACTGCGACCTTGTCGTTGATTTTGATGGTGACATGTTTGTCTTTGACGATGATGTCGTAGCTGTACCACTCGTTGTCCTTCGCGAAATTCTCCTTGACGTTGACCACGTCATAGAGGCTGCCGGTTTTCTTCCAGTCGGTATGTGTCTGATTGACTTGGACTTCAAAGCCATACTTGGGAAAGCCGGTCGGCTGATATTGCGTGTGGAAGTAAATACCGCCATTCGAGCCGGGTTCGGTCAGCACATCAACTTTCAACTCGAAGTTGACATAGGGCTTCTCTTCGCCAACGTAATAGAGGTGACAGCGAGGGCCGTGCGTCATGAACGCGCCATCCTGGATTGTCCAGGTATCTTGATTCTCTTCGGACTTCTTCCAGCCATTGAAAGTCTTGCCGTCAAAAAGTGTTTTGAAGCCTTTTTCGTTTTTGACCTTGGGCGGTTTGGGGATTGCTGTCTGGTTTTGCGCGAAGCCTGGTGCCATAGCTAGCAGCAGCGCACAAGCGAGCAGCGGAAGTTTGATTTTCATCGGTTAGGTTCTCCTTCAGGATTGATGGAATCACTTGATTGCAATAGAAAGATTGCTGCCGCATTGTGCGGAGCGGAAACAAAAAAGGCAAGGCTGTTGCCAACCTTGCCTTTTAGTAATGTTGATGACGATGATCAACTGAAAAAGAGGAGGAGCTATTCGTTGTCCGGCTTATCCGGCTTCGGATCGTTGCGCTTCAACGTGGGCCGATCCGCCGGTTTGGAATCTTTGGAATCTGTTGACGTGCCAGCGCCACCGTCAGTGCCTTCAGGCTGGCCCGGTTGACGGCGCTTGAGCGTCGGACGCTTGTTTTCTGCTGCCGCATCCGAGCCGCCGCGTCCGGCGACGCGCGCATTGGTCATCGAGACCAAGCGCGATTTGACTAGCGTGAATTCCGACGTGTTGAGGGTATATTCGCTGCGGTCCGGGAAGCGCACTATCAAGCCGTTGACTTGTGTGATGCGATCCGCCGTCATTGGATGCGTGCTGAAAATGCGCGCCAACGTGCCGGGCTTTTTCTTGTCTTTAGCTTGCAGCTTTTCGAAGAAGCTGGCCAGCGCGCGCGGATCATACCCGCAGGCCCACATATATTGCGCGCCCAGCGAGTCAGCCTCGCGCTCTGCGTCACGCCCAAATTTGAGAAAGCCCATCGGAATCAACATGCTCGCCGCTTGACGCGCGCCAAAACCACCCCAGCCACCCATGAAGATCAAAGGCAACGTGCCCCAATTGACAATCTGTCCTTTAGAAGCTTGCTCGACGCCGTGCCGCGCCGCCACGTGCGCAATCTCGTGCGCCATTGGCCCGGCCAGTTCCGCTTCATTGTCGGCTTCGAGAATCAAGCCTTTGTTGACGTAAAAGAAGCCGCCGGGCAGGGCGAAGGCGTTGACCTCGTCGCTGTCAATCACCTTGATGGTGAAAGGCACTTTGGCGTCCGAATGCAAGACCAGGTTCTGGCCGACTTTGTTGATGTATTCGACGATGACCGGGTCTTCGACGAGTTTCGCGGACTGATCAACTTCACGCGCGAATTGGCGGCCAATGGCGACTTCTTTTTCGACACCGTAGAAATTGATCTGGTGCTTATTGATGTTGCGCTTGCCAATCAATTCAGGATTTTCTTCCTCGGCGAGGCCCTTACTGTTACTGGTAGCGGCTGGTTTGGCGGGGGCGTTCTTTTTGTCAGAACTATTTTGCGCGAAAGCTGGTGCGGCGACCAGCAGTAAGCCTAACGCAAGGCTCAAACGAATGGGAGCATTCGGCGATTCCATAGCAGCTCTCTCCTTGAACTACGCGGATGATTTTCTATTTGCTCTCTCAACAAAACAATGTTTCAAGGCTCCAAGTTGATAGTTGAAAGAACAGCTTGTTTGGCGATTGAATAAAAGACTGATTCGTCTTTCACTGCTTGTTTCAATGGCAGGCATTATAGCCAGGTCGCTGCAATTCGGCAGCAGGTTTTTAATTATATTTCTTTAGGACAAAGCTAGTAGCCGTTTCGAACCGCCTGACCAGCGCTTGCCCACAGCTTGCCAGCCACAAATGAAGAGTTGAAATTCACTGGATGACTGGTTAAATTGCCATTGACCATGATCTCAAGCTAGGCGTGATCGTCTGGCTGCTAAGCCTTCCCGCTTTACGATAGGAGATGTGCCATGAAGTTTTTGTTTACGCTTTCGTTGTTCTGCGCTTTCGCTTTAATACCGCTGACGATTGGTCATACTGCGCCCGAAGCCGAGTGGCCGCAGTGGCGTGGCCCGCTGCGCAACGGCATATCGAGTGAGACCGGATTTCTCAAACAGTGGCCTGCCCAGGGCCCTGCTGTGACTTGGTCAATCGCGAATCTCGGTGAAGGCTACGGCTCGCTGGCGGTCAAAGCCGACCGCATTTATGTGCAGGGAACGAGCGGAGCGGCCAGCGCCATCTTTTGTTTGAACCGTGCGGATGGCAAGGTGATCTGGTCAGCCTCTTTAGGGCCGAAGGTGAATGAAAGCCGTGGCAACGGCCCGCGCGGCACGCCGACGCTGGATGGAGATAGAATTTATGTGCTGACCGAAAATGGCGATCTGGCTTGTTTGCGCGCGCGCGATGGTTCCAGAGTGTGGAGCAAAAACATCCTGAAAGAATATGGCGGGAGCAATCCCGGTTGGCTGATCAGTGAATCGCCACTAGTGGATGGCAATCGTGTGATCGTTTCGCCAGGTGGCGGCGGAGCGGGCATCGTGGCGTTGGACAAAATGACCGGCGCGGAGATTTGGCACGCGCGCGAATTGAGTGATCAGGCTGGTTATTCTTCTTGTATCGCGGCGGACATCGGCGGAGTACGCACCTACATGAATTTCACTTCGCGCGCGGGAGTTGGCGTGCGCGCCAGTGATGGCAAGCTGATGTTCCGCCATACGAACGTCGCCAACCGCACAGCCAATTGCACGACGCCGGTCTTTGCTGACAACAAAGTCTTCTTCTCGTCGGCCTACGGCACAGGTGCGGCATTGCTCAACCTCTCAGCGCAGAACGGCGAAGTCCAAGCGCAGGAGGCTTACTTCACGAAAGAGATGATGAACCATCACGGCGGGATGGTTTTAGTGAATGGCTATCTCTACGGCTTCTCCAACGCGATACTAACCTGCCTCGATTTCAACACTGGCAAAGTAATGTGGCGGGATCGTAGCGTTGGTAAAGGTTCGCTGACTTATGCGGACGGAATGTTGTATCTGCTTGGCGAAAATCAGACAGTGGGGTTGGCCGTAGCAAATCCGGAAGCCTATGTTGAAAGAGGCCGCTTCTCTATCAAAGACTTGGGGCGTGAAAGCTGGGCACATCCGGTGGTCGTGGGCGGCAAGCTTTACATCCGCAATCAGAATGAACTGACTTGTTATGATGTGAAGGGGAAGTAAAGGGCGGTTATGACGGCTTTACCCAAACGGCGCTACACGTTGGAAGAGTACTTGGAACTGGACAAGAACTCCGAGGAAAAGTACGAGTACTTTGACGGCGAAGTCTTTGCGATGGCTGGAGGGAGTTTGAGTCATAACCGAGTCGCCGGCAATTTATTCTACGGCTTGAGAAGCAGGCTTGAAGGCGGCTCCTGTGAAGTCTTGCCTGCCGATATGCGGATCAAAGTCCCCAAGGCTTTCCCGTATCGCTATCCGGACCTTTCTATCGTTTGCGGCAAGCCAATCATTGAAGAACTGAGTGGCCAGCAGATGCTTGTCAATCCGTTGGTGTTGATCGAAATTCTCTCACCAACAACTGAAGCCTATGACCAAGGGCGGAAGTTTTTGGCTTATCAATCAATCACGAGCTTTCAGGAGTATTTGCTGGTCTCGCAAGATTGGCCACACATCACGCAATACGTGCGTCAATCATCTGGCAAGTGGCTGCGTTCCGAGATCGAGGGAATAGAGAATGTGCTGAAGTTGGAGTCAATCAACTGCGCCTTAGCTTTGGCTGAAATATACCGTCTGGTCGAATTCAAGCCGCAAGACGAGATTGCCTAGTTCTTGTAAGGTGCGGGCGAGCCGCCCGCTTAACTTTCGCCTTCGGGCGGCTCGTTCATTCCCGCAATCCCTTCATACACTTCTACTCCCACTTCTTCCTCGCAACGTGGAAAGACTAGTCGCAACAACAGCGGCGTCACCATCGTCGTCACCAGCACCATAATTACCATAATCGAGAAAACCTCCTGGCCAATCACGCCACTAGCCAAGCCTACACCCGCCACGATCAATCCGACCTCGCCGCGCGAGATCATCCCCACACCTACGCGCAATGCTTCTTGATTGGTGAAACCGCACCAGCGCGCACCCAAACCGCTACCGATAACTTTGGCCAAAATCGCCACGAATAAAATCGCCAGCATCAGCAACAGCTTCGACGAATCGGCCAGCAGTGCGCGCCCGTTCGCTTCCAGCCCAATCGAGATAAAAAAGACGGGCACGAAGATGCTGTAGGTGAGCGGATGAATGCCTTCATCAACTTTGTGTTTGAAGCGCGTGCGCGTGATAAGCACACCGGCCAGATAAGAACCGGTGATGGCCGCCACTTGGCCGACGTATTGCGCCAGAAAGGCGTAGAGCAGGGCCAAACTCACCGCGCCAGCGAGCAGCGCCTGACTGGCGGGAACGCGCGCAAAGCTTTCCATCAAGCGGTCAAAATAGCGCCAGCCAAACCAAGTCGCCAAGACAAAAAAGAGAATCATCAAAACAACGATTAGTCCAATCTCGGCGGCCTTGTTGCTATTGAAAAGCTGCGTGGCTAAGAGTTGTGGCAGAGTGGCCGCCGCTTGCGGTTGCGCGTTGCCGATAGCGGCAAAGGCGACGACAAATGAAAGTACGATGATTCCCATCACGTCATCAATGACCGCCGCGCCCAGAATCGTCGAGCCTTCTTTCGATTTCAATTGCTTCAACTCCATCAGCGTCTGCGCCGAGATCGAAACGCTCGTAGCCGTCAACACCGTACCGATGAAGATCGCTTCGCGCCAGCCGTAGCCAAACGCTCTAGCTGTCAACGCGCCGCCCAACATAGGCAAGCTGACGCCGCCCACCGCTGCCCAGAAGGCCGCCCGCCCCACACGCTTCATTTCCTCCAAATCGGTCTCCAAACCTGCCACGAACATCAACAGGAGCACGCCGAGTTCGGACAAGTCTTTGACAGTAATGCTGAGCGCTTCGTGCTGTGCATGAAAGATCGGCCACCCCATTAGATTGAGCGCCGTCGGGCCGAGCAACAATCCGATTAGTATTTCGCCAAAGACCGCTGGCTGGCCGAAACGCACGCTGAGCGCCCCGGCAGCTTTGGCAGAGCAGATGATGACAAGCAGCAGTAAAAGTAATTGCAACAAGTGCGGCATTGCGGCCTCTCTTTACCAGTCAGACGAAATGTGTAAACGAATAACGCAAGCATACAGGGCTGCGTTGAAGCCACGCAAGCAGCCGCTTGCACTGCATTGCCTTCAAAGGGGCACCTAGCTATGATGCCGCCGTTCAAGCAGTCACATCACATCGGCAAGAGGCAACAATGTTTCAGCAAAACAAGCGCGCGTACTTGATGGTAGCTTTGGTCGCAGTGTTGTGTTGGTGGTTTGCTCGCAGCAGCCACGCGCAAAATCAGGCTGGCACGTCGCAACGGCCACTGATTTTGGGTGTTGCACACATCGCGTTTCAAGTGAGTGATCTCAGCAAGGCGCGCGCGTTCTATGGTGAACTACTCGGCTATGACGAACCGTTTCAAATTCGCAATGAAGATAATTCGCTGGCGCTGACCTATTTCAAAGTCAACGACCGGCAATACATTGAAATCTTCCCCGGCTTGCCGCCAGATAAAGACGACCGTTTGCTGCATATCGCGTTTGAGACAAACGATCTCGAAGCCTTGCGCCTCTACTTTCAAGCCAAAGGCATCAAGGCGCCGGATAAAGTCAATCAAGGGCGCGATGGCAACATCAACTTCACTGTGACCGACCCAGACAATCATCGCGTCGAGTTCGTGCAATATCGCCCCGGCTCGCTGCATACGCGGAACAAGGGCCGCGCGATGTCAACGCGGCGCATCTCTGAACGCATCTTGCACGTTGGCTTGACCGTGGCGGATGTAGCCGCCACCGACAAGTTTTACAAAGACGCGCTCGGCTTCAGCGAAATCTGGCGCGGCGGGCGTGATGACGCGACGCTTAATTGGATCAATATGCGCGTGCCAGATGGCCTAGATTATCTTGAATACATGCTGACCACCGGCAAACCGACGCGCCAACAACTCGGTTCCAGTCATCACGCGGCGCTGCTGGTGCCCGATATGCAGAAGGCGTTGGAAAACTTGCGCGAGCGCGTCAGCGATCCAACGCAGATCAGAGCGCCGCAGGTCGGACGCAACCGGCGCTGGCAATTGAATCTGTTCGACCAGGACGGCAGTCGCATTGAATTGATGGAGCCGTTTCCAATTCGTTAGGAGGTTAGGGATGAAGCAGAACCTTTGTTTGCTCTTCTTGCTGATCAGCCTGAGCAAGCTGGCTTTCCCTCAGCAGACAGCGCCAGCACCAACTTCGTTGACTGGTGCAATTTCCAAAGTCTACAAAACGGTTGGCGAAACAAAACTCTACCTGCATATCTACCAACCGGCTGAGCAGACCAGCAAAGCCAAGCTGCCTGCCATCGTTTTCTTCTTCGGTGGCGGCTGGCGACAGGGCAGTCCCGCGCAGTTTATCGAGCATTGCAAATATCTAGCTGAGCGCGGCATGGTGGCGATCACGGCGGAATACCGCGTCAAGTCGCGCCATAACGTGATACCGCTCGAATGCATCGCTGACGCGAAATCCGCCATGCGCTGGGTGCGCGTGCACGCCGCAGAATTGGGCATTGACGCCGACCGCATCGCGGCTGGTGGCGGCAGCGCGGGCGGACATCTCGCTGCTGCCGTAGCTACGCTGCGTGAGTTCGATGACAAGGCGGATGATTTGAAAGTCAGCCCGTTGCCGCAGGCGTTGGTGCTCTTCAACCCGGCGCTCGATACGACTGAAATAGCTGCTGAATACGGCTTTGGTGACAATGCGCTAGCTGCTTCACCGCTGCACAACGTCCGCAAAGGTCTGCCGCCAACTATCATCTTTCACGGCACAGCCGACACGACCGTGCCATTCACCCAAGCCACACGCTTTTGCGAAGCACTGAATAAACAGGGCAGTCGTTGCGAAGTGAAAGCCTACGAAGGCCGCCAACACGGTTTCTTTAACTATGGCAGAGGCGATAACGAAGATTTCAAAACAACGCTGCGCGCCACAGACGAATTTCTTACTTCGCTCGGTTGGCTGAAAGGGAAGCCGACGCTGTGAGCAGGTTGGGGCTTCTTCACACCCTCCAACCCGTGTGCTAGTATCCCGGCATAATCGCACAGGATTATTCCCGCGAAGACATCAAGCGCGCAATCAAAGGGAGGAATGGCAGATGACCATTCAACTACAGACTTCAAGCTTTACCAGCAAGCGTCAGCGCAAAAAGATTCTCAAGAAACCGCTTCGTTAAAACCGCACTTTTCGTCATCAATTCGTAGCAAAATGGCTGGCAGCACCTGCACGGGTAACCAGTCCTTCCATCTTTCTTACAACCCAACCATCAACGCTTGAAAGGAGCCAAGTGATGAAAACATACTCGACACAGGAGATCAGAAACTTGGGCATTGTAGGTCACGGCGACGCGGGGAAGACCTCCCTCGTCGCCGCAATGCTATTCGCCGCCGGCACCAGCCCGCGCTTAGGCAAAGTAGACGACGGCAGCGCCCCCACCGACTTCGATGAAGAAGAGATCAGCCGCAAGATCAGCCTCAATACAGGCACCGCCTATTGCGAATACAAGAACACCAAGATCAATCTAGTAGACACGCCCGGTTACGCTGCCTTTATCGCCAATGCCAAGCCCGCGCTGCGCGTGACCGAGGCCTCCGTCTTTGTCGTGGAGGCCGTCGGCGGCATCGGCGTGCAGACCGAAAAGGCCTGGGAATATTGCAACGATCTCAAACGCGCCCGCCCGCGCTTCTTCGTCATCAACAAACTGGATAAAGACCGCGCGGATTATGGTGCGGTGTTGAACGCTCTGCGCGAGACCTTTGACATTCACTGCGTTCCCTTCACGCTGCCAATTGGCACGGAGCGCGGCTTCCGCGGCATCGTGGATGTCATCCGCATGAAAGCCTACGAGTTCGACGCGAACGGCAAAGCCAAAGAAGTTCCGCTGCCCGAAGAAGGACGCGGTTACATCAACGAGACGCACGAGCGTCTGATCGAAGCCGTTGCAGAATCGGACGAGACGCTGATGGAACACTTCTTTGAAGCGGGCACACTCCCCGACGACGAATTTATCGGTGGCATCAAGAAAGCAATTCTCTCCGGCGTGCTGATGCCTGTGTTCGCCGCATCGGCTACTTCGTTGATTGGCATTTCAACGATGCTCGATATGATCGTCGAGTTTGCGCCCGCCCCGTCAGACCTGGGCGCAATCGTCGGACATCCCGACCCGGATCACCTGGACGTTGAAGTCGAACGCGCCATCAGCGACAGCGAGCCAGTTTCCGCCTATGTCTTCAAAACCATCGTCGAAAACTTCGGCAAGATCACGGTGATGAAAATCTTCTCTGGCGTCATCAAATCCGACGCCACCTTGCAAAACATGCGCGCCAGTTCAGCAGAACGCCTAGGCCCACTGCATGTCGTTCAGGGCAAAAGCGTCGAGAAGATCGCCGATGCTCACGCAGGCGACATCGTAGCCGTGCTCAAGCTCAAAGACACCACGACGGGTGACACGCTCTGCGATAAAGCCGCGCCGATTTACTACGACCCGGTCAAGTTGCCCGAACCCGCGATCAACTTCGCTATCGAACCCAAGTCGCGTGCCGATGAAGACAAGCTCTCCGGCGCGATTCACCGGTTGTTAGAAGAAGACCCGCAACTCCGCTACAACCGCAACGACGAGACTAAAGAGTTCGAATTGGGCGGCTCCAGCCAACAGCATATTGAAGCCGTCGTTGCCAAGTTGAAGAACCGCTACCACGTCGAAGTCGCGCTACACCAACCCAAAGTCCCTTACCGCGAAACCATCAAAGCGCGCGTTGAGGTTCAAGGTCGGCACAAGAAACAGACCGGCGGACGCGGCCAGTTCGGCGATTGCAAGTGCATCTTCGAGCCGTTGCCACGCGGTGGCGGCTTCGAGTTCAAAGACAAAATCTTCGGCGGCGCGATTCCGCAGCAATGGCGTCCCGCCGTCGAGAAGGGCATCAAGGATTCCGCTGCTCGCGGCGCGCTCGCGGGATATCCAGTGGTGGATTTCAAAGTCGAATTGATTGACGGCTCCTACCACACCGTAGACTCCGACGATCACTCGTTCCAGATGGCCGGACGCAAGGCGTTCAAGAACATGATCGAGAAGGCGCATCCCACCTTGCTTGAACCAATCATGAACGTCGAAGTCGTCGCCCCGCAGGAATTCGCAGGCGACCTGATGGGCGACCTCAACTCTCGCCGTGGCCGTATTGCTGGCATGGACGCCAAAGGCAGCAACCAGGTCATCAAAGCACAAGTGCCGATGTCCGAGATGTTGACCTACCCGCAAACGCTAAACTCGATCACGAGCGCGCGCGGGTCGTACCATATGGAGTTCTCGCACTACGACGAAGTACCCGCGCATCTGTCGCAGAAGATTGTGCAGCAGGCGGTGGCGGATGGTCGGGTGCGGAAGGAAGAGGAAGAGTAAGTCTGAAATATTGGTAGGTGTGATGGCTTACGTTGCTATCACACCTACCTTTGTTCAAGATGCTTGTGCTATGGGAATAAAACTCTTTTTAAGCTCGCTAGAAATACATAACTTTCGTACCTTCGAATATTTGCGTATTGATAAGCTAGGGAAGGTCAATCTCCTTGTCGGAAAAAATAATGTTGGTAAATCCTCCTTGTTAGAAGCCTTGTGGCTCTACGCGTATCGCGGTCACCCCACAATAATTTGGAATATTTTAGAGCAAAGAGATGAAGGGCGTGGGCCGAAAAACTCACCACGCCCAAGCTTTACGCCTTCAGAAGAAATAGGATCAGAAGACTATGTCGAATCAATAAAACAGCTTTTCCATCGCAACGTAATCGACAGTCAAGTGCCTCCGGCGACAATTGGGCCGATTGGCACAGCAGATAAAACCCTGAAAATCATGATGTCAGATTATGTAAACCGTCGAACCCATGAGTTAGAAACTAAAATAGTCACTGATTTTGGCGTCGAGAAGAATACCTACCTAGTAAATACCGCAAACCAACGCATACAGGAGGGGGAGATTGACCGTTGCGTAATGGTACCTCCACATGGCTTAAGTGCTTCAACAATAGTTAAATTGTGGGATGACGTCGCATTAACAAATCTAGAAGATGATGTACTGAGTGCAATGCGAATCATCGCAAAGGATGTTGAACGCATTAACTTATTGACTAGCCGTAGGTACGGAAGTGGAAGAATACCTATAGCCAAAATGACTGGAGCTAGCAAGCCAATCCCCCTGCGCAGTTTGGGAGAAGGAATGAATCGTATGTTCGGTATCGCGTTGGCATTGGTAAGCGCAAAAGATGGAATATTGTTGATAGATGAGATTGAGACTGGCTTGCATTATTCAATCCAACCTGATGTCTGGCGCCTGGTTTTTGAAGTTGCTCGCCGTCTTAATATACAAGTCTTTGCCACCACTCATAGCTGGGATTGTCTCACTGCTTTTCAAGAAGCAGCAAAAGAAGATGAACAAGACGAGGGTGTGCTTGTACGTCTGGTCGAAAAGAATGGGAAAATCACTGCTAATCTTTTTGACGAAGATGAACTAAACATCGTCGCCCGTGAAGGCATTGAGATAAGATGAGCAAGCCCAGCCAGCCCAGCCAAAACTTGGTCATAACGGAAGGCAAGGATGATATGCACGTCTTCCATCATCTGTTGGCCCACTACGGCGTGCCCAAAGGCATCATTGATTTCAAACCATACGATGGCTTGCCAAACTTACTTGAAGCCCTACCTCAACAACTGCGCGCTAGTGGACTTGAGCGGCTTGGCGTTGTTGTTGATGCTGATACTGATTTGACCGCTCGCTGGAATTCGCTCAAACACATTCTGACCAAAGCCGGTTATCTCAATCTTCCCGATGACCCTTTGCCTGAAGGCACGATAATCAATGAAGAGGACATTTCTGGAATACTCACTGAAGATGGTGATGAGGTGATCACAGAAGATGGCGCAGTCATCGTTCAAGAGGGGCTTCCGAAAGTCGGCATCTGGATCATGCCCGATAACAAATTGCCGGGGATGCTGGAAGACTTCGTCAGCTTTCTTGTGCCAGAAAACGATCCGCTCTGGGATAAAGCGAAAGGCTGTCTCGACGAAATTCCGGAAGATCAGCGTAGGTTCTCTGAGGCACACTTTGCTAAAGCGCACATCCATACTTGGCTTGCTTGGCAGAAAGAGCCTGGTACGCCATTGGGTTCGGCTATTAACCAGCGTTACCTGAAGGCTGATGCTGCTCACGCCAGGGTTTTGATTGAGTGGGTTAAGAGGCTGTTTGAATTGAATTGAAGCGAGGATTTTATGAACAGTCGTTTTCTTGGTCTACTCTTGGTCTTGGGGACGTTCTCCACCTTGACCATTCCGGCTTTGTCTCAAGTACCGATTATCATCCGCACTGGAACGCTGATTGACGGCAAAGGCGGCGTGCAGCGCAACGTTACCATCGTCATCGAAGGCTCGCGTGTCGCCCGCCTCGGCAATACAAATCAGCAACGTGTTGATTATGACTTTTCCAAACTAACGCTGCTGCCCGGCTTGATTGACACACACGTCCACATTGACGGCCATTTCGGCAAAGACGGACGCGCATCGAATCGCGGTGAAACTCCGGCCGAACAGATTCTCTTCGCCACCGAAAATGCTTACGTCACCTTGATGGCGGGTTTCACCACGGTGCAAAGCGTCGGCTCGCCATCTGATGTAATCTTGCGCGAGGCCATTACGCGCGGGCAACTACCCGGCCCAAGACTGCTGACTTCCATTTCGCCGGTGACTGAAAACACCGGCACGCCAGACCAGATTCGCGAGCACGTGCGCAAGATGGTGGCGCAAGGCGCTGACCTGATCAAAATCTTCGCCTCGAAAAGTATCCGCGACGGTGGCGGCCAGACTTTGACGGACGAACAGCTTGTAGCAGCTTGCGGAGAAGCCAAGACGGCAGGTAAGCGCACCTGGGTACACGCGCACGCTGCTTCAGCGGTGCGCGCGGCCACACTGGCTGGCTGTACGACCGTGACGCACGGCAGTCAGGTGACAGATCAAGAATTGGCTTTGATGGCGGAGCGTGGGACGTTTTTCGAGCCAAACGTCGGGCTGGTGTTGCAAAACTATCTTGAGAATAAAGCCCGCTTCCTGGGCATCGGCAACTACAACGAAGAGGGCTTTAAGTTTATGGAACAAGGCCTGCCGATGATGCTCGATGTATTCAAGCGGGCGGTCAAACAAAAAGGACTGAAGCTGATTATGGGAACGGATGCCGTTGCGGGCGCGCACGGGCAGAACGCGCGCGAAATCGTCCATCGCGTGCAAGCTGGCGGCCAACCTGCGATGGAGGCAATCATCGGCGCGACATCATTGGCGGCTGAAGCGCTCGGCATGAAAGATAGGATCGGCTCAATCGCGCCAGGGATGGAAGCCGATCTGATCGCGGTCGAAGGCGATCCGCAGCGCGACATCACTGCGCTACGCCGTGTCGTGTTCGTGATGAAAGGCGGAAAGGTTTACAAGAACGTTAGCCAGCAACAATGAAGGTTTACGCAATTGAACACGTACAGCTTGCAATGCCAGCGGGCGGAGAAGACGAGGCGCGCGCTTTTTACAGCGGCATCTTGGGAATCAAAGAGAGACCGAAGCCACCGCATCTAGCTAAACGTGGTGGCGTGTGGTTTGAAGAGGGAGGTTTGAAAATTCACTTGGGTGTTGAGCAGGGTTTCCGCCCGGCGAAGAAAGCACATCCTGCGCTGTTGGTAGAAGGTTTGGATGAGTTGATTGAGCGCTGCCGGAGGGCCGACGCTGAGCTAGTTTTGGATGAGCCGCTCAAAGGCTATCATCGAATATATGTGTACGACCCGTTCGGTAATCGGATTGAGTTGATGGAACCAGCGTAGTTGGGTAATAGGTGGGATATAGGGGCAGACCTGTGTGTCTGCCCTGGTCTCGCACCCTCGCCGCTTCGGGGCAGACACACAGGTCTGCCCCTACGCTAAACGGCTGGAACTCACTTACTGCCCGAAGCGATTCAAAACGTTGCGTGTAATCTGTTGCGCCCCCGCGTGCACGAGATAGGTATGTGACCACCACGCGAAATAATCATCCAAGCCCCACGCCCATTGAATGCTCCCAGTAGCAAAGACATTCGCGCCACTCGCGTGCGTGTAGAGCGTCATATCCGAATAGCCAGCGCCAACTTCAGAAACGACCGGTGAATGGGCCAGTACGACTGTATTCGCCGGGCCGATGCCGAACCTGCGGTCAGCTTCGTAGCCAACCAGACCGGGCAACTTGTCGCCATTACGCAAGCCCGTGTTGGCAAAAACCCAGTGGCTGGCGTTGGCAATCACCATGTCGGCGTCTACCGGGTAGTGTTCGTATTGCACGCCGAGCAGCGGCTCTTCCGGGCGATTGACGATGGGGTCGCGCCACGTCACGGTGGTGAGTTGGCGTTTGTTGGGATCGCTGTAGAACGGGTCTTTCGCCGCTTCTTTGTAACAGACCAGCGTGCGATTGGCCGCGCCATTGACGGAGCTAGGTTCAAAGCGCACTTGCCAGTAGGCGGCGTTCGCCGTGAAGAAACCTAGATGCACGCCGCGATTGCGCGCGTTCTCGACATTGTCGCGAATCTCGCGCGACCAATATTCGTCGTGACCGACCGAAAGGAAGGACTTGCGATTGTTGATGAGGTTAGGATTCTCGTGCGTGTCGAGATTGGTGCAGTAAGTTAGGTCGTAGCCTTCGCGTTCGAGGAAGCGCAGCATGTTCAGTTCCCAGCCCGACCAATCGTTGACCAGATCGCCCGTGCCGTAGCCATTATCATAAGGCCGGTTGAACGAGACTTTGTAAGCGCGCGCGCTGTTCGTGCTGTTGAAGGGATAGAGCGATTTGCCTCCCCAAGCATTGTAAGCCTGATAGGTCGTGACGCTCGATTGGAAGAGATATTTAGATGCACGCGGATCGTCGCGCACGACAAACGGAATATACCAGTCTTTCCCGCCGCGTGCCGTCAGCTTCGCCAAGTAATAACCGCTCGCCCAATTGGTCGGATCGGCAGTGTTGGGAATGTTGATCGTGTAGGGACTCGTCCAATTGCATTCGATCAAGCCTGTGACTGGGTCTGTTTTGGGCATGGTTTGGCGAATGCCTACGCGCGAAACCGGCGAAGTCATGCGCCGCGCGCCCGCGCCGTTATACCAGCCCAGACGAAAGAATTCGATGTTATAGGTCTTCGCAGTGGTCGAGACGTAGAAGCTGATTGTGCTGCCACGCGCCACGCTGGTTTTAGAGGCGTAGCCCTCGATTTCACGGTTGTAGGCCGGGTCGGCCAACTCCCAATCGGGCGCGCCCTGTTTGGCGTTCTCCCGCACGATTGGGTTGTCTTCGAGTGCGGCTGCCGCTGTGTTCTTGCCAGCCAGCGTCGCGCCTACGAGTGAGGCGGCTGAACTTTTGAGAAACTCCTTGCGTGTAATTTTTTTGCTCATAGCTGTTCCTGATGAAGATAAAGGGCAACAATTCTCGTGGGCGAATTGTTCGAGTTGTCGGTTGCGGGAGGGAGAAATGACCAACGGTTGTGAGTCGAGTGTCAGTTGCGGCTTTCCGCCAGCTTCTGTTGGCGGCGCGACGCGCGCATCCAATTGCGTAGGACGCCGGCTAGCGGCGCCGGTAATGCTGACTTGGCCGTCACACGTAATTTATTCCAAGCCTGTTCACGCGTCTGCAACAACAGCGCGGCCAAATTGGGTCTGGCTAGTTTCACAACGACCGTTTCGCGCATACTGGTCGCCCAATCGAACTTGTAAGATTCATCGCCGCGCAAAAAATCGAAGCGTTTCAAACCGCGCCGAATCGCGCTTTCAATCGTCAGCCCGGTCAACACCAATCCCGGGCTGAGATTGCGCCAAGTCAGATCGTAACCCGCGCTGTAAAAATAAAAGTTGTGACCATCGTCCAGCCCGTAATTGGAGGCGCGGCACGCGCCGTCACTCCACAACTCTTCAAAGCGCACCAGTCCGGCTTCGGCCAAGCGGCGCACCGCCGCCAGTTGAAACTCGCGCAGCCTGGCGTGGCCAGTGGCATCGGAACCGCCGTGCGCCAGCCAGCGCGTTTCGTGCAGGTTGTAGTAACGCTCAAAAGCCGCCACTACCTCATCAGGCTGTGTAACAACGCGATGCTCGTAGCCATAACGCTGGCGGATACGGCGCTGCTTCTGTTTGAAGTTGCCGCCCCGCCGACTCTGTTCGAGCAACGTCGGCCAATCGGCGTCCAACTCGATTTGCGGGCAGGTGTAGAGCGGCCTTTGCCGATAACTGAACTTGTCCACGCGGTTAGACGGTCGAGACAGATAGGCCAAGGTGGCCGAATCTGCGGCCAGTCCTTCAAGCTCCAACAAGTCGAACGAAAGGTGTTGGAACAAATGCGTAAAGACCGCTGCCGTCACCTCCGCTCGCCAAGCAGGCAACGCCAGCACGTCTAGGTAGTCGGCCCCGGCAAAAGCTTCACCTAGAAAGGCGAGGCGGCGCACTTTGCCCAAACCGCTGCCAACGCGGCGTTCTTCCAGCGTGAGCGGTAACAGACCGACGAGTTGTTGCCCAACCCGCGCGCATAACAGCAATGGTGTGCGCCCACGCCCCAACCATTCTTGCCAAGCCGACATCCATTCCCACGCGAGAAAAGGCGACACCTCGGATTGGCGATAGAGCGCCTGCCACTCTGCGCGCAAGTTAACCAAGGCTTCGTTTCCACGGACTACTTCGACTTTTAGTTCAGGCATCGCTACTGGTGCAGATTGAGTATGTTGATAAGTTAGGCCGTCAACTCGGTGGCCGTGATTGCGCCACGCTGTGCGGCAGAAAAAGCTCTTAGATTGCCGGATGCGTTATTCACCTGTTCGACTGCGTTGCGCGGGTAAGCTTCCGGCGTGGGAAGCTCTCTGAAAAACAAACCCGCAGCTAGACCTAGCAGGTAAACCACGTGAACTGCCGCATAATTTACCGGCCCCATCAGGCTGCGCTTTTTCAAGCTAACCGCCAACAGCCAAGCGCAGAGCGCCAAGCCGAACGGCACATCCAGCGCCAACCGCCCCAGCGCCATCAAGACGAGTCCGGGGCTGAGCGCCAAACAGACCAAGCCAAATTTCATCGTTGGGCGCAGATGTTCAAAACAGAACCCCCAACCCAACCCATTGCGACAAGCGTATCGCCACGTTAGACCGACGCCGCTAACGCGACCCAAGCGCCAGGCGCGCCACATCGCTTTCAAAGTCGTGCTGCCGCGTTGATGGCAACCCATCGCGAAGGGCAGTTGCAACAACTTCCCGCCCGCCCGGCGCAGTCGCAATCCCAACTCAGCTTCTTCTTCACAGCGCAGATGCGGGTTAAATGTGCCAACCTCTTCCATTGCAGCGCGCCGATAGAACGCGCTGCCACGCAGGGTGTGGCGAGCTTCTACTTCGGTGTTGCGCTCGCCCACAAAAGTCAGGCTGCGTCCATGCTCATCCTGATCGTTCAGATGCCCCGCAACGCCCGCTACTTCTGCGCGGTCAAAATAAGGCACAGCACGCTGCAACCAGTCGCGTTCTATAACTGTGTCACCATCAACGAACATCACCAGTTCGCCGCTGGTGTGATGGAAACCAATGTAGCGTCCAGCGGCGGGGCTGAGCTTCCATTCAGGCCGCAGCGAAAGCACGCGAACGCCCAGCGCCCGTACGATTTCAACTGTGCGATCTGTTGACACCGAATCTACGTAAACCACCTCGGCGCCCCCGGCAGCCTCAGCCGCAGCCAGAACTGAGCGCAGGCATTCGGCGATGTGCCTCTCTTCGTTTTTGCCAATGACGACGACGGATAATGATTTCATTGCTCTCGAACTGTTGCTTAGGGACATTTACAAACTCAGACTTCCATCGGTGCGCGCGCTACTAAACCTCGTTCGCGTTTTTGTGTCCTGTACCAACGACGCACGGTCTCGGCTGTTTGCGTGGGCAGCAATGCTTTCAAACTTTCGCGTAAGTTTTCTTGCGCTTGTTGCTGTGCCAGCCACAACAACACTGGCAAGCGGCGGCGCGCTACCTGCACGGCGACGGTCTGGCGTGTGGTGGTTGACCAATCAAACTTGTAGCCCTCGTCGCCACGCAGCAGGTCGTAATATTTGACGCCGCGTTGCAGGGCCGCTTCGATGGAAAGGCCGAGCAGCACCAGACCAGGGCTGGCTTGCTTCCAGGCTTGATCATAGCCGGAGTTGTAGAAGCAATAACGCTGCCCATCATCAATCCCGTAGATCGAAGCTCTGCACGCGCCCTCGATCCACAACTCGTCAAAGCGCAGCAAACCAGCCTGCGCCAGACGCTGAACCAAGTCGCGGTGAAACGCGCGCAACGAGGCGTGCCCGGTAAAATCAGATCCGCCTTGTGCCGCCCAACGCGCGTCGTGCAAAGTGAAGAAGCGTTCGAGCGCCGCCTCTGCCTCAGCCGGTGCCGTGACGGAGCGATATTCGAAGCCGTTGTAATTGCGGATTTGCCGCAGCCGCCGTTTGAAGTTTTCGGAACGGCGGCTGCGCTTCAGCAGGCTGCTCCAATCGCCCGCCAATTCAATCTGTGGACAAACAAAACGTGTAGCGCAGCGATGGCGAAACTGCTGCGAACTCTCGAACCGCTCGGCCAACAGCGCCAGATTCGGTGAATCAGCAGCAAGACCGTCCAATTCCAGCAAATCGAAATCTGTCTTGCGGGCGAGCTGGTCAAAGATGGCTGTCGCGGCGGCAGGTGCTGTTTCCGGTTTTGCCAGCAGATCAAGATAATCTGCGCCGCCGAAACCTTCGCCCAGCAATGAGAGGCGACGCACTCTTTTTACTGAGCCAAACACCGGTAGTTCTTCCACGCCCAGTGCTAGCAAACCGATCAATATGCCTCCCAGCCGGGCGCACAATAGATACGGCGTGCGCTGCTGATTGAGCGATTGGTGCCAAGCCGACATCCATTCCCAAGAGAGAAAGGGCGAGGCACCGGCCACGCGGAACAACGCCTGCCATTCATCACGCAGCGCGTCAATTGCGCTTGCGCCTTGCACCACTTCTACAATTATTTCAGTCACGGTAAATCAAAAGGTTCGTAACAGCTTTTGTCCGACTGGCCGCCTCAGCTAGCCAGCAACGCATCACGCAACACCCACCACAAGATGCGCGGATTCTTGCGCACTTGTGACAGACGATAAGGCAGCCAGGCTTCGCCATAGGGCACATAGACGCGCACTGGCACACCCAAATCTTTGACGGCGCGCAGCACAGCTTTTTGTGGCAAGCCGAACAGCAATTCCAACTCGCAGGATGTGCCCGCTGCGCGCAGCCGTTGCAACGCCTCGCGCGCCAATGATGAATCGTGTGTAGCTACGGCGACGTGCCGCGTACGCCCGGCCAAGCCATCAATTACATTCAAGAAGCCTGCACGCAAATCCATCTCGGGTTGCAACGGATCAGCCCATTGGCCTTTCACCACGCGCACGCGCAGGCCCAACTCGATTGCAAGCTCAGCGTCGCGCAAACTTCGTTGCCAGCGGCCCGGCAGTGTGCAACCAATCTGCTTGCACTCACGCGCCGCCGCAGCGATTAAAGTGAAAGTTTCATCTGCCACTTCGGGTTCGAGCGAGTCGAAATGCAGACCGAGGCCGGCTTGTTGCGCTTGCGCCGCGACTTCTGTCACCAACCCGCGCGTTAGCCCCAGAGCGGGCGCTTTGATCGAGAGATAGGTGTTGAGCTTTTCGCTCGCCAGCACTGTCAGCGCGTTGAGATATGCGTCAGCAACAAAACGGTAGGCATCGCTGTCAGCATTCCAGTAGCCGACGGTGGTGGCCGTCCCTTGTTGCTTGAGCCGTTGACAGACCTGCACAGCATTAGCCAACTCCGCGCCCGCCACGTAAGAGCGGCTGGCACGTTTGGTGAAGGACTGAGCATAGAGCCAGAGCGGCCCGAACAAGTTGTAACGTAGCGTGTCTATGCCTCACCTCCCGCTCTCCGATTCAGCTTTTTCCAAATCATGCGTGTTGCATCGCAGGTTAAGGTGGCCGCGCCACGCCAATTCAACGGGTACGCGCGCAAGGCGACGCAATGTCGCAGCGTTTGCGTCCACTGTTGCGTCCACGGCTCGCACAGACCGAGAAACTCGTATGAACGTAATCCGCGCGTCGCCGCATACTTCACCGTGTGCAACATCAGTAGCGTGCCGGGCGAGCAGCGCGAAAAACTTTCGTCATAACCGATCTTCACCAACCAGAAACGGTCGTAAGACTCAACCGCGAATTGCATTGCCACTGCGCGCCCGCCAATGCGCAAGAAGCACAAGCGCAGAATGCCTTGCTCGGCGGCCAGCGCGGCATAACGCCGATAAAACGCGCCGCGCTCCGTGTCGCGCGCCAGCGCAGAACCAGTCGCACCTTTCCATCCGGCGGCTTCAACTTCGAAGGCTTCTTCCAGCAGCGGTTCCAACTCAGTCACACCGGGCAAAAGGATTTCGCAACTGACCGCGCCCTGTTGTTCGGCGTGCCGTTGGGCGCGTCGAAAATCGGAGCGGCGTCCGGAGTTGAATTGACGCTCCGGTTCACGCCAAGCTTCGTGCAGCTCGATGTACGGATAAGGCGTCGCTTCGCTGAGATGAACCCAGCCGCGCCGTTGATACGCCTTTTGCATTGCTGCAAGCGTTGGTGAATCAGCCGGCAGACGGCCAAGCTGGATGGCAAAGCCAGACTTGACCAATGCGTCGATCAAAGACTCCAATGCCGTCGCATCGGCGTAGAGCAAATCCATTGGTTCATAAAGCTCGCGCACGCTGAGCATCTCAAAATGCGCAAAAATGCCTCCGCGTTTGACCAGCGGCGCAATCGCTGCCGGTCGTTCTGCCGCGCCTACAGCGATGCAATGGAGTTTGCCGGTTTTGGCAAAAGCCTCGACGCCAGCTTGCGCCCAGATATGGTCTTGCATTGGCAGACTGGCTTGCGCTGCGAGCGGCTGCCAGGCGTGCTCCAGTCCTTTGAGCGCAGATGTCGCCTGAATCTTCTGCTCAGGTGAAGCGCCATTATTTTGTATGGTCGTGTTGATGCGGCGCTCTAGCAGCACATTTTGTTGATAACCTGTCACGTCGTTCTCCTTTATGAGGCTCAGCGTAGAGGCAGACCTGCGTGTCTGCCCAGCTTTGTGAGCCTGCCGCTTCAGGGCAGACACGCAGGTCTGCCCCTACGCTAAGCTTGCTTACCCTCTGCCGCTTTCACGCGAGAGCCGTTGCCGCGCAAAGGCTGCGAGGAAGTGCAGAATGAATGGGCTGTCTTCGATCAGATAGCGACGGCCCAACCGCTTTGGTTCAAGCAGCATGCGATGAAACCATTCCAGCCCGTGGTCACGCATCCAACGCGGCGCGCGCGGCATGTCGCCACAGATGATGTCGAACGCCGAACCGCAGCCGATGCCGACATTTGCTCCGCAAGCTGGCAGATGCTCTGCCAGCCAGCGCTCTTGTTTGGGCGCGCCCAGTGCTGCCAGGACGATTTTGGCTTTGGCTGCTCTGATCTGTTTGACCAAATCGGCGTTCTCTTTCTTGCCGAACTGAAACGGCGTGGGGATGGCGAAGATCGGCGCTCGCGGAAAACGTTCACGCATCTTCAGCGCCGCCCGGCTGGTTACGCCGGGGCCAGCGCCGAGCAGCGCCACGCCACAACCGGTCTCGGCGGCGAATTGCGCGCACTGCCAAACCAAGTCGGTGCCGTTGACGCGGCCGCGCAATGGCGTGCCGAGTAGCCCGGCGGCCCAGAGAATCGGCACGCCGTCCGCCACAATCAGATCGGACTGCCAAAGCTCGGCCGCAAACTGCGCGTCACGCTTGGCTTTCATCACAAAATCAATATTGCCGGTGACAATATTCAGTTGTGTGTTCTCCGACACTGCGCGCCGCATCAATTCGACGGTTTCGGCAAACGAAACCGCATCGAAAGGGCAACCGAGTACGTCAATGCGTTTTATCGCTTCCATTGCTACCTCGCATTTCAGGTGTTAGACGGCCAGGCGTAACCTGGCGACGGTTTCGGAATATTGTCCGGTCAAGCCCCGCGTGGATTCTTCGCACAGGCAGAGCCGGCCCAGCGTCAATAAATCATCGCCGACGTGGTTGACGCGCCGCGCTGTCGTGACGGCCAGCTCAAAGCCGCAGCGTTGCACTATCTCTTTGACCGCTTGGTTGTATTGGCCATTGGGATAGGCAAAATGCTTGACTGGCTGCCCCAGCAGTTCTTCAAGCTCTTGTTGGTTGCGGGCGATTTCGCTTTCGACAGTGGCCGCGTCTTCGAGTGTCAGGATGGGGTGGCGTTCGGTGTGTGCGCCGAAAGCAATACCACTCTGTGCCATTTCGCGGATCATGGCCCAAGTGAGCAGCGCGCATCTGCCGCTCTGCGCTTTTGACGGCTCGCCGAGAAAATCACCGAGTTGTTGAATAATCGCCTGGCGGCGCACCAGCGGCTGATAAACCAGCCGGTCGCACAGCCGCAAGGTGTCAACTTCTGTCGCAATCTGCGCCGCCTCGTGTAAATTCAGCCCCGCTTTGATCAATGGCAGACGCAGGCTGAGACCGCGCATTTTGGCTCGGCACACAAACCAGTAGAGCAGGTCGTGATCGAGCCATTGCTTGGTATTGACGTAGGCGGTCGAAACAAAGATGGTCGCGGGCAAGCCCAACTCGCGCAAAATCGGCCAGGCGTTTTCGTATACGTCACGATAGCCGTCATCGAAAGTGATGACCACCGCCGGGCCTTCAGTGGCAGCCTCGCCATTTAACACGGCGGCGGCTTGGGCGAGCGATAAGACCTCGTAGCGTTCGCGCAGCAATTCCATCTGCCGGCGAAAGGTTTCTTTTGAAATGACCATGCCGAAGATCGCTTCGTCTTCGGCGCGGATGATGTCGTCCACGACTTGATGGTAGCCGAGAATCATCACCTGATTGGCTTGATGCTTTTCGCCATCAAGCCAGCGCCGCCCGGAACGCCAGCCATACAGGAGCGGCGCAGTAGATGATTTGATTGAACGATTACCGATCTGTCGCAATTTTGTTAGCATAAAATTCCCACCTCCAAAAAACTTCAGTTCGATCCTTTGCCAGCCACGCTCACCGGTTGCAGCGTTGCGGGCACAGTTTCCTGCCGCAGCTCGTTGCCCAATCGCACCAGCACCTGCGCCAAATCAAAGCGACTGGCACGGCGTTGGGCGCGTTCGCCAAGTTGGCGGCGCAACTCGGCATCGCGCAGCAAGAGTGCAATGCGTTGAGCGAGCGCCTGGCAATCGCCGGGTTGGATCAACAAGCCTTCGACGCCGTCTTCGATCAGTTCGGGAATCCCGCCGACCGGCGTCGTGATGATGGGCAAGCCCGCGGCCATCGCCTCAATCACGGCCAGGGGCAAGCCTTCTGCATAGGAGGGGAGGATAAAAATGTCTGCGCGTTTGAAATGTTCGACGCGCTCAGTCAAGGCGACCGGCCCAAGCTGGTCAATGTGCGAGTCCAATTCAGTCGAGCGTATCAACGCACCGATTTCATCGCTGAGTTGTCCGACTAGGTCGAGCCGGAACGCAGGCGTGGTCGCAAGCAAGCTTTGCAGCGCGCGTAACAAATCCGCTTCGCCTTTCAGAAACCCTAGCTTGCCGACGAATAGCAGCCGCGGCACAGCAACGTCATAAGTGCGTTGGCAAGCGAACAACTCAGTTCTGACGCCGTTGGGAATCACGCTCACTTCGGCTTGTGGCCAAAGCTGTGCGAGCCAGGTAGCCATCTCCTGTGAGACAGCGATGAATTTGTTGCTCAGCCCCAAGCCACGCAAGATGACTTGTTGGCCGAAGCTGTTTTGCGCGGCAAAGTAGGGCGCGAAATTGCCTGCGTGAAAATGCGTGACCACACGCCAACCTGCTAGGCGCGCTAACGCAATGAAGCTCGTTTTGCGATAGAGACTGGCGTTGCCGCCGACGTGTACGTAGACCACATCTGGACGCCAGCTAATCAATGTCCAGATGAAGCGCAACAGCGCCGTGGCCGCCAGCGCCAGCTTGGCGAGCTTGCCGCATTCATCCATCTGCGAAACGATGTGCTTGAAAGCGAATTCCCGCGTGAGCGAAGAATGTAGAATGTCGCTGATGAGTGTGCTAATGCCGCCGAGCGTTTTAGTGGGATGCGCGCCCACCATCAGGACGCGCGGCGCAGATTGTGGCGGCGCATTCTCCACGGGCGTAGCGCGGGTTGGACGAAGCCGATCCCAAATCAAAGCCAAACCGATCAAATAGGTCAACCCGCCTGATGTCAACGCCCACCAAAAGCTGTAGCTGCGCGTGAGCAAGATCACCTCGACCGTTACGCCCAGCGGCCAGCGACAATTCCAGATGGCTTGCCAGAGATTGAGCTTGAAGAGCGGGCGCGTGCCGCAGTAGACCTCGATTGCTGCCATTGCCGTCAGCGAGAGCAGTTGCGCGCCTGCCGCACCAGCCGCGCCGTAACGCGGGATCAAGAGCAGATTGGCCGCGAGGTTGATTATGACCGCGACTAGATTGGCGAGCAGATCAATGCGTTGGCGACCGGTTGCTACCAGGCCGCGCGCCGCGACCATCACGATGCAGAAGGGCACGATGCTCGCGGCGAGCAATCCCAGCGAGAGCGAGGCCCCCGCGTATTTTTCGCCAAACAACACCACGAGCAACTGCCTGCCTAGCAGCATCCCGCCCACTGACAGCGGCAGAGCTAGCGCAATCACCAGCCGCAAGCAGCGCGTGAGAAAATCGCCCAACTCCGCCAGCGATTGTTGCGCCAAGCGTGAGGCGGCGGGTTGAATGACGCTCACGTAGCTGCACAGCAAGACCATTACCGGAACTAGAAAGCGTGAAGCTACGCCAAAATCCGCCGCCGCCATTTCACCGCCCAGCTTGCTCGCCAACACAGTGCCCAATTGCCAGTGCAAGGCTGCGAACAGCGTGACACCCGCAAAGGCTGGTGCGACGCTGACGATTTCGCGCACCAATTGGCGCTCAGGCATAGTCGGCAAGCCGAACCTCCGCCAAGCCGCTAGCACATACACTGCGCACGCTGCCAACCGCACAAGCACGAATGAGCAACATACGACCGGCAGAGAATGACCGCGATAAAGCAACAGCAAGGGGATGATGGTGCGCAGCAGATTTTCGATGGTCGTTGCCAATGCGATTACGCGCACTTGGCCGCAGGCCGTAAAGATGGCTTCGCCAAGGCTAATCAGCCCGGTCGGAATGATGGAGAGGCTCAGAATGTAAGCAGCTCGTTGACCTGTTGTTGAAGCGTTGAAGTAATAACCTGCGGCGAGCATGACAATCATGCAGAAGCACGACCAGCACATAATCACCGACGCGGTGCTGGCGACAAGGCGGCGGCGTTCGGTGCGCCGCGCAAGTTGGCTGGTCAAATACGGTGTAAGCCCCAGCCCGCAGACCGTCATAAAGATCGTCTGCAAACTTATCACAGTGGCGAATTGGCCGACTTCAGCAGAGCCGCGCCAGCGCGCCAATACCAGCCAAATCACGACGCTGTTGGCGATGTTGATCGTGCCTGCCCAAGCCATCCAGGCAGTGTTGCGCAGGATGCTGCTGTTGCCGGTTTTGGCATTTTCCGTAGGTTGACTCACGCAAAAACTCCTGACACTAAACTGAATAAAATTCCAACTCCTGTTGCCGGTTCGCGCGACCGAGCGCGAGCAGTAGGCCGCAAGTCAAAAAACACAAACGCAGTTGCGGGGAACCGAATGTGCCAGGCTCTTTCAGCCCGGTGACCAAGTAAGCTAGCAGACCGCAGATCAAGCCGATGGCGATGGCTTGTAGCAAACGGTCTTGACTCCGCAGCACAGTCCAGCCGCGCCGCAGCGCTACGCCTAGCAGCGCAAAGAAGAAGAGCAGCGCGGGAATTCCGGCTTCGGCGGTTTGATGCAGGAAGATGTTGTGCACCGGCCAAGGGAATTCTTCGGTGATGCGATCCAGCGTATGATCGTAACGGCGCATCTCCGCTTCGTAATTCGACAGCCCGACGCCTAGCAGCGGATTGGCTGCAATGATTGTCTGTGCCACTTTCGACAGGGGCACGCGCGAATAGGCCGATTCGTTGTCGTCTTCGGTCAGACGAATGTAGATCGCGCCGCTGAAGGGCAGGCAGAGCACCAAGCCGCAAAGCAAGAGTACCGCTATCTGTTTGCTAAAGCGTCGCCGCTCAACCGGCGGCAATGCGCGGTGAGAGAGCACAACCAACGCCACCATCGAGACGGCAAAGGCCAGCCAACTACCGCGCGCATAAGTCAGAATCAGCGCCATCAGCCCTAACAGCGCTGCTCCCAACAGTAGGCGTTTTTGCCAGACGCTGAAGGCGCGCACGCGCAGGATCAACACAGCCAGCAAGGTCGGCAAGAGCGTAACCAGAAACCAGGCGAAGGCATTAGCCATCTCCTGCAAGCCAACGGCGCGCGAGATTTCGCCGTCGCCAAAGGCCTGGCGGTTTTCAGCCTTGCCGATGCCCAGCGCGGGAATCTCGGTCAACATTCCGGTCGTAGCCTGTAAGACACCGACCACGCCGTTGACGCCGATCATCACGGCCAACACGATGACCGCCATGCGCAAGTGTTCACGCTGACCGTATTCATTGGCGAGCACAAAAGTGAAAAGCACGCACGACGCCAGCGAAAACCAGGCATAGAACCCCAGTTGCGTTTCAGTGCTGCCTAGCACACCCAGTGCGCACCACAGCACTAACGCGAGCGCAAAGAAGCTGAAGGCGAGCGGGAAGACCTGCTCGCTTTGCTTGCCGCGCAGCCGCTCAAACCAATGTGCCAGGAGTAGCGTCAGGCTGGTGAGCAGCATCAGCGAGATATTCAACCCCGGCAGGCTTTCGTTGTATTTGAAAATCGGAAAGAGGTTGATCTCAAAGCGCAGCATCAAACAGGCTGGCAACAACACGCGCAGAATCGGTTTGATCGGCCAGCGCAGCAACCCCCAAGCCAGCACGCCCAGCGCGCCGCCCAGCGCCAGCCCGACAAAAATGAGCGTCTTGTCTGGTAAGCTGCCGAGCCAGGCCACCGCCCCACCCAGTGCCAGAGCCAGCAAAATCACCAACGCCAATGTGAGCGTGCGCACGGACGAACCGCCGAACGGTTGCTGGGGTGAGGGTAGAGGTAGAGCGTCTGCCACAAGTGCGTAATGATCGCGCCCGTAGCCAAGATCGTTGTTGTAGCTTCGATTGTGACTGCTCATCCTATTCTCTCGCACCAAATCTCGTTCGGCCATTCGCCCGCGCGCCGTGTTCACATCGCGCCAGCGCCACGCAGCACTGCCGGAATCGTCTTCAGCAATAGCTTCACGTCGAGCCACAGCGACCAGTTGTCTATGTATTCCAGGTCTTGTTTGATCCACCGCTCGAACCGGGTTTCGCTGCGCCCGGAGACTTGCCAGATACAGGTGATGCCGGGTTTGACGCTGAAGCGGCGATTGAACCAATACGCGTCGAAGCGTTCGTAATCACGCACTGGCAAGGGGCGCGGGCCAACCAGCGACAACTCGCCGCGCACGACGTTGATGAGTTGGGGCAATTCGTCGAGACTGGTTTTGCGCAGGAAGCGTCCCAGCGGTGTGATGCGCGGATCGTGGCGCATCTTAAAAACGGGCCCGCCCGCTTCGTTGAATTGCTCCAGTTCTTTCTGCAAGGCCTCGGCATTCGTGACCATCGTGCGGAACTTGAACATCGGGAAACGCTGCTTGTTCAAGCCCAACCGCTCCTGCACAAAGAGCGCCGGCCCCTGTGAGGTCAGCCGGATTAATACGGCGATCAGTAGTAGTAAAGGTGAAAGCACGATGAGTAGCGCGCTGGCGCCCACCAGGTCGAGCGCGCGCTTGCAGGCGGCGCGCCAATCGCTCGGCGGTGCGGTGTAGAGCGTCAGAACCGGCACCTCGTCGAGTTGTTCAGCGCGCGCGCGCGCCAGTTTGTGATTGAAGAGTTCGGCGTGTAGGCGCACGACGATGCCTTGTTCTTCGGCAATTTGAATAACCTGGTTGATCTCGGCGTAGAAGCTTTTGACCGGCAGTGCGATCATCACTTCGTCCACGATGTTTTCGGCGAGAAGCTGCGCGAAGTCTTGCAGCTTACCGACCACGCCGGGAGCTTTTTCTTTCCAGCACATTGGGATCCTAAGCTTAGAATTCCACGTGGACAAGTTGTCGCG